>Ga0210060_1000539_pt1 | contig 11566 bp, 13 predicted proteins | sample Joice_CattailNLB_FD_184871 | JGI IMG/M metagenome (GOLD analysis project Ga0210060, IMG submission 184871) | Wetland microbial communities from San Francisco Bay, California, USA, that impact long-term carbon sequestration - Joice_CattailNLB_D2... | ecosystem: Environmental > Aquatic > Marine >...
AACTCTCGAAAAATAACTCGCAACAGTGGTTTGCAGAAAACAAAGAGAGGTACAACAATTCTGTTGTTCTGCCTTCAAAATCTCTCATTCTTGCTCTCGCTCCCTTCTTCAATCAACTTGAACCGAAGATAAACACAGAACCAAAATTTGATAAAACTTTAATGAGGATAAATAAAGATTACCGTTTTTCAAACGGTGCGCCTTACCGGAACTATTTTCTTGTTCATTTCAGAAGATTTAAAGACGACAGCGAGTTTTATGTTTATATTAGTAAAGATGGAATTGAATATGGTCTTTATGTAAATAATAATCTTGGCAATGAATTATTCTTCAATAAAAACTTGCCCGGGCACAGAGATGAACTTATAGAGACTTTCAAAAGATTTGAATTGAACGGTAAGTTTGATTTTTATCAAATGCACAAATCTAAACCGGGGCTTGTAAAAAGAAATTTTAATATTGAAGAAGATTTCGATAAAATGGCGCGGACAAAAGATATTCTATTACAAAAGGAAATGGATAAAAGTTCCGGGATTATTTATACTTCTGATATTTTGTTAGAAATTATAAAAACATTTTCGCAGCTTTATACAATTTATTGCTTCTGTATTTCGCAAAATCCGCTTCATCTTGTCGAAACTTTTGAAAATCAAATTGGAATAATTAAGTAGTTAGAAGCCTGTATTTTCAACCTCTAAGCTGCCTTCCACTTAATCGTACATCCAATTGAAAAAGTCTCCGGGACTGAAATTTCTTTTCCTTCAAGAAGCTCATCGATTGCACTTTTTAAATATTTGCTCACGACTTTTTCCGGTTCACGCCAGTTATCATCGATCTTTCCGTGATAAGCTAATTTACGTTCATTGTCGAATAAAAATGTTTCCGGCGTATGTGTAGCACCATAAGCTTCAGCAATTTCCTGATCTTCATCTCTTAAATATGGAAAATTAAAATTTTTCTTTTTAGCTCTTTCAACCATGTGATCGAAAGAATCATCGGGATAATTTGTTAAGTCGTTTGCATTAATTGCAACGATTGAAACGCCTTTATCCTTATAATCATTTTGAAGAGCAATTATTCTCTCTTCGTACGCCTGAACATAAGGACAATGGTTGCAGCTAAAAATAACTATCAAGGCTTTACTCTCTTTAAAAGATTCTAAAGAATATTTCTTTCCATCGGTAGCCGGAAGATTAAAACCGGGCGCTTCAGAACCAATCTTTAATTTTGATGTTGCCATTTTATCTTCTCCTTTGCATTCATAAACTTTGGTAAATGATTCAAGTTATAAGTAAATTTTAACACTTTATCATCAACTTTGTTTTAATATAATAAGATGAACTCAACACAAGATATAGAATTTTTAGAAAAGGTCAATAACCTGTACGAGAACTACCGTGAAAAAACTATTAATCACAGGCGGTTCAAACATTCAGATGTAAAACCTCTTTTATTAAACTTAGAGAAAAAAGATTTTACAGTTAATAAAGCCGGAGAATCCGTACAACACAGAGAGATTTACTTAATAAAATGGGGCAACGGAAAAACAAAAATATTTCTCTGGTCACAAATGCATGGCGATGAACCGACGGCAACAATGGCTTTGTTGGATTTATTCAATTTTCTCAGCAGTAATGATGAATTCAACTATTTCAGAAATCTTATAAAAGATAAATTGGAATTATACTTTATGCCGGTTGTTAATCCTGACGGAATGGAACTTTACCAGCGAAGAAATGTTTTTGAGATCGATATAAACAGGGATGCCGTCAAACAACAAACCCCCGAAAGCAGGCTGTTGATGAACACTTTCAAAAATCTTAAAGCAGATTTCGGTTTTAATCTTCATGATCAAAGCACAAGATATTCTGTCGGTTATAGTCAAAATCCTGTTACTTTAGCTTTTTTGGTTCCAACTGTTGATTATGAAAAAAGTCTCTCGCCAAAAAGAGAAGATGCAATGAAACTTGTTTCGGGAATATTTAAGAATATCTCTCACTTTATTCCCGGAAATATTGCAAAATATTCAGATGAATTTGAACCAAGAGCATTTGGAGATAACTTTCAGAAATTGGGAACGCGGACAATTTTAGTGGAATCAGGTGGCTATAAAAATGACACTGAAAAACAGCATATAAGAAGAATGAATTTCCTCACTTTGCTTTCAGCATTTAAAAGTATTGCAGAAGAATCTTATAAGACAGAAAAGATAAAAACTTATGATGAAATTCCTCTCAATGAAAAATTTATATTGGATCTCGTGCTAAGAAATCTTACAATAAAAGAAAAAGATAGTGAACGTATTGTTGATATAGGAATTAATAAAGACGAAGTAAACTGGAATAATGCCAAGGGATTTTATCTAAAATCTTCTCTTGAAGATATGGGTGATCTTTCCAACTTTTTTGGTTATGATGAATTTAATTTAACAGGACTGGAAGTAACTAAAGGAAAAACTTATCCGAATGTTTTTAATTCATTATCTGAAATAGAAAAAACGAATTTCAGTAAACTTTATGAAGAAGGTTATACGAATGTTATTCTTAAAGATAATGTAACTAAACCCGGGCCAATTAAAATTCCTTTGAATATTTATATTAAAAACACTCCTGAAGAATCTGAAAAAATCATGTTAACCGAAATTGCTAATCTTATTATTAAAAAAGATGGAAAGGTAAGGTATGTGATTGTCAATGGATTTTTAATCAATCCTGAAAAAATCGATTTTAAAAATTGTAATGCACTCGTATTAAAACCGTAATTCAAAAAATTATGTTTCTTCCTACCTTTTTATCAATATTAAATAATCAAATCGAATTAAACTCAGAATTCAGGAAAAATACTTTCCCATTTCTTGATATGCTTTACAATTTTGCTTTACGAATGACAGGAAACGAAAATGATGCCGGCAAACTTACAGTCGAAACATATCTGAGAGCCTTCCGTTTTTACGATCATCTTGATGAGAAAACTGATCTTAAATCATGGATGTTTAAGGTTATTAAAAAAGCTTATGAAGACCTTTATGGAAAATTTCAAAATAAGAAAGAAATAAAAAACACTTCCGAAATTTCAGAAATGCTTTCCTCTCTTCCCGTGGAATTAAAAACAGTGCTTATACTTTCCGACATTGAAAACTTTACTGATGAAGAAATAGTTGCCTTCACTGATTGCCCTTTGCCTGTTGTAGAAGAAAGACTGAAAGAGGGGAGAAAAATTCTTTTCAAAAGTTTTAATCGAGATTCCAGGGAAATGAAGGATAATGAAATTCAATCTTACATTAAAAAGTCAATAGTGGAAGAGCTAAAGACAGAACCAACTCCTGGAAACGTTAAAAAGAAGATACTTATAAAGATAAAGTAAGCTCCCGCTATTTACAGATATAGAAAATTGCTAAATTATCCTGCATAAAGTATCCGGTATTTTTCCCGTTGAATTTGAAAATCAATTTTAGATTTTAAACAAAAAGAGGTTGTATGTTCAATATAAAAAATATTTTATTGCCTACTGACTTTAGCGCTTTGTCTTTATCAATTTCCGGCTATGCTGAGGACCTGGCAGAACAATATTCCGCAAAACTTCATCTTCTTCATGTTCTTGAAAAAACTCCGCCTATTCTTACAATACATTCATTGGATTTATCGGAAGAAAAGATCATAAAAAGTATTGATGATGATGCAAAGTTAAAACTTGAAAAAGCTGTTGAAAAAATCCGTAAGAAAAAAAATATAGAAATTGTGCCTGTAATCCGTAAAGGAATAGATTACGATGAAATTATAAAGTATGCGGAAAAAGAAAAAATCGATTTAATTGTCATCGCAACTCATGGCAGAACCGGAATTCTTCACACTTTACTCGGCAGCGTTGCCGAAAAAGTTATAAGATATTCTAAAATTCCGGTTTTGGTGACAAAAGTGAAAGATATATCGAAGGCTCAATAACCTTGATTGTCGGAGCTATCTTCGATATATTTAAAGTTGAATTTGAAAAAAGGATAATAATTGGCTAGGATTAAAAACGTTGAGGCTTTCTGCAGTTTCTGCAACGGCTTAAGAAAAATGGAATTAGCCGGAGAAGTAACCGGGAGCGAAAACAAAAGATGGGCAAAGTGCAAAAAGTGCAAGCATACTATGGTTATTGATTTAATCGAGGATGTAAAAGAAACGAAAGTTTCCCTTGAAGGAATAGAAAACGATGATTGCATAAAATATTCTCCGCAGAAATCTTATGAAATCGGTCAGTCAATTTATCATGAAAACTGGAACGACTTTGGTAAAGTAGTAGCGAAGGAAATTCTTTCGAATGGGCATAAATCAATTGCCGTCGAGTTTCAAAAATCTGGACATAAGAAATTAATTGAATCTTTAACAACTTAAAAAAACCACAAAGCGAGGTGAATTTTTTTGGTAGGTATATCCGTTGGTGAAAACGAATCTATTGATAAAGCTTTAAGAAGATTTAAGAAAAAATACGAGAGATCCGGGGTTCTTAAAGAATATAAGAAGAGAACTTTCTTTGTAAAGCCTTCTGTAAAGAAACGAATGGAAAGATTAAAGGCTCTGCGAAGAGCTCACCGTGTGGAAAACATGGAAGTATAGAAAACACGAAATAGTTTTTCTGCCTCTTTAACAAGAGGCATTTTTATTTTAAATCACTCACCATCAGCTACATTGCGTGTTAGTGGCTGCTCTCTTTTTTGAATATTAGAATAATATGTTATAAACAATTTGATCAATTACCCACGCAGCCATAATTAAAATGTACGGTTTGAAATTCTTATCATGCTTTCTGTCAAGAAATATTAATCCCACTAAAACTAAATAGATTATTCCGTATTGAATGTTTTGAGTAACATTAGGCTGCAAACCAATGATCATATTGCCAATCCTTCCCCATGTCGGTCCCAAAAAAGTAGTTGCAGTTCCAATCATGTAACGCATATGTTGAGGTGTATTTTTCCTGTTGTAAACTGCTAATGAATAAAAGAGAATTAACCATGTACTACCTGATATTGGCAAGTAAGCGAGGATGGGATGTTTAGCTTGTAATATGCTTATTACCAACAGAATAAAGGAAAGAATTAGCAAAGGGAAAATAAAGTATGAAATCTTCCCTATTCTTTTATGGATTTTGAATTTTTCGTAACGAATTAAAAGGGGTTGGATAATGAGTAACAAGATCCAAAGGGTTGCCAAAACAGCATGGAAATGATAAAATAAGGTAACTCTGCTATGCGATAATGCTGTGGAACTTTCATTAAAATCAGGAAATTGACCGAAATAAGTTTTGTAGAATCCTATGGCTACCAAAGCAACCAGGAGCAGCATAAAATATCCGGTATTCTTATACGCTTTTTCCATTTTTATAACTATTGTGTTTGTTAATGATTAATACGATTATCAATGTTATAATAATAATTTCTTTAAGATTTTAATGTTACAAAGTTAATATGAGGCAGTTGATGATGCTTTTCTTAAAAGCTCAGTTTTTTTACTTTAAGGATAATACTGTCTTTTTTGATGAATAATTATGTAGTGGTAGTCTGTTTTTTTCTAAATTGAAGAGGAGATAGACCAGTTTTTTCTTTAAAAATCCTGCTAAAGTGTGATGTATTTTCGAAGCCGGAATTAAATGCAATTTCAGTAATACTTTGTTTTGTAGTTTTTAATAAATCACTAGCATGTTCAAGTCGTTTGTTGGTTAACCATTTACCGGGTGTTGTTTGGTAATATTCGAAAAAATCTCTTTTAAATGCAGCCAGACTGCGACTAGAAATCCGGGCATATTCTTTAAGGGTTAAATTATAAGTGTAATTTTTTTCCATTATCTGCCAGATTGGGGTTTTGATATCGTCTTTTAGATGTAGAATATATGTAAGCAATTGTTTATTTGAAGGATTGGATAAAATATTTAATAGAAGTTCTTTAAATTTTAATTCAAGTAATTTTTCTGAAGGCGGTATTTTTTGTTTGAAATAGGGAATCATACTATAAAAAGAAGTTCTGGTTACCTCATTCAGATCTATCTTAATAAACATATCGGTTGTTAATGCTGGTAATTTTTCAATCGATAAGTTATCCATGAATTCATTTGCAAATTGTACCAGAAATTCATCGGGAATATGAAAAACAAGTACTTCCCAACTCTGTGCTTCAGGTAATTCCTGTACGTATGCAGTTTTACGCTGAAAATATGGTGTTTGGGTTGTTACTTTCCAGGATTTTCCCCCGTGATGCAAAATTCTTTCTCCTTCCAATGAAAAGTTAATAAGATTGTAATGATTACATAACTGCACTAATTTATCTTTCTGTGGACACCTATAATGCACGAAAAGTAAATCTCTTACAGAAAGCTGTCTGAAAGTATCCGGGTGGGCTATTTGATCATCATATGTATTAATCATTGATCGGGAAGTTTTTATAAAAAGTTAATGAAATAAATTTTAAATTGAAATTTTGGGAACCGAGTTTTCCTTTTCTTTAAGATAATTCTTTTTGAAATGTGCAGTAATAATATTAAAAGCTTCGTCAACCGTGTTGCAAAAAGAAAATAAATTTAAATCCTTCTCACTAATTACACCATGTTCTACAAGTCCTTTGAAGTTAATAATATTAGTCCAGTATTTCTCATCATAGACAACGAGTAATAAATTCTTTTTAATCTTCCCCGTTTGTAAAAGGGTAATCAGTTCAAAAAATTCATCCATCGTACCATAACCGCCGGGGAAAACAATCAACGCTTTGGCAAGATATGCAAACCAGAATTTTCTCATAAAAAAATAATGGAATTCAAAGCTTAAATCAGGAGTGACATATTTGTTAACAAACTGCTCAAAGGGAATGCTTATGTTTAACCCGATAGAATATCCACCGGCTAATTTTGCACCTTTGTTTGCTGCTTCCATAATTCCAGGCCCGCCCCCGGTACAAATAATAAACCTGTTAGCCTGTGTTTTCAAACCCATCGACCATTCAGTTAATCTCTTTGCTAATTCAACAGCATCCTCATAATATTTAGACATTTGAACAAGACGCTCAGCCTTTCTTAATTCCTCGGCAAGCTTTGAAGTACTTCCGGGATTTATTGTCTTAAATTTGTTATAGACTTTCATCGCGTCACGGTGGGACATTAATCTTGCAGAACCAAAAAATACAATTGTGTCCATTATTCTTAACCTTCTGAACCTGCTCTGAGGTTGAATGAACTCGGAAAGTATTCTTAATATTCTTGCATCTGCAGAATTCAGGAAGTTAACATCTTCATAGGATTTAAGTGCGGTTTTCTTTTGGGGGATTTTTTTTTCAGCCATAAAATTTTCCGGAAATAATTAAGTGAATAAAAAAGCGATCTTTTTTCATAAAAATAAAATTTTTATCTTCGCTGTCAGTATTAAAATATTTTGATACGGTTAAAGATACCTATAAAAATAAAATTATAAATACAGATTCCAAATCATATATAGAGAATTATTAGTCACCTATGAAATTTATTAAACTCCTGTTTTTTTTCATTTCATTTACACTTACACTTTCAGCTTCATCAAAAGATGAAATACAAGATAAAATTGATCATATCCTAAAGAGGCTACCTTCCGGTACAAAAGCGGGGATTTTAATTGTCAATCCTTTAACAGAAGATACATTGTATAGCCTAAATCATACAGTTTCTATGATACCTGCTTCAAACACAAAACTGTTCACCACAGCAACTGCTTTATCAATTATGGGAGGAGATTTTATTCTCGCCACAAGACTTTACAGCGATGATGAAAACATTAGTGATGGAATAATAAATGGGAACATATATCTGAAAGGTTGCGGTAATTCCCTTTTCACTCAAGATGACCTCCAGGCAATGATTAGTGAATTAAAAAGCAGGAATGTTAAAAAAATTACTGGGAAAATTATCGGGGATGATTCTTACTTTGACGAGATTTACACGCGCGACGATTGGATTACTGACGAAGTCGCTAACGTAAGACTTCCGCCTATATCGGCTTTGGTAATAGATAGAAACCGTGAAGTTGTTCAAAGAGTTCGCAGAGGAAGGCTTAGAAATTATTTGGTTAATATTAAAAATCCTCCTCTTTATGCGGCTTCATTATTAAGGACAAAACTTATTGCATCTGGAATTATTGTTGCGTCAAATGCTGAAAAAGGAGTTACGCCCGACAAAGCTTATTTAATTTTGGAAAACGGGATTACTTTAAGAGAGCTTATAGAACGAACTAACAAAGAGAGTGATAATTTTCTGGCAGAATGTTTATTCAAAACAATCGGAGCAGTTGAAAGCGGTGAGCAGGGAAATTCTTTTTATTCAACACAAGCTGTCTTATCATTTATTTCCGATAACGGAATTTTCTCAAACGGAACAGCCGTTGTTGATGGATCAGGTATTTCAAGATTTGACCAGGTAACTGTCGGGTCAATCGCAGGCTTGCTGGAGAAAATGTATTTTGATGTCGCGAACTTTGATGATTTTTATAACTCATTAAGTATAGCCGGTGTGGATGGAACTCTTGAAAAAAGAATGAATGGAACACCTGTTAAAAATAATTTTCATGGCAAAACCGGAACACTAAACGGAGTTTCATCAATCTCAGGGTATTTAACCTGTGCTAATGGCGACGACCTGGTAATATCTATTCTATTTGAGTTTAACAAGGACGGGGCAAACTTTTACAGGGACATTCAGGATAGTATAATTGAAACCCTTTACAATTTAAACTAACAAAGCCCGGATTCTCTCCCGGGCTTTTTGGTTCTAAATCATTTATTCTTTTATTGATTTGGCTGCTGCTGATTTTGATTTTGCTGAAAGTTATTCTCATTTGGAAGAGTTGGAGTTTGAGGAACATTTTGTCTTCCTGATCTTTGAATTATGCTTTCAATTTGTTGTGAAGAGGTTTGACCCGGTAAAAAGAACAAATTTATAATCAGCCCAAGTGCTGCTAGAGAACCAGCGAGCCACCACGTAGCGCGACTCAGAAAATCGGCAGTCCTTCTTGTACCGAAAACAGTTCCCATTCCGGCACCGCCAAAAGTACCTGCAAGTCCGCCTCCCTTGCTGGATTGCATCAAAACAATAATTATCAGAAGCACTGCAATTATTGCACAAATAATAACTAAAAGTGAGTACATCCTATTTCTCCTTAATTCACCGTAGCGGGGGAGGGATTCGAACCCCCGACACGTGGATTATGATTCCACTGCTCTAACCGACTGAGCTACCCCGCCCAAAAAATTTAGACAGGAAATATAGCCAGTTTTAAAGTTATTTACAAAAATTAACTTAATCCTTAATCTGTAAAGCTTTCCACAAATAATCAAGCAATTCCGCCAGCCCATATCCTGAAACTGCAGAAAAAACAACCAGCGGGGAATCGGCATTTTTTATCTTCTTTTTACTAATCTTTTTTATTTCACTTTCTTCTAATAAATCTGCTTTGGATAATGATACTATTTTTGTTTTCTCTGCAAGTTTTTTACTGTGACTTTTAAGCTCATTCAGCAAAACATTGTATTCTTCTTGGTAATTCTCAGAAGTTATATCGATCAGGAACAAAAGAATTTTCGTTCTCTCTATATGCCTTAAGAATTTTATACCGAGTCCCTTTCCTTCGTGTGCACCTTCAATTATTCCCGGAATATCAGCGACTGTAAAACTTATGAAGTCTTTATATTTAACAATTCCAAGATTTGGTTCGAGAGTTGTGAAAGGATAATCTGCGATCTTCGGTTTTGCTGCAGAAATTTTAGAGATCAAAGTTGATTTACCAGCATTTGGAAAGCCTACGAGCCCGACATCCGCAATGAGTTTTAATTCTAAAATTAATTTTCTTTCTTCTCCCGGCTTTCCATCTTCTGCAAATCTCGGTGCCTGGTTGGTTGGAGTTGCAAAATTGCTGTTTCCTTTTCCTCCTTTCCCGCCTTTAGCAACAATTACTTCTTTTCCATCTTCATCAAGATCAGCAATAATTTTTTTGGTCTCTGCATCTTTAATTATTGCTCCAACAGGAACTTTTATTAGAATATCGTCCCCGTCCTTTCCATCTTTTCGAGAAGAAGCGCCTGGTTCTCCGTTTCCTGCTTTGTAAGCTTTCTTATATCTGAAATCGAGTAAAGTTGATAAGTTGTGATATGCTTGAATTCTAACGCTTCCTCCCTTGCCTCCATTTCCTCCTGAAGGACCTCCTTTGGGAACGTATTTTTCCCTTCTGAATGTTATCGCACCGTCTCCCCCCTTTCCAGCATAAACTTCAATTTCGGTATAATCAATAAACATTAATCAGCCTGGTGAAAGTAATCAGAAACCGCATCTGTTAAAGCAACGGCTTCTCTGTTAAAGGGATCCACTTTATAAGTAGAAAAAACTTTTTTAAGCACATCGGCAGCCTCATCATAATCACCACACTCTTCTAATTTTTCCATCGTGCTTGTAAAGTCCTCTCCATCATCATTAAAAATTATACTGATTATTTTTTCAGTTTCTTTCTTGCTTAAAAAAGAAAAGAGATCCTTTTCAAATTTAGATTCATTAATCGGTACTTCTTCAATCAATTCATCAGTTTCATTTTCATCCGGAATTTCTTTATCAGGATTCATTTCTTCGATCTCTTCAGCCAAATTTTCCTCTTCAATATTTGGATCAAACTGTTCAATCTCTAAAGGGCCTGTATCTGTACTTCCTATATCTTTTGGCAACGGGAAGAGAATCTCTTTAAGTTCATTAATTTCAATTTTGTATTTACCATTCTTATAAACTTCATTAAGTCTGGAACTATACTCATCAAGATTTTCCGTTATAAGGTATGCCTCGACAAAACCGGCATGCACGGATGATTTACTTACAGCACCTTCATTAAAAAAATCTGCAATAGAATCTATGGCATCGGAAATAATCATTTTGGGTTTCTGCGATAATAACTCATTATTAATTTTTTTTATAGTTGTTTCAAAATCTTTCTTATTAATACTTACAGGTTTTTTCTTAACAAAATATGAATTGAGCACATCCCTCAGATAATCATAATAGTAAATATGGTTTAAATAAACTTTTATTTCTGCAACATTTTTAGATTCTTCTTTTTTAAAAATTAAATCTGTTAGTACAGCTAAAGGGCGAATTGTAAAATTCGCATTAAAAGTAACCGCCTTATCAATAAGCTTTTTAACCTGTTCAAGAGAAAGTTTTTTTGTCTTCTTTAGCTCTTCAGATATTTGATTAAAATACCCACTTATTTTTACACTGGAATAATCAAATGTGGAATTTTCAAGAAGAACTTTACGGTCCCGGTAAATGTGATAATCGAGTTCGCCGGAAATATATTTTATTATTGAAGGATGAAGCTCAAGATCAATAAGCTTTTCCAGTGTAAAAAAAGGACCGAGGTTATTAATTTTATTCAGGTTATAATCGGTTATAAACTGTGTTTCTTTTTCATACATGTCTATGTCTTTGCATTAATTCTTAAGTGAAAATAAAAAAATCCCCGCTAAAAGAATAATATAGAAAATCGCAGGTAGTAGAATTACGACAACCAAATGGCGTTTTGTTCGATTGTTAA
>Ga0210060_1000540_pt1 | contig 11561 bp, 15 predicted proteins | sample Joice_CattailNLB_FD_184871 | JGI IMG/M metagenome (GOLD analysis project Ga0210060, IMG submission 184871) | Wetland microbial communities from San Francisco Bay, California, USA, that impact long-term carbon sequestration - Joice_CattailNLB_D2... | ecosystem: Environmental > Aquatic > Marine >...
GCTCGGCGTGATCAGCAATACCTCGGCGCCCTTCTCGTCGAGCGGGAAGCGCACGTCCACGCCGGTTTCGTCCTTGACGTCCTCTTCGAGGCCGTCGAGGGTGTCGCGCAGCGCCGGACCGGGCAGGCCGAGGTTGTTGCCGATCTTGTGCACCTTGCCGATGATCTCGTTGGAATACTTCTGCCCGAGGCCGACGCTGTCCATGATGTCGCGCGCCGCCATGGTGATCTCGGCGGTGTCGATGCCGTAGGGGCAGAACACCGAGCAGCGCCGGCATTCCGAGCACTGGTGGAAGTAGCTGTACCAGTCGTCCAGCACCTCCTTGGTCATGTCGCGCGCGCCGACCAGCTTCGGGAAGTGCTTGCCGGCGAACGTGTAGTAGCGCCGGTACACCGAGCGCAGCAGGTCCTGGCGCGCCACGGGCATGTTCTTGGGGTCCGCGGTGCCGAGGTAGTAGTGGCACTTGTCGGTGCAGGCGCCGCATTTGACGCAGGCGTCGAGGAACACCTGCAGCGCGCGCGAGCCCGAGACCAGCTCGCCGAGCTTGGCGATGGCGACCTTCTCCCAATCCGGCAGCAGCTCGCCGGGAAAGCCGAGCGGCTTCTGCAGATCGGGCTTGGCGACGTAGGGCTTGCTGTGCGCCATGACGCCCTCGCGCAGCAGCGGGATCACCGGATATTCGCCCAGCGCCGGGGTCTCGAAATCCGCCATTCAGCCTCCGCGCGCCGGGTGGTTGATCTGCGCCGACCAGCCCGCGACGTGGCGCCGCTCGCGCGCGTCGTCGACCTGGTTCAGGCTCGGGCTGAAGAACACGCCCGGCGCATGCAGCAGCTTGCTCAGGGGAAAAACGATCATCAGCCCCGCCACCAGCGCGAGATGCGCGAGCAGCAGCGGGTCGGCAGGCAGCGGCTGCCACTGAAAGGCCATCAGGCCGAGGAAGAACGCCTTGAGCGCGACGATGTCGGTGTGCGTGAGGTATTTCATCGCGAGACCGCTCGCCGCGATCGCCGCGAGCAGCGCAAGCATCAGGTGATCGGAGGGGCTGCTGATGTAGCGCACGCGATCGACCAGCACGCGCCGCGCCCAGAGCCCGGCGAGCCCGGCGAGCAGGGCGAAGCCGGCGTACAGGCCGAAGGGCTGGATGAGCGCCACCCAGGCCCAGACCGGCTCGGTGAAGTAGCGCAGGTGGCGCAGCAGCACCACCAGCAGCGCGACGTGGAACATCCACCCGAACAGCCAGATCCACTTGTTGGAGCGGAATAGCGTCCGGAATAGCGTGACCTCGAGCAGCATGCGCAGCACGACGCCCCGGCGCGTCGTCGGCGCCGGCGGGGTCGGGATCTTCAGCGGCTGCGGCGTGCGTGCATACACCCAGCACTTGGCGGCCACGCCGAAGATGAGGATGCCCGTCGCCGCGTAGAACAGCAGCGCATAGAAGATGGTCAGCGCCGACATCGGTCGTTGGGGTCAGACCCCCTCTTCGAGACCATCGCTAAGCCGTTGCATCGAAGGAAAAAGGGGTCTGACCCCATTTTTCCTGGTTCCTACACGCAGCCGGTCGGCTTCGGCAGCCCCGCGTACTTGCAGGCCTGCTTGGCCGGTCCGTAGGGGTACAGTTCGTACAGGTACTTGCTGTTGCCCTTGTCGGCGCCGAGCTTCTTGCCGATCGCCTTGGTGAGCACGCGCACCGCGGGCGCGATCTGGTACTCGTCGTAGTACTCGCGCAGGAAGTTGATCACCTCCCAGTGGGCGTCGCTCAGCTCGCAGTCGTCGATGCGTGCCATCTCCTTCGCCACGTCCTCGCTCCAGTCGGTGCGGTTGGCGAGATAGCCTTCCTCGTCGGTTTCGATGGTTTGGCCGTTCACTTCGATCGTCATGTCGTTTCCGTCCTTTGAAATCAGAGCCAGGATTGCACGGCGTGATGCTCCACTACGAGATCCACGAAGCCTTCGTAGTCCACCAGGCGAACGCCGTCCATCACCCGGGTTTGCATGCCCCGCGCCTCGAGATCGGGCTTGAGCGCGTAGATCGACACGCTCTTGAGGGCCTCCTGCACCTGCTTCGCGACGGCGGTGTCCCTGGCCGCCGCGTACACGCCGTCCTCGATCAGCAGCACCGCGCTGCCCTGGCGCGCATAGCGCAGGCAGGATTCGAGGGCGCGGTGTTCGAACGGCGATTTGTTGACGGTGTGCAGCATTTTCAGAATCCTCAAAAGCTCAGGACCACGTCCTGGTCTTCCATGATCTCGGCCATGCGCTGGGCGCTGACCACCTCGACCGGGATCACCAGGTCGGCTTCGCTCAGGCCGCGCGCCTCGAGCGCCTCGTCGTCCACGTAGATCTTGGTGACGTCGTAGTCTTCGAGCGCGCGATAGGTCGGCGAGAAATTCTTCACTTCCAGCGCCTTGGTGTCCTCGCCCTTGACCAGCTGATAGACCCCGTCGCCCAGGAACGCGAGGCTCACGTCCTGCTCGAACGCCGCGCCGATCAGCACGACTTCGAGCGACTCGAGCGCGTAGATCGTTCCGTAGGGCGCCTTGCGGTTCACGTAGAGGAACTTCTTGACGCTGCCCGCTTCGGTGTCGTTTTCGTCCGCCATGGCCCGTTCCGTTCAGTCGCCGAAGACCACCAGGCGCTCGGCCTGGATGCCGGCTTCGATGAGCTGGCCGAGGCCCGAGATGCGGAACCCCGGCGCGATGTTGTCGCTGTCCTTGCCGTGGCGCTTGGCCTCGCTCTTGTCCATCAGGCCGCGGCGCTGCGCGGCGGCGACGCAGACCACGAGGTCGAGCTTGTGCTCGGCGGCGAGCTCGCTCCAGCGCTTGACGATGTTGCGCTCGTCCTGCGGCGGCACGGTGAGGCGGGTGCCGTTGTTCACGCCGTCGTGGTAGAAGAACACGCGATAGATCTCGTGTCCCTTGGCGAGCGCCGCCTTGACGAACTGGTAGGCCGTGTCCGAGGCCTGGTGCGTGTACGGCCCCTCATTGACCACGACGCCGAGTTTCATGGCTGGCCGCGCTCAGAAGCGGATGTGCGTCGAGGCATTCAGGCTGTTGCGCGCCCCGCGCCAGTTGTCGATGTGGAACTTGGTGAACGGCAGGCCGGTCAGCTCGAAAAAGCGCGGCCAGCCGATGCGCTCGACCCAGTCGCCGACGCGCTCCCAGTCGCGCGCGTCCTTCTTGTAGGTGTACAGGATCTTCTTCACCACCGCGGCGACTTCCGGCCAGCGCGGCGGGTTGTTGGGCAGCCCGGCGGCGACCAGCTTCTGGAACATCGGCTTGGAGCGCGCGTTCGAATTCTTGCCGCCCACCCAGATCGCGAGCTTCGAGTGCTCCGGGTCGTTGATCTGCATCGGCGGGCAGGGCGGATAGCAGGCGCCGCAGCAGATGCATTTTTTCTCGTCGACTTCGAGCGAGGGCTTGCCGTTGACGATCGCCGGACGGATCGCCGCCACCGGGCAGCGCGCCACCACCGACGGACGCTCGCAGACATTGGCCACGAGGTCATGGTTGATCTTCGGCGGCTTGGTGTGCTGCACGTTGATCGCGATGTCGCCCTGGCCGCCACAGTTGATCTGGCAGCAGGAGGTGGTGATGTGCACGCGGTTGGGCATCTCTTCCTTGACGAACTCCTCGTGCAGCTCGTCCATCAGGGACTTGACCACGCCCGAGGCGTCGGTGCCGGGGATGTCGCAGTGCAGCCAGCCCTGGGTGTGCGAGATCATGGTCACCGAGTTGCCGGTGCCGCCGACCGGATAGCCCGCGTCGTTGAAGGCCTGGATCAGCGGGCCGACCTTTTCCCACTTGGAGACCATGACCTCCATGTTCGAGCGGATGGTGAAGCGCACATAGCCTTCGCCGTACTGGTCGATGATGTCGCACAGCAGGTTGATCTCGTAGGGCCCGAGCTGCCGCTGGGTGCCGACGCGCACCGTCCAGATCTCCTCTCCCGAGTAGGCGACGTGGTGCAGCACGCCGGGCCGCGGCCGGTCGTGATATTTCCAGTTGCCGAAGTTCTTGATCATCAGCGGATGCATGTACTGCATGCCGTCGGGGCAGCCGCTCTCGATCGGCGGGCGCATCTGCTTTTTTTCCACTGCCTGTGCTTGTGCCACTGGCGTCTCCTCTGTTCGAATCGTCGCCGCGCTCAGGCCGTGGCCTTCTGGTGGCGGTCGACCCACTTCTGCGCTTCCTGGTCCCAGTCGTCCAGCCGTACATAGGAGCTGGTGCGCGGATGGGTGATCATGTTCGGATCGACTTCGACGCCGATCCCCTCGAGGAAGCTCGCCAGACCGATCCGCTCGATCATCTCGCCGCAGCGCTCGTGCTCGAGGCCGTTCTCCGCCCAGAAATCGATCACCGTCGCGGCCAGCTCGCGCAGCTTTTCGTAGTCCTCGTCGGTGTCCATCTTCATGAACGGCACGATCACCGTGCCCATCGTGTCGCCGATCTTCAGCGTCCTCTTGCCGCCGATCAGCAGCGTGATGCCGCGGTCCTTGCCGGGCTTGAGCGCCTTGGTCATGACGTTGATGCAGTGCATGCAGCGCACGCAGCTCCGGTTGTCGACTTCCAGCGTGTCGTCATCGTTCAGCGACAGGGCCTTGGTCGGGCAGCGCGCGATCACGTTGTCGATCGTGTACTTGCGGCCATGACCCTCGACGTATTCCTTGACGCCCTTCTGGTCGACCTGCATGTCGTCGCGCCAGGTGCCGATCACGGCGAAGTCGGCGCGCTGGATCGAGTTCATGCAGTCGTTCGGGCAACCCGAGACCTTGAACTTGAACTTGTAGGGCAGCGCCGGGCGGTGCATGTCGTCGATGAAGTTGTTGACCAGCGTGCGGTGGATGCGGTGCTCGTTGGTGCAGGACTGCTCGCAGCGCGCCGCGCCGACGCAGGACATCGCGGTGCGCACGCAGGGTCCCGCGCCGCCCAGGTCGAAGCCGTACTCGTTGATCTCGTCGAAGAAATGCTGCGTGTTCTCGCTCGTTGCGCCGATGAACATGATGTTGCCGGTCTGGCCGTGGAACGCGATCAGCCCCGATCCCCACTTGCTCCAGGAATCCGAGAGCTGGCGCAGCAGCTTGGTGGTGTAGTGATTGCCGGCCGGCGGCTGCACGCGCAGCGTGTGGAACTCCTTCGACTCGGGGAACAGGCTCGCGACTTCCGAGAAGCGCGGGATGATCCCGCCGCCATAGCCGAACACCGAGACCGTGCCGCCCTTCCAGTAGCCCAGGCGCGTCTTGTAGGAATGCTCGAGCTGGCCGAGCAGGTCGACCATCATGTTGTTGTCGTGCGCCAGACGCTTGAGCCCGGTGACGAAGCTCGGCCAGGGACCGCTTTCGAGCTGGTCGAGCATCGGCGTCGGATGGAACGGCTTGGAGGACTTGCGTTCCTTCGGCAGGTAGCTGCTGTGCCGCTCGGGATTCTTGGGTGGCTTCGGGGGCTTGTGCGTGTCGGCCATGAATTTCTCCTCCAGACGCTACGTATTCGGTACTTGGTACTCGGGCAGCACAGTGTAACGAAGCCGCATTGCACAGCCGCAGCGGTCATTGGGGGTACGCGGGCGCGCGCGGACCCCTCACTTTAGGGATAGACGAGGCGCCCGAATATCGAAAAAAGGAATGCGTTTCAGGCGCTTGCGCAAATGCCGCGGTTCGGCTGCCCGCTTATCCGTGCAGCAGGCGAGTTTATGCGCGCCGTTCTACTGACGCCGGTGTTGCGGTACGTTGTGCTCCCTGGTTTCTGGTTCTTTGATTTCGGTCCCTGCGCTTTGAGCGCCGTCCTGAAAACCGCTGTGGAGAATCCATTTGCGCTCGATCAGCCGCAGGCCTACCTGCGCTGGCGCGAAGGCAAGCTCGCGCGAACGCCGCGCCGCGTCGAGGACCTGATCGTCGAGGTGCGCGACCCGCGCAAGCTGCGCGACAGCGAGGTGGCCGAAATCCGGCGCATCTGCGGCGCAGCGAACATGGCCGTGTACGCCTGCCCGCGCGCCGGTCATCCGGACGAGGCCGACAAGGACCTCGTGCGCCGCCTCGGCGCGCGCCTCGGCCTTTCGCGTCTGCGGGCCAACCCGCTCGCCGACGACGATGGCGTCAGTTCGCTCGAAGCCGTGCCGGAAAAATCGACCCTTGGTTACATTCCGTATTCGAACCGTCGCCTGCTGTGGCACACCGACGGTTACTACAACCCCCCGGATCAGCGCATCGGCGCGTTCATCCTGCACTGCGTGCGGCCCGCCGCGCGCGGCGGTGAAAATCAGCTGCTCGATCACGAGATCGCCTACCTCCTGCTGCGCGATGCCGATCCGGCGTACGTGAAGGCGCTCTGCGCGCCGGATGCCATGACGATTCCCGCCAATCTCGACGCGGCTGTGCAAATCCGCCCCGCGCAGACCGGGCCGGTGTTCTCCAGCGAGAACGGCGCGCTCCACATGCGTTACACCGCGCGCACGCGCAGCATCGAATGGCGCTCGGACGAGACGACCCGGGCCGCGGTGGCGTTTCTCAACCGGCTGCTGGATGCGGCTTCGCCCTATGTCCTGAGCCTTCGTCTGAGCGCCGGCCAGGGCCTGATCTGCAACAACGTGCTGCATAACCGCAGCGCCTTCGACGATCCCGCCTGCGGCCCGGGCCGGCTCGTCTACCGCGCGCGCTATTGCGATCGCCTGGGCGCCCCGTGAAGCACATTCCGCTCAAGTTCATCAAGGAAGACCCGTCGGTCGGCAACGCCGACGACAGCTCGGACGCGCAGGAATCGACCGGGATGCTCAAGCGGCTGGTCGCCGAACTGCATGGCCAGCTCGCTGCGTTGTCCCCCGGCGCGGAAACGCTGCGCCGCGCCGACCTCCTGCTGCAGCTCGGCCGCGCGCTGGTGCGGCTGGAGCAGAGCGCCGAGGCCTGGGCCGCGGCGCGCGAAGCCTTCGACGCTTACCTTGCCGAGCAGGCCTGGGAGGGTGCCGCGCAGGCCTGCGACATCCTTTTTCTCGCTGATCAGCCGCAGTCGCTCGCGGCGCTTGGCCAGGGCATCTGGCTTGCGGTGACCTATCCGGTCGATCCAGAGCTGAGCGTCGCGCTGCTGCAGCATGTCGTTGATGAAACGCCGCCGGATGCCGACGGCGCGGCGGTCGCCGCGGTGACGGCGCACTACCTCGTCGACCTGCGCGCGCGCGATCCGCAGCGCGAGCAGCTGCTGCTCTACACCAACCAGCTGCTCGCGACGGTCGCGCGCCGGCACAGCGGCGTCGACGGTCAGCAGGCCTTCAATCGCTGGATCGAGGACATGGAGCTGAACGATCCGGCACTGTTCCTGCCGCGGCTGCGCAACGTGGTCGACGTCCTGGTGCAGGACGAGTGGTGGTTCGATCGCGACGCCCTGCAGGCGGCGCTGCCCGCGGACTGAGGCAATGGACGACGTCGTGGACGCGGTGTTCGCGATCGAGTGCCGCAGCCTGCCGGTCGACCACGCTTACGCGCTCTCCGCGGCGATCCAGGCGGCGCTGCCCTGGTTCGCGGACGAGCCGCAGGCCGGGCTGCATACCGTGCACGGCGCGGCCTCGGGCGCGGGCTGGGTACGGCCGGAGGGCGAGGACGCGCAATTGCAGCTTTCCCGGCGCACGCGGCTCACGCTGCGCCTTCCGGCGAGCCGCCTGCCGGACGCGGCGGCGCTCGTCGGCCGCACCCTGGACATTGCGGGCTCGCCGATGCGCGTCGGCCGGTTGGTCCAGCGCCCGCTCGCGCGCATCGCGTCGCTCTTCTCGCGCAGCGTGATCTTCGAGGACGCGGCCGATGAGATGGGATTCCTCGCCGCGGCCACGGAGGCGCTGCGCGCGCTCGGCGTGGAAACCTCGACCATGCTCTGCGGGCGCGAGGTGACCCTCGCCACGCCGGAAGGCGCCTACCGGACGCGCAGCCTGATGGTGATGGTCGCCACGCCCGCGCAGTCGCTCGCCTTGCAGCGCCGCGGGCTGGGCGAGGCGCGCAAGCTCGGCTGCGGCGTGTTCATCCCCCACAAGGACCTGGGGGACCTGCGCGGCGCGAAGCGCGCCGACTGGGAGGACTAGCTTTGGCCTTCCGGCTCGCCCTGCCAGAGCATGTCGTAGCCGAGCTCCTTGGTCTCGGAGCACATCTTCGCCAGCGCCTCGAACTTGTTGGTGAAGGTGGCGTCGGCATGCGATTTTTCGTGCTCCTCGAAGCTGCGCCAGTAGGTGATGATGACGTAGTGCTCGTCCGCGGTTTTCGTGGCGTTGAGCGAGCCTTCGTCGGAGACGAAGCCGGAGAACCTGAAGACCTGGCCGGCGAGAAAGCCGCCCTTGTCCCCGCCGTAGGTCTCCTTGACCACGTTGCACATCTCGCCCACCGCGAGCTCGACGTCCTCGAAGTTCACGCCGGGCTTGAGTTTCACGGTGTTGAACAGCATCTTGGCGCCGAACGGCAGCTTGATCGGTTCGAACATCTTGTTGCTCCGTAGATTAGAGATTCTTTCGACAACCTTATTTTGCCCCGGTTTCAGGAGACAGGACCATGGCGTACGAAGTGAACGGCAAAACCCTCGAGGCGACCGAGACTGGTTTCTTGGTGAACCTGGATGACTGGGACAAGGACGTCGCCGAGGCGATCGCCGCCGCGGAAGGCCTCGAGCTCAGCCAGGATCACTGGGACGTGATCGAGTATCTGCGCGACGCCTACATCAACAACAACGGCGAGCAGCCGAACAACCGTGCGATCCTCAAGGCCATGCAGGCCAAGTGGTCCGACCGCAAGGTGGACAACAAGACCCTGTTCGATCTCTACCCGGGCAATCCGTCCAAGCAGGCCGGCAAGGTCGCCGGGCTTCCCGAGAGCATGCGCAAGGGCGGGTACTAGGGGTTTCGCGGCCTGCTCGGCGGCGTACTCTGGCAGTGCTCGATATCCGCGCGATCGATCGCCTCGAGCCCTTCGTTCTGAAACGTGGGGCACTGCACCTGCCCTCGGCGCGGGCCCAGAGCGACTCGAGCACCTTCGAATGCTCGTGGGCGAGCCGCTCGATCATGCGTGCTTTCGACGCAAGGCTGTCGTCCCGAAAACTGTCTCGCGAGTGATTCTTTCGTCGCCGTCATGGTGAGATTGCCTGGACTCATCCCGAGGCGTAACGTCTTGAGCAAGTGGATCGTTGCAAGCCGCTGTTTCAAGTTGTGAGGTTTGCAAACCGCCCACAAATGGCAACTAAAAAGTCAACTAATACTAGTTAGATTGCAGGAAACCTCGTGACCCTCGCTCGCCTTGTCCTTGGTGCCCTGCTAGTGGTGCCCACGCTGGCACTCGCGGCCGACTTCGCAAAGTGCAATCCATCCGGAAGTCAATTGGAGATGACAGCATGCGCGGTCGACGATCTCAAACAAGCGGATGCGGAGCTCAACGAGGTCTACCAAACGCTCCTGATCAAGCAGGCGGATAACGAGGTGTTTATCCGGAAACTACGAGCGGCACAGCGCGCGTGGGTGGCTTTTCGAGACGCGGAACTGGAAGCCATGTACGCATGCGAGAGCGAGAACCAAAGTGCGTGTTGGGGCAGCATGCTGCCTCTTTGCCGATCTTCGTACATGGCAAAACTCACAAAAGATCGCACCGACCGCCTGCGCGAACTGGCTATTCAGGGCCCTCCAGCCGACCAATGCCACTGATGCAATCTAACCCCCCGGTCAACGCGGACGCGCGCGGGCGTGCCGCCATCTGCGTGGGCTGGCCTGCGCGCGCCGGTTACCGGGCACGTTAGATTGCGCGACTGACTGTGGCCCATCGCCCCGACTGTGGAACGTTACCGTGGCTTACAGCCGGCGTTGGAATCGCTGGAATCGCGGCGCGGTTCTTCCTTCCCAACCCAGCAAGTTGGTCGCTCGCCCACGCGTGGCCAATCTACCTTGCTGTAATCCTTATTTCCGGCTTCCTTTTGCTGCTTGCCTATTGGGGTTGGGAATGCCACCGTGAACGACTAGTCGCGTCTCTGCCTCCGGTACCTATTCGGCAGCTCCTTCACCATCTTGCGGCCACCGAGGGATGGGCGGGGAAACCCGCCGAATTCAATCGGCACGCTTCTCGATTACTTTATGGGGCGAGCTTCTCTGAACTCATTAGTGAGCAGACGGACTATTACTCAGCTTTGATGTCTGGCGATTTCGTTTGCATCACGAGTGTTACAGACGTCGGAAATTTGTCTAACGGCACACCCGACACAATGGTGGCGATCGAATTGACTGAAAAAGCGCGTAAGGTGTTGGCGACGGTGCAATCTAACCCCCAATTCAAGACGGACGCGCTAGAGCGCGCCGCTTAATTGGCACGTTGGGCATCGCATGATGCGTAGAAGGGTCTGACTATGGACCACAAGCAGGTCTCCGATACCTGGGAGCGCGGGAGTCCATACGAGCAGTATGTAGGCCGTTGGAGCCGCCAGGTCGCGCCGCTCTTTCTCTCGTGGTTGAGCGTTCCCGCCGGCCGGAGATGGCTCGACGTGGGATGTGGCACAGGGGCGCTATGCGCGGCGATCGCGGACCGCTGTTCGCCCTTGTCGGTTGCCGGCGTCGAGCCTTCGGAGGGATTTCTCAAGACGGCAACGGAGAATCTCGCGGGCCGGGCAGCACTTCACCAAGGCAACGCGACGGCGATCCCGCTCGGTGACGGGTCAGTCGATGTGGTGGTCTCTGGACTGGTCCTGAACTTTATTCCGGATCAGCCCGCGGCGCTCCTCGAGATGGCGCGGGTGACAGGTAAGGGCGGGATGATCGCCGCATACGTGTGGGATTACGCGGGAAAGATGGAACTCATGCGGTTCTTCTGGGATGCGGTGGTCGAGTTCGACCCGAACGCCGCAAAGCTGGACGAAGGCGCCCGCTTCCCGGTGTGCCGGCCGGAGGCGCTCGAGAAGCTCTTTGCCGGTGCCGGACTGAAAGACGTCGAGGTAAAGCCCATCGACATACCAACGTCGTTTGTGGATTTCGATGACTACTGGCAGCCTTTCCTCGGCGGCCAAGGGCCGGCCCCCGCCTACGCTATGTCGCTCGATGAGGCAGCGAGGGCACGCCTGCGGGACCGTATACGAGCGCGCATGCCAACCGAAGCAAACGGGTCGATCCCGTTGATCGCCCGGGCTTGGGCAGCTCGCGCCAGAGTCACAGCGTAGGCGATGCCCAACCCAGCGCTCCAGCGGACGCGGAACCGGAGCGTTAGCGGGCACAAGAGGCGGCAAGGGGGCGAGCGTACAATCATGCTTGACCGGTGCTGGAGACATGCATGAGCCAGGACTACGCGGAGATTGAGAAGAGTGCTCGATTGCTGACCCCGGAAGAGCGGGCTCGATTGGCCGAGGCCATGACCGAATCCCGACGGGAAGCGATGTCCCCGGATGTTGAGGCCGCGTGGGAGGCCGAGATTAGGCGCCGCGTCGAGGCCTACGAGCGCGGTGAAGCCACGCTCATTCCTGCGGAAGACGTCTTTGCGAAGACGAGAAAGATAGCGGGCGAGTGAGCAGCGTTCGCTTCCTCGTACAAGCGGAAGCGGAATTCCTGCACGAAGTTGCGTACTACGCGGAAAGG
>Ga0210060_1000545_pt1 | contig 11483 bp, 12 predicted proteins | sample Joice_CattailNLB_FD_184871 | JGI IMG/M metagenome (GOLD analysis project Ga0210060, IMG submission 184871) | Wetland microbial communities from San Francisco Bay, California, USA, that impact long-term carbon sequestration - Joice_CattailNLB_D2... | ecosystem: Environmental > Aquatic > Marine >...
CCCAAGCAGATCCCGTATCTCCGCCAACGGCGCTCCGGCCGAAACCAACCAAGCGGCGCAGGTATGACGAAGATCGTGGATGGTGAAGTCCTCGATCCCCGCTTCCCGACACGCCGCACCGATATACTTGTAGGACTCGAGCTTCCATTTTGCTTCGAGCGCTTCGGCTTCCTTGCGGTCCGTGGTTCCAGTAGATCGTCTAATTCTCTTGCCGCTTGGCTCGGTGAAGGACACCCACCAAACGTGAGAATCGTCGCGCTTGTAAGGCATGTGCTTTCCTCCCGCACATCTCGCCCCGCGCCCTGCCGATTTTGCACCTCGGGACCTGAACGGTCCACATACAGGCGCACGGAGTCAGCGCTGACGAGCAGCCGCCTGCCGACGCGGCGCGGCTCGATCTCGCCAGCCTCAAGCAGACGACGCACGGTGCGGGTGGAAATTCCGCCAAGCTGCCGGGCGGCTTCTTCAAGCGACCAGAGCAAGGTGTCCGTCACGGTTGGCGTTCCCGTAAACCGCGTAGATGGTCAACGATCATCTGCGCAACTAACTGTCTGAAGGTCACAAACCAGGGACGAGCGTCGAAACGCCCGTCCTCGTTTTTGAGCGGCAACGAATCCGCTCAGCGTCGTATTGGCGATGTCCGAACCGACCTGCTAAGAAGGATCGTTTCGCCTTTCGCGACCTGTTCGAAACGGCCCGAAAAATGCCCCCGCCACAGCGCGGGGTAAGGTTCCGACCAGCCACCAAACCTCTTTCGCCAGGCATCAGTTCTCTGCATCCATCGTTGACGGCGTCTCCGTCGCCCCCTCCGGATCTTCGGCCTCCGACTCATTCAACGACACCTCCTGCGCGGCAACCGGCTCTTCCACCCCGGCGAGCCTCTCGCCTTTGCCGCGCTTTTCCGCCGACGCCCGCGCCCGGCGCTCGATCTCGATGATCTCCCTGCCGGTGCGCAGGACCCGGGTGCGCCATTGATAGGCGCCGTCGGCGCGTTGCTTGTTGGTGAGCACACCGGTCAGCCAGAGGGTATCCATAACGGTCATCAGGCGATCGAGCTCCTCGATCAGGGCCGTGTACTGGGCGAGCTGCGGCGAGGAGATATGAACCGTGATTTGTTTCGGATTGGTGTAGCGCGGAGTGGCGCTGATCCCGTTGGTCTCGCGCAGCTGGGCAAGCCGCGCGTGCTCTGCCTTAAGCTCCTCGGCTAGCTCAGTAATGAGCTTGCCGACGATCTCCTCGACCTGATCCATCTCCTCGTCGTCGCCGATGATGCGCAGTACCACGTCGATGCCGTAGAGGGCGCGCACCACCAGGAGAAATCCCCGGTCGAGCAGACGCTGGGCGTGGTTGCTCTGGATCCGGATGGTCTGATCGAAGACTGGTCGGCTGAAGGCGTCGCGCCTGGCTGCGCTCATCGCAGACTCCTGACAGGTGACGAGTAAGTTGGGAGGGTACCCAACGGCCGGTGTCCCTGCCGCCGCAAAAGGTGCGGGAAAACCGGCACCTTTCGCAGTGGCCGCCCTTGCTTTCCTGATCTAGCCTCTGGGGCAGTTTGCCGGTTCGCATGCGCGAGCGGTGAATGGCGCCAGCTGGGCGCTTGAGAAGAACAGCCCACCGATGAGGCGGCGCTTTGCGCGCCGCAGTCCCCAACCCCGCCGGGCAGGCAGTCCCGGCAGTGGGGTTGCCTGCCTCCCGGATTTGCTCCTGGAGGTATCGTCATATAATATGACATGCGGACAGATCAAACTAATTGTAACACATTGAAAAATATATAAATGTAATAATATCTACGAGGTCGCAACGTCCGTATCTCAAATAAGATGACGATATTCCCCATGTTCGAGCTGATCGTGCTCGGTCTGATCCTGGTCGGCCTGGCCGCCATTGCGCGCGCCCCGGCGTCGAAGCAGCGGACCGAGATCCCAAACCGACCGGCGCCAAACCTCTGGTCCCCCCGGACCGACTGGCACCGGTTTCACAAGCCCACCTACCTGGCGGTCGCCACCAACCAGACCTGGAAGGACAAGGGCGAGGAGAAACAGGAACGTACCGAATGGCACCGGGTGGTGCTGTTCGGCAAGGTCGCGGAGATTGCCGCCGGGATGGACGCACCGCGCTTCGGCCCGGACAAGACCCGCACCTTCGGGGGAAGGGTGAAGAGTCAGGACGGCTGGCAGGACATCCAGGTGACGGTCACCTTCCCCGATTGGTGCGAGGTCACCGTCTACCGGGTTGTGCAGGGCACCCGCTACCCCTTCACCGAAACCGTCTGGTGGGAGGAGACCTACTCCCGCGCCGGCGGGACCCGTTCGGAGGTACCCACGGACATGTGGGTCAAGCGTCCCCACGGACAGCTCCTCAAATGCGCCAAGGCCGCAAGCCTGCGCGCCGCCTTCCCCGAGGAGACCGACTACACCGCCCATGAAGATCGTCGATGTCACCCAGCGCTCGCCCGACTGGCTGCGCTGGCGCGCCCAAGGCGTCACCGCCTCCGAGGCGGCTGTCGTCCTCGGGCGCTCGCCCTATAAGACGCCCTGGCGCCTGTGGGCCGAGCGCACGGGACTTGCCCGCGAGGCGGACCTATCCGCTAACCCCCATGTGCAGCGCGGGGCCGCCCAGGGAGACAGGGGCCGGAGGACCTTCGAGGAGCGTCACGGCACCCTGCTGCTGCCCCTGCGCGGGGAGTCCGAGGAGCACCCCGTCCTGCGGGCCTCCTTCGACGGCATCGCCGACGACGGCTCCCCGTGGAGCTCAAGATCCCGGCGGAGCGCACCTTCGCCGAGGTCTCGACCAAGAAGACCGAGTCGCACGCCTTCCGGCTCTAGTGGCTGCAGGGTCGCAATGTCCCATCAACAGTCGTTTCCTGCTCCGTTCCTGAGCACGCGTTCTCGGTACGATGATAAGATTCGCTCAGGCTTTGGGGTGCTTGCAAGACAAGGATTAGCTGACTGAGTTGTGCAGTGCACGAGAGTTTGGCTCGCGATCCGCACGCCGACAAACTCGCACGTAATCTTTTTTGTGGGCATCTGCTGCTGCAAGACTGATAACTGACCAGTAGACTCGATCTAAGGTGCCGATCTGCGCCATGTGACCTGTGTGGCAAGCCGTTTACTTTTCGTGTTGACAGAACCCGATAACAGTCTGTGTCTGAAGAAGAAAAAGCCAATCGTGTCTGAGAAAATAATACACGAAACGCATTTCTACTATTTTGTTTAGACATTAGGTGGTTACTAGAAGCGTTCAACACGCAAAGTAAACGGCTTGCCTGTGTGGAGGTTTGTTATGCCGAACATCGCTGAACAGATTGTCGAGTCGGTGGAGCGTCTGCCGGACGGAGCCGCACAAGAGGTCCTGGATTTCGCTCAGTTTCTGTTGCAGAGAGAGGTGGGACGCGAAGATCGTGATCTGATCGCGGCGCAGCAAGAATCATTCAAGGATTGGAACAACGCCAGCGACGACGTGTGGAACGATGCCCCTGCCGTCTGAGATCGTTTTGCTGCCCTTTCCGTTTACCGATCTATCGGCGACAAAGCGCCGCCCGGTGTTGGTGCTGAGCAACAGCAATGAACAGAGGGACTTCCTGGCGGCGCAGATCACTTCACAGATTCAGTATCGTCCCGCCGTGAGCCTGATCGCCGAGGATTTCGAGCTGGGCAGACTGCCGAAGGAAAGCATCGTTCGCCTCGATAAGATCTTCACGCTCAGCGAAGCGCTCATCGCCCGGCGCGTCGGGAAATTGACCGCATCGGGTTTTGAACGGATATTTCGGGCGATTTGCCAACAACTCGGTTGCCTCCAACGCTAAGGGTTCGATCTCGTTACCTGCAGCTCGGCCTCCATTATCGGCCGACTTGCGCTTCCGATTCGTCGTATTGGAGCCTTCATAGGCGAAGCTGCTCGCGGTGGCCCACACTTTTCGCCGCACGGGATGCGACAGCGCCCTAGCGCGCATCATCTCGGAACCTGAAGCCGCCCAGGAGGAGCGCCGGCAGTACGAGAACGAACTCCGATAAGCGATCAACGTGAACGACTCCCAAGACGACGACATGTCTGACCTGCGACTCTGCGGTGCCAATCCCACGTTCGTTTCGAAGGGTGAGCTTGAGATCCAGCATGGGAGAGGAGCAACTACTTAAACCTTACATGACCGAGGAACGATCATGAACGAATCTTCTCCCAACAACTTTGCAACGGACTCACTGGAGAATCTTCGTCGCCGCCTCCTCGATCTAACCGCCCGCAACCGGCTGCTGAGTTTCACCCATGGCCGTCAGGGGAACATACGCGTCATCGACGAGTTGCCGGATGAGCTCCACCGCATGCTCCTGTCCGAAGAGGAGCTTCGGTTTCAGGCTATTCCGGATCCAACTCGGGACGAATTGATTCAATTCGGTTATATCGAGATCGACTCCGAAACCGGCCTGGACACGCAGGTGAAAAAGGACCCTGCGGCTACGGAATGGGCGCGATTGCTCGGCTACGACACGAGCTACGCCTTACCGCTACCGACCATCGACGGAGACACCCGAGCGAAGCACCAGGACAAAGTCATCCAGACCTTGATGTTTCCGTCCGAGATGGAAGCCCGTCTCCGCGGGCTACGCAACAAGGCGGAGACGTAACCGTTCAGACCCCCCTGCCACTTTACGTCGACCCCGCCGTGCTTCATTCTTACACGGACGTCATTAAGCTCAACGAGTCCGGCCTCATGGAATTTCGGTCGTTGGTCGAGCTGGTGACTCAACTCAGACCGGCTCTGCTAAAACTGCGCGGCGAATGGCTCGATGACGATACCTTGGATGATCTGCTCCCTGAGCTGGCGTTGATCGACGCTGGGGAAGCCCTGCTCCGGGACCTCCACTGCCGGGACCTTTTCGTCGGGCCTTGGCTTTGAGTGTCCAGCGCAAAGGTCTTGTGATCCTTGCCCACTACGGACTGGATCGAAGCACGAGTTGAGCGCTCGAAACAAAAAAGCCAAACAGCCAACAGATGACCCTCGCAAGAGGGATTGTCGAAACCCCAATGGGGAGCGCGCTCCCCGATGGGCATGCGGCTCCCCCCGTTGCATCGGGAGGTGCAAGCCATGTGCGAGATGTTCCAGATGAGCTGCGGCCCGATCTTCCTCGGGGAGGTGAAGGGCCGCGCTGCTGCGGCCGAGGTCCTCGAGACCGCGGGCAGATATTTGCGGGTGCGGGTGCGCGCGCTCGGCGACACCGGCTGGATGACACGCCATTTCAGACAAGCACTGCTTGGCCCGGAGGGTGCGCTCACCTGGCTGGAAGGAAGGCTGTAACCATGGAAACCGAGGACATCATCGAAGCCCCGCTCGCCGAGGGCGCGGTCGCCTTCATGCTGCGCTGCCACGCGGGCGACGAGCACTGGGAGATCCCGGAGTGGGCCGTCCTGACTCTCACGCCGCAACGCGCCCGGTCTCTCCTGCGACTGTGCGAGACCGTTCGGAAGCTCGGCGTCTACAAGATCGCCGACTTCGATCTGATCGCCGGCTTTTTAGCCGGCGTCGAGTGGGTGAACGACTCGGCCGTTTCCGTCGTCGACCTGGACTACAGGGGCCCGACGGCCTTCGTGGTTCGGCGGAGGCATCTGCAATACCTGCGGGATCTTCCACGACGGCTTCGCCCTCCTGATGTGGGTGAAGCGGTGGACCTTCCCGGAGGCCCTGAATGCCGTCGCCCGCGAGCTGGGCACAATGGATGTGAGGATCCGGGAGTCCCGACACATACCCACTCTACCTCTGCACCCGAAGGAGCGTGACCGGGAGTCGGTGATCGAGGCCCTCAACCGGGTCTGGCAACAGTCCCTCGATCCGGGAGATCGTCGCGCGGCGGCCCTGCGTGCCTATCTGAGCCGCAGAGGACTATCCGGCGCCGAGCTGGATGGCAGAGTCGTCCGCTTTCATCCGGCACTGGGATACTGGAAGAAGAACGATCGCAGCGAAATCGAGCTGGCGGGTCGGTATCCTGCCATGGTGGCCCTCGTAACGGATGCCGAGGGTGCGCCGGTGACGGTGCACAGGACGTATCTCACGCCGGACGGGCGCAAGGCGCCGGTTCCGGCCCCGAAGAAGCTGATGGGCTACCCGGGCGAGCGCCTGGTCGGCGGGGCCATCCGGCTGTTTGCCCCAGAGCCGGTACTCGGCGTCGCGGACGGCATCGAAACGGCGCTCGCCGTTCACCTGAAAACGGGAATGCCGGTCTGGTCGGCTATATCGGCTAAGCTGCTCGAGAGGCTGGAGCTTCCCGCGCAGACCTCGCTGGTCGTGATCTGGGCGGATCGAGACCGGTCAGGTGCCGGTGAGGCCACGGCAATGAGGCTGCGCCAACGGCTCCTGCGCCGAGGGATCTCGGTCGCCGTTCATCTGCCGCCGGGCCCGATCCCAGCGCGTGCAAAGGGACTCGATTGGGCAGACGTCTGGTGCAATCACAACGAGCAGGCCGTTGCTTGAGTTACTGAACCGACACGTTCAGCACACAAAGACCACGCCCGTTGATCCGGCGTGGTCTTTTTTTGCTCTTCAGCGTACCGCCCCGCCGGCCGTGCCCGTCGCATGCGACCATAGCTGTTGCGGATATTCCAACCCCTTCCTCAGCCATGCACGACCATGTCTCGCCAACATCCAGATGAGCTCTTTCCCCCGGGTAAAGGGAACCGCCGGTTTCGGCCAGGCGGAAGTCGAGAACATCCTGCTTGCGGTTGATCCAACGCTCTTCGTCAATACAAACGGGTACGCAGCGAATCGGACACGAGGGTACCGTCCGACCTGTGTAGCAATGGCGCCTCTGATGCGCCACGCCCGGAAGCCGGACGTTCTGCCGAGACACCAACCGCATGACCGAAAGATTCACCGAGCAGCAAGGCCAGTACCTGGCATTCATTTACAACTACACCGTGATGTTCGAGCGGCCACCGGCCGAGACGGATCTGCAGCGCTTCTTCGGGACCACACCGCCAATCATCCATCGGATGCTGCGAAAGCTGGCGGATAGGAAGCTCATCCGCCGCACACCCGACTAGGCGCGATCGATCGAGGTGCTTGTCGATCCCGATGAGGTTCCCCGACTCGTGCGACCAAAGGAGCCTGATACCTGAGACCGGTCCTCGGGAGGCGATACGCAACTCTTTACGAGTTGCTGATCGTGGCATGGTCGCCAGTACACATTACGCCGCGCTGTGCGGCAACATCCGATGCCGGGCTTGAGCAAGGAGTCCATGCGATCCATCGTCGGCAATAATCTGAGATGACCGCAACTAAAAGTTCGACCCGAGCATAAGGCCGTTCGCGTATCGGCACCCGCGAAACGACGCTGTCGGTAACGAAGCCCGGGGAATCCGAAAAACCGAGCGCGGACGGCGCCGAACCCTCGCGGCTCCGCCTCGCCCTGGATTGCTATCGGCTATCTCCGCCGACTCAGCCCGCGCTGGAGGTACCCCTTGCCGAACTTCCGCCGGACCGCGTCGAACGTTTCGTCGGTAACGGACCACAGCTTACACACACGGCCCCTGCGACGCAGCCCGATCGAGCCGCGTGCCGACTGCAAAGGGTTTCGGGGGCTGGCGCGTTTCGTGATACCGGCCACGTCGCGCTCAAGCGGAGGTCGTATCGCCGAGGCTCACCGGGGGTTGCGGAGCGAATCGCGGTCAATAAAACCGGACCTCGGCCGCGACCCCTTTACGCCAGAGGTTCGCGGCTCAAACGATCACCGGCTCCGGTTCCAGCCAGACGCCGAACGCCTCCGCCACCTTGTCCTGCACCTCACGCGCCAGGGTCAGGATCTCGGCTCCGGTCGCGCCGCCACGGTTGACCAGCACCAGCGCCTGTTTCTCGTAGACGCCCGCGCGGCCCCGCGTGGCGCCCTTCAGGCCCACGCCTTCGATCAGCCACCCGGCGGCGAGCTTGACGCTCCCGTCTGGCTGCGGATAACCGACGAGCGACGGGTTCCGTTCGATTAGCGCCTGGTGCTCCTCACGCGAGACGATCGGGTTCTTGAAGAAGCTGCCGGCGTTGCCGATGACCGCGGGGTCGGGCAGCTTGCGGCGCCGGATCGCCACCACGGTATCGAAGACAGCGCGCGCGTCCGGCCGCACGATGCCTCGCTCCTTCAGCTCCCGGGCAACGTCCGCGTAGCCTTCCACCGGCCGCCACCGCTTGGGCAACGCGAGCGTCACCGAGAGGATCAGGCGGCGGCCGGCGAGGCCATGCTTGAACAGGCTGTCGCGATAGCCGAAGGCGCACTCGGCGGCCGTCATGTGCACCAGGCGCTGGGACGCGAAATCCCAAGCCGCCAGCGAGTCGATGCGCTGGGCCAGCTCCAGGCCATAAGCGCCGATGTTCTGGACCGGCGCGGCGCCGCAACTGCCGGGAATGAGCGCCAGGTTCTCGAGCCCGGGACGCCCCATCGCGAGGAGCCGCTCGACGGTCGCGTGCCAGTTCTCGCCGGCGCCGACCTCCAGGTGCCAGGCGTCGCCCGCCTCGCCAAGCTCCCGCAATCCCGGGACTTCCACCTTGAGCGCCAAGCCGTCGAAGTCTCCGGTCAGCAGCAGGTTGCTGCCGCCGCCGAGCACCAGCCGCGGCAGCCCGGCGAGCCGGGGATCGGCGGCCAGCGCGGCGAGATCGCCGGCGCCGCGCACGCGGCAGAACCAGCGCGCCCGCGCCTCGACGCCGAAGCTGTTCAATTCCCGCAACGGGAACTGTTCGTGCAATCTCTGCAGCATCGGCGGAACGGGCGTGGGTCTTTATCGGAAGGCGTGGGCCGCGCGGTCGCCCTCATGGCGCCGCGCCACCAGGGAAGATCAACGCATCGGTGGCAAACCCGGCGGTCCGGGCTTTGGCCAACAGGTCCTCCAACACGTCTTGGGGCAACTGCCGCTCGCGGGCCAGGATCCAAAGATAGTCGTGGTCATAGCCCGCGACCAGGGCCCAGCGATAGTCCGGGTCCAGCGCGAAAATGTGGTAGCCGCCGTAGAAGGGTCTGAAGAAGCTCACCTCGAGGCTGCCGACCTCCGGGCTATCCAGGAAATAGGCACGGCCCCGCGCTTCCTTCCACTGGCCCTTCGCCGCGTCATAGCCGCGGTTCAGCACGTCCACCCCGCCGTCCGGGCGCCGGCTGTAGGTGGCGCTGACATCGGTGAGGCCGCGCTCGAAGGAATGGTCGAGCCGGGCGATCTCATACCAAGTGCCCAGGTAGCGGTCCAGCTGGAAGCCGGTGACCGGGCGAACCCCCTCGGGTACGCCGGTGCAGCCGGCGACCAGCAGCGAGAGCAGGCACAGAGTGAACAGCTCGCGGCCGAGTGCATATCGAATCTGCATGCAGAAGCCCACCCTCGATTTCATCGTCCCAGTGTAACGATCTCGATCCGCCGTGATCCCGAAGGCGCAATCAACCGGGTCGAAACCACGTGGCAATGGCATTTCAGAACGACCACAGCAAGCCGGCCCAAGGGAATATGCTGTCGAGAAGCTGCCCCTCGGCGCGACCGGTCACCCACTCCACCCCTGCCGCATCAGATTGTCGAGATCCCTCCGCGCCAGCACAGCCGCACAGTCCCGCCAGGCATCGTCACTCGGCGTGATCGTGTCGTTGTAGCGCAGGTCGAAGCCGGTAGCTTGGCGGCGTTCTTCGATGTACTGGTCCATCTTCTCGCTCAGGGTCTCGATATCGTCGATCCAGTCGTCCCTGATGGTGTCCGGGAGGCCACCGAACAAGTCGTACCGGTTGCGCATACGCTCGGAAAGACGCTCGTAGACCTTCTCGTCCACCGTGCCCTGGTGGACCAGGTTGAGCATGTCCACCGTCGAGCGTACTTGGCCGAAGCGCTTGATGCGGCCGATGCGCTGTTCCAAACGGGTTGGGTTCCAGGGCAAGTCTACGTTGATCAGGGTGCCTAGGGTCTGGAGATTCAAGCCCTCACACGCCGCGTCGGTAGCGACCATGACGCGGATGTCATGGTCGGCGACCATTCGCTTGAGCTCTTCGCGGGCGATGCCGACCGCCTGACCATCGCGGTAAAGGCGGCTGCGATCCGCGCCGGCATACAGGCCGACGATCTCGCCCGTGAGCTCCGCGGCCAGGGAGTCTGCAACCCACCGCGCCGTGTCGTAATACTGGCTGAAGACGATGCAGCCCAACTCCAGCCAGCCTTCGTCTTTCAGGTAATAGCGGATCGCGCGAAGCTTGGGATCATCATTCATGCCTTCCAGTGCAGCGATCAGGCTCTCGAGTGCCGCGCGTTCCGCGTCGGTTTGCAGATCCAGCGTCAGCTCGGCGTCTTCCGTGTCTTCTTGGACCTGGCGCCCTTTCAGCAAGGTATTTGCGGTGTTGATACCGGCTACTACGCTGGAGCAGACCCGCTGCTCCATCAGGTTCTTCATGAAACCCCCGCCCTTGCCGCGTGCGGCGAGGACTGTTCCGAAAGCACGTGCCTGCTCGTAGGCCCGGCCGAAGTCCGGCGTGGTACGCAGAGCCAACTCCTGGAAAATGGCGTTGAAGCGGTGCGGATCGGTGACCAGCCCCTCCTCGGGATGGACATTGACGGCGATCTTATCGAGCAGACCGCGCTCCTCCAGCGTCATGCGCTTGCGAAGAACCACGTGGCGAACGAAGGGGTTCTCCCGCTGAAAGAACGAGGCGCCGTCGATCACCCGTTCCAGCTCTGTTTCCAGGTCGTCGCGAAGATCTGCAGGCAGATAGGACAGCCCGCCCGCCAAGTGCTCTTCCTGTCGTAGCGCGAGCTCTTCTCGCAGGTTGCGGAACAGCCGGCGGGCGTTGGGCTCGTTCGTGGACTCCATGGTCGGCAGCGGCGAGCGCAGCAGGCTCCAACCGTAGTCCAGGTCCAACACCCGCTCCTCACCGCTCAGAATCCGCAGCACGCGGGCGGGGTTATGCCAGGGAGCAAGCTCGTTACCCAAGACGAGCCCGCCGCTGCCGCGGTGAAGCATCGAAACCAGATCCCACAGGTCTTCACGCCGCGTCTGAATCGGCGTCGCGGTGCCGAGCAAAACATGATCCGCCCGGTCGGCAACGGCGTTCATGAAGGCCAGCAGCTCGTTCGGCTCTCCGGCATTCTGGCCGTAGCCCTGGCGGGAGCGCGCCTTGTGCGCCTCGTCCAGGATGACCAGCTCGAAGCTCAGGCCGGTCAGGTGCTCCTTCTCCTTCGACGGCTGCACCATCAGCCCGGTGGAGACAATCCCGATCCGCAACGGGCAGCGGGCGATGTGCTCCGGTCCACTCGGGGAGATCGCCCGCTCCTCGGGGTCCAGCCAAACCTTTCGGCTGGAGTGCCAGCGCGCGCAGGGAATGCCGAGCTTGTCGATCATCTCCGTCTGCCACTGCTCGCAAAGCGTGGCCGGGGCGAAGATCACGATGGGCTTGCGCCGCCGGCGGATCTTCTCGGACAAGAGGCAAAGGGTCAGCGCGGCCGTGCCGAGTGACAGGGTCTTGCCCAGGCCTACCTCGTCGGCCAATAGC
>Ga0210060_1000546_pt1 | contig 11430 bp, 8 predicted proteins | sample Joice_CattailNLB_FD_184871 | JGI IMG/M metagenome (GOLD analysis project Ga0210060, IMG submission 184871) | Wetland microbial communities from San Francisco Bay, California, USA, that impact long-term carbon sequestration - Joice_CattailNLB_D2... | ecosystem: Environmental > Aquatic > Marine >...
TCATAAGCTATTATGATTACTATCAACCAGAAGCTTATGTCGTATCAAGCGATGTTTATATAGAAAAAGATTTTTCAGTGAACGAAGAAATTGACCGGTTAAGACTTAAAGCAACGACTGCCCTTATTGAAGGAAGAAAAGACGTAATAGTTGTTGCAAGTGTGAGTTGTATTTATGGTATAGGTGCACCGACGGAATTTGCTAACCAGATAATTTTTTTGAAAAAAGGAGATAAAGTTTCCAAGAAAAAACTTTTACGTAATTTAATAGAAATTCATTATGTGAGGAACGATGTAGAATTCAGCAGGGGAACTTTCAGAGCAAGAGGAGATGTTGTTGAAATCATCCCGGCTTATCAATATGAAGAAGCAATCAGAGCGGAGTTCTGGGATGATGAGATTGAAAAACTTTCTATAATAGATTCGATTACGGGAGATGTAATTAAAGAAATAGATTCTGCAGCGATTTATCCTGCAAAGTATTTCGTTACCAACCGTGACCAGGTTCAGAAGGCTATTTATAATATCGAAAAAGAACTTGAAGAAAGATTAAAATATTTTCATTCGCAGGAAAAATATCTCGAAGCTCAGCGTATTGAACAAAGGACTAAATTTGATATAGAAATGATGAAAGAGCTTGGTTATTGTTCGGGAATTGAAAATTACTCCAGGCACATGGATGGACGCGCCCCGGGATCGAGACCTTATAATCTTATGGATTATTTTCCCAAAGATTTTCTGCTTGTTATAGATGAATCTCATGTTAGCGTTCCCCAGATAAGGGGAATGTACAATGGCGACCGTGCGAGAAAAGAAACTCTAGTTGAATATGGATTCAGGCTTCCTTCCGCACTCGATAATCGCCCTATGACTTTTAACGAATTTGAAGGTATGCTTGACCAGGTAATTTATGTGAGCGCAACTCCTGCAGACTTTGAATTAGAAAAAAGTGGAGGAGTTGTTGTCGAACAAATTATTCGTCCTACCGGTTTACTTGATCCTGAAATTTTAATCAGGCCGGTTAAAGGACAAATTGATGATCTTATCGGGGAAATAAGAGATAGAGCAGCACTGAAAGAAAGAGTACTTGTTACTACTCTTACAAAAAAAATGGCAGAAGATTTGTCAGATTATCTTGATAAGATAGGAATTCTTGTCAGGTACATTCACAGTGATATTGATGCTCTGGAAAGAGTTGAGATTTTAAGAGATTTAAGACTCGGAGATTTTGATGTTCTTGTCGGAGTAAATTTATTAAGAGAAGGTCTCGACCTTCCCGAAGTCTCTTTGGTTGCAATTATTGATGCCGATAAAGAAGGTTTTTTAAGAAGTGAAAGATCATTGATGCAAACCGCTGGAAGAACAGCACGTAATGTTAATGGAAAAGTCATTATGTATGCAGATAGAATCACCGATTCCATGCGTAAGACGATTAATGAAACAAACAGAAGAAGAAAATTGCAAACAGAGTACAATGAAGAAAATAATATTTCCCCCAAAACTGTTTACAAAAGTATGGAAGAAATTCTTGCTTCAACTTCTATTGCAGATGTAAGAAAAAAGGAAGAGAAGGAAGATTTTTCTTTTTCAAAAGTTGCAGAACCGGTTCTAAAATATATGAACCGGGATCAAAAGACAGATTTAGTAGAACAGTTAACTAAACAAATGCAGGAGGCAGCAAAGGATTTAGAGTTTGAGAGAGCGGCGGCTTTGAGAGATGAAGTGAATCGGCTTAAAAAAATGTTGAAGTAATTAAACAGCTTTATTTTTTCCTTTTAGCATTTGCCAGACTGTCTGAATTATAATCTGAATATCCAGCCAGAAAGACCAGTTTTCAATATACCAGAGATCATATTCAATTCTTTTAGTGATGAGTTTTTTATTTTCTTCATCATCAACGACATCTCCCCGCAAACCGTGAATTTGTGCCCATCCTGTAATACCGGGTTTAACATTATGACGAAGCTTTATTTCATCAAAAATTTTTCCATACCTGTTATCGTAGGGAATCGGGTAAGGTCGCGGACCGACTATTGACATTTCACCTTTAAGCACGTTGATGAATTGTGGAAGTTCATCAATATTTGTTTTTCTTAAGAAGTTACCAAATTTAGTAAGGCGGGGATCGTTTTTTGTAACAGGTTCAAAAACATTTCTTGTTTTTTTGTCTGGCATTAGAGTTCTGAATTTATAACATTGAAACTTTTTGTTCTTTGCCCCGATTCTTTCCTGCACAAATAAAACAGAACCTTTTGAAGTAAGTTTCGTTAGTAAAGCTATTATTGGAAAAAGTACCGAAAGAATAAAAACTGTTACGAATAAAGAAAGTATAAAATCAAAACTTCTTTTTGCTGCGCGCCACTGTGCTTCTTCAAGCGGTTCATTTCTGGATGTAATAATCGGGAAATTGCCGATCATACTTATATGGAAACGTTGCGATACAAATTTGAAATAATCGGGTATAATATGAATTCTGACTGCATTCTTGTTGCAGGTTTTAATTAATTCATCCATCAAAGGAGTATCGCTTTGTGGAAGAGCAAGAACAACTTCATCAATATTTTCTGAAGTAATAACTTTTTCAAGCTGATCATAATTCCCGATTATATCATTTTCTTCCTCATCATTTTTACTAAGAAATCCTGCAAAGCTGTAGCCAAAGTCCGGGTTCTCAATTATTAATTCTCTGAATTTTTTGGCAATCTCTCCGAAACCAATAATCAATAAACGGCGAATATTGATTCCTTTTTTTCTCAGCTTTTTCATTATTTTTCTAAATAAAATGAAACGCAGGCTTACCAGGAAAAAAAGAAGTAATGAATAAAAAATGATGAAATTTCTTGTGAAGAGATTTTCTTTTACAATAAATATAAAAGTAATAGAAATAAGAACCTGGACGAGTACACTTTTTGCAATTTTAACAATCTGAAAAACAAAAAGCCTCCTGACAAAGTCGTCATAAAAAGTTGTGATGCTCGCAAAAAAGTACCAGGCAAAATTTAATGCAACTTCCAGGATGAACATTTTATTATGATCGAGCAGAATTTGAAATGACTGGGCCAGCTTTGCAGCAGCCAGGAAAGCAATGTTAAGTAAAACTAAGTCACTTAATAAACGCAGGTAATAAATTGATTTTCTGTTTACTATCATTTATTTGGTTACTTTTTCTTATTAAAGAAATTTAATGATTTATCCCGGACATATTCTTTTATACTTGTTTCAAAAACAGCTCTGCTAAATTTTTTTGCATGATTTGAAATAACAATTGGATCAAAAATATTTTTTTCTTTTTCAAATTTATGAACAGCATTTTTAATAATTTCCACATTTTGTGAATCAAATAAAATTCCTGTTGTACCATCAATTACTGTTTCCGCTGTTCCTCCTTTATTTAAGGCAATCACAGGAGTTCCGCAAGCCATCGCCTCTACTACTGTTATTCCAAAATCTTCTTCTGCTGCGAATACGAGCGCTTTTGTTTTCTGAAGAAGAGATTTTAATAGATTATCGTTAAAAGACAAGACCTCAATATTTGAAGTTGCCATCGTTTTGATTTTATCAAATTCGGGTCCTTCCCCTATAACTTTTAGATTTTTATCTTTCATTCCGGAAAAAGCTTTCACAATAAGATCGACTTTTTTATAAGGAACCATTCTTGATGCTGACAAATAGAAATCTTCTTTTCCTGTCTCACAAGTAAATTTGTTTATATCGACCGGCGGATAAATTATATCGGCTTCACGATTGTATATCCTTTTAATTTTCCCGGCAATAAATTTTGAATTGGCAATAAGATAATTAGGTCGCGATGCAGTTTTAAGATCCCATTTTCTTAGGTAGTTAATAGTTGATCTTGCTAAAAAACCTTTTAGTCCTGTTGAAATGTCAGCGTTGTTAAGATATAATTCAGCATTATCCCAGGCATATCTCATTGGAGAATGACAGTAACTTATATGAAGCTGATCAGGTTTTGTTTTTATGCCTTTTGCAACCGCGTGTGAGCTTGATATAATTAAATCATAGCCCGAAAGGTCAAGTCTTTCGATGGCTAAAGGAAAAAGTGGAAGATAATTACGGTGACTTTTCTTTGCGAAGGGAAATTTTTGGATCAAAGAAGTTTTTGCATGTTTCCCCTTCAGAATAATCTCTCTGTGTTTGTCATTTAAAAAATCTACCAGTCCAAAAATATCTGCATCCTGCCAGATGTTAGTAAAAGATTCTACAACTTTTTCAGAACCCGCATAATTAACAAACCATTCATGAACAATAGCGGTTTTCAGATTATTCAATACCAGCCCGGTAATAAGTTATTGATATCTGAAAAATAAAAATAAAATAGTGGATTGACGAATTGAAATCCTGGTTAGCTAATTGCAATTTTACCTTACAACTGAATTGTAAATATCTTCTGTTTCTTTTGCCATTCTTTCTAAAGAAAAACGTTTAATTATTTTTTCCCTCGATTCTTTTACAAAAGATTTCCAGAGTTTAAAATCTTCAGACAATTTTATTATGAAGTCAGCAGCCTCTTTTGAACTTTCTAAGTTATATAAAAATCCTGTTTTGTTATCTTCTACAAGATCGTTATTTCCAATAACGTTTGTAGCAATGACCGGAACGCCGTAAGACATTGCTTCTAAAACGGCAAGAGGCATTCCTTCCCATCTTGAGGTAGAAATATAGCAGAAAGAATCTTCTAAATATTTACCCGGATTTTCAACCGCTCCACTAAAAACAAATATTTCATTCAATCCATTGTCTTTAGCCATTTTCCTAATTTCGGTTTCTTCTCCTCCGGAGCCGAGTAAAGCTAACTTAAAGAATTGTGCGACTTTTCTTTCTTTAAGTTCCTTAAATATCTCAATTAGTTGAGATGAATTTTTTTGATAATTAAATCTTGTGAAAGTTGTTATAATTTTGGGCTTTGAAGAAAAATTTTGTTCTGATATTGATTGAGCCGGAATTTCAACAGCATTTTCAATAATCGTGATTTTTGATGGAGATGAAATTTTGTTTTGAAGTAATATTTCTAACTCGCCTTTTGAGACCGAGATAATTTTTTTTGTTAAAAGTGAAAGTATCTTTTCAATTAGTCTATAAAAATATTTTTGAATATGATTATAATTCCCGGTATGAAAACCATGAAAAGTATGCACACAAGGAATACCTGTCAGAAAAGAAAGTAACCTGCCATATATTCCCGCGCCCTTTCCATGAGAATGAATTACATTTATTGAATTCTTTTTTGTAAAAGCTTTAAGATTTAAGAGAGTTGTAAATTTGAATTTTCTATGGGGGATTAAAATTATTTTGTTTTCACCCAGTAATTCAGTAAATCTTCTTTTATATGGAATATCATCAGGGCAGGCAACGTAAAAGTTGTTATTTTTGTGTAATGCCTTTAATAAAGAATAAATATGTTCAGGACCGCCGCCGAAATCCGCTCGTGCTGTTATGATCAGAACATTTAGGTTTTTTTTGTTCATTGGTTAAGAAAATTTATAAAAAGGCAAATTAAACTCTTAAATTTAAGAATAATTGTCTGGCAAAATAAACAAGGTCCTTGAGCTATGAAGATTTCTATTGTAACACCGACATATAACTCGAAAGCTACAATATCACGGAATGTTACTTCTGTTATAAGCCAGTCTTATAGAAATTTTGAGCAAATTATTGTAGATAATAAAAGTGAGGATGACACTTTAAGTTTAATCAGGCAACTTTATGATGAAAATGATTTGAAAGATCGATTAAAAATAATAAGTGAAAAAGATGATGGGATTTCCGATGCTTTTAATAAAGGGATAAAAGCTACAACGGGAGAAATAATTGCTATTTTGAATAGCGACGATACTTATCACAATGATCATGTGTTTGAAGAAGTTGTGAAAATATTTAACGATCCGGAAATACTTTTTGCTCACGGGGATGTTTATTTCGATGACCCGGTTTATGGTTCCAACATACGGAAACCCTTGCTTTGTCCAGTAACTACAGCAATGCCCTACAATCATCCCACAATGTTTTTAAGAAAAGAGATTTATGAGAAATTCGGTTTGTTTGATCTTTCCTACAGATATTCTATGGATTTTGAATTTATAGTAAGATTAGAAAAAAAATTCCCGGAATTTAAAACAAAAGTAAAATATTTTTCTGATTTCCCGATTGCAAAAATGTATTCAGGTGGGGCTTCATGGAAGAATGAAATACAATCAATCAAAGAAACTAAAAAAGCGCTAAAAAAATATGATTTCTGGAATTCCTCTGCAAAGAAAAATTATTTATTAAGAATTTGCAGAACACGGCTGAAAAAATATTTGAGTGTTCTTAATCTTAATTTTATGGTTAAGATTTGGCGAAACAGAAAATGGAAGCAGTAAAGAATTGGATTTTTCAAAGTTAAAAATATTCTTCAGAAGAAGGGAATTTAGTAATTCTGCCTGGAATATTGCCGATGTAATTTTATTTCCCTTTTTAATGCTTTTATTTACACCATTCTTTATTAAGAATTTGGGAACGGACCAGTACGGGATATGGATGTTTGTTAATTCAATTATTGCAAGCATCGGGATTGTTAATATGGGGCTTGGCGACGCTTCCATCAAATTTGTTTCAAAGTACAGGGCATTAAATGACACGCCTAATATTAATAGAATTGTGAATACTACTTTTTCGTTAAGTCTTTTTTTATTGTTGATCATTATTCTTCTGGGAATCGGTGTAGCATTCTCAGTAGAGAATTTTAATTTGTTTAATCTTAATGATACAAATCGCAGTGTTGCGTCATCTGCTATACAACTCGGCAGTATAATTTTTGGTTTGAGACAGATTGAACAGGTTATTCTGGCAACTTTCCGTGGATACGAACGATATGACAATGCTTCACAGATTTCTATGACATCTAAAACTGTCTTATTATTTTCTCAGATTATTACTGTTTATCTGGGGTATCATCTCGTTGAATTATATACGGTAAGCGTAATTTCTTCTACGTTAATGATTGTTGGTGAAATAATTTTTTCAAAGTTTAAGTATAGGAAAATATCATTTTTTCCTACAATAAAGAGACAATCCATTAAAGAAATTTTTAGTTTTAGCTCCTGGTCCTGGACTCAATCAGTAATGGGTATTATTGTTGGACATGTAGACAGATTGATTATTATAACTTTAGCGGGCCCAACCTTCTTAGCTTATTATGCACTTGCTTCAACTGTGGGAACTCAGATTCATACAATATTTACAGCTTCCGTCAGCTGGGTTTTCCCGAAGGTTTCCGGTAAAACAGAAAGAAAAGAAGATCTTGCCAGTTTATATTATAAAATGCAACTGCTTATAATTATTCTTGGTACTATTGCAGTAGCAATATTAATTTTGTTTGAATATCCTATTTTTTATACCTGGCTCGGGACCGAGACATATACAAATTCTATATTGTATATAAGATTATTTCTTTTTTTGGCGTTCTTTAATATGCTTTCAATTATTCCATATTATTTTTTGCTCGGTGCAAACCTGATTCGCATATCAGCTTTGTTTATGTTTATCAGCGTTGTTTTTACGATCGGGTTTATGATAGCAGGTTATCATATTACCGACGTAGAGGGATTAGCTTATGGAAAGTTTTTAGCTTCTCTTGTTTCAATTCCACTTATGCTGATGTTCGTTCATTATAAAATAATAGATAAAGTAAATATATATTCCGGACTTAAGGTTTATTTACCTTCCGTTTTAATTGCAATTTCAATTTATTTTTTCAATTTAGTATCCATCCCGCTTTTTATTGGCGGCGTTGTTCTGCTTTGGTTTTTATATAAAGAAAGAGTTTTAAAAACATCCGTGGCAAAAATATAAAGTGGTTATAAAAAGAATTTTTCTGAAACTATTAAAGAAACTCGAGCGATATTTTACAAAGAATCTTGTTAGTAAAATAGAAACTAATTCAGTTTTGCTCGCACAAATTCATATTAACAGGATCAAGGAATTAAAAGAGGTCAATTCGTTAAAGGATGTCGAGTTCAAAGTTTTTTCCGAATGGGGAGAGGATGGAATTATACAGTACCTCATAAATAATGTTGAAATTAAAAATAAAATTTTTGTGGAGTTCGGCGTTCAGGATTACAAAGAATCCAACACAAGATTTCTTTTGATAAATGATTTATGGAAGGGTCTCGTTATTGATAGCGATAAAGATTGTATTTCTGAAATAAAAAAAGATGATATTTATTTTAGATACAGTTTGATGGCTAAAAATGCTTTCATTACAAAACAAAATATAAACAATCTTATTTCAGCTTCTGGCATCTCAGGTGAAATTGGTTTATTAAGCATAGATATAGATGGAAACGATTATTGGGTCTGGGAGGCAATAAATGTTATAGATCCTGCAGTTGTAATATGTGAATACAATGGTTTATTTGGTTCAACTTACCCGGTTTCAATTCCGTACGACTCTGATTTTTACAGAACAAAGAAACATTTTTCTAATCTTTATTTTGGTGCATCGCTTCCGGCTCTTGTTATTCTTGGTGAGAAAAAAGGTTATGACTTTGTCGGATCAAACAGTGCTGGTTCAAATGCCTTTTTTGTTAAGAAAAATTCATCTGCAAGAATTAAAAAATATTCAGCTAAAGAGGGGTTCAGGGTGCCGGTTTTTCGTCAATCCAGAGATATTCAGAGTCGTCTTACATATCTAGATAAAAAGGAGAGTGAGCAAATTCTGGGAAATATGAATGTTATAAATATTGAAACAGGAAAAACCATCTTGTTGAAAGAAATTTTCTAAAGAATAATTAATGATAAAAAAAATTGTCGCACAATTTATTCTTAACAGGTATTTAAATTCTAAGCCGGATACTCTTTTAGATAAATTAAACCAGAAAATTTTTTATACTATAAGAAACAAACTGGTCAATTTTATCGACCCCGAAATAAAATACAAACTTGCAGGAATAAATATTTCCTTGCCGTTTTCTCATAACCTGTCCGTTAACAAAAAGGTGTTTCCTTTTTATGATGAAAATGTTGGTAGAATTGCATCTTTAGTAAAAGAAAAATATGATGATTTAAGAATGATAGACATCGGGGCTAATGTCGGCGATACGGTACTAATGGTTAAAAGTAAAGTCGATATTCCTATACTTTGTATTGAGGGAGAAGAGAAATTTATTTCGTTGCTTCAAAGAAACACAAAAAATTATCAAAATATTTTTATTGAAAAATCATTTGTCGGGGATAAAGAATTTATATCGGGTAATTATGTTTATTCAAAAGGCTCGGGCAAAATAATCGAAGGGGGGAAACAATCGGTAATTAATTTTAAGACGATTGAGAAAATAGTATCGGAATATTCAGAATTTAAGAAAAGTAAATTATTAAAAATCGATACGGATGGTTTCGACTGCCGCATAATTAAGAATGAAATTGATTTTTTGTCAGAAGTGAAACCTGTTATTTTTTTTGAATATGATCCCTTTCTATACAAGTCAAGAAATGATGCTTTTGGTGTTTTTGATTTACTTTTGAAAGCGGGGTTTAACACTGCCGTTTTTTATGAAAACACCGGCGACTATTTATTAACTACTGAGTTGAATAATAAAAATTTACTTAGCGATTTGCATTATTATTTCAGCGGCAGAAAGACAGAGCGTTATTGTGACATAGCTGTTTTTCATAATGAAGACGATGATCTGGCGAATAAACTGAGAGGAAAAGAAATTCAGTACTTTGCAAATATTCGCAAATACAATATCATTTAATGATGTATTTAATAAAGCTCAGGAATCTTCTCAATTATTTTATTTATTTGTTGATTGATTTATTCCTTCCTAAGGGAACGGGAATTAATCCGAATACTTTGTTAATTGTTAAGCTTGATGCGATAGGTGATTATCTGTTGTTCAGGAACTTTTTGTCTGCGCTTAAATCAAGCAAGAAGTATAAAAATTATAAAATAACTTTGTGCGGAAATATTGTTTGGAAGGATTTATCCGTAGAATTTGATAAAAATATTGTTGATGAATTCATCTGGATAGACAGGAAGAAATTTTATAAAAGCATCGGCTATAAATTTAATTTGCTAAAACAGGTTAAGGAAAAGGGATTTGAAACAGCAATAACGGCAACATATTCGCGCGAAATATTGTATGATGATTTAATCGTAAATTCAAGCAGGGCAAAAATAAGAATCGGGAGCGAGGGCGCAAAAGATAATTACGTAAAATGGAAAAGGAATTTATTTACCGACAAATATTATACAAGTCTTTTATCTGCCCCGGCCACAAATCTTTTTGAATTTAACTATAATAAAATTTTTTTTGAAATTTTTCTTGACGAACAAACTGATATTAAAACTCCCAGAATAGATATTTCTCAAGTTAGTTTGAGTTTTATTCCTTCTAAACCTTACGTCGTTTTGTTTCCGGGAGCGAGTAGGGCAGAGAAGATTTGGGATTATAATAATTTTAAAGAGATAGCGGAATTTTTGATAAATGAATATTCGTGTAATATTGCTCTTGCAGGAGGAGAAGGCGAAAAAGATATTTCTATTAAAATAACCACTTCTTTGCCGGGAGCGAAAGTTTTTAACTTAACTTCCAAAACAACTCTGCCGGATTTAGCAAAGATTATCAGCGAATCAGAATTGCTTATTTCAAATGATACTGGAGCCGTTCACCTGTCAGCAAGTGTATGCAGGAATTTTATATGTCTCTCTAATGGAGAACGATTCGGCAGGTTTCATCCTTATCCGCAGGAGATATTTGATAAAGCTTATTATATTTATCCCCCAGAGATTATGGATAATCTTGATAACATTGAATTATTGAAAGAAAAATACAGATTTGATTCCAATCTGGATATAAATGAAATAAAGCCGCAGACTGTTAAAGAAGCTATTAAAAAGATTTTAGGATAATTAATGAAAATCTCTTCTGTTATAATTGCAAAAGATGAAGAAAGAAATATTCGAAGGTGTATTCAAAGCCAGCTTGAGTGTATTGACGAAATAATTGTTCTTATCGATGAGTATTCTAAAGATTCTACACTTGAAATTGTTAAATCGTTTCCCGCAGTTAAATATGAAGTCGTTGAGTGGTGGGGATATTCAAAGACAAAAAAATATGGTGTTTCTAAGGCCTCGAATGATTGGATAATGTGGATTGACGCAGACGAAGTATTGACTTCCGGACTTTCTAAAGAATTAATTGAATTTAAAAAATCGGAACCCTGGTTTGATTCATATTCATTCCCGAGAAAAGCTAACTTCCTTGGAAGATGGATCTTACACAGCGGTTGGTACCCGGGAAGAGTAACAAGGTTGTTCAATAAAAACAAAGTTACTTTCAGTGATAATGAGGTGCACGAACATCTTGTTACAAAAGGAAAAACAGGAGAATTCAAAAATAAAATTGAACACTATACCGATCCTAACATA
>Ga0210060_1000547_pt1 | contig 11368 bp, 10 predicted proteins | sample Joice_CattailNLB_FD_184871 | JGI IMG/M metagenome (GOLD analysis project Ga0210060, IMG submission 184871) | Wetland microbial communities from San Francisco Bay, California, USA, that impact long-term carbon sequestration - Joice_CattailNLB_D2... | ecosystem: Environmental > Aquatic > Marine >...
TTTTTTTCTACAACCACTTATGCCAACCTTACGTATTTCCAAATTTATTTTTGAAAAGCGGTATAAAATTCTCCGTGGCGACCGGCCCCTTTAGCAAATCGGGTAGCCCCCTCTGCGGCTTCTTTCGCCATCGATGCCAGACCGTGTTTGAATTCGTTGGCCATTGCTTTTTCAAAAGGCAGATCAAATTGCTCGATGGCCGACAATCGATCTCCACCCAGGCATATCTGAGGAAAGGCAGCGATTTGATGGGCAAGTTCCGTGGCGGCCTTTTTGGCCGTCCCCTTCGCAACGACCCGGTTAACCAGGCCCATTTGCAGCGCCTCGGCAGCTTCAACCGGCCTGCCGGTCAGTATCATATCCATTGCCCGGCTGAGGCCGATCAAGCGTGGCAAGCGTACCGTCCCCCCATCAATTAGCGGAACCCCCCAGCGCCGGCAGAAGACGCCCAGTACGGCGCCTTCGTCCATTACCCTTAAATCGCACCACAGGGCCAGCTCAAGTCCACCGGCAACTGCATAGCCGGTGATGGCGGCGATGACCGGTTTGCTCAGTTGCAGCCGTGTGGGGCCCATGGGGCCGTCTCCATCCGGTTCCATCCGGTTGGGTGCTCCGTCGGCAATTTTTCTTAAATCCGCGCCGGCGCAAAAATGTCCCTGATCGCCGGTAAATACGGCCACCCGCGCTGAGGCATCGGATTCAAAGGCCTGAAAAGCAGCCGACAGCTCTGCAGCTGTTTCACGGTCAACGGCATTGCGAACTTCCGGACGGCTCAGAGTAACGACAGTCACCGGCCCATCCTTTTCAACATTCACCGCCATGATCACCTCCTCGTATCACCCTATAAGTATTACGATAAAAAATACCTTGGGAAAGGAAAAATTTTTCAATCGGAAAATACCTTCTGGCAAAGCGCATAGCGCAGAGAGCAAAGCGTTGAAAAATGCAGTTTAGATGAAACCACCGACGCTTTGCGCTATGCGCCATGCCCTGTGCAGTATATGTCGTCGCGCAAGAGATGAATGTTTTTAAACCGGTTCTAAGCTAACATGCCGCCGTCACAGATCAGACACGCCCCGGTTGTAAAGGAGGCGGCATCCGACACCAGGTACAGAACCGCACCGGTCATCTCGTCCGGCTGGGCATGCCGGCCCATGGGAATCTGTTGAACGGCAAAGGCGTATATTTGTTTATTTTGAATGAGAGCCTCTGAAAAATGGGTTTCGGTTAATCCCGGAAGCAAGGCGTTGACCCGGATATTTTTGGCGGCCAGCTCTTTGGCAAAGGCCTTGGTCATGGAGATTAAACCGGCTTTGGTGATCGAATAAATCCCCTGGAAGGGAACCGGGCGGACACCATTGATGGAGGCCACATTCACGATGGCACCGCCGCCGGATTTTTCCATCAACCCGGCGGCATGCTGGATCATGAAGAACGGGCCCTTGAGGTTGACGTCGTTGGTTTTGTCCCAGGCCTTTTCATCTGCATTGACCATGTCGCCGAAATATGGGCTGGTCGCGGCGTTATTGATGAGGATATCCAGGCGGCCATAGCTGTTGTCGATTTCAACAAACAGATCGTTTATTTGGGCCAGATTGCCGGTATGGCATGCTAACACGTCAGCCTGGCCGCCCTTTTGTTCAATTTTTGCTTTTACCTTTTCAAGCCCCTGGGTTTGGCGGCTGACCAGGATACACCGGGCGCCGTATTCTGACAGCGTCATGGCGATGGCTTCCCCGATTCCCCGGCTGGCGCCGGTTATCAGGGCTATTCTATTTTCCAAAGAAAAATTTACCATTTTTACCTCCTGTATCGTTATAAGCCCGGATGAATGCGGGAATAAAGGCAGTCAGGTCCTCGATGATGCAGATGTCGGCCGTTTGAAAAATTGCGGCGGAAGGGTCCTTGTTAATGGCGACGATAAATTCTGAGCCTTGCATTCCCATGACATGTTGGACCGCCCCGGATATGCCACAGGCAATGTAAAGTTGTGGTGCAACCGTCGTGCCGGTAACCCCTACCTGGCGCTGGTACCCCAACCAGCCCAGGTCACATACGATGCGCGAGCCGGCAACTGCCGATTTCGTAAACAATGCCGCCAACTGGTGGATAAAATCAAGGTTTTCTTTTTCGCCGATACCCCTGCCGGCGGCCACAATTACGCGGGCTTCGCTAATCCCGGCCGTATCCCAATCGGCTTGCTTGATACCCAGTGCGCGCGACTGGCGGGCTCTGGCGGATGTTGAAAGAAGGGTGATATTGCCCTTAGGGCCCTGGGAATTTCCGGCTGCTTTGAAAAATCCGGGCTGGATGGTGAGAATGGATGTCCGGGACACCGGCTGCAGGCGGGCGATGATTTTGCCGCCATAAATCGGCCTGGTAAAACTGACAACCCCTGCCTGATCAAAAAAGCCGCTGACGCCGGTAATGCAGGCGGCATTTAATTTTACCGCCAGGGCCGGTGCATAGTCCAGGCCCTGGGAAGTATGGGCAATACACACAAACCCGGGTTGGATATCGGCCATAAATTCAGTCAGCACCCGGAGGTATAACTCCCCGTTATAACCCTCCATTTCGGGGATCTGCACCGCCATGACATCCAAACCGGATTTGTCTGCAAGCTCTTGGGCCGGATTCTCAACCTCATCAGCCAACAGGAACACCTTGATTGGATTTGACCGGGTGGTGTGTTGGAGTTTCTTTGCAAAGGAAATGATTTCATAGGTCACGGGTCTGATTTGACCGTTAGCATGCTCCGCAATGACCACAATGTTCTTACCCATTTTTCGCCTCTAACCATTGCCTCAATTTCAACACGCCGGACTTTCCAAGGCCTTTGCCAAAAACGAATACCAATTCTGCCTGCGGCGGATTAACATCCCATTTTAATCCGCCGGCGGACGAGTCCTCCAGAGGGTTACCCGTTTAGGCGGGTGGATAAATCCTCCAGAGGCGGATAAACCCTCCAGGGGCAGGTAAACGTTTAATTCCCCCCTTGGGGTGATTATAAAAATCCCGATTGATACCCCCCTGCTTGCGGCGGGGTAGTTCATTTAAGGAATTATAGTAATGATTTTTCACGAAAAATCGTCAACAAGCGGGCGGCTTTTTCCTGCAGGGATCCAGACAGAACCAGGCCGGCGCGACTCTTTTGGGGGTAGGCCACCGCGGCAAGATGTTCCATCTGCTGGGGTTTGGCCGGGTCACTGATAGAGATCATTTCCAGTTTCTGGGAATTGGCTCTCAATAGATTCGACAGCGAAGGCCAGCGCGGAGTGTTAATCCCCGATTGGATGGTTATTACCGCCGGCAGCCTCAGTTCAAGCGTATCCCGGTGACCGCCTTCAATTTCACGCTCGACGTAAATGGATTGCTTATCAGGTGCGATCTTTTCAAAGATCACGGATGTCGCCCAGGCAAAACCAAGTTGGGCTGCCAGCATCGGGCCGACCTGTCCCTGCATGGAATCTTCTGACATGGCTCCGGTCAGGATCAGGGCATAATTTTTGCCTTGCGCAAAACCTGCTATCACGGCGGCAATCCCGAAGGGGCTTTGATAGCTTTCGGATGCCGTCTGAATGTGAACCCCGGAATCAGCACCCATGCCGATGGCTCGCCTGACGACTTCATCACAGCGCGCCGGTCCGACCGTGATTACATCGATGCGCGAGCCTGCTATTGATTCTTTTATCAACAAAGCTTCTTCAACCGCGTATTCATCCAGCCGATTCATTTTAAATTCGCTTATGGCATCCTTTTGGATCTCTCCGCTGGCGTCATCAATGTGGATCGGGATCTCCGCATCAGGAACTTGTTTAACGCAGACCAGTATTTTCATAGTGCATACTCCAGGGTTGCGGCATCAGAGTATACCATAGCGGGGGTTATAACAAGAGTCAATAAAAAAACGAGCGTTCGTTCTTTTTTATCTTGACTTTACGTCGTCGGAATTGTATGACGGGCCTGAATTATTATTCAACGGCAATCATCAGAAAAATATTCTCTGCGCACTTTGCGACTTTGCGGTGAATAGGATATCCTTTTGCAGATGCATTGGCAAAAATTTTTCCAGGACCTCATGCTATGAGTGAAATTTTCTTCTTCAGGCACGGCCAGGCCTCATTTGGGGCTGACGAATATGATCGGCTTTCTCCCATTGGAGTCAGGCAGGCCAATATATTGGCCCGCTATCTGGCGCAAACCGGCAAAGTCTTCGATGCGGTTTATTACGGCGAGATGGAGCGTCATCAGAAAACAGCCCAGGAATTTATTACCTATTACCGTGAAAATCAACTTGCTGTTCCCCGGCCTCAAATTGTCGATGCCTTTAACGAATACGATTCGTTTGCAGTCTGGGATGCACTGATTCCGGAGATGACCGCGGAACAGCCCCCACTTGCCGAGGAATTGGAAAAGCTGCCCGGAGATCCAAAAGTATTCCAAAGGGTTTTTTCGCGGGTTATGGATCGCTGGACCAAAGGTGAATATAAGGCTTCAGGCATCCCGAGCTGGAATGACTTTACCCGTCGCGTTGTTCTGGGAATAGAAAAAATTGCGGCCCGCTCCGGTGCGAAAAAGAGACTGGCGGTATTTACATCGGGCGGGCCGATCTCGGTAGCGGTCAAATCAGCGCTGGGCTTGTCCGATCGGATGACCCTTGAGATTTCATGGCAATTGATGAACGCATCGATTACGCGTCTGAAATATAACAGCAAGGGAATTATGCTGGCAGGATTTAACGAGGTCAGCCACCTGGAACTGGAAGGGGATGCGAGGCTTTTAACGTATCGTTAGTCTAATGCATGGTGCTTTTTGGACCAATGAGATTCAATAGCGGAGCGGAGCGACATCATTATTCGATGTTAAGCGTTGATGAAATCGTAAAAAGTCATCTTCAGTTCATTTAGGTCATTCCGGCGAAAGCCGGAATCCAGTGATTTCAATACGTTCTGGATGCCGGATCAAGTCCGGCATGACGAATTCGGACTTTTTACGAGATTGTCAATGTTCGATGTTGGACGTTCATTTTTTTAAACAAGCCGCAATGGCATATCAGCATGATGTAATGAGGAGGTCATATGGACTTTACCGTATCGGAAAAAATGCAAACTATCCTGGGCATGATCGATGAGTTTGTGGATAAAGAGCTCATTCCGCTGGAGCCCGAATTTCTAACCAAACCCAGCACAAGTCTTCGGCCGGTTTTTGAAGCAAAGCGTAAAATGGTCAAGCAGATGGAACTCTGGGCCCCCAATCATCCCAAAGAATACGGCGGGATGGAACTAAACCTGATGGAGCACGCCCTGGTTTCAGAATCTTTGGGTCGCAGTCCACTGGGACACTTTATTTTCGGCTGCCAGGCACCGGATGCAGGCAACATCGAAATTCTGCATCAATTCGGCAGTCAGGCGCAGAAAGAAAAATATCTGGGCCTCCTGGTCGAGGGTAAAATCCGCAGCTGTTTTTCGATGACCGAAGTAGAGTTGCCCGGCTCCAATCCGGTCATGATGGACACAACTGCGGTAAAAGACGGTGATGATTATGTCATCAACGGTCAGAAATGGTATACATCATCCGCCGACGGGGCTGAATTTGCCATCGTCATGGCGGTCACCAATCCTGAGGCCGGGCCTTATCTGCAGGCGAGTATGATTATTGTACCTACGGACACCCCCGGATTTAATCGGGTGCGCAATATCCCCGTCATGGGTCATGCCGGAGAAGATTATTTCAGTCATGCTGAAATTCTATATCAGAATTGCCGCGTGCCCCAAACCAACCTGCTGGGCCCTGAAGGTCACGGTTTTGTGATTGCCCAGGAGCGTCTTGGTCCCGGTCGAATCCACCACTGCATGCGCTGGATCGGAATCTGCAACCGGGCCTTTGCCCTGATGGTGGCCCGGGCCCGGGACCGAATCATCGCTCCGGGCCGGAAATTGGCCACCAAGCAAATCATCCAATCCTGGATTGCCGAATGCGCGGCCGACATCCAGTCTGCCCGCCTGATGGTGCTCCATGCCGCCTGGATGATTGAAACTGTGGGTAAAAAAGAGGCCCGCAAAGAGATTTCTCTAATTAAATTTGTGGTGGCCAATGTAATGCAAAAGGTAATCGATCGAGCCCTCCAGGTCCACGGCGGGCTTGGCATGACGGATGATACCATTCTGGCCTTTTATTATCGGCACGAACGGGCGGCCCGTATTTATGACGGTGCCGATGAGGTGCATAAACTTTCGGTGGCGAAGAGAATTCTCAAGGAATACGAGAATAAAAAAGTTCGGTGACAACATCATGTTGCCTGGTTCAAAGGTTCAGGGTTCAGAGGTTCATTCGCCTCCGGCGGTTTTTGAAGTACAGAGGTTCTAGGGTTCAGAACAACCCTGAACCCTGAACCTTGAACCCTGAACCTTTGTACCGGAGTTACCTCCCGAAGAATTAAATGCAAGATTGACAGCAAATCTCAACAGATTGGTTAGAGAACAGCATGACCTACGCTGAATTTCAAAAACAGGTAAAACTTTCCAGCCAGGACATTTGCCGGGAGGTTTTTGCAGAAAACCGACATTCCATCCGGGTTAAAAAAGAAGACACGGTGGTGAAAAATCTGGAGCGAATTTTCAGTGCCACTTTGAAGGTCAGCAATAAAAAGGGTTTCCAGGCCATGAGTATGAGAGATCTCGGCCGTGAAACCCATCTGAGCATGGGCGCCCTGTATTCCTACTTTTCCAGTAAGGAGGATCTGCTGGCCATGCTTCAGCACCAGCGGCGAACGAGTACCAAACGTATTCTTGAAGAGTGTATTGAGAAGGAATCGGATCCGGCGGCCAAACTGCGTGCGGCCATATCGGCCCATCTTTATTTAAGCGAAGCCATGCAACCCTGGTTTTATTTTTCTTACATGGAGGCCAAAAATCTTTCCAGTGGAGAGCAGGAAATGGCCGTGGCCAGCGAGCTTTACACTGAAAAACTGTTTGCCGACATCATTGAACAGGGACGATCCCGGGGATGTTTTTTACGTCGTGATCCGCAGTTGACCGCCAGCGTCCTTAAAGCCATGCTTCAGGATTGGTATTTAAAGCGCAGCAAACACCGAGCAAGAAAGATTTCAGTGGATCAATACGCAGATTTTATTTTGCAGTTTGTGGAAGCCTTTATTTTAAAGTAATATTCGCATAACAATTAATCGCCCAAGGAGTATCCAGATGGACAATTCCGATCAGGCACGCGATATTCGCCCGGGTGAAGAGTTTAATTCGGCCGGAGTTGAAGCCTTTTTAAGAGATTCAATTCCGGGGCTGCAGGGGCCGATGGCCATTCAGCAATTTCCCAGCGGCCATTCCAATCTTACTTATTTGATCTCATTCGGTGATCGGGAAATGGTACTGCGGCGCCCCCCATTGGGCACCAAGGCCAAATCAGCCCATGACATGGGCCGTGAGTATCGCGTTCTCAGCGCCCTCAAAGAGGCATATCCGTATTGTCCCCGAACCACGGCCTATACTGAAGATACCTCGATTATCGGGTGCCCGTTTTATGTCATGGAAAGAATCAGGGGAATCGTTGTCCGCCGGGAATTTCCACCTGGAATCGGGGAATCACCCGAAAAAATTAACAATTTGTGCCGTAAACTGATAGAGGTGCACCATGAGCTGCATGCTATCGACTATCGCAAAGTCGGGCTTGAAAATTTCGGTAAACCTGCCGGATACGTTGAACGCCAGGTGAACGGCTGGAGCGAGCGCTATCGTGCCGCCCGAACTCCGGATGCGCCGGACTGCGAGGACATCATGGTCTGGCTGCAGGCTAAAATGCCGCCTGATTCTGATCATCCGGCCATTATTCACAATGATTTTAAGCTGGACAATGTCGTGCTTGATCCCGACGACCCCGGTAAGATTATCGGTGTTTTGGATTGGGAGATGGCCACCCTAGGGGATCCTTTGATGGATCTCGGAGGATCTCTGGCCTATTGGGTTGAAAAAGCGGATCTACCGGAAATGCAGGCCATTAAGTCCATGCCCACCGACACCGAGGGGGCGCTCAGCAGACATGAAATGGTCTGCTATTATGCCGAATTGTCGGGGAGAACGGTCGATAACTATGATTTTTACTACTGCTTCGGGTTGTTTCGTCTGGCGGTCATCGCGCAGCAGATTTATTATCGCTTCTACCACGGTCAAACCGGGGACAAACGGTTTGAGGCATTGATATGGGGTGTGCACGCCCTGGATAAAGCGGCACGCCTGAACATCGAAAAATCCAGTTTGTAACAACCATCCCTCTGGGATGAAATCAAGGCCCGGCTCTCATGGCCGAATTTTATACCATAATCAGGAGAACAATTGATGGAAAACATTTACGAAAAACTAAGAGCACGACTTGACGACCTGGCCAACGGATATCCGGCCACCGAGAGCAAAGTTGAAATCCGTTTGTTGCAAAGACTGTTTACCGAGGAAGAGGCTGAGCTGTATATGCAGCTGTCACCCTTTTTGGAAAAACCCAAGGATGTGGCCAAGCGTCTGAATCGTGATGTGGCGGAGCTTGAACCGATGATGGAACGCATGGCTCAAAAAGGGCATTTGTTCAGAATACGCAAAGGCGACATGGTTCGTTATTCAGCCGTGCCCTATGTGGTCGGAATTTTCGAACACCAGCTGGGCCGAATGGATGAAGGCTTTGCCCGGGACCACGAAGAATATTTCGAGACGGCCTTCGGCAAGACGATCCAATCATTTAAAACACCCATACTGCGAACCATTCCGATCAAACGGCAGCTGGTTGCCGATTATCCGGTGGCGCCGTTTGAAGATGTGCTCCAGATAATTGAAAGCCAGAAAAAAATTGCCGTCGCCCCCTGTGTCTGCCGAACCACCAAAAAAATGGTCGGCCATGAATGCGACAAACCGGTTGAAAACTGCTTTTCATTTGGCTCCCACGCGGACTATTATGTTGACAACGGCATGGGACGCTATATTTCCATAGACGAAGCCAAAGAGATTGTTAAGCAAAACGAGAAAGCCGGGCTGGTGATGCAGCCGTTTAACTCTCAGAAAATCGGGGGGATGTGCAGCTGCTGCGGCGACTGCTGCGGGGTGCTGCGGTCGTTGAAGATGCATCCCGCCCCCGCTCGGATGGTGCAGAGCAACTATTTCGCCAGGGTCGACGATGAAGAATGTACCGGTTGTGAAACCTGTCTCGAGCGCTGCCAGATGGACGCCATTGCCGTCGTTGATGGAATTGCCGACATCGATCTGGAACGCTGCATTGGCTGCGGCTTATGTGTCACCACCTGCCCGGTTGACGCTATTGAACTGGTCAAAAAGCCCGAAGACCAACTCTACGAACCGCCCAAATCGGGTGCCGAAACATACATCAGAATCATGCAGGAGAGGGGGAAGATATAGGAGCTCATAGCTGATAGCTCGTGGCTCGTAAGCTCTGAGATGCATTGATTAATAGATGAGACTAAAAGAGAATATCGAATGTCGAAGGAAGGAATTCTATCGATTTTTTTAAAAAAAAGCAGAGCGGAAGCGATTTCATCCCTTCGAAATTCTGTCCACCTCCGGCGGAGATATTCTGCGGTTCTTCGGTTCGCTGTTTAACCCTGAACCCGGAACTCTGAACGCTGAACCCGTATAGACCCAGAACAATAGATAGAGAGGAGAGGGAGAATCTACCCATGAAAGATAAGAAAGGCCTCTACTACTATCCCTTCCCCCGCAATCATAACGTTCGCATGTATGTGCGTGCCAAAGACGGCGATGTCTGGTTTAGACTCTGGAACGCAGATGACCCGAAGCTCTGGGACGAGCACGGCTGGGTTCCTAACGGTGCTGTTAAACAGGCCCAGAACCAATATGACGGTGATTCGTTTGATCCTGCGCAAGCCTACGACCTGCAAACAGCGCGGGTGCTCATTGAAGAAGACAATTAAGGGCTTCGCCCTATTGGAATGCTGGAATAACGTAAAACCAACTTATCCGAAAACCAAGGTACAGATGACGCCCCTCACCATTACGATTTCCCATAATCTCCAGTTAACCGATGTTCCCTCTGAAATCATGGAGATTCTCACCGAAAAGTTTGAATTCTTAAATCCCAAATGGCTGGAGAACGAGCGCATGGGACGCTGGAACCGCGGGACACCGAAATCATTACGGTACTATGACAGGGTCGGTACCTCGGGTTTATGGATCCCGCGCGGTTTTATGCGTCAGCTGGTGCTGCTGTGCCGTCGACATAAAATAAATTATGAGATTGACGACCGCCGCTCGAATCTTCCACCCAGGAACTTTTCTTTTAAAGGGAAGTTGCGGCCCTTTCAGCAAAAAGCGGTCGACGAGATGCTCGCCAGAGATTTCGGTACGCTGAACTCGGCCACCGGATCCGGAAAAACGATTATGGCTTTGTATATGATCGCCCGACGGAGGCAACCGGCCTTAATTGTTGTTCACACCAAAGAATTGGCCTCTCAATGGATTGAGCGCATCGAAGCCTTTCTCGGGATTCCATCCGAAGAAGTAGGATTAATCGGCGGTGGGAAAAAGGTGGTGGGCAAAAAAATAACCGTTGCCCTGGTGCAATCTCTGTACAAATGCGCTGGAGAGATCACCGGGCAGATAGGTTTTCTGGTTGTCGATGAATGTCATCGCTGCCCCAGCCGAACGTTTACAGAGGCTGTGACCGAATTTGATGCCAGATACATGCTGGGATTGTCGGCAACTCCCTGGCGGCGGGACAAACTGTCCCAATTGATATTCTGGCACCTGGGCGATGTGCATCACGAAGTAGATAAAGCTCATCTGGTCGCAACCGGGAATGTCCTTACGGCGGAAGTTATCCCACGAGAAACCAACTTCAAGCCCTTTTACGATCCGGTAAATGAATACAGCAAGATGCTGTCGGAATTAACTGCCGATACGGATAGAAATGTCCTGATCGCATCGGACGTCGCCCTGGAGGCCGCAAACAGTAACGGAATCTGTCTGGTTTTATCGGACCGCAAAGCCCACTGCGAAAATCTCCAGGCACTGTTAAAATACAGATTTAAGCTGGATGCCGAGCTGCTGACCGGTGATTTGAGTCCGGGTGAGCGGCAAAAAGTTATCGAACGATTGAATCAGAAAAAGGCCAAAGTCGTTATTGCCACCGGCCAACTCATCGGAGAGGGCTTTGACTGTAAGAATCTGTCAACGCTGTTTTTTGCAACACCCGTTAGCTTCAGCGGGCGGGTATTGCAGTATCTGGGCCGGGTCCTGCGCCCCGCACCCGGTAAAAAGAAAGCCCGGGTTTTTGATTATATAGATATTCACGTGGATATTTTAACAAAAGCAGCCATGTCCAGGCAAAGGGTCTATCGGCA
>Ga0210060_1000548_pt1 | contig 11337 bp, 9 predicted proteins | sample Joice_CattailNLB_FD_184871 | JGI IMG/M metagenome (GOLD analysis project Ga0210060, IMG submission 184871) | Wetland microbial communities from San Francisco Bay, California, USA, that impact long-term carbon sequestration - Joice_CattailNLB_D2... | ecosystem: Environmental > Aquatic > Marine >...
CGCTGATCCTGCCCCCGCCGATGTCACCCTGTTCGGGAATGAACAGGGTCGCCTGTCCGGCCGCGTCACCGAGTGCGACCGGCAGGACGGTAATCCTGTCATCGTAGCCGTTTGCTGCAATATTGAAGACCAGTCTTTCCAGCGCATGCGGGTTTGGTTCGATGGCCAGGATGCGCGTGGCACCGAAGCAGGCTGCCATGAGCGAGTAGTAGCCGATATTGGCGCCGATATCGATGAATATTCCCCCGTTGCAGACGACCTTGCGCAGCGCCTCGAGTTCGACTTGATCGCGTTTTCTCGAACCAAACAGGATCTTCTGGTCGGTGACATTGTCCGATGGATACAAGCGGTACTTCACACCCTGGTAGCGGATGTCCACGGGTGCATCCGGGTGGCGTGACAGCCACAGCCTGGTGAGAAGATTTTTGACCGGGCCATGCGCCAGTCCGGCCTGCCTGAACAACATGAGGAACTTGTCCATCCCGCCGGGCAGGTAACTGCCCCAGTTCATGGAGGTGTCTAGCCGATGCTGCATCCGGTCGTCCTGTTTCCCGTCAAATGTGGGGATTATCCCAGTACCCGGTTGCTGTAACAAATGCCATTTTCCCTATCCATAGAGCGGCGGGCTGCCCTCAGGCCGCGTCTTGAAGCGGCGGTGCGCCCACAGGTACTGTTCAGGTTGCCTGCGTATCCAGGTTTCAATCAATGCGTTGATGCGCCGGGTGTCGTCTTCGAGGGAGGCGCCGGGAAAGTGCTCCAGCGCCGGCAGCAGCGTGAGCCGGTAACCCCGGGCCCCGGGCAGACGGGTCTGGTAAAACGGCACTACCGGCGACTGTGCCATCTTCGCCAGCGTCGAGGTCGCGGTGATGGAGGCCGCGGGTATGCCGAAAAACGGCACGAACGCGCCCTTGCCGATGCCGAAGTCCTGGTCCGGGGCATACCACACCGGCATGTTCTGGCGCAGGCTCCTGCGCATGGCGAGCAGGTTGTCACGCAGGATGGCCTTCTGTGTGAAACTGCCGCGTCCGCGGTGGATGATGTATTCCATGGCGGCATTCTTGTTTTTCCGGTACAGCACCTGGAAGGGCGTGAACAGCGACAGCAGGCGGCCGCCGATTTCCATGGTGGTGAAATGGGCGCTCAGCAGGATCGCTCCATGGCCCGCCTGCAGCGCGGCGTCCAGGTTTTCCATGCCCTCGATGGTGACGAGCCTGCGCAGGCGAAAATCGGGTGCCCACCAGCTCATGCCCATCTCCAGGATGGCAATGCCCATGGACGCGAAATTCTCCCGCGTGATCCGTACACGCTCCGCGCCGGACAGCTCCGGAAAACACAGGTCGATGTTGGTCTGCGCGATGCGCTTGCGGCGTCCGCCGAAGACCAGCATCAGGTGGCCGAGTGCGCGGCCGAGCCGGACCTGCACGCTGAAGGGCAGCCGCGTCAGGCACCACAGCAGCACGACACCGAGCCAGGTTGGCCAGTAGCGCGGCGCGTACATGCGGGGGCTGCGCGTTTTCGGGCTGTTCATGCAAGGTACCGGTCGCGGGATCCGGTCGCCATTGTAACGCCCACGCTGAACTTGTCGCACCAGTTACGGACGGGCCAGATCCTGTAGATGATCCTTGAAGGCGCCGTGGCACGGCATGTTGCTACGGATATCCTGCCCTCATGCGACACGTGTACACAATGCATATCATCCATGCCTCCCGCGACGATGGACAGGAAGTCCGGGTGCCGCGAAGCACAGGGAAGGGCAAAAGTGGCCACTCGTGCCTGGTCGAGGCCAGCCTCTCGACCGGTTCCCGGTCTCACAGTCTCCCTGTACATCGCGCGTATGACAGCCACGGAATCCATGGAAGAATACATATTTAACCCTGTCTCAGGTTCGGCAGGAGAATATCCGGATGAGGGTGTCTGCAGCCGGTATCTTCATCCTGCTGAAGCTGGCTGGTTTCAGGCAGGATTAGCATCTCTGTGCTAAAGAAATGGCGGGTGAAAGCAGGCAGAGGACTGTCGCGGGCGGCCTGCCAGCCGCCGGATTGCGGTGATCGTGTAAATGCGCAGACGAAGTCTGTATTTCGGCTGGATTGTCCAGAGATTCGTGGGTTATGCTTTGCGGATCAGCTGGTGAACAAGGGCGGCCGTGCGGCGCGGTACCCGCTGTACCTGAAGGACAATTCCCGCGACGAATTCGTGTACGACTTGGCCCGGGTATACACGTACGGACACATGATGCTGGTCAGCTTCGCGCCGGATGGATACCCTGAATGGGCGCGCTAATGATCTTTCATTGGCAACGGAATATTTCGGAACACAATATGTCATCTTCACGGCCGGCGGTTAGCATAGGAATGCCTGTATTCAATGGTGAAAAGTACATTCGTGATGCACTGGACTCTCTGCTGGCACAGACATTCAAGAATTTTGAACTGGTCATCTCGGACAATGCATCCACAGACAGAACCGAACAGATTTGCCGTGAATACACAGCGCGCGATGCGCGCATTCGTTATGTGAGACAACCTGAAAATATTGGAGCATGCGGTAATTTCCACTTCGTATTGAATGAAGCTGTTGGGGAATATTTTATGTGGGCTGCCTGTGATGATTATTGGAAACCGGATTTCATCACCCACGCCTTAACAGCCATGAACGATGAGTCTATTGGATTCGCATTTCCTACGACTATCGTAAAGAGCATCCGTCTGGGTGTTTTCAAGAAGGTACCAAAGACACTTTTTAAGGGATTTGAGGACGCAGACAGAAGCAGAAGAATATTAGGATTTGCAAATCTTCATCAGTATTCCTACAAGTGCAACCTGGTTTATTCTCTATTCAGAACCAGAATCCTGAAAGATACCTCTGCCATCCAGGATATTTCAGATGAATTCATACTCAGTATGTTGGTGCTCGGGGAAACGCGGGGAGTAATTCTGGATGAATACGACTTTTATAAAAGATACCCTTATCGTTGGCCGGGGGTTCGAAAAAGGTACCCGGTAAGAACTGAAAAAAGAATCCGGTTCGAGAAATGGCGAGACGAGACCACGGATAAAGCAAAAGCGTTTTTCCCGGAACTCAGCGCAACCCTGGACCTGATACGCTCGAATCATGAACCGTCAAATTATCACTCAGGGTACGAAATTGTAAAAAACCTGCTCACACCGGATTCAACCATGGAGTGAGACTTCCCCGTTTCAGTGAACCACCCGGTTCACACTGGCGCTCAAGCCGGGCTGTGGCCCCGTACCTTCCTGTGCATCGCCCGAATGATGACAGCCACGGAAGAACGCGGAAAGATAAATCGACAAATACAAGCAGACCGCATTACCTGCTCTCTTTTCCTTCCCGGAGGCACCTGAAGTACAACACCGGCCCGCAGCGCGAGCGCAGCGATTAATCCGGCAACAGCTTGAATAACAATAACTGGATTCCGGGTCTCCGCTAACAGGCTGCAAGCGGAATGACGGTTTGATGTGACTTTCCTTCAATCCCGTGTTCTTCCGTGGATTCTGTGACTATTCTTCTGTTTCGTTACCCGATTATTGTGCGACCCGCGCCCGCTTCCGCGGGCTCCGGCCGGTCATTAACGCATGAACGGTGTGTGTTATGCTGGCGTCAAACTAACAACAGGTATCCTGCTTGAGAATCACCTACACCATCCTGCTCTACCTGCTGGCGCCCGTGGTGCTGTTGCGGCTGGCCTGGCGCGGGCTGCGCTCGCCGGCCTACCTGCGCCGCTGGTCGGAACGCTTCGGGTTCATCGAGCCGCCGCTGGGTTCACGGGTGATCTGGCTGCATGCCGTGTCGGTCGGCGAGGTACAGGCGGCGCAGCCCGTAATCAGGGCCTTGCTCGACCGCTATCCCGATTTTTCCATCCTTGTCACCACGGTAACGCCGACGGGTTCGGCCCGGGTGCTGTCGCTGTTCGATGGCGAGGTGGCGCATGTCTACGCGCCGTATGACCTGCCCGGCGTGGTGATGCGGTTTTTCGAGCGGGTCAGGCCGTGCCTGGCGATCGTCATGGAAACCGAGTTGTGGCCGAATACCTTCGCCAGCTGCCGTCGCCGGTCCATCCCACTGCTGCTGCTCAACGCGCGCCTGTCCGAAAAATCCATGCGGGGCTACCGGCACGTGCTCGGGCTGGTCGGCCAGACCCTCGACGCGGTGACGCAGATTGCCGCCCAGGGTGAAGCGGATGCAAAACGCTTCGTGAGCCTGGGTGCGGACAGCGCGCGCGTTGTCGTGACCGGCAACCTGAAATTCGAGCAGCGCGTGGTGCCCAGCCTGCTGGAGCGTGCCGAGGTGTTGCGCCGCGAGTGGGGGGTTGGACGGCCGGTGTGGATCGCGGCCAGTACCCATGAAGGCGAGGATGCGCAGGTGCTCGATGTATTCCGGCAGTTGCGCAAGCGTATCGGGGATTGCCTGCTGGTGCTGGTGCCGCGTCACCCGGAGCGATTCGAGCCGGTCGCGGAGCTGTGCCGGCAGCGCGGCCTGAACACGGTGCTGCGCAGCACGCGTGAACCCTGCAGTGCGCAGACGCAGGTGTTTATCGGCGACTCCATGGGTGAGCTGCCGCTGTTCTACGCCGCCTCCGACGTCGCCTTTGTCGGCGGCAGCCTGGTGCAGCATGGCGGGCACAACCTGCTGGAGCCGGCCGCGCTCGGCATCCCCGTGGTGACCGGACCGCATGTGTTCAACTTCACCGAGATCTGCGAGTTGTTGCTGTCGGCGAATGCGTGCCGCAAGGTCGAAAGCGCGGCCGGTCTGGAGCGTGCCGTGCGCGAATGGCTGCAGGACGCCAATGCGCGTCACCAGGCGGGGGAGCAGGGCCGCAGGGTCGTGGAGAAAAACCGCGGCGCGCTGGCGGCGGTGCTGGACATGATCGACCGGCAGATAGCGATTTCGTGTCAGAGCGCTGAATAGCGCACGCCGCGGCGTGCCGCCATGGCCTCGCCGATGTCGCCCAGCGCCTGGCTGCTCAGGCTGCTGGCCGCAAGCGGCAGGAATTCCGTGTTTTCGAGAGCGATATGTTCCCGGGTCAGTGCGCAGAACGCCTGCACCGCTTTGGCAAATGCCGCCTCGGCGTGGGCCTGGGGCAGCCGGCGCAGGCCGGTTGCGATGCCGGCCCAGAGACGGTCGAGTTCCTTGTGGTCCTTTTTCAGCCGGTGCACCAGGTCGGCCAGCTTCATTGACTGGCGATTCAGGCGCGGGAAGAGGTCTTCCTCCTCGTCGCGGTGATGGGTTACCGCGTTGGTCGAGAAATACCGCTGCACCTGCTGCGCGGCAGCCGGGTCCGGGTTGGTCAGCAGGCCCTCCAGCAGCTTGCAGTGCGCAAGCATCTTGTTATGGCAGGCGCGCAGCAGCCCGATCGGGTCGTCGAAACCGGGCAGTTGTTCAGGGAGGCCATTATCGGTCATGGCAGGAGTCCCGTGTTAGCAAGTGTCTCGCGCCAAGGCGCCAAGGCGCAAAGAAAATCAAAACCAGCCTCGCGCAGAGACGCAGAGTTCGCAGAGTTCGCAGACAAAATAAATGCTACCAGGGGCATGAAGAAACCAACGCATTGTGGAATATGGCAAGCTCGCGAACCGGTGTTGTATAACATCAGCCCCATTTGAATTGGTCTTTTCTTTGCGAACTCTGCGTCTCTGCGCGAGGAAGTTCTTGATGTCTTGGCGTCTTGGCGTCTTGGCGCGAGATATTCTTCAGGGTTTCTGCATTTCTTCCGCGACCAGCAGTTCGTTGACTTGCAGCAGGTCTTCCTCGGTCAGGATGCCGGCCGCCTGTTTCAGGCGCAGGGTGCTCAGCAGGTAGTCATAGCGCGAGCGGGCGTAATCACGCCGGGCGCGCAGCAGTTCGCGCTGTGCGTCCAGCACATCGACGATGTCGCGCGTGCCGACATCGAAGCCGGACTTGGCGGCCTCGTAGGCCTTCTGATTGGATTCGATCGCGCGCTTGAGCGCACTGACCCGGCTGATGCCGCTGACGATGCCGCGGTAATTGTCCCGCGTCTCGCGTTCCGTCGCGCGGTACTGGCTTTCCTGCGCCTCCAGGGCCTGCTCGTACAGGGAACGCTGCTCGCGCGTGCGCGAGTTGACCGCGCCGCCCTGGTACAGCGGCAGGTTGAACACCAGCCCGATGCTGCTGTCATTGCGCTCCAGCGGTGTCGAGATCAGACCGCCGTAATTGTTGTCGCGATAGCTGTAGTCTGCCGTGACGTCGACTGTCGGGAAGTGCCCGGAACGCTGCACCTGTATTTCCTGCTTTGCAGTCTCGGTGGCTGCCTCTGCGGCCAGCATCAGCGGGTTCTGCTCGATGGCCGACCTGACCCACAGGTCCTGGTCGGTCGGCTCGGGTACCAGCAGCGGTATCTCGTTGCTGAGCGGTTCCAGCGAGTCGGGTAGCGTGCCGGTGACCTCGCGGAGCGCCTCCCGGGCATCGGACAGCAGCTGTTCGGCAGTGATCTCGTCACTGACCGCCAGGTCATAGGAGGCCTGCGCCTTGAGCTTGTCGGTGATGGCCGACAGTCCGACCTCGAAGCGCTGCTGTGCCTGGTCCAGCGTGCTCAGCAGTGCGGCCTTGTCGGCGCGCACGAAGTCGAGGTTGTCGCCGGCACCCAGCACGAGGAAGTAGCGGGTCGCCACGCGCAGGATCAGGTCCTGCTCCGCCGCCGCGAGCCGGGCATCGGCCTGCGCGATCTGGCTGTCGGCCTGCTTGAGCTGGATGAAGCGATCGCGGTGATAGACGGGCTGGGTCAGGTTGATGCTGTAAATCTTGTTGGTCGCGTAGGTGGTCGTGCCGGAGTTGCGGGGATCGTAGCGGTCGCGCGAGATGGCGTTGTTCAGCCCCAGGGAGGGCAGCAGCCCGGCGCGGCTCTGCGGCTTGACCTCCAGGGCGGCCTGGTGTTCCGCCGTGGCGGCAAGGTACTGGGGATCCGCGGCCAGCGCCTTGCGGTAGACGTCGGCGAGGTCGTCGGCCGGCGCTGCCTGGGCTGCAAGCAGGCCGCCGGACAGTAAAAAAACCATCATCGATTGATTCATGCGCGGCATAGCTGTTGTCCTGTATCCACCTGTTTCCGCCGGGGCGCCGTCAGGGGACGCTGCATCGGGAGGCCGGGGTGGAGGCTCGATTACGGCACCGCCCCGGATGATTGCCTGGTCCCGGCCGCCGCCGGTCGTCGAAATGCCTGCTGCCGGTCCCTGCACGGGGTGCAGGGCCTGTCAGGTTCGGCGCGTAACTTCGCATGCTTCGCATCAATACGTCGGCAGACTCGTGTCCGTGTAGCGTGCCCAGGCATCGATGCCGCCACTCAGGTTGACGACGTTGCTGAAGCCCCTGGCCTTCAGGAACAGGGCAACCTGCCGGCTGCGAACGCCATGGTGGCAGATTACGATGATCTCCCGGTCCGCATCAAGCGCGTCGGCCCCGACCGGCACCTGGCGCATGGGCATGAGCACGGAATCCTCGAGATGGACAATGTTGTACTCCCAGGGTTCCCGTACATCCAGCAACAGGGGCTTGTCCGGCGCACTGTCGAGATACGCCTTGCACTCGTCGGGGGTCATTTCGCGCATGGTGAATATACAGCCCTGGCTGGCTAGAAACTGAAGGCCTCGGGCACGGGCGCGTTGATCAGCGGCGGAATGCAGGTTTCGAACAGGGATTCACTGGCCCAGTTGTTGGCATTGATACGGGTGATCAGGCGGGCTTCCATGATCGGCAACGGGCCGGTGATGACGAACAGGCGGCCACCGGTTTCGAGATTGCGATAAAACTGCTGGCTCAGCACAGGCAGCGAGCCGGTGACGGCGATGACGTCGTAGTGGGTATCCGGGTCGATGTCAGCGAGGGCGTCGCCGGTCAGCAGGGTGATATTGTCGACGTTATGCTCAGCCAGGCGCGCGCCGGCCGCTGCGGCGAGGTCGGGCAGGATTTCCACGCTGGTGACATGCCGCCCGAGCCTGGCGAGGCACGCTGTCAGGTAGCCGCTGCCGGTGCCAACCTCCAGGATGTTATCCTCGGCCCGGATGTCCAGCGCCTGGAGCAGGCGTCCCTCGACGTTGGGATTCATCATCACCTGGTCGTGGCCAAGCGGGATATTGGTGTCGGCAAAGGCCAGCGAGCGATAGCGTTCCGGCACGAAGGACTCGCGCGGTACGCGCTGCATGGCCTCCAGCACCTGTGGATCCAGCACCTCCCAGGGTCGGATCTGCTGCACGATCATGTTGAAGCGTGCCTGTTCGATTTCTGCCGGATTCATCTTTGTGCGCCGCTGGTTTCATTCAAAGGCCGCCAAGGGTACGGGCTTTGTCCCGTGCTGGCAATAATCTGGCTGGGGTAGGGTCACACTTATCCAGTTAAAACATGGACTTGGTTTCATCCGGAGAGAATGTATTGTTGCAAATCGGCGTTCCATTGGTTACCGTGTAGCCCCAGCTGGGGGTGCCCGCGACGGGCTGAGACTTACCCTTGGAACCTGATCCGGGTCATACCGGCGTAGGGAAGCTCGATCACTCGCCGGCGCACCCAGTTTATTCAGATGAGGACGGCCGCATGAGTGCAATCCCGGAAGATTTTATCAGGAAGACCGCGCAGCTCTCGGCCGATGTCACCCGGCCGTTCCCCAACTCCACCCGTATCTACGTTCAGGGTTCGCGCCCGGACATTCGTGTGCCGATGCGCGAAATCCACCAGGCCGATACCCCCGCCAGCTTCGGGGTGGAAAACAATCCGCCGATCACGGTGTACGACACCTCCGGCCCCTACACCGATCCGGCGGCCCGCATCGACCTGCTGGCCGGCCTGCCCGATGTGCGCGGCAACTGGATTGCCGAACGCGCCGATACCGCGCTGCTGGACGGGCCGAGTTCCGCGTTCGGCCGGGCGCGCCAGCACGACCCGGCACTGGCTGCGCTGCGCTTCGGGCACATCCGCCGGCCGCGCCGGGCCCTGGCCGGTCGCAATGTCACCCAGATGCATTATGCGCGCCGCGGCATCATCACGCCGGAGATGGAATTCGTCGCCATCCGCGAGAACCTGCGCCTGGACGAACTGCGCGAGCGCGGCCTGCTGCAACAGCACCGCGGCGTCAGTTTCGGCGCCAGCGTGCCTGCGCGCGTGACGCCGGAGTTCGTGCGCGACGAGGTGGCGCGCGGCCGCGCCATCATCCCCGCGAACATCAACCACCCGGAACTGGAGCCGATGATCATCGGCCGCAATTTCCTGGTGAAGATCAACACCAATATCGGCAATTCCGCGGTGACGTCCTCGATCGCCGAGGAAGTGGAGAAGATGGTGTGGTCGGTGCGCTGGGGCGGCGACACGCTGATGGACCTGTCCACCGGCAGGAACATCCACGAGACGCGCGAGTGGATCCTGCGCAATGCGCCGGTTCCGGTCGGTACCGTGCCGATCTACCAGGCGCTGGAAAAGGTCGAGGGCCGCGCCGAGGAGCTGACCTGGGACATCTTCCGCGACACGCTGATCGAACAGGCGGAGCAGGGAGTGGACTATTTCACCATCCACGCCGGCGTGCGCCTGGCCTGGGTGCCGCTGACCGCGAGCCGCGTGACCGGTATCGTGTCGCGCGGCGGCTCCATCATGGCCAAGTGGTGCCTGGCGCACCACCAGGAGAGTTTCCTGTACACGCACTTCGCCGAGATCTGCGACATCATGCAGGCCTACGACGTGTCGTTCTCGCTCGGCGACGGCCTGCGACCGGGCTCGATCGCCGATGCCAACGACGCCGCCCAGTTCGCCGAGCTGGAGACGCTGGGTGAGCTGACGCGCGTCGCATGGGAGCACGATGTGCAGGTCATGATCGAGGGTCCGGGCCACGTACCGATGCAGCTGATTCGCGAGAACATGGAGAAGGAACTGCACGACTGTCACGAGGCGCCTTTCTACACCCTCGGACCGCTGACCACCGACATCGCGCCCGGCTACGACCACATCACTTCCGCGATCGGGGCGGCGCAGATCGGCTGGTACGGCACGGCCATGCTGTGCTACGTGACGCCGAAGGAACACCTGGGCCTGCCGGACAAGGCGGATGTGCGCGAGGGCATCATCACCTACAAGATCGCCGCGCATGCCGCGGACCTGGCCAAGGGGCATCCCGGGGCGCAGGTGCGCGACAACGCCCTGTCCAAGGCACGTTTCGAATTCCGCTGGGAAGACCAGTTCAACCTGGGCCTCGATCCGGAAAAGGCGCGCGAATTTCATGACGCCACGCTGCCCAAGGATTCCGCCAAGGTGGCCCACTTCTGTTCCATGTGCGGCCCGAAATTCTGTTCCATGAAGATCAGCCAGGATGTGCGCGAGTACGCCGCAGGCCGGGGCATCGGTGATATCGACGTGGCCATCGAGGCCGGGATGTCCGAGAAGGCCGCCGAGTTCAAGGACGGCGGTGCGGAGATCTACCGCAAGGCGTAGGCCGTGTTTCGTAATGGCCACGGAAGCACACGGAAAAATCCGCATTCAGGAAGGATGGATTCCGATTTTGTCATTCCGGCGCATGCCGGAATCCAGTAACGAGTTGAATAACAACCGCTGAATTCCTAGGCTTTGTTGCATCGTGCACGACAAGAAAATGACTCAAAGAGACCTGGTTTGTATTTTTCCGTGTGCTTCCGTGGATTCCGTGGTCATTTATTTTTTCGTGACCAGGCCCCGGACGATGTAATATGCGCTGATCGCGAATCCGATGACACACTACAGGTAGTGCAATGAACCAGACCAACGCCAATTTCAGCGGACGCATGCTGCTGCGCATGATCGTGCTAGGGGCAATCGTGGTGATTGCCCTGATCGCAAATTACAAGTTCATCGACGAAATGTATTTCACCCGCCAGCTGACCGCCGTCGGCTATGCCATCAACGGCGGCATCTTTGGTATCTTTCTGCTCGGGCTGACCAAGATCGTGTTGTCGCTGCTGCGCTACATGCGCGAGGAGGTGGCGCTGGACCGCATCACCTCCCACCTGGAAAGTGGCGAGGACAACCCGATCAAGGGTGTCGCTGCACGTTCCATCATCGTGCGCCGCTACCAGACACTCAGCCGGCTGAGCGAGCAGTATGCAAAGATAAACCACAGCGCGCTGGCCGCCACCCTGCTCGCCGTCGAGAGCACCCGCATCAGCTTCGCGAAGTATGTCAGCAATATCCTGATTCTGACCGGTGTGTTCGGCACCATCGTGTCTCTGTCCATCGCACTGGCCGGCGCCTCAAACCTGCTGGAGGATATCCAGGCCAGCAGCAGCATGGGCATGGTGATACACGGCATGTCCACGGCGCTGTCGACCACCTTCACCGCCATCCTGTGCTACCTGTTCTACG
>Ga0210060_1000549_pt1 | contig 11322 bp, 10 predicted proteins | sample Joice_CattailNLB_FD_184871 | JGI IMG/M metagenome (GOLD analysis project Ga0210060, IMG submission 184871) | Wetland microbial communities from San Francisco Bay, California, USA, that impact long-term carbon sequestration - Joice_CattailNLB_D2... | ecosystem: Environmental > Aquatic > Marine >...
TAACATGGCGGCTATTAAATTCTATGGCCTTTAGATAGCTTTTTCGTTCTTCTTGGTACCGTTTCAGATCGTGATAGCAGACGCCGAGCCAGAAATGATATTCAGCATTTTTAAAATCTAAAGCAACAGCCTCTTTTATATAGGGATAAGCACCTTTTGGCCGATTAAGTGCTAAGAGATAACGCGCCATGTAATAGTTAGCTGATGCATCGAATGAATCGTTCTTTAACTTTTCATCAAATTTTTTAACGCCCTCGTCGTATTTTTCCTGGTTAAGATAATATTCACCCTGAATCCTTGTGCCCAATTGGCAACCAGAAAAAATGGCGATAACGACAAAAATTATCCCAAAATGCTTAACTTTGATCTCTACGTTTTTATTTCTCAAAATCAATAAGGCTGGAATTTGTTTATAAAAAATACTAACTTACACACCGGGTTCCAATGGCCTGTATATGGCAGATTTTAGAAAATAAGCGAGCCACTTGGGACCCTGCTTTTAAATAGGAATTTTCATGAATTAGGTTCACTTGTTTTTCTAATTTTTAGTTTTTGATTTGGTTTCGTGATCCTCTTTTTCTGATTCTGCTTCTTTCAATTTCATTTCGCCTTCTTTCTCGGTATTTTTCTTTACCCTATCAGCTGTGACCTCTGTTTCATTTTCCACTACTTCTTGCTCACTATTGGATTTAGATTTTTTTCCCCGATTATTTTCAGATTTTTTTCTTTTTTCATTTTGCTTTCCATCATTTTTGTCTTGTCCCGGAGGAATATCAGATTGCCAGCCTTTTTTTTCTCCTTGATCCCAGCCGGGTGGTCTATTTTTATTTTGACCTTTACCCTTGTCCTGAGCATAAGATAATGAGATTGCAAAAACAAATGATAGACACGCTATAAATAATACATTAATGAGCTTTTTATTCATGATTTTATCCTTTTAATTTGGTGTATATTTAAAGAGAAACTAATTTCAAACTAACAAAGCAAAAATCGTGCAAGGCTTAAATTTAAATTAAAATTGCCATATATAGATTGTTAACAGGTACTTATCTACTTAGCTATTATGAGAAAAATAAAGGACTGTGAATGGGTTGATAGAATATTATGTAATATAATTCACATCTATCTGAATTCCAAATTATGGAGGGTAAATATATTCGAATGAAATCGATTTAAGTCGACAGTAACGCAATCTATTGCCAACCACCAATTATGATATCTGTATTTTTATCAGAGTTGGGGTTACATCCACTAATTACAAGTTTCCCTTGCAATAAGACGAAAATTCTACCGCAAGAATCGGGTGGCATCGCTTCTGCCTATTGTTTATACTGTGCTTGTGTTACGGATATCATAGGAGGGCAGATATGTTCGATGCAAAAGTGCTTACTTTTATTGTTGCCGTTACTCTCCTGACCATTTCCCCTGGGTCTGATACAATGCTTGTATTTCGCAGTGTACTCACAAGAGGGCAAACCGCTGGACTCCTAACCACACTTGGGATTTGTACGGGCTTATTTGTGCATGCCGCGGTGTCTGCTTTGGGGCTTTCGGTCATTCTTGTACGTTCCGCCTTTGCGTATGAAATTTTGAAGGTACTCGGCGCTTGTTACTTGATCGGGCTTGGTGTGTGGACAATTATCCAAGCGCGGCACCAACCGGATCGCCCTGAGGTAGACCATAAAACAGCACAATCCACTGCACTGGTGAAAAGAGGATGGCGACAATCGTTCATTGAGGGTGTATTGAACAACTTGCTCAACCCGAAGCCCGCGATCTTCTATCTCGCCTTTTTGCCGCAATTTATTCGTCCGACCGACCCCGTGTTGATGAAATCACTGGCGCTTGCAGGCATCCATTTTGTGATCGGGATCCTGTGGTTAGCGCTGTTAGTGATTTTGATTGGCAAAATAGGGGGTTGGTTAACACGCTCAGGAGTCAGACAAAAGCTCGAAATGACAACGGGTGCAATTCTAATTGGCCTTGGGTTTCGACTCGTGTTTGAGCGTCGAGGGTAGATGCGTTATGGAAGAATCTCAGGCAACCAAATAGGCTACTATGACATTGTTAGAGTTGATCGAACCTTGAATTGAAATATGTAAGACCAAATCAGAATTATCACAGCATAGTATCTGCAATAAAATAGTCCACTAAATAGTACCGATACTGATAAACATCTATGCAAAATTGACCAGCCTTCAAAACTTTTGATATCATAATTTTCTTGACTTCTCGCATAGCCTTAATACATTAAAATTTGACCCCACCTTATAATCATGGCAAAATAATAACATTGGCGATGACTCCGAAATGCTTTTTTCACTTAGCCCACTTGCAAAAGGTTATGTGAAAAAGGAGACGGTTCGTTTGGAAATTTCAAACCGAAATGGGAATAAATTGATGAGGATATTCAAGGGGGTTTTGTGTGTATTATTCTTTTTTGCTGTATTGGAATGCAGCAGTGTTCCCACGAAGAGGGATTCAAATTGGGTTGGATACACCGAATCAGGAAAAGCTTCCTATTATGCAATGAAGTTTCAGTCAAAGAAAACGGCGAGTGGTGAACTTTATGACAAAGCCAAAATGACTGCTGCTCATAAGAAATTGCCGTTCGGCACAATAGTTAAGGTAACAAATAAAAAAAATAGTAAAAGCGTCATTGTAAAAATCAACGATAGAGGGCCATTTGTTAGGGGCCGAATAGTTGATTTATCAGGTTCTGCATTTGGCAGCATTGCAAATTTAGATACCGGTGTTATTGAAGTAAAAATTGAGGTCATCAGATAGCAGGCTTCTACAACCCCATCAACGGCGGCATTCCAGTATCTCTGACCAGCAGCATCTTCAAGCTCAAGATCCATATACGCCCTAAAACTCGTTGAGAACCACTTGTGGGTGAGTTTGGTTCGGATGGATATCAGTATATGGAACCGTTGAATTAAAGGTGCCAAAGTCGGAATGAGAAAGGATAATTAATCCATTTACCTCGGAAAGAAGCAGCAGCATATATGTGTGGGGACCATTTTTTTAGGAACTTCTTGTCTACCTTCTAAAAACTTTTGAGTTATTCTTAAAAACCTATTGGAGCATATCTCAACAACTTCAAAAAATTTGCTAATAAAAAAGCAAATATCCCCAAACCAACAAATGCTATTTTAATTGCTCCAAAAAACAAAGAATTAAAATCTTAAAATTAATGGTTGGCAAAGGCCGACCCCGAAGGGGGAGGTCCTTTGTCTATGATATATCGTTATATATCATTATATATCATGGGTTTTTCAGATTTAGAATTATCACAGCAACTTAGATACGATTTCGTTTTACCAACCCTATATCCTTTCTTTACCAACCCTGCATCCTTTCTTTACCGACCCTGCATCCCTATTTTACCAACCCTGCATCCCTGTTGAGCATCTATTCTGAGATTTCAGCAGAGCTTTTCTTTCTGGTAATTATAAATTTTACATCCTTCATACCATCGGTTTTGGAGTAAGAATCGATAAATCCGGATCGCCTCAGCGGTTCAAGGACATTGGTTTCTATTGTTTTGGTCAGATTCGTATAGTTTTGATCTTTAAGACCAATGATATTGGCGATGGTCACTCGGTTCATTTCCGTTCGATTAAAGCTGTTATGCAACAGGGCTCTTCGATAAAAGATCTGGGCGGATTCCGGTAGGGTGTAAAATTTGATATCCAGCTTGCTGTTAAATTTTGCCTTTAAATTATTTATGAATAGCTGGCCCAGTATGGTTGTGAAAAATACACGATATCTTCGATGCTGGATGATGCCATCTTTTCTGGATTTTTCATTTTCAACAGCGAGTTCAAAAAACCGGCTGTAAAAATTCATCTTATGTAAAACTTCTTTATTTCCCGAATCTTTTAATCGAACCGGAAAGGTCAATTTGAATTCCACTCGTGCAGTTTCCAGGAGCAAATTTTTAATATCGATGGAACTCAATTTCAACCCGGTGCAGCGCCTAAAGTAGCTGTCATCAAAGCTTAACGAATAGAAGGAGTTGGACTCTTCGTCTTTATCCGATTTGGATTTAATTGTCTTTTCAGATTTAAAATCAAGCGGTTTGGTGCTCAGCTCATTTTCCTTGGTAATTACATTCTCTAAATCCAGAAATATTGGGGTGGAGTCTTCCGGCAGGCTGTCTCCACCCTGCTTGAGCAACCAGAGATAACCAATCACATCCATTACCATGTAATTTTTGGCACCCCAATACCCATTACTTAAATAACAGGCGTTACCCCATTTATCGGTCCATTCAACCGGGACTGTGCTGTCAGCGCTGTGTCTTTTATAAACCGGCGGGATCGCCTTGTTCATTCCGCGCTCTGACAAATTGGACCAGATTTCATCTTTGGAAAGCTCGGACAGCTTCATCTCATTTTCAAGTCGAGCTAAAATCTGCGAGATTCCATTAATCAATTTCGTGTAAATGTCGTTGTTTTCAAAAATCGATTTGATTTCCAAAAGCGCTTTGTAATATTGTGACAATTGTTCAAGATCCGCGTTTCGATACTTTGGGTCTTTGATAGATTTATAATAATCGTGGATTTTCCAAAAAATTTCCTCTGCCTTTTGTCTGTCCATTCATCTTGTCCTCCTTAGTTGAAAATTGAGCATTTTGCTAACCTGGTATTCGAATCAAGCTTGACCATATATGCACGGTCTTTGACGATCATCTTATTTTTATCCAACTTCAAGGGGATCTTGCCGGTAGTGCCGGTGCCCCGCTTTGTCTTAAACACAATCAAGTCAACGTTTCCGTCTTGCTCGATGATGCGCTCCCAGTTGTTTTTTAAAGTATACTCCCCATTTTTCTCTTCAACAGACGCCAGTATGCCCAACCAGGATGCTTCATATTCGATGGAACCGGATTCTTTAAAACTTGCCATGCTCAGGCGCTGGCCGGACTTATATGAATCCCGGGCTAACTCCGAAATGGCAATGATGGGGGTGTTGTGGGTTTTGGCAAGATTGGTCAGATTCGATAAAATCTCATCAACCCGCAGGCGCTCATCGGAATTGTTGTTTTCGGTTTTCAGCTTGCGCAGATAATCGATGATGATAACAGGCGCTTTTTTATGCCGATCTTTAATCTTTTTTATGATATTTGGCCATTCCTCGATTTTGATCATTTCCTGAACCACATATTTATTGGCGGTTATTTTCATTATTTGATCGGTTTTGAAGATCGCCTGCATATCGTTTTTAGAAATTTTGCGTTGATTAAAATCTTCGATCCCAAAAGCGGCAAATCGAGAAAAGGTCCGATAACGAAGCTCAGCCAGACCGTCATCATAACTGAAAAACAGCACCGGATGATCGGCAAGACAGATGTTATCGGCAATGTTATTGGTGAGCCCCGTTTTGCCAGATGAGGGTATTCCTCCCAGAATATACAGTCGGCCGCCAACCAATCCGCCATTCATTTTTGTTTCCATAGCCCGCAGTGAATTTAAACCAAACGGCACTCTTATATGTTGCCCGTTGTATTCGGCATTCGCTTTTTCTACGCTATCTAAAAATTTGGTTATTTCGATTTCCTTTTTAACGGTTTTAGACTCAAGCTTTTTTACGGAATCAAAGGTACGGCTAAGTTCACTGTAATCAATCGGAGGGTTATTGTTTTTGTTCCACTGAGAGAGGATCACCCACACCTCAGATTCAGCAAGTCCCTTAGCGAGCAGATGCCCGGCCAGTTTGGTGGCTGATTGATTTCTCATACCTTCTGTACAGCCATTTTTTAGCAGTTCCGACCACTCATCCTCTGCCACTGTCTTACGAGTGCCTGGGGGGTGTTGAGGGGTTTTAGGATCACCTTTCTGCTTTGGCTCCGGTTTTGGTTTTTCCATAATGCCTTTGAGATAATCAACCATCCAGGACTCACATGGGGCGGGTTCAATATCAAAGATCGATGAGTTGTCCTCCCAGTCGTATTGATTGCCGGAGCCATGTATAGACGGGGGGGCAACCACATAACCGCCATCTGCCCGAATATCGATGTCCAATTCCTTTCTGACATCGTTTCTAACTTCAAAATCTGGATATCGCATATAACAATGATATCCCTTGCCGGTTTTAACCTTTGGGGTGTCTGGGAATCCTCCCTCGTCTTCGGCATATTGAACAGCATGATCAGAATCGAGATCAAAAACGACGATCCCTGAAATCTTGCCAGTAACAATGCCGATATTCGCATCCGGCCATTGGTTAAACCAGGATTCCACTTCTTGTTCGGTTGGACGCCGGGTTTGAAACTCTTTCCAGCTAACCAGTGGAACTTTACATTGTTTGATAATGTCTTCAGGGGAGTGGATGTTCCATAACATCGCCGGACTTTTCACCGGAATAATCGACAACCCCTTTCTTAGATATTGTAGTGCATATTGTTTATTGCTCATTTCATGATTTCCTCCTTGGGTTGAATTGTTGACAGAGCGGTCTCAATGGCATCCCGGACCCATTCCCCGATGCTGATATTCATTTCGTCTGTGATCCGCTTTATTTGATCAAAGACTTTCGGGCGCAGAGACACCGTTAGCGACTTTGTGTATGTTGCTGTTTTCATGATACGATCCTCCTTGTGGATAATGGAATTTAAAGGACAGGTGCTTGTCCTTGTATATTTGTTACCCGTTATTGAAGGTGAAGTAACCGGTTGGAAACCGAAGGCGAATTAGAGCATAAAAAAGGGGCAACCCCTTTTCGCCGGAGTCACCCCTTCGATCAATCATGCAGTGTATATTAAATATCCAACCCGGCCACCGTTGCCATCGGTAAACTCACAATCTTTTTAATGCCATTTTTCCATTTGATCATCGGATCATTTCGGTATACCGGCCGATACAGTTCATCACGTAAATGACATCTGAATCGGCTATTAATTTATTTTGCAAAACTGCATCGGTATTATTCTTCATACGTCACATAAATTACATTTGAATTTGCGCTTCTATATCAACTTAGAGCGCACTGGAGCAGCCCGATATCGGAGCCCTTTAATGCATCAACAATTGACAACGCCCTGCATAGTTCCTCAATCTTGTCAAATTCTCGGCTTTTTCCTTTCAGATAATTTTTTAGCTCAATGACGCTGCCGCAATTCTCATATAGATCCCTGGTCGCCTTTTCTAAGACCCACCAGTTGTGGCCCTTTAGCAATGCCCCTTTTTCTGTATGGGGAAGATTTTTTATATACGTGAACGTCTTGTCCCTGCAAAAAGGGCAAATACAATCGTTGATGATATTCTCATCTACAATGACTCTTGAACCTAATTTTATACTTTTGAGATCACAGGGATGCATGTAAAAGGCATTTTTTGCAAATTCACTCCAAGTTGTTGCATCAAATGAAACCCAATCGAAATAATGGCGGGCCATATAAGCACACAACGCTATCACGTAGAATTTAGATGTCCCTAAAATGTGCACCCGTCTGATATTAAGTTGATAAAATTGAGCAAAGAATAAAGCGATCTTATTGATGGACATCCCCCGAATCGGCATGGAGACACCTTCAAAATTTTCAGTACCGCCAATGAAATGTAAAAAAATAGACAACTGATCTATGTTGTCGCACTGGATGGGTAAAAGCAGCTTCACCTCCGGACAAAATTGGTTTTTCAAACCCAGGCATTCCAGCGCCAATGTTGAATTGAATCCCAGTTTGCGCTTGAATTCAAATTCTTGTCCAATAGGATCCGGTATGTTCAAAATAGGAAAATCAAGACAAACCGCGAAATCCGGTTTTAATCTCGCAGCAGCTTCCATGACATGCCATGGTGCAAGGTTAATTTCTGATTGAGTGCGTATTACGGGTTTCGAACTATCGATGGTGATCTTCTTTTGAAGATTTTCCGCCTCCAACAGCTGATACCCTCCTGAATCCAGCATTACAATGTTCGATTTGGCTGCCTTGATTATTTTTAATGTATTTCTAATATCCGATTCGCGGTCTCCATTATCTGGCACATTGAAAAGTATAGCATTGACACGATTTGCCGGAAGGATTTTCAATTCTGCCCCGGCACAAAAGTTGATTAATTGTCCCATTACAGTTCCTCCTTATTTTCTTTTATCGAATGAATATTTAAAAATTCAAATTCGGAAATAAGCAGCAAAGATTCTTCAACCACCGTTTTTAAAGCGGATACGATATTTTCATGGCTTTCATTCAATTCGTCCAAAGCGATCAGCTGATGCTTGATTAGACTCAATTTGACCCGTGAACTTTCATCGGTTGGCATGTTTTGCCTTAGGGAGTTTTCGAAATTGCCCGACCGGTATTTGAAATTTTCTGGCTGTTTAAGCGTGCAACTGATTTTGTTTTCAAATTCCGAATTTTGATTTTCGTCATCCTGATCGTCAAAGTCTGGTGTGAGTACGGTCCCGATTTTGCCTGTCTCGTGAAACTCTTCAAGCCATGAAAGCATATCTTTTGAAACCGTCTCGGCAATTATTTCTTCAGGTTCCCCCTCGCTTAATAGATTCTTAATTAAAATGCGTTTGTTCTTTTGGACCTCTTCAAAAAATGCCTTGCCCTCGTTGGACTCGATTAATGTGTTCAAGGAATAATTAATTAAATATTCACCGTGGCTAAGGTATTTGTTTATCGTCGTTTTTGATTTGCCAAGGCGCTCCGCCAATAACTCCCGTATGTTTTCTTCTCTGTTGTCCGCGTAATGGATATCCCTCCTGGCCCCGCCGTGGGAAAACACAATCGGATTTTCTACTGAAGCCATCAGCATTTTAAAAAGGATGCCGGCATTGCGGACCAACTCCGCATATGAGCAAGTTCCCCCCTGAGGCATGGTCCGGATGGCAACCTTTCGTATGGCAATCTCGGTTTCGCAATGTTCGGTAATGTGAAATGCGTAGCAAGTGATCTTTGTATTGCCTGTGGATTTGCTATTTTGGATCAAATCCCATCCATCGATGCAGGTGCATGATCCGGGGCTTATGACAACGATTGGAAAAGGTGAGATGGTAGGGCAGGCATAATCGGGGATTCGTTGGAATGGCTGAATGTTTTGAATATCCAGTTCCGCAATAACGGCTTGACTGGATATCGATTTAATGGTTTGGCTGTCTTTCAAGCCTCCTTGAGAGCTTTGATTTTTATCCGGGTTAAAAGCATTTTGTCTATCCATGGTCTCTTCTCCTTATCGAAGAGCTTGGTTTAGACCGGTGCTTTCAGCCCGGAATGTTTCATCTCTTTATTTTGCTATTCTTTAAATTTTACGATTTTGGCCAGGCAGGCAGGGCATCCTTACCGGCATTGGCATCCGCGAACGCCCGGCCTGATCACTGGCTCAACTTATTCTTGAAATTAACCTTTCATTTTTTTAGTAAGTGAATGTTAGTGAAAATTGTAACTATAAGATATTATATAGATTTTAGTTTAATAATTGCGGTTTTTCACCACTTTCACCACTTTCACCGCTTCTGCCGGCCAGACAATATTGGCCGTAATTCGGCTGCTCGACCAATCCTTGCTCAATCAGACCTTTGAGCAGCTTGTGAACGTTATTAGACTGCTTCTTTAATGATTTGGTGAGGTCTTTCAGCTTGGCTGGGCCGCTGAATGAACGTAATTGCTCAAGAATTTCCTGGCGCTCTTTGCTTATTCTATATTCTTCGGCATTGCCCATTAGAACGAAAGAGACCGAGCTATCATCGAATCTCAAAGCGAGCTCGACGTCCTCAACATCACGGCCAGTGATGTAAAGAATTGCATCAGCGCGGGCTCTTTCCCTTTTCAAGACTGCGACAGTATCGGCAGCAGCGGTCAACCCTGTTGAGCCACTCACCAAATCTAAAATATCATCCGCCCCAGCTTTTCTGAGGTGATGCAGCAGGACTATGGCAATGTGATGTTGATCCGCTATGGATTTGATGCGGCATAAATCATCATAATCAGCATCATAAAGTGTGCTGCCGTTTCTTTTCGCGCCTCGAATGCGAGCCAAGGTGTCGATAATGACAAGCCCTGCATCAGAATGTCCACCAAGCCATCTGTCCAACTCCTCTAATCCAGTGCCATCCATTTTGGGCCATTCAAACGCGAAATGTAGGCGGCCAGTAGGAGGCGAACCTTGCAGAATTGGCAAAATTCTGGCTTGAATCCGCCGGGGAGTGTCTTCCAGGGCTAAATACAAGACATCTTTTTGCTCAACACTGACTTGCCCAAGAGCGATCCCACCGGTCGCAACAGAAACGGATAGATTTAATGACAGCATCGACTTGCCAATTTTAGGCTTGCCAGCAAGCACTGTCAGACCCTCAGGTAAAAGTCCTGGTACAGTCCAGCAGGGCGGCTGGTACTCTGCAGACATAATATCAATGTCAGAAATAATTTGTTGGGATTGAATCTCATGTTCATAAGTTGTTGAATCTTTGTCAATTTCCATCTTTTTACTCCTTTTAAAAAAAAATAGGGCCAATTCCGTGATGGAATCAGCCCCTGCAAAAAATTTGAACTTTTGGGCCAGTTAGCCAATCTTGTCTGGCCCGGTCTTAACCGAATTTTTTACGCAATCATAGACATCACTCCCTTCATGTGTTTTTTTACCTTTTGTTGGAGGGATGCAGAAAAAGGACACAAAGCGGGGAGTGATTTCGATTTGATAGATTTAAAATGTGATTAGAAATTTAGGCGGAAAATAGGGTAGGGGGGCGAATTTTTTACGGTGATATGGAAGGCTGCAGAATTATCAATCAAAAAGTTTTGCCATAATTTTGCCCAAATCAGATAAAAACATAGGTAATCAACGGTAAAGATAGTGAAAATCAGTGGAAGGATAAATGGTTAATAATTATTTGAATTAATTTACTTTTAATGCGTTTTTGTTACCGTTTTTTACCTGTGGTTTTTGACCTGCTACCGACTTCGAATCCGTAGGCCGCAGGTTCGAATCCTGCCGGGCGTACCAATTATATTAATGGGTTACAGATTTTATACTGTAGTCCTTTTCCTTTTGTGTGGGTTTTGTGTGGGGAAATTCACCAAAACTTTCGTTCAACACGTCCATTGCAATCCGCTCTGAATCGCCAATCGAATGCAGATAGATTTCGGTTGTCGTCCGGCTTTCGTGTCCCAGAATCCTTTGAATCGAACCCACGGGCACATTAGCCTGTTCCAACACGGATGCTCCGAAATGCCGCAGCGCATGGTATAGAGGCACGCTATGTGCCCAGTTTGATTATGTAGCGAGAATTTAATTCCCTTCCTTTAATTCCCTTAATAAAATAAAAATCTCCCTATAATTCTTCTTAATCTTTCCCAATTTAATTCCAACCCCTTAA
>Ga0210060_1000550_pt1 | contig 11318 bp, 9 predicted proteins | sample Joice_CattailNLB_FD_184871 | JGI IMG/M metagenome (GOLD analysis project Ga0210060, IMG submission 184871) | Wetland microbial communities from San Francisco Bay, California, USA, that impact long-term carbon sequestration - Joice_CattailNLB_D2... | ecosystem: Environmental > Aquatic > Marine >...
CGCGTGCGCAAGCCGCAGGAAGAGCGCCGCCGGCGGCGCGCCGCGCAGCGACCCGCTGAGGCGCAGCACGAGCCGCCCCGGGGCCGGCTCGAGCTGCGCGCCCAGCCCGAGGCGCCGCGCGGCGTCCTCGCGCTCGATGACCCGGTTGATCGCGAGACCCTGCTTGTAATAATCCTCGGCGACGAGTCCGTCGGCGCTCGAGACCGCAAGCCAGAGCGTGACGAAGCCGGCGACCACGGCCGCCGCGGGCCCCGCGATCAGGATCCAGGGCCAGGGCTCCCGGTACCAGGGACGCTCGCTCAGAACAGACTCCGCTCGCATGGCATCACCTCACGATAAAAATGCTCTTCTCGCGCACCGCGATCGCGGCGTCGTCCACGGCCTGCACGTCGATCGTGATCGGGTGCTTGCCGGCCGGCACCTGTGCAGGCGCAACCCGCAGCTTCAGCGTCGCGAGGCGCGCCGAGGCGCCGTCGACCTCGACCACCGGGTCGCCGACCAGCGTCAGGCTCGGCAGGCCTTCGGCGCTCAGCCGGAAGCGGCGCGCGGTTTCCTGGGTGTTCATCAGCTGCACGCGGTAGACGTTCTCGATCAGGCCGCCGGCGACCTCGCGCGCGATCGCCGCCCGATCGCGGATGATGTCGACCTTGAGCGGCACCCGCGCGTACAGCGCAAACGCCCCCGCGAAGATGATCGCCCACAGCACCGCGCTGTATACGAGGATGCGCGGCCGGAAGACGCGCCGCCACATGGCCCGCGGGCCGAGCTTGTTGTCGAGCGCATGCTGCGTCGAATAGCGGATCAGGCCGCGCGGGTAGCCCATCTTGTCCATGACCTGGTCGCAGCCGTCGATGCAGGCCGCGCAGCCGATGCATTCGTATTGCAGCCCTTCGCGGATGTCGATCCCGGTCGGGCAGACCTGCACGCAGATGCCGCAGTCGACGCAATCGCCGAGCGCGCCCTTGTCGCGCCCCCGGGCGCGCCCGCCGCGCGGCTCGCCGCGCGCACCGTCGTAGGTGATGATCAGCGTGTCGCGGTCGAACATCGCGCTCTGGAAGCGCGCGTAGGGGCACATGTACTTGCAGACCTGCTCGCGCATCCAGCCGGCGTTGCCGTAGGTCGCAAAGCCGTAGAACAGGATCCAGAACGTCGCCCAGGGCCCCAACGCCGGGGCCGGGGCCCCGGCGTTCAATCCCAGGAGATTGAGCACGTCCCCGCCGAGCGCCCGGATCGGGGTGAAATAGCCGACGAAGGTGAACCCGGTCCATAGCGCGAGCGCGATCCACACGGCGTGCTTGGCGCCCTTGAGGGCGAGCTTTTTCGCGCCCAGCTCGCCGCGATCGAGCCGGATCCGCTGGTTGCGGTCGCCCTCGATCACGCGCTCGATCCACATGAAGATCTCGGTGTAGACCGTCTGCGGGCAGGCGTAGCCGCACCACAGCCGGCCGGCGACCGCGGTGAACAGGAACAGGCTCAGCGCCGAGATCACCAGCAGGAGCGTCAGGTAGATGACGTCCTGCGGCCAGAACACGAGGCCGAAGATGTAGAACTTGCGCTGCGCGATGTCGAACAGCAGCGCCTGGCGGTCGTTCCAGCGCAGCCAGGGCCCGCCGTAGAACACCAGCTGGGTCGCCCAGACGAGCGCCCAGCGCCAGGCGGCGAACCAGCCGTGCACGGCGCGCGGATAGATCTTCGCCGCCGCGACGTACAGCGGCTGGTTCATGACGGCGGCGTTCGCCGCCTCGGGCGTCGGGGGCGCGGCGGCCCGCGGCGTCGCGGCAGATTCGTCGTTGCGCACCGGTGTCAGGACAGGCCGCGGCGGGCCCGTCCGCTCAGGTTACTGGTCCTGCGACAGAGAATAGACGTAACCCGTCAGCAGGTGGATCTTTTCCGGCGACAGGAGGTTCTTGTGCGCCGGCATGACGCCGTTGCGGCCTTTGCTGATGGTCTCGATGATCACCGGCTCCGAGGCGCTGAACAGCCAGGTCTTGTCGGTGAGATTCGGCGCCCCCAGGGCCTGGTTGCCCTTGCCCTCGGGGCCGTGGCAAGCCACGCAGTTCTTTTCGTACAGCGGCCGGCCGCGCGCCACGCGGATGCTGTCGGCGGCCAGGCCCGAGAGCGACATCACGTAGTGCGCGACGTCCTTCACCCCCTGCTCGCCGAGTACCGGTCCCCAGGGCGGCATCACGCCCATGCGCCCGTCGGTGATCGTGGTCTTGATCGCCTCGGGACTGCCGCCCCAGAGCCAGTCCTTGTCGGTCAGGTTGGGAAAGCCGCGCGATCCGCCGCCGTCGGAGGCATGACACTGCGCGCAATGGTTGAGAAACAGCCGCTGCGCGGTCGCCATCGCCTGCGCGTCCTTCGCCAGCGCCGGCACGTCCTGCGCGGCGAACTTGGCGTACAGCGGTCCGATCTTCGCTTCCATGCGCTGGTTCTCGGCCGCGAGCTGCCCGACTTGCGTCCAGCCGAGCGTGCCCTTCCAGCTGCCGAGCCCCGGGTAGAGGACGAGGTAGACCAGCGCGAAGACCACGGTGAGGTAGAACAGCCAGGACCACCAGCGCGGCAGCGGGTGGTGGTACTCGGTGAGCGTCTCGTCCCAGACGTGGCCGGTGGTCGCGGTGCCGCCTTCCTTGGTCTCGATGCGGCGCACGCTCTGCATCTTGAGGAACACCGCGCAGCCGATGATCGACACGAGGGTGATCAGCCCGATGTAGAAGTTCCAGAAGCTGCTCGTGAACTCGTTCATTTCCTCGTCCCCTCTTGATCCGGCGCGCCCGCCTCCTCGAACGGCAGCCGGGCGTCGCGCTCGAAGCGCGCACGCCGCGACGGCGCGTACGCCCACCAGACGATTCCGATGAAGGCGACGAACGCCAGCACCGTCAGCAGACTTCTCAGGTCGTTGATGTCCATCGCGTCCTCGCGGTCCTTACTTCGCAGCCATGGCCTGGCGCGCGGTGCCGAGCCCCTGCAGGTAGGCGATCAGCGCATCGAGCTCGGTCTTGTCCTTGAGCGCCGCAGGCGCCGCGGCGATGTCCGCGTCGCTGTAGGGCACGCCGACCACGCGCAGCGCGCGCATCTTCGCCGCGATGTCCTCGGCGTTCGCCGCGTTGCGCGCCAACCAGGGATAGGCCGGCATGTTGGATTCCGGCACCACGTCGCGCGGGTTGTTCAGGTGGATGCGGTGCCACTCGTCCGAGTAGCGCCCGCCGACCCGGTGCAGGTCCGGCCCGGTGCGCTTCGAGCCCCACTGGAAGGGATGGTCGTAGACGAACTCGCCGGCGACCGAGTACGGGCCGTAGCGCTCGACCTCGGCGCGAAACGGCCGCACCATCTGCGAGTGGCAGTTGTAGCAGCCTTCGCGCAGGTAGACGTCGCGCCCGGTGAGCTGCAGCGCATCGTAGGGCTTGAGCCCCGTGATCGGCTCGGTGACCGATTTCATGAACGACAGCGGCACGATCTCCACCAGGCCGCCGACCGCGATCAGCAGGATGACGAGGACGATCATCAGCGCCTGGTTGCGCTCGATCATGTCATGCGTGAATTTCATGGCTCTGTCCTTTCGCCTCAGGCGTGCGCCGCGGCCGCGGGCGCCGGAATCGGCGCATCGACCGCCTTGTTGCCGGCGATCGTCTTCACCATGTTGTAGAACATGATCAGCATCCCGGAGAGGTAGAGCAGGCCGCCGAGCAGCCGGATCGCATAGAACGGATAGGTCGCCTTCACGCTCTCGACGAAGCTGTAGGTCAGCGTGCCGTCATCGCCCACCGCGCGCCACATCAGGCCCTGCATCACGCCGGCGATCCACATCGCCGCGATGTAGAGCACGATGCCGATCGTCGAGATCCAGAAGTGCACGTTGATCAGGCTGGTCGAGTACATCTCGGTGCGGCCGAACAGGCGCGGGATCAGGTAGTACATCGAGCCCATCGACACCAGGCCGACCCAGCCGAGCGCGCCGCTGTGCACGTGGCCGATCGTCCAGTCGGTGTAATGCGACAGCGCGTTCACCGTCTTGATCGACATCATCGGCCCCTCGAAGGTCGACATGCCGTAGAACGACAGCGACACGATGAGGAACTTGAGGATCGGGTCGGTGCGCAGCTTATGCCAGGCGCCCGAGAGCGTCATGATGCCGTTGATCATGCCGCCCCAGGACGGCGCGAGCAGGATCAGCGAGAACACCATGCCGAGCGACTGCGCCCACTCGGGCAGCGCGGTGTAGTGCAGGTGGTGCGGCCCGGCCCACATGTAGGTGAAGATCAGGGCCCAGAAGTGCACCACTGACAGGCGGTAGGAATACACCGGCCGGCCGGCCTGCTTCGGCACGAAGTAGTACATCATGCCGAGGAAGCCCGCAGTGAGGAAGAAGCCCACCGCGTTGTGCCCGTACCACCACTGCACCATCGCGTCCTGGGCGCCCGCATAGGCCGAGTAGGACTTCCAGAACGTCGCCGGCACCTCGGCGCTGTTGACGATGTGCAGCACCGCGACCGTGAGGATGAACGCGCCGAAGAACCAGTTGGCGACGTAGATGTGCTCGACCTTGCGCTTGGCGAGGGTGCCGAAGAACACCACCGCGTAGGCCACCCAGACCAGCGCGATCAGGATGTCGATCGGCCACTCGAGCTCGGCGTATTCCTTGCCCGAGGTCAGGCCGAGCGGCAGCGTGACCGCGGCCAGCACGATCACCGCCTGCCAGCCCCAGAAGGTGAACGCCGCGAGCCCGTCGGAGAACAGCCGCGCGTGCGCGGTGCGCTGCACCACGTAGTACGAGCTCGCAAACAGCGCGCAGCCGCCGAAGGCGAAGATCACCGCATTGGTGTGCAGGGGCCGCAGCCGGCCGTAGGACAACCACGGAATGTCGAGGTTGAGCGCCGGCCAGAGCAGCTGCGCCGCAATGATCACGCCGACGAGCATCCCGACGACGCCCCAGACGACGGTCATGATCGCGAACTGGCGCACGACCTTGTAGTTGTAGGTGGATTCGGAAGCCATGTGCGAGAACTCTCCCTGTGAGGCGCGCGCCGTGTGCGGTGCGAGGGCCGAACCGGACGCCGCCGCCGATGCTAAGTCGCGGCCCCGGAGCGGGTTTGACCTAGATCAACCGGGCTTTCGCAGCGCAATAAACACTTCTCATGCTCACATTGCGGGAGCTCCGACCAGGTGATCGCCCATGACCTTGCTTGAATTCGCGCGCGGGCCCGCGCTGACCGTATCCCTGCTGGTGTTCTTCCTCGGCACCACGTGGCGGCTGTGGGCGATCTTTCGCCGCCCGCGCAAGATCGATCACTCGGCGCCGCGCCGCACGGATACCGTCGCCGGCGGCCTGCGCGCGATCTGGCAGCGCATGCTGCCGCGCCGCGCCTACGAGCGCATCGGCATGACCGGCACGATCAACGCCTACGCCTATCACATCGGCATCGCGGTCATCGTGTTCGCCTTCGCGCCGCACATCGGCTTCATCGAGCGTCTCACCGGGCTCGCCTGGCGCGCGCTGCCGGACTGGGTGACCTACGTGGCGACCGCATTCGCGATCGTCGGGCTGGTGTTTGCGCTGGCCACGCGCCTGACCGACGACGTGCAGCGCCTGCTGTCGAATTTCGACGACTACTTCACCTGGTTCGTCACCCTGCTGCCGATCGTCACCGGCATGGCGCTGATCGAGCAGCGCTACGTCCCGGCGACGCCGATGGTCGCGCCGGCGACGCCGGATCCGACGCTGCTCGCGGTGCATCTGCTGAGCCTCGAGCTGATGCTCCTGTGGTTCCCGTTCGGCAAGCTCGCGCACGCCGTGCTGGTGTTCGTCGCGCGCTACCGCACCGGGGTCGAATTCACACGCAAGGGGGCTACGCTATGAGCGAAGCTGACACGCGGCACCCGCTCGATTTCGACGCGCCGCGCTTCTCGATCAAGAACCCGGCGGTCCGCTCGGACCAGCAGGGCGAGCTGTCCGACGCCGAGCGCGTCGATCGCGCGATGAAGGCCTTCTCGCGCGACATGAATTCGACGGTCGCGGCCTACCTGGAATCCTGCGTGCATTGCGGCCACTGCGCGCAGGCCTGCCACTTCTACGTCACCAGCCAGGACCCGCGCCACACGCCGATCTGGAAGATCGAGCCGTTCAAGCAGGCCTGGAAGCGCGAGGCGGGGCCGTTCGCCTGGCTGACGCGCAGCTTCAACCTGAAGCCCGCGGTGAGCGCGGACGCGCTGCGCGAATGGCAGGAACTGCTCTACGACAGCTGCACGATGTGCGGGCGCTGCAGCATGGTCTGCCCGATGGGCATCGACATCGCCGCGCTGGTGGGCCTTGCGCGCCACGCGATGTTCGAGGCAGGGCTGGTGCCGCACGAGCTGTGGGCGGTGGCCGAGCGCGCCCAGCGCGAGGGCAGCCCGCTCGGCGCGACGCCCAAGGTGCTCAAGGAGCGCATCGAATGGCTCGCGGACGAGCACGAAGTCGAGATTCCCCTCGACAAGCCGAAGGCCGAGGTGATGATCACCCTGTCGTCGATCGAAATCATGAAGTACCCGCTGTCGATCGTCGCTCTCGCGCGGGTGTTGAAGCGCGGCGGCTACGACTGGACGCTGCGCTCGGACGGCTACGAGGCGACCAACTTCGGTCTGCTCTCGGGCAACCTCGAGTGGCAGAAGGATCTCAGCCTGCGGCTGATCCGCGCCGCGGTCGCCTGCGAGGCGAAGCTGCTGGTACTGCCCGAATGCGGCCACGCCTACGGGGCGCTGCGCTGGCAGGGCGCCAATGCCTACGGCCAGCCGCTGCCCTTCGAGGTGCTGCACATCAGTGAGTTCATCGCGCGGGCGATGCGCGAAGGCAAGATTCGCACGCAGACGCTCAAGGGTTCGGTCACCTACCACGATCCCTGCCAGGTCTCGCGCCGCGGCGGCGCGACCGGGGCTGCGCGCGAGGTGCTCGCCGGTCTCGGCGCAGAGCTGCGCGAGATGCCGCAGGCGGGCGATGCCAACTGGTGCTGCGGCGGGGGCGGCGGCGTGGTAACGATCCACCGCGCCGACGAACATCGCCGGCGTGCATTCTCGATCAAGATGAAGCAGGTCGAGGCAAGCGGTGCCGATCAGCTGGTGACCAGTTGTTCGAACTGCCGGCTGAGCTTCGACGACGGCCAGGCGCATTACCAGTGGGACCGCAAGATGGGCAGTCTGCTCGAGCTGGTCGCCGACAATCTCGACGACGCAAGCGCCGCGCACGCCTGAGCAGTCGGCAGTCGCGCGAGGACAGGTAGACTGCGGGCTGCGCCCTCGGGCGCCGCCATGGCCGAACTTTCCCAAACCGCCGCTCGATCGATTGCCGCCCTGCCCGGCCCGGGCGGCATGCCCTATTTCGGCAACCTGCTGCAGCTGCGGCCCGCGCGCATGCACCTGCAGCTCGAGGATTGGGCGCGGCGCTACGGCGCGCCGTACCGCCTGCGGCTGATCGGCCGCGACATGCTGGTCGTCGCCGATGCGCCGACGATCGCCGAGCTGCTGCGCGCCCGGCCCTGGACCTTCCGCCGCGCGCGGCCGGTGCAGTCGGTGTTTCGCGAGATGGGCATTGCCGGCGTGTTCTCGGCCGAGGGCGAGACCTGGGAGCGCCAGCGGCGCCTGGTGATGCGCGCCTTCGATCCGGCGCGCCTCAAGCGCTACTTCCCGAGCCTGGTCACGGTGACCGCGCGCCTGCGCCGGCGCTGGGAAAGGGCCGCCGCAACGGGCGAAGTGCTCGACATCCAGGCCGAGCTGATGCGCTACACGGTCGATGTCACCGCCGGGCTCGCCTTCGGCGCCGACATCAATACGATCGACGGCGGCGAGGACGTCATCCAGCGCCATCTGGAGCGGATCTTTCCGATGGTCAACCGCCGCACCACGGCGCCGTTCGCCTACTGGCGCCACCTGAAGCTGCCGGCCGACCGCGCGCTCGAGCGCGATCTCGCCGCCGCGCGGCAGGCGGTCGATGGGTTCATCGCCCAGGCGCGCGCGCGGCTCGCCGCGGACCCGGCGCTGCGCGACAACCCGGGCAACCTGATCGAGGCGCTGCTCGCCGCGCGCGACGCGCCCGGCTCGGAATTCACCGATGCCGACGTCTCGGGCAACGTCTTCACCGCGCTGCTCGCCGGCGAGGACACGACGGCGAATACGCTGGCCTGGCTGTGCTATTACCTGTGCGAGGAACCCGCGACGCAGGACGCGCTGCATGCCGAGACCGAGCGCGCGCTCGGCGCGGCGCCGCAGATCGAGGCGTTCGAGCAGCTGAACTTCCTGCCGTATGCCGAGGCCGCGACCCGCGAGGCGATGCGCCTGCGGCCGGTCGCGCCGGTGCTGTCGTTCGAAGCGCTCGAGGACACGCAGGCCGGCGGGTTCCCGCTCGCCGCAGGGGACATCGTCGGCGCGCTGATGCGCCTGCCGGGCATGGACCCGCGGCTGCTCGACACGCCCGAGGCGTTCCGCCCCGGGCGCTGGCTGGGTGCCGAGGACGCGCGCAACGCCGCGGCGAAAAAAGCGCTGATGCCCTTCGGCGGCGGACCGCGCTTCTGCCCGGGGCGCTACCTTGCGCTCGCCGAGATCAAGATGGTCGCAACGATGCTCGCGCGCAATTTCCGCATTGCGCGCGAACCGGGCGCGGTCGGCGAGCGCTACCAGCTCTCGATGATGCCGACCAAGCTGCGCGTGCGGCTCGAGGCCCGCGCATGAACCGCAAGCTGCGCGGCACGTTCACGCCGCCGGCGGCGCATTTCGCGCGTCTGCCCGGGATCTCGGGCAACGCCGTCAACGGGGTCGGCGAGGACGCGCCGCGCCGACCGACGCCGATCTTCTGGCACAAGCCCGAGATCGAGGCGCATGGCGCGCTGCAGGAAGCGATCGTGGCGCACTTCAATGCGCAGCCGGGGCTGCGCAAGATCTACTGGGACCTCGCCGCGCGCGGCCCGAAAGACCTGCCGCCGGTCGCCGCGCGCGCCGAAGCGCGTGCCCCGGCGGACTGGAGCGCGGCACTCAAAAGCTTTGCACTAAGCCACGACGCCGAGCTGGTCGGTATTGCGCGCCTCGATCCGCTGTGGGTCTTCGAAGGCTACCCGCTGCCCGAGCTGCCCTGGCTGGTGCTCGTCGCGCGCGCGATGGAGCATGCGCGCATCGACCAGGCACCGGCGACGCCGGAGAACCTCGAAGGCGCTGCGGTCGTCGCCGAGGAATACAACAACACCACGCGCGCGGCGCGGCTGCTCGCCGCCTGGCTGCGCGAGCAGGGCTACCAGTCCGAGGCGCACGGCGGCCCCTGGGCGGGCCCGGTCAACCTGCTGCCCGCGGCGATCGCCTGCGGCTTCGGCGAGCTCGGCAAGCACGGCTCGCTGATCAACCGCAGGCTCGGCGCGTCGTTCCGCATCGCCTCGGTGCTCACCGACATGCCGCTGCTCGCGGACGCGCCCGACACGTTCGGCGCCGATGCGTTCTGCACCAACTGCAAGGTCTGCGTCGATTCCTGCCCGCCGGACGCCATCTACGACGACAAGCAGCGCGTGCGCGGCATCACCAAGTGGACCGTCGATTTCGACCGCTGCATCCCGTATTTCGACGCGACCTTCGGCTGCGGGATCTGCGTCGCGGTCTGCCCCTGGAGCGCGCCGGGGCGCGCACCCGTGCTCGCCGAGCGCTGGACGCGGCGCATCGCGAACAAACCGCAGAACGACCCGGGCGGCTGAGCGCGCGCGGGGCGGCTCAACGGCAGGCGGGCGCGGCGTGGTCCTTTACGCTGTCGTCGTCGCCCGTGCCGATGAGCCCGTCGCTCAGGTTGGACAGCGCGGCGATCTGGTCGGTGCGGAAGAAGACTTCGGACTGCGTGGCCTGGATGTCCACCACCAGCGGCTCGATGATGCCGTACAGCGTCACCAGGTTCGCATCCGGCGGCGGCGTGGTCCCCGGAACGCCGGCTTGCGGGTTCTGCGCGCTCGAGCCGAGCGTCGCCGGCAGCCCGCCGGCGAAGATCCCGGTCGGGCCGTTTACGATCCGGCCGGCCACGCCGTCGACCGCGTAGCCGTAGTCGCTCGGCGCAAGGTTGGGGAAGAACAGATAGACCGAGTGCGCCGAGGTCGACTCGAGCCGCGCGTACGCGCCGCTGCCCGTGCCGGTGGTGATCGTCAGCTCGCCGCCGATCGATGCCGGGTTGGCGAGCGAGCCGACGTCCGGGTTGCCCTGGACCAGGGCGAAGGCGCCGGCGCCGCTGCCGCCGGTGATCTCGACGCTGCCGCCGACCAGCGCCGCGAGCGTGCCCGGGCCGCTCGCCAGCGTCGCGCTCGCGCCGGCGACGCTGCCGCCCTGCACGATCAGGTTGCCGCCGATCTGCAGGCTCATGTTGGTCGCCGAGACCAGGCTCGCCGGCGCGCTCGCCGCGGCCACCGTCAGGCTGCCCGGGGTGTTCACGCTCAGCGTGCCGGCCGAGGTCCCGCCCTGGACGAGGATGCTCGGGCCGGCGAGGCTCAAGGTGTTCGACGCGCTCAGGCTGCCGCCGGTCTGGTTGAAGCCGCTGGTCACGCCGAGGTTGCCGGCGACCGATACCGTTCCGGCAGATTGCGTGAACGCGCCAAAATTGACCGTTCCGGTGTAGCTCAGCAGCCCGCCCGCGACGTTCACTTGCGCGGCAGTCAGCGTGCCGGCGCCACCGAGCGTGCCGCCGTTCAGCGAGAGCAGCGCGCCGGGCTGGAAGGTCGACGCATCCCCAGCCGCCATGCCGAGGTTCAGCGTGCCGCCGGTGAGGTTCAAACCCTCGTAGCTCGTGAGCGCCTTGAGACTCGTCGCGCCTGATGCGTAGGTGATCGTCTGCGTGCCGGCGAGGTCGGGGATGGTGACGATCGCCCCGGCGATCGGCACCACGCCCTGATTCCAGTTCGCACCCGTGGTCCAGTCTCCGCTGCCCGAGGCGGTCCACAGGAAGTTCACGCTGGGATCGATCGTGAAGGCGTTGTTGTCCGCGTTGAAGCTGATCGTGTAGTTCGCCGCCTTCGTGCCGCTGCCGATCAGGATGTCATACGGCCCGCCGGCCACCGTCTCGCCCGCCTGGCGCGTCACCGCGCCGCTCACCTCGCCCAGCGTGTCCCCACCGGCCAGCGAGCCGCCACTCACCGCCACGCTCAGCGCCGGGTCCGCGTTCCCATAGGTCTTGCTCGCGGCATTGGCCGCCAGCGTGATCGCCCGCGGATCGATCGTGAAGGCGTTGTTGTCCGCGTTGAAGCTGATCGTGTAGTTCGCCGCCTTCGTGCCGCTGCCGATCAGGATGTCATACGGCCCGCCGGCCACCGTCTCGCCCGCCTGGCGCGTCACCG
>Ga0210060_1000553_pt1 | contig 11254 bp, 9 predicted proteins | sample Joice_CattailNLB_FD_184871 | JGI IMG/M metagenome (GOLD analysis project Ga0210060, IMG submission 184871) | Wetland microbial communities from San Francisco Bay, California, USA, that impact long-term carbon sequestration - Joice_CattailNLB_D2... | ecosystem: Environmental > Aquatic > Marine >...
CCGCCGCTGGACGCTGAACGCCGCGACCAGCCTGCTGGGGACCCTGGCGATGATGTACTTCTTCATGAAAGTGGTCTACGTGTCGCTGCCGATCGGCGGCGAGCCCTTCGCGCAGGTCACCTTCGCGCTGATGCGGCTGATGGGCATCCGCTGAGCGATGGACATTCTGCAGAGCCTCGCCGCCGGCTTCGTGCAGGTGTTCGTCCCGGCGAACTTCGTCGCGCTCACCATCGGCCTGCTGCTCGGGCTGCTGGTCGCCGTGCTGCCGGGACTGACGCTGGTGATGGGCGTGGTGCTCGCGCTGCCCTTCACCTACTCGATGGACATCACCGCGGCGATCATCCTGCTCACCGCGATGTACGTCGCCGGCACTTATGCCGGGGCGTGGACCTCGATCCTGTTCCACGTCCCGGGCGAGCCGATCGACGTGCCGATGCTGTGGGACGGCTACGCCATGGCGCGCAAGGGCGAGGCCGCGAAAGCGCTCGGCTGGACGCTCGTCTCGGCGCTGGTCGGCGGGCTCGCCGCGGCCACGGTCATGGTGCTGCTCGCCCACCCGGTGGCGCGCATCGCGCTCAGCTTTTCCACCCCGGAGTATTTCGCGATCATCTTCTTCGGGCTGGCGACCGTGGTGTCGCTCGGCGGAGGGTCGCTGTCGAACGCACTGATCAGCCTGTTCCTCGGCCTGCTGATCGCGACCGTGGGGGTGGACGACACCTACGGCGCACAGCGATTCACCTTCGGCGTGCCGATCCTCTCCGACGGCATCGACTACCTGGTGGTGATGGTCGGCACGTTCGGCCTGGGCGAGGTGTTCATGCGCATGGAGCAGCGCTTCCGCTCGGCGCCGCTGCAGTCGATCAACACGGTCGCCACCCGGCTGCCGACGCTGCGCGAGGTGGCCGCGGCCAAGTCGACCTTCGCGCGCGGCACCGCGCTCGGCATCCTCATCGGACTGGTGCCCGGCGCGGGCGCCACCGTCGCCTCGTTCCTGTCCTACGGCATCGAGGCGCAGTACGGGCGGCGCAGGAAGGAAATGGGGTCGGGGATTGCGGAGGGCATCATCGCGCCGCAGACCGCGGCGACCTCGTCGGTGGGCGGCGCGATGATCCCGCTCATCACCATGGGCATCCCGGGCAGCGGCGCGACCGCGATCATCCTCGGCGCCTTCCTGCTGCACGGCCTGCAGCCCGGCCCGCAGGTGTTCGAGACCTCCAGCCACATCGTCTACGCGGTGTTCGCGTCGCTGTTCGTAGGCGTGATCGGCATGTGCCTGATCGGCTACTTCGCCGCGCGCTACCTGGTGCGGATCCTGGAGCTGCCCGAGGTGATGGTGTCGGCCTACGTCGTCATGTGCTGCATCCTGGGCGCGTTCGCCGCGCGCAACAACATCACCGACGTCTGGCTGATCGTGGTGTTCGGCGTTGTCGGCTATGCCTGCGAGCGCCTGCGCTTTCCGGTCGCGCCGATGGTGCTCGGTGTGATCCTCGGGCCGCTCGCCGAGACCAACTTCATGACCACGATGATCAGCTTCGACAACGACTGGACGACGTTCTTCACGCGGCCGATCAGCGGCACGATCATGGCGCTCGCGATCGTGAGCCTCGCCTACCCGCTCGCGCAGCACCTGCGGCGCAGGGCCGCCGGCGCCGCGCGCTGAGCTACTTCGCCGAGTAGTCCTTGTACTTGGCGAGCAGGCGGTGCGGCGGCTTGAGCGCGTCGCGCCGGAACGGGTCGCCCAGCTCGCGCGTCACCATCATCTCGAGGATCGTCGTCTTGCCTTCAGTCTGCGCCTTGCACGCCGCCGCGAGCGCCGGGCCGACGTCCGAGAGCTTGTCGATGGTCAGCCCCTCGGCGCCCATCGCCTTCGCGATTCCAGCGAAGCTCGGGTTCTCGAGATTCACTCCGAGAAAGCGGTTCGAGTAGAAATCGACGTGGTTCTTCTTCTCGGCGCCCCACTGCTGGTTGTTGAACACCACCGCGGTGACCGGAATCTTCTCGCGCACGCAGGTCAGGATCTCGCCGAAGCTCATGCCCCAGGCGCCGTCACCGACATAGGCGATCGCGGGTCGCCCCGGCGCGGCGACCTTGCAGCCGATCATGGTCGGGAAGGCGTAGCCGCAGTTGCCGAACATCATCGCGCCGAACATCGATCGCGGGCGCTCGAACTTGAGATAGCTGTTGGCAATCTGGCAGATGTTGCCGATGTCGGTCGACACCATGGCGTCGGCCGGCATCGCCTTTTCCAGTTCCTGCAGCATCTGGCGCGGATGCATCTCCTTCGCACCCTTGGCGACTTCGAGACTCCAGGCATCCTTCTCCTGGTGCCAGCCGGCGAGCTCTTTCGCCCACTCGGCCTTTTCCGACTGCACGGTCTTCGCGCGCGCCTCGCGCGTCGCCGCGCCGGCGAGCGTGCGGCCCGCGAGGCGCTCGATCAGCGCCTCGGCCGCCTCGCGCGCGTCGCCGCATACCGTCACCGAGGTCTTCTTCACCAGTCCCAGCACGCGCGGGTCGGCGTCGATCTGGATCAGCTTCGCGTTCGCCGGCCAGTACTCGAAGCCGTATTGCGGCAGCGTGCCGAAGGGCCCGAGACGCGAGCCGAGCGCGACGATCACGTCGGCCTTGTTGATGATCTTCATGGCCGCCTTCGAGCCGTGGTAGCCGAGCGGTCCGCAGGACAGGGCGTGCTTCGCCGGGAACGAATCGTTGTGCAGGTACGAATTGACCACCGGTGCGCCGAGCAGCTCGGCGAGCTTCACGCAGGCCTCGACGCCGTTCGACATCACCACGCCGCCGCCCGAGATGATGACCGGGAACTTTGCCTGCGAGAGCAGCTGCGCCGCAGCCTCGAGGTCTCGCGTACCGCCAGAGCCGCGCGCGATGCGCAGCGGCTGCGCGATCTCGCACTCGATCTCGCCGTAGAAGTAGTCGCGCGGGATGTTGAGCTGCGTCGGGCCCATTTCAAGGATCGCGCGGTCGAACGCGCGCGCCGTAAGCTCCGCCATGCGCGCCGGATTGTTGACGTGCGCCTGGTATCTGGTGATCTTGGAGAAGATCGGCAGCTGGTCGGTCTCCTGGAACCCGCCCAGCCCGAGCGACATCGAGCCCGTTTCGGGCGTGATCGCGACCACCGGCGAATGCGCCCAGTAGGCGGCCGCGATTGCGGTGACGAAGTTGGTGATGCCGGGGCCGTTCTGGCCGATGCACACGCCGTGCCGTCCGGACACGCGCGAGTAGCCGTCGGCCATGTGCGCCGCGCCCTGCTCGTGCACCGTCGGGACGAAGCGGATGCCGGCGGGCGTGAACAGATCCAGCGCATCCATGTACGCCGAGCCGACGATGCCGAAGACATCGGTCACGCCGTTGGCCACCAGCGTTTCGACCAACGCCTCAGATGGCGTCATCCGGGTCTTGCCCTGCACCACGGCGCGTGCGCCCGTGGCAGCGTCGTTCACGGTCTCGATCTTGCCCATTGTGTTTCCTTTCGCGAAGAAGTTCAGTTTGGCATACCCCGCGGACCCGACACAATCGTCAGGTCCGCAAAAAGCCGCCGTCGACGGCGACCGTCTCGCCGGTGATGAAGGAGGCCGCGTCCGAGGCCAGGAACAGCGCGAGGTTCGCGACGTCCTCGGGGCGTGCGAAGCGGCCAAGCGGGAAGCGTGCCAGGATGCGCGCGCCCAGCTCCGGCGTGAGGTGCTCGCGCACCATGTCGGTCTCGACGAAGCCCGGCGCGATGGCGTTGACGCGAATGGCTTCGGGGCCGAGCTCGCGCGCGAGGCCGCGCGTGATCGCCACCACGCCGGCCTTGGTCGCGCCGTACCACACATTGCCCATCGCACCGCCCCCCTTCTCGGCCGAGACCGAGGCGATGTTGACGATCGAGGCGCCGGCCCGCCCGCGCAGTACGGGAAGCGCCGCCTGCACGCAGTTGAACACGCCGGTCAGGTTCACCGCCACCAGGCGATCCCAGTCCTCGCCCGATGTGCTCTCGAGCGGACCGGTCGCGAGCAGGCCGGCATTGTTCACCAGAGCGTCGAGACCGCCCTTGTCCTTGCGGATCCTGTCGATCGCCGCGGCCACCTCGGCGCGGTCGGTCACGTCCATGCACAGGTTGCCCCCCGCGAGGTCGGCGCGGTAGACGAACCAGCCCTCGTGCGCGAAGCGATCGGCGATGCACGCGCCGATGCCCCGCGCAGCACCGGTGACGAGCGCCACTTTTGCATCCACACGCATTTCACCTCCTACGCCAGAACGATCCCCGTCGAGACCGCGATGAGAAACACCAGCGTGAACTGCCTGAAGCGCAGTTCGTTGAACCTGGGGAACAACCGCGTGCCCACGATGAGCCCGCCGTAGTATCCGGGCGCGAGCAGCAGCGCGGTCCACAGCGCGCGCAGGTCGACCACCCCGCGCATCCAGAGCACGACGATCCCCGCGAGCGAGATGCCGCCGACGTACAGGGTCAGGTTGGCGCGCGTCGTGCGCACCGCGTCCGGTCCCGATAGCAGATACAGAATCACGGGCGGGCCGCCGATGCTGGTGGCGCCCGTCATCACGCCGCTTACCGCGCCGAGGCCGAGCGCGGTCGGGAGCCGCTGCGGCCCCGAATAGCGCCAGCCGTGCAGCATCAGGAACGCGAACACGATGACCGTGGCGGCGATGCCGCGGCGCAGGCTGTGCGGATCGGCGCTGACCAGCACCTGGCCGCCGAGCGGCATGGTCGCGCAGGCCATCGCGAGTATCGGACCGACGACGCGCCAGTGTATGAGCCGCCGGGTCTCGAGCAGCATGGGCGCTGCGGCGAGCGACTCGAGCAGCATCACCACCGGAACCGCAAGCCAGGGGCCGTAGAGCAGCGCGAGCGGCGGCGCCATGACCATTGCGCCGCCGAACCCCGTGATGCCGCGGATCGCGCCCGCCGCGATCGCAACCGCGATCGCGGCGGCGAGCGTCGCCGAGGGCTCCGGCATCAGGCGCTGTCCTCGAGCACCATCGCCGAGGCCTTTTCGGCGATCATCACCGCGGGCGCGTGCGTATTGCCCGAGACGAGGGTCGGCATGATCGAGCAATCGACCACGCGCAGTCCGTCGATGCCGTGCACGCGCAGGCGCGCGTCGACCACCGCCATCGGGTCGTCGCCCATCTTGCAGCTGCCCGACGGGTGAAAGATCGTCGCACCGTAGGCGCGCGCGAATTCGAGCAAGTCCTCGTCGGTCGCCGCCGCAGGGCCGGGCCGATATTCCTCGGCCACATATGGCCGCAGCGCTTGCGTGGCCGCGAGCGCGCGCGCCAGCCGGATGCCCGCGACCGCGCAGCGCCGGTCCAGTGCGCTCGACAGGTAGTTCGGCTGAATCGACGGCGCGGCCATCGGGTCCGCCGAGCGAATACGCACCGCGCCGCGCGACGCCGGGCGCAGCTGGCAGACCGACATCGTAAAGCCGGACCAGGGATGGGGCTTTGCGCCTGCGAGGTCTGCCGAGAGCGTCGCAAAATGAAATTGCACGTCAGGCGTCGCCGACTCGGGCAGCACGCGCGCGAACAGTCCGCCCTGGTTGATGCCGATGGCGAGCGGACCCTTGCGCTGCACCAGCCACTTGAGCCCGATCGCACAGCTGCGCCAGAAGCTCGCCAGGTCGTCGTTCGTGGTGATCGGCCTGGTGCAGCGGTACAGGACGCGCAGCTGCAGGTGATCCTGCAGGTTCTCGCCGACGCCCGCGAGATCGTGCACCACCGGAATGCCGTGCGCACGCAGCAGCGCGCCCGGCCCGACACCCGAGAGCTGCAGCAGCTGCGGGCTCTGCAGCGCGCCGGCGCTCAGGATGACTTCACGCCCGGCGCGAACCTCCTTTGTCACCGACCCCTGCCGATAACGCACGCCGACCGCCTTCCCGCCCTCGAACACAATGCCCGTGGCATGCGCGTTCGTTTCCACCCGCAGATTGGCGCGCTTCTCGGCGGGGCGCAGGTAGGCCGTCGCGCTGCTGGAACGCCAGCCGTTGCGCGTGAACAGCTGGTAGTAGCCGACACCCTCCTGGTGCCCGGCGTTGAAGTCGTCGGTGGCGGGAATGCCGAGCTCGTTCGCGGCGCGAATGATCGCCTCCATCAGCTCGTGCGTCTCGCCGATGGCCGAGCACGACATGGCGCTGCGCTCGAAATACGGCTGCACCTCGTTCCATCCCCAGCCGCGGTTCCCGAGTGCGGCCCAGCGGTCATAGTCCTCGGGCTGGCCGCGCACATAGATCAGGCCGTTGATCGAAGACGATCCGCCGAGGCCGCGGCCGCGCGGCCAGTACACCTTGCGCCCGTTCATCCCCGGCTCTGGATCGGTGTAGAAGCCCCAGTTGTAGACGGGATGGAACATCGTCTTGCCGTAGCCGATCGGCAAATGGATCCAGATCGAGCGGTCGCGCGGCCCGGCCTCCAGCAGCACGACGCGGTAGCGAGCGTCGGCCGACAGACGATTGGCGAGCACGCAGCCCGCCGAACCGGCACCGACGATGATGAAATCCGCGTCGCTCACGTCGCCGGCCGGCCGGTGCTCTCCCGCAGCACCAGCTCGGCCGGCACCTCCCGGGTGCGCGGTACCTCCCGGCCTGCGAGGCGCGCGAGCATGCGCTCGCCGGCGATGCGGCCCAGATCGGCTGCCGGAACATGCACCGTAGTGAGCGCGGGCGTCGTCTCGCAGGCCATGTCGATGTCGTCGAAGCCAGCGATCGAGACCCGGCCCGGCACCTCGATGCCGCTGCGCAGGCACTCGGTCAGCGCGCCGATCGCCTGCAGGTCGTTGCCGCAGAGCAGCGCGCTGAATCCCGGGGCGCGCGCAAGCAGCTCGCGCAGACCACGGCGGCCCTCGCTCAGCGCGAAGCCGGTTTCGACGACGCGCTCGGCGCGCAATTCGATGCCGCGACTTGCAAGCGCTTCGCGCACGCCGGCAAGCCGCTCACGCGCGCGGTCGTTGTGCGCGACATGTCCGGCGATCACCGCGAACTCGCGGTGGCCGAGGTCGAGCAGGTGCTGGGTGAGGCGGATCGAAGCGAGGCGGTGCGCGACCCCGGTGCAATGGTGGAACCCGGAGGGATCGATCGACCAGGTCAGCTCGTAGGGCACGCCGGCCTGCATGAGCATCTGCACCAGCGCGGGGTCATGATCCAGGCCGACCAGCACCACGCCGTCGACGCCGCGCTCGAGCAGTGCGCGACTCACCTGCACCTCGGCGGCCGGATCGTATTCGTGGGTGGCGAGCAGCAGCGTGTACCCGGACGCGGCGAGGACACGGCCGAGCGCATGCGTTGCGCTCGCGAAGATCGGGTTGTCCACCGGGGGGAACACGGCGCCGACCGTGCGCGAGCGGCGCGTGGCGAGTGCGCGCGCGGCGCCGTGCGGCAGGTAGCCGAGCATCGTCGCGACGCTGCGCACGCGCTCGCGCGTATCGAGACGCACCAGCGCCGATTCCGACAAGGCGCGCGACGCAGTGGACAGCGAAACGCCTGCGGCGCGCGCCACGTCGCTCAACTTCGGGTTCGGCCGGACTTTCACGGAAACGACTGTAGCATTCTGCAAGCGCTTGCAGAACTGTGGTGCTGCACCGCAACTTGACTCGCCAATATCAGCAAACTAGTCTGTGAAAGCGGTTTCATCGATGAGCTGCCAAAAGAGGAGGGGCCATGGCTCGCACCGATCGTTTCCTGAAGGCATTGTGTGTCCTTGCGCTGGGCATCGCGCTCGTTCCGGGCGCCGCGCTCGCACAGGGCAAGCCGGTCAAAATCCGCATCCAATCGGTCATCCCGACATCGGCGGACGAAGTGACCATGCTCAGGGAGTTCACCAAGGACGTCGCGGACCTGACCAACAATAGCGTCACTTTCGAGATCCTGCCCGCAGGCGCGATCGTGGCCGTGAACGACACGCTCGACGCGGTGGACAAGGGGTTGATCGAAGCCGGCTTCGCGTGGACGCACTACTGGTCGGGCAAGCACCCTGCGGCGACGCTGTTCGGTTCGCCCGCGGCGGGCGCGGGCGTCGGGATGGACAATTTTGCCTGGGTATCGTGGTTCCTCTACGGCGGCGGCAGCGCGCTGTATGACGAGCTGTGGAAGCAGATGAAGGTGAACGTCAAGGGCTTCATCCTGCAGCCGGTCGGCCCCGAGGCACTCGGCTGGTTCAAGAAGCCGATCAACTCGATGGACGATTTCCGCAAGCTGCGCTTCCGCACGCCGCCGGGAATCCCTGGCCAGATCTACAAGGACATCGGCGTGGCTGCCGTCTCGATGGGCGGTGCCGACATCATGCCGGCGCTCGAGAAGGGCGTGCTAGACGGCGCCGAATGGTGCTGCCCGAAACCCGACATGACCTACGGCTTCCACAAGGTGATGAAGCATTACTATTTGCAGGGGCTGCACCAGGTGGTGGTGAATGCCGACCTCTACATCAACGGCAACGTCTGGAAAAAGCTCACGCCGGGCCAGCAGAAGGCGATCGAAGTCTCCGCCAACGCGTCACTCATGAAGACGGTCGCGTATCGCATCCTGGAAAACGGCAAGGCGCTGAAGGAACTCGTCGAGAAGCACGGCGTGGTTTTGCACGACTCGCCGCCCGAGTACTTCACGGAGTATGCCGCCGCGGCGATGAAGAACTTCGATGAAAACGCGAAGAAGAATCCGTTCTTCAAGAAGGTCTGGGACAGCCAGAAGGCCTTCGCCGACACGGCGATTCCGTTCTGGGCCGGCGCGCAGAAATCCAACGCCGGACTCGGCGCGGCCTACGCCGCGGAGATCGCCAAGAGAAACAAGAAGTAGCAAAGCCGCAGCAGCCGGTGCGCGTGGCCGGCCGCTAACCCGCAGCGGGCCGCGAGGCCCGCTTCTTTTTGCAGACGGGAACATTGGGCCATGCTGGACACGGACCACCCTCAGGTCCTGACCGACGAGATGATCGCCGGTCGCCGGCGCGATGATGCGATAGCGCACCTTCCGCAGGACATGCCGCGCTGGATGGCGCGCACGATCGTCGCGATCGACACCTTCAGCGGCTGGACCGGCCGCATCGTGAGCTGGCTGACGCTGCCCCTGATGGCGGCCATGGTCTACGAAGTCGTGGCGCGCTACTTCTTCACCGCGCCGACCATGTGGGCCTACGACATCAGCCGCATGCTCTACGGCGCGCTGTTCACCCTGGGCGCCGGCTACGCGCTGTCCAAGGGGGTGCACATCCGGTCGGACTTCCTCTACCGCAACTGGTCGGTGAAGACGCAGGGCCGGGTCGACGCCGCGCTGTACCTGCTGTTTTATTTCCCAAGCATGCTGATCTTCCTGTGGGTCGCCAGCGATTGGGCCTGGGTCGCGGTCTCGCGCAGCGAGCGCGGCATGGACACCGCCTGGATGCCGCTGCTCGGTCCGATCAAATCCTGTCTGCCGTTCGCAGTGCTGTTCCTCGTCGTTCAGGGGGTGTCCGAATTGCTGAGGAGCCTGTACGCAGCCTCCAGAGGCCGCTGGCCGGAATGACGCCCGAGATCATCGGCCTGCTCATGATCGCCGCCATGCTGTGCGGCATCTTCATCGGCTTTCCGATTTCCTTCACGCTGATCTTTCTCGGCCTCGTCTTCGGCTACTGGGGCTTCGGCGAACTGGTCTTCTACCTGCTGACGCTGCAGTTCAACGCCACCATGATGGAGCAGACGCTCGCGGCGGTGCCGCTGTTCGTCTTCATGGGGATCATGATGGAGCAGGCGAACCTGATGGAGCGCCTGTTCGACTCTGTACAGAAGATCCTCGCGCGCGTGCGCGGCTCGCTGTATCTCGCGGTGATGTTCGTCGCCACGATCTTCGCCGCGGCGACCGGCATCGTCGGCGCCTCGGTGACGATCCTCGGCATCATGGCTGGCAAGTCCATGATTCGTTCGGACTACGACGTAAAGCTGTCGGCCGGTCTGATCGCAGCCGGCGGCACGCTCGGCATCCTGATTCCGCCCTCGATCATGCTGCTCGTCATGGGCCCGGTGCTCGAGGTGCCGGTGACCACGTTGTTCGCCGCGGCGATCCTGCCCGGCATCCTGCTCGCGTTCCTCTTCACCGGCTACGTGATGCTGCGTTGCGCGTTCAATCCCGCCCTCGGCCCGCCGCTGGCGCACGCGGACCGGGCGGGCAGCGCAGCCGAGCTGTGGGGTGAGTTTTTCAAGGGCCTGGTGCCGCCTGCGGTGCTGGTGCTCTCGGCGCTCGGCAGCATCGTATTCGGCCTCGCCACCCCGACCGAAGGCGCTGCCTGCGGCGCGGCGGGCGCGTTGGTGCTCGCGCTCGTCTACGGCAAGCTCAACTGGCCGAACCTCAGGGACGCGCTCGTCAAGACGCTCGAGATCTCGGTGCTGATCCTGTTCCTGGTCGCGGCGTCGAACTTCTTCGGCGCGGTGTTCGCCCGTCTCGGCACGCCGACCATGCTCACCGATACGCTGCTCGGCCTGGATCTGAATCGCTATGTGACCCTGTCCCTCATCATGGCGCTCATTTTCCTGCTCGGCTGGCCGCTGGAATGGGTTCCGATCGTGCTCATCGTGGTGCCGTTCCTGGTGCCGCTGGTGGTCAAACTCGGATTCGACCTGACCTGGTTCGGCATCCTGGTGGCCGTGAACCTGCAGACCGCGTGGCTCTCGCCGCCGGTGGCGCTGTCGGCCTACTTCCTCAAGGGCGTGGTGCCCGAATGGAGCTTGAGCCACATCTATAAGGGCATGATGCAGTTCATGTGCCTGCAGCTCCTCGGGCTGGCGCTGATTGTCATCTTCCCGGAAATCGCCCTGTGGCTGCCGCGGCTCATCTACGGAAAGTGACCATGTCGATCGAGTATCTGAAGCGGGCGGCGAAATCGCCGGAATCCGAATCCGGCGAGGCACGCAGGGTCGTCGAAGAGATGCTCGGCGCGATCGCGGCGCGCGGCGAGACCGCGGTGCGCGAGTATGCGGCGAAACTGGACCGCTGGACCGGCGAGATCGTCGTGACGCCCGAGGAAATCGAGCGCCGCGTGCGCGAGGTTCCGCCCGGGGTGAAACGCGACATCGACTTCGCCACCGCGCAGGTACGGCGCTTCGCGCTGGCGCAGCGCGAATCGCTGCGAGAATTCTCGCTCGAGCTGCAGCCCGGCCTGACCGTCGGACAGCGACTGATCCCGGTCAATGTCGCCGGATGCTACGTGCCCACCGGGCGCTACGCGCACATCGCATCGGCGTACATGAGCATCGCCACCGCCAAAGCCGCCGGCGTGTCGAGCGTGA
>Ga0210060_1000554_pt1 | contig 11250 bp, 6 predicted proteins | sample Joice_CattailNLB_FD_184871 | JGI IMG/M metagenome (GOLD analysis project Ga0210060, IMG submission 184871) | Wetland microbial communities from San Francisco Bay, California, USA, that impact long-term carbon sequestration - Joice_CattailNLB_D2... | ecosystem: Environmental > Aquatic > Marine >...
CCCGGCGCAGTTATTTTGCATAAAGCTCATTACGAACTTGAAAAGCTTGTTTTAGATAGAGAGACTTTCAGATTTAAACAGGTTGTGTCAGATAAAGTTGCAAATCTTATATACGACGGCTTATGGTATTCTCCCCTATTCGAGGGGTTGATGGCATTTGTTGATTCAATACAAAAAAATGTAACCGGTGAAGTAACTCTCGAATTTTACAAAGGAAATATTAATGTTCTTTCAAGAACATCGCCTTTCAGTTCTTACGATAAAGATCTTGCTACTTATACGCCGGAAGATACTTTCGATCGGAAAGCGGCTGAAGGTTTTCTGAAAATTTATGGACTTCCTTATAAAACTTTGAACATAGTTAATCACAAAACTTTAGAAGAGGCTTAGTTTTATGTTGTGGGGCAGCAGGTTCAAAACAAAATTAAATGATTCCGCGATGGAATTTTCTTCCTCGCTGCCGGTAGATATTAATCTCTTCGAACAGGATATTCTTGTTAATAAAGCTCATACAGAAATGCTGGAACAGATCGGAATAATTTCCCGTGATGAAATGACAAGCATAATTCAAGGCTTGGATACTATTTATAAAGAATTTGAAGAAGGAACCTGGAAACCGAATCCAGAAAAGTATGAAGATATTCATTCTGCTATTGAAGGAAGACTTTTTGAATTAATAGGAGATACAGCAGGTAAACTACACACAGGAAGAAGCAGAAACGACCAGGTTGCAACTGATTTAAGACTGTGGATTAAAAAGGCAATTGGGAACATTATTTCTTCACTTAATAGTTTTCAAATTACGTTAATAAATCTTTCGGAAAAAAACGTTGAAACGATAATGCCGGGTTATACTCATTTACAAAGAGCTCAACCGGTTTCGCTGGCTTTTCATCTTTTGGCTTATGTTGAAATGTTTGAGCGGGACAAGATGAGATTTGAATTTGCACTTAAGCAGGCAGACGTTTCTCCTCTCGGTGCCGGATCAATTGCCGGATCAACCTTGCCGATTGATCCTGAATTTACTGCCTGGAAACTCGGTTTTGAAAGACATTTTTCTAATGCAATGGATGCTATTTCAGACAGAGATTTTGTAATCGATTTTATAAACTCCTCTGTTGTGGGACAAATCCATTTAAGCAGATTGTCCGAAGAATTAATTCTCTGGTCAACATCAGAATGGAAATTTGTAAAAATAAGTGATGAATATTCTACAGGTTCTTCCCTAATGCCTCAGAAGAAAAATCCTGATATGACCGAACTTATAAGAGGAAGATCAGGAAAGGTTTTGGGAAATTATGTTAATATTGTTTCTGTGCTCAAAGCACTTCCGTTAAGCTATAACCGCGATCTCCAGGAAGATAAAGAACCAGCTTTCAGTTCTTTTACCACTTATTTAAACAGCTTAAATATTTTGAACAAAATAATAGAAACGTTAGAAATCAATAAAGAAAGATTTACAAAGGAATTAAAAGGTGATTACCTTCTCTCTACTGATCTTGTTGATTGGCTCGTCTTGCAGGGAATAAGTTTCCGCGAATCACATAGCATTGTTGGAGAACTTGTAAAGTATTTAGAAACTTCGGGAAAAAATTTCAGCAAGTTAACTCTTGATGAAATGAAAAAGATAAATCCGATATTTAACGAGGAAGCTTTCGAATATCTAAAACTGGAAAAATCGCTTGACAGAAAGCAATCAAAAGGTTCACCAAATCCCGAAATGATAAAGGTCCAGATAAAGAGATGGAAATCGAAGCTAATGGAAGTTGTTGAGGGCTAAATTAATTTAATAAATAGCTCAAATATGCTTGTTTTTTTCATCAAATATTATATTTTGCTGAAAAACTAATCTCTTTATTACTGAGCTACCCTTAGTAAATAAGAAGCCTCCTCAGATGATAAAATAAGACAAAATCTCTTTTTATCATACAAAAAAAATTAAGTTCAGAATTTCAATTTACGTCCGGAGATATCATGGCTGTCGACAAAACAGAAATGAATGAATTAAATAAAAATATATCGTTCCCTCCAAATGCCCAGGGTATGTACGATCCTTCATTTGAGAAAGATTCGTGCGGGATGGGATTTGTTGTCGATATTAAAAACAGGAAGTCCCGTAAAATTATAGATATCGGCTTAAAGATGATGAAAAACCTAAGGCACAGGGGTGCAGTTGGTGCAGATCCCTTAACAGGTGATGGCGCAGGTATGCTTATCCAAATGCCAGATCAATTTATGAGAAAGGTTACAGATCAGCTAAATATTATTTTACCGCGGGAAGGAAGATACGGAGTGGGAATGATGTTTCTTCCTCAGAATCCAAGTTTGCGTAAAGCCGTAGAAACTATCGTTGAAAAAATTATAATTGATGAAAACCAGTATTTCCTTGGATGGAGAGATGTACCTGTTGATCCTACAGTTCCCGGTCATGGAGCCAAACTTACTCAGCCATTTATCAGGCAATGTTTTATCGGTGCAAATAAAAGGACTAAAAGTCAAGATGAATTTGAAAGAAAACTTTATTTAATCAGAAGAATTATTGATAAAAGAGTAAGAGCAGAGCTTAAGTGTGATAGAAGCAAATACTATGTTCCTTCCTTTTCAAGCAAGACTATTGTTTATAAAGGAATGCTTCTGTCAGATCAGGTAACAAGATATTTTAAAGATCTTGATGACCCGGATTTAAAATCTGCACTTGCAATGGTTCATATGCGTTTCTCAACAAACACATTTCCCACCTGGGATTTGGCCCATCCTTTCAGAATGATTGCACATAACGGCGAGATAAATACGTTACGTGGAAATAAAAACTGGATGGCCGCACGCCAGGTTGTAATGAATTCCCCTTATTATGGAAAAGATTTAAAAAGAATGCTTCCGATTATTATGGAAGGGCAGAGTGATTCTGCAACTTTCGATTCTGTTCTTGAACTTCTTGTTATGTCTGGAAGATCTGTACCGCATGCGATGATGATGATGATTCCTGAAGCATGGTCCAAACATGATTTAATGGATCCTGACAGAAAAGCATTTTATGAATATCATGCTACAATGATGGAACCATGGGATGGTCCCGCCGCAGTTTCTTTTACAGATGGAACTATTATAGGTGCTACACTGGATAGGAATGGGTTACGCCCTGCCCGTTATGCAGTAACCACAGATGATATGGTAGTTTTAACTTCTGAAGCCGGGACTGTTTCGGTTGATCAATCAACAATTCTTTACAAAGGAAGATTGCAGCCAGGAAAAATGTTCATCATTGATCTGAACCAAAAAAGAATCGTAGACGATGAAGAAGTTAAAAAAGAAATAGTTGGCAAAAAGCCCTACAGGAAATGGGTCGAAGAGAACATGTTAAAGTTCGATTCACTACCTGATCCTGAATTTACTTATAAGCCTGATTCTCTGACTATAACTAAGAGACAAAGAATTTTCGGTTATACCAAGGAAGATTTGTTAACTGTTATAAGACCAATGGCTTTAAATAGCCAGGAAGCTATCGGTTCTATGGGTACCGATGCTGCTTTAGCATGCTTGTCTGAAAAACCGCAGCCTTTATTCAGATACTTCAAACAACTTTTTGCGCAGGTTACTAATCCTCCGATAGATGCTATAAGGGAAGAATTAGTAATGGAGTTAACAACATATATTGGTCCCGAACAAAATCTTCTTGATGAAACTCCACAGCATGCAAAAAGAATTGAGCTTAATCATCCTTTGCTTACAAATTCCAAATTAGAAAAGATCAGGAGCATTACAAAAGGGCATTTCAAATCGGCAACAATTTCATTATTGTTTAATGCTCATGAAAGACATGACTTTAGAGTAGAGTTAGATAAAATATGTGAACAAGCTGTTGAGTTTGTAAAACAAGGTACAGGGTTATTGATCCTTTCAGACAGGGGCGTCCAGGAAGATACCGCCGCACTTCCAAGTTTACTTGCAGTTGCAGGAGTTCATCACGCTTTAATAAGAGCAGGATTAAGAACTAAAACAGGAATTATTCTTGAAAGCGGTGAACCTAGAGAAGTTTCACATTATGCCTTGCTCCTCGGGTACGGTGCAAACGCAATCAATCCATACCTTGCTTACGAAACTTTATGGCAGATGTGTGATAATGAATTTCTGCCTGAAGTTAAAGATTACCAGGAAGCAAAGAAAAATTATGTTAAAGCTGTTTCAAAAGGTTTGTTCAAGATTTTCAGTAAGATGGGAATAAGCACTTTGCAATCTTATTGCGGTGCACAAATTTTTGAAGCAGTGGGAATCGATACTGAAGTTATTGAAAATTATTTCGCCGGCACTCATACAAAAATCGAAGGTATGAGTCTTGAAATGATTGAACAGGAAACTTTGAGAAGACATAAAGCCGCGTTCCGGATTGGTGAGATAGATTTACTCCCTGCCGGCGGGCTTTATCACTATAGAAGAGACGGCGAAAAACATTTGTGGAATCCACTATCTATTTCGAAGTTACAGCAAAGTACATGGCAAAATAATTTTAAGACTTTCAAAGAATACAGTGAGCTAATTAATAACCAGAACAAGCAGAGGGTAACTTTAAGAAGCCTGCTTGAAATGACAATTGGCAACAAACCTGTTCCTATTGATGAAGTTGAACCTGCAAGTGAAATTGTAAAAAGATTCTCCACAGGAGCAATGAGCTTCGGTTCCATTTCGTGGGAAGCTCATACTTCCTTAGCTATTGCCATGAACAAAATTGGCGGGAAATCAAATACCGGTGAAGGTGGTGAAGATAGTGTCAGGTTTGTAACTCTTCCAAACGGCGAAAGCATGCGTTCTGCTATTAAACAGATTGCTTCGGCAAGATTTGGTGTTACAGCAAATTATCTTGTTAACTCCGATGATATACAAATCAAAATGGCTCAGGGTGCAAAACCGGGGGAAGGAGGACAGCTGCCGGGATTTAAAGTTGATAAGATAATTGCACGAATAAGACATAGTACACCGGGAGTAACATTAATTAGCCCTCCTCCACATCATGACATTTATTCAATAGAAGATTTGAAACAATTAATTTTCGATCTGAAAAATATTAATCCTAAAGCCAGAATAAGTGTAAAACTTGTATCTGAAGCCGGGGTCGGAACAATAGCGGCAGGAGTTACAAAAGCACATGCAGACCACATATTAATCAGTGGTCACGATGGTGGAACCGGCGCAAGTCCTATTTCTTCAATTCAATATGCCGGCTCTCCGTGGGAATTAGGTTTGAGCGAAACTCATCAAACTCTTGTTTTGAATGGATTGCGTGATCGTGTTTATCTCGCAGCAGATGGACAAATGAAAACCGGAAGGGATGTTACAATTGCTGCCTTATTAGGTGCTGAAGAATTCGGTTTTTCAACTGCGCCGCTTGTTACCCAGGGGTGTATCCTGATGAGGAAATGCCATTTGAATACTTGTCCTGTTGGTGTAGCTACTCAGGATCCTGAACTAAGAAAAAGATTTGCCGGTAAGCCTGAATATGTAATTAATTATATGTTCTTTGTGGCAGAAGAAGTAAGAGAATATATGTCGATAATGGGATTCAGGAAATTTAATGAGATGATAGGTAGAACCGATAAAATTGTACAAAGAAGAACATACAATCACTGGAAAGCAAGAGGTATCGATCTTACAAAGATTTTCTTTAAGCCTGAACCGATATACAAAACCGATCTTTATAGAACAAGAGATCAAAACCATGAAATAGAAAAGCAAATTGATAATGAATTTATTAAGACTGCTCATAAAGCGCTTGAAGAAAAAGAACCTATAGTTATTGAACAAGCAATCTGGAATGTGAACAGAGCAGTAGGGACTTTACTTTCATATGAAGTAGCAAAGAAATATGGCGATGAAGGACTTCCAGACGGCACAATAAAGCTACAATTGACTGGAACTGCGGGACAAAGTATTGGAGCCTTTCTCGCAAAAGGAATAGAGATTCACCTAAAAGGTGGAACTAATGATTACGCAGGTAAAGGACTTTCCGGCGGAAGATTGATTGTTCAGGTTCCTGATAATGTTATATTCGATCCTGCTGAAAGTATAATTACTGGAAATACTTGTCTTTACGGCGCTACCGGTGGTCAAGCTTATTTTAACGGTATTGCTGGAGAAAGATTTGCTGTCCGGAATTCAGGAGCAATTGCAGTTGTTGAAGGTGTGGGCGATCATGGATGCGAATATATGACGGGAGGCACAGTTGTAGTACTTGGTAAAACAGGAAGAAACTTTGCAGCAGGTATGTCCGGCGGAATCGCTTATGTGTGGAATCCTGACAATCAATTTGAAAAATTAGTCAACAAAGGAATGGTTGATCTTGAAGAGATTGAAAAAGAAAGCGAATTTGCAACCTTGTATTCGTTGATCGAAAATCATTACAAGTACACTTCTTCACAAAGAGCAAAGTTGATATTGTATAACTGGGAAAAAGAAAAAATTAATTTTGTAAAAATAATGCCCGCAGAGTACAAAAAAGCTCTCGAAGCTCTTGAAGAAGAAAAACAGAGAGAGACAGAAATGAATGTAAATAATTTTGCTGAGGTGGCAAATGGGTAAGCCAACAGGATTTATGGAATTTGAAAGACTTACTTTAACCAAGCAGCCGGTTGAAGAAAGAGTCAAACATTATAAAGAATTTGAATCTTCTTTTACACAAAAGGATGCAAAAGTACAGGGTGCAAGATGTATGGATTGCGGAATTCCATTTTGCCATGGTGATACAGGCTGTCCCGTTGAAAACTTTATCCCTGAATGGAATGATCTTATTTACAAGGGACATTGGAAAGAAGCGCTTGATAATCTTCACTCGACAAATAACTTTCCTGAATTTACTGGGAGATTATGCCCTGCTCCTTGTGAATCTGCATGTGTGCTCGGAATCAATGCTAATCCTGTTTCTATAAAAGCAATTGAAAGAACAATAATTGATTTTGGCTTTGATTCGGGATGGGTTACTCCTCACCTTCCTGCTGAATTAACAGGAAAGAAAATTGCCGTCATCGGATCGGGTCCTGCAGGACTTGCAGCAGCACAGCAGCTTGCAAGGTTCGGTCATTCAGCAACAGTTTATGAAAAGAATGACAGGATAGGCGGATTATTAAGATACGGTATTCCTGATTTTAAACTTGATAAATACTATATTGATCGCCGACTCGAACAAATGAAAGCAGAAGGCGTTAATTTTATTACAAGTACAAATGTCGGAGTCGATATCTCTGTTAAAGAAATATTAAGCCAGTTTGATTCGATTATACTTGCCGGCGGCTGCGAACAGCCGCGGGATATTTCAATACCCGGAAGAGATTTAAAAGGAATCCACTTTGCGATGGAATATCTGCCACAGCAAAACAGGATTAATGCTGGCGACGTTTTGTCCGATCAGGTTTCTGCTAAAGGAAAAAACGTTATAATAATTGGTGGTGGTGATACCGGTTCTGATTGTGTTGGAACTGCAAACCGCCAGGGTGCTCTTTCAGTCACTCAACTTGAATTACTTCCCCAGCCCCCGGCAAAAAGAGCAGAATCAACTCCATGGCCTTACTGGGAATTAATGCTCAGGACTTCCAGCAGCCACGAAGAAGGAGTTACAAGAAAGTGGAGCATTAATACAAAAGAATTTAAAGGAAACAATAAAAGTGAAGTAACCGGTTTGCATTGTGTAAAAGTTAAAATGGAAAATGGAAAAATTGTAGATATTCCTTCTTCAGATTTTGAACTTCCCGCTGATCTTGTTTTAATTGCAGCAGGATTTGTTCATCCAACTAAGAACGGTTTAATTTCCGAACTCGTTGATATGGGAATTGAACTGGATAGAAGAGGTAATGTAAATGCAGAGTTCGGAGATGAAGAAGATACTTTTAAGACTAATCTTGATAAAGTTTATGCCTGTGGAGATATGAGAAGAGGACAATCACTTGTCGTCTGGGCAATCTCTGAAGGAAGAAAATGTGCGGCTTCCATTCATAAAACACTTATGGCAGAAATGTACGAGGAGGCTGCAGCTTAAGATTTTTAATTATGATTTTTCAGAGAGGGTTAAATCATAAAATATTTAAATACATACGGAGACCCGGAACTGTTTACACAACAATTAGTAACCATTATTAAATTGTTTGTTTACCCTCTGACATTGGTTACTTTGATATTACTATTACTTATATAAGCCCAGGGAAGCTTATTAAGAATAATTCTGATTTTACCCGCCGATTGGTAACGCCTCATATTTACGAACAAACTGCTTAAACATATAATAAAAATCTTTTCTCTTAAGGGATATTATTTGCTAAATGTAAAAATGTAATCTAATTTTCTACAACATTTATCCTTAAGTTATAACTTAATGTATAAAAAGAGAAAAATTTCGGTTGCAGTAGTTTATAATCACCCGGGAGAGGATATTTATGAAAAGATCCGTGAAGTTGATGCAGATTCTCTCGGCTTTGAACCCGAATATGATATCAATGTTGCAACTGTTACTGAAGAATATGAAGCCATTGCAAAAGCTCTTCAGAAACAAGGCTATAAAGTAACTTTATTGAATATCAAAGATGATATTCAGGTTCTAATTGATTTAATCAGAAACGACCCACACGATGTAATTTTTAATCTTATCGAATTTTATCGCGATGATCCGAATCTTGAGTATTTGATTGCCGGATTATTTGCTTTGTACGGGGTTCGTTACACAGGTGCGCGACCGTTTACCCTTGCGCTTTGCCAAAGAAAGGGAATGACAAAACAATTGTTACTTGCCAATAATGTTCCGACTCCAAGATATAAATTATTAACCGAGCCAAAGTTGCCGGGCAGGCATGGATTGCATTACCCTATGATTGTAAAACCATCGCGTGAAGATGCAAGCTCAGGAGTCGAGAAAGGATCTGTCGTTTATAATTTCGACCATCTTAATGAGAGAATTAAAAAAACCTTTGAAGAATATAATTCCCCTGTTCTTGTTGAAGAATTTATAGAAGGAAGAGAATTGCATGTTTCTGTTTTGGGTAATGACCCGCCTGAAGTATTGCCAATAATTGAATTTGATTTTTCAGAACTCCCTTCGGATTACCCGAGCATAATAAGTTATGATGCAAAATGGAATCCCCTCGAAGAATCATTTCATCGAGTACATTCTATCTGTCCTGCAAATTTATCCAAAAGAATTGAAAAGAAAGTTAAGTCGGCCGTGCTCAAAGCATATAAAATAACGGGCTGTACAGATTATGCGCGTCTTGATTTACGTTTAACAAACGATAACAAAGTTTTTGTTCTTGAAGTGAATCCAAATCCTGATCTTACCGAAGGGGTGTCCTTTATGGAATCTGCAGAACAATATGGATTGAGCTTTGGTGAAACCCTGGAAAAAATTGTGGGGTTTGCGTTAAGAAGACACTATGTAGTTAAAACAAAGTCGGGAAAAACTGATACACAAATTTAACTAGCATTTAGTCTCTAAAAATCAATAGAAGCAGAGTTATATTTTCAGGTAAGTTCAAAATAAGAAGTGTATTTGCAGAGCCAACTGCCATGGAAAAAAAATTAGACTATCTCTGTGCGGGTGATCCTTACGGTAGTTTAGAATGCCCGGGTTTTTCTTAAGAAGTTCCAGTAATACCTTGGTTGAGCCGGTAGGCGTGCGTTTCCCTTGTTCCCATTGTCTTACTGATGAGGAACTTACATTTAATATTTTAGCATACACACTCTGACTTAGTTTGACCCTTTCCGGTATCCGCTGAATGTCTTTTGCACTCATTCTACTTCCGGTATTTCAACTTCAAGCTCTTTCAACTCTTTCTCTGTGAACGAAGTGTTTACTCCCCTTTTGAGTAAATCTTGTACTGTCGTACCAATCACTTTTTTTACTGAGTTTCTCATGAACATTCCTTTATACTAATAAAATCGCCTGATCTGTCAAGCTCTCTATTATTCTTCCCTCTCTATTGATAATAAGTCTTTAGCTAATTTCTTAAAATATCTTAGCTCTTCTCTTTCCAAATTGTCCTTTTCATTTTTTGAAAAACCATACACAAATATTGAGATATCAGCTTCTTTATAATCTTTACGCAGCTTTTCCACCACTTCAAAAATCAAATTCCGGCTTTGAGGAGCTATACCGACTAGGGTTCATCCATGAACAGCACAATAGGTTTATGTAGCAATGCAGATACGATATTAATTCTGCGTTTCATTCCACCGGAATAAGTTTTTTACTTTATAATTCTTCCTGTCGGTTAATCCAAGTAGGTTGATCGTATTCATCAATACGTTTTATCAATTCTGTTTTCGGAACATTATATATACCGCCCCAGAATAGTCAATTATCATATGCTGTGAGCTCATTATAAAGTGCTATTCTTGTGTTACTACGCCAATGTTCTTCTTACATTCCAGGGGATTCTTCTTCAAATCATATCCGACAATTCTCACTTCTCCATCATTTGGTTCTACTATAGTACTAATTGATGAATATTGTAGTTGTTTTACCCGCGCCATTCGGACTCAGAAACCCAAAACATTCACCTTTCTGAATGTTGAATGAAAATCATTTACAATTCTAAAACTAATTCCTGTGTCCCGGAGGAATGCTTCCTCTGGGACAGGCTGACCGACATTTCCACACCGGATCAAACAGCTATTCAATACACTTCTTTTTTAATATCCTCTATTATTTTTGTATTAACCCAATAGATATCTCGTGTTTCTCCTGCATTCGTGCGGTTATAACGGATGAAGAATAGAAACCGACCGTCGGGAGAAATTGATGGGTCAGTTGTTGACACAATACCATTGATATTAATACTTTTCATATTGGCAGGTGTTGTCCAACTGTTGTCTTCTTTTTTAAATGTTATGTATAAATCTGAACGACCGATTCCACCGGGACGTTCTGATGTGAAGATGAGATATGAGCCATCAGGGGCAATTAGACCGGATTCCCATGCGGTTGAATTTACAGGCGCTCCAAGATTTTCTGCCGCGATTGACTGATCGGATGTTTTTCTTATACACCAAATATCGCCTCTTTCATCAAACCCGCCTGGGCGGTTAGATGCAAAATAAATGGTGCCTTCAGCTGATTCTGAGTAGTTGGCATCCCACCGTTCAGAATTGATGGGAGAAGGAAGTTCCTTAGGGTCACTCCATCCCTGAGATGTGCGATGCACCATCCATATGTTTGTAGGTTTATCTCTATAAGAATAATTGAAGTATAATTCGTTACCATCTGCCGAGAGAAAAGGT
>Ga0210060_1000555_pt1 | contig 11241 bp, 14 predicted proteins | sample Joice_CattailNLB_FD_184871 | JGI IMG/M metagenome (GOLD analysis project Ga0210060, IMG submission 184871) | Wetland microbial communities from San Francisco Bay, California, USA, that impact long-term carbon sequestration - Joice_CattailNLB_D2... | ecosystem: Environmental > Aquatic > Marine >...
CAACGCCCTGCGGATGGGCGCCTACCAGCTTCTCTACACCCGGGCGCCGGAGCGGGCGGCGATCTACGAGACCGTCGCGGCGGCAAAAAAGGTTCGGGGAGAGAAGATCGCCGGGCTGGTCAACGCGATATTACGAAATGTGGTGCGGTCGGGGACCGCGTCGGTTCTCCGCGCGGCGCAAGGGGAAGATGACCCGGCGGTCATGCATTCGGCCCCCGCCGCGCTCGTCTCGGCCCTTTCGCTCTCCCTGGGAGAGAAAGAGGCGGCCGCGTTCCTCGCGAACGCTCTGGATAAGCCCCCCTTCGTGGTCCGTGCGAACCCTTTTCGCATCACCCGGGACGACCTTTTTTCCCGGCTGGCCCGCGCGGGCATGTCCCCTTCCCCCTGCCGGTACGCCCCCGACGGGATTGTGCTCTCCGAGCCGTCCGGCGTGCACGCCGACCCGGGGTTCCGGTCCGGGGAGTACCTGGTGATGGACGAGGGCGCGCAACTCATCGCACCGCTTCTTTCCCCCTCGGCGGGCGAGAAGATCCTCGACGCGTGCGCCGCACCCGGGGGGAAGACGACCCACCTCGCGGTCCTTGCCGGGGGCAGGGCGCAGATCGTGGCGGTGGACGTCTCGGAAGGGCGTCTCCGGCATCTCCGGGAGACGATCGCGCGCACGGGGGCGATGGCGGTTACGGCGCGGCGCCACGATTTCCAGACGGGGCCGCTCCCCGAGGCCGAGGCCTTGTTCGACAAGGTCCTCGTGGACGCCCCCTGCACGGGCATGGGGGTCATCCGGCGCAACCCCGACGCGAAGTGGCGGTTCCGCCCGGACGGGCCGCGCGAGATGGCGCGCCTGCAGGAAGCGATTCTCGACCACGCGTGGACGTCGGTTCGGCCCGGGGGGCTCCTCGTGTACTGCACCTGCACCCCCTTTGCGGAGGAGAACGGGAAGGTGGTGGAGTCGTTCTGCACGAGGCACGAGAACGCGAGGGCGAACCGGAAAGGCGTGCGGGGCTGGCCCGGACCGCAGGATGCGTGGACGCCGGAGGGGTTCCTCCGCCTCCTTCCGCATCGGCACGGCACGGACGGGTTCTTCGCGGCGCTGCTTCGGAAGAAGGGCCGACAAGCGGCAAGCGAAGGGAGGATGCGCGGGCCCCGTCCGTGGTAGAATCTTCGCGAACCTCCGCGAAAGGGGAAACGGGATGGACTATTACATTGCGCCGTCCCTGCTGTCGGCCGACTTCGGCCGGCTTGCCGAGGAAATAGGCGCCGTGGAGAAGGCGGGAGCCGACCTCCTCCACGTCGATGTCATGGACGGCAGGTTCGTCCCCAACATCACGATCGGCCCCCCGGTGGTGGCGGCGATCAAGCGATGCGCGAAGCTCCCCCTCGACGTGCACCTCATGATCATCGAGCCGGAGAAATATATCGAGGCCTTTGCGGACGCCGGGGCGGACGTCCTCACCGTCCACGCGGAGGCGACCCCGCACCTTCAGCGCGCCGTCGCCCGGGTGCGGGAACTGGGGAAGAAGGCGGGGGTGTCCCTGAACCCGTCCACGTCGCTATCGGCCATCGAGTGGGTCCTTACCGACATCGATATGGTGCTCATCATGTCCGTCAACCCCGGGTTCGGGGGACAGGAATACCTTCCCTCGATGACCGGAAAGATCGAGCTTCTCCGCTCGCAGCTTGTCCGCTCGGGGCTTTCGGTCGACATCGAGGTGGACGGCGGGATCAAGACGGACAACGTCGCAGAGGTTGTCCGGGCAGGAGCCAACGTGATCGTGTCCGGCTCCGGGATCTTCAAAACGAAGGATTACGGCAAGACGATTTCCGAGATGCGCAATAACATCCGGAAAGCCGTTTCCGCCTCCGCGTGACGCGGGCGGGGAGGCGAAGACCGGGCGGGGGTGAAGAATGAACCGGGTGGAGATCGGTTTGTGGCAGCTTTCGGTTCGGGCGGAGAAGTGCGTCGAGGCGCTCCGGAAGAACGGGTTCGACGCCGAGTACCATCCCAGCCTGGAAACGGTGCGGGAGCGGGTGCTCGCGGAGTGCGAGAAGGCGGAATCGATCGGTTTCGGAGGGTCCATGTCGGTCGCGGAGATGGGGATCTTCGATCTCCTCGAGAAAAGCGGCAAGCAGCTGTTCGACCACGGCCGCGTCCCCCCCGAGAAGAAGGCGGAGACCAGGCTCGCCCAGCTCACCTGCGACCTGTTTCTGGTTGGGACCAATGCGGTCACCCTCGACGGGTGCCTCGTCAACCTGGACATGAACGGGAACCGGACAAACGCGATGACGTTCGGTCCGAAAAAGATCGTCGTGGTGGCGGGGGGGCAGAAGGTGGTCGGCGGCGTGTCCGAGGCGATCCGGAGAATCAAGACCGTCGCCGCGCCGAGAAACACGAAGCGGCTCAAGCTCGGCACCCCGTGCGCGACCTCCGGCTTCTGCGAGGATTGCGACTCCCCCCAGCGGATCTGCCGCGTCTACTCGATCATCGAGCGGAAGCCGCCCAACTCGGATATCTCCGTGCTCCTGTGCGGCGAGCCGATGGGCCTGTAGGGAGCAATCTGCGTATTGACGGAATGTAGGCGGTATTGCTATCATTTCAGGTTCCGTCGGGATGTGGCTCAGCCTGGTAGAGCACCTGGTTCGGGACCAGGGGGTCGCTGGTTCAAATCCAGTCATCCCGACCATGAAAACCACAGGTTACGGATTCCCGGTCCGTAACCTTTTCCTTTTGCGACCCATTTGCGGCGATCGTTTTCCCCGGCCCCAAACCCGGTCATGGGAGGCGCGGAATCGTTCCGCGCCTCAACCTCATCTAAAGTGGGAATATCGGGATGATACGAAGATGCGCCGATATCGCTTCGAGGAGTGCCGGTGTTTCTTCGACGGTGAGGAAGCAGTGCGCAGGCGCGATGATCAAGGATTGAGTCTCGTACAAGTTCTCTTGGGACTTCTCTTCCCCAAAACAGGACCACGTCACGTTGTTAAACGAACCCAAAATGATATCGGAGGACCGTCATGAAAGGAAAACTGCTCACGGGAATGTTGACCGGCTTGCTCTGCTTCGCGCCTTTCACGGTTTTTGCCCAGTCCGGACAAACGGAGAGCGGGCAAAAACAATATCAGGCCTTCCAGGAAGCACAGCAGCAATATTGGAGCAAGACGGCCGATCTGCGGCAGCAGGTTTTGCTCAAACAGTATGAACTGGCGGCCTTGATGGTCAATCCCAAGGCCAAGGAAGATGAGCTGCTGAAGAAACAGCGGGAGCTGCAGGACGTGCGGGCCAAACTGGAAAAGGAACAACTGGTCTTCTCGTACCAGATGAAGCGTAAATACCCGGAAGTAATAGGATCCTATGGCACGATGGGCTACGGCATGATGGGCGGCGGCTACGGCATGGGGCCCGGCATGATGGGCGGCGGTTATGGCATGGGCTACGGCATGACGGGCGGCCAGCATCATATGGGGCCCGGCATGATGGGCGGCTGGGGACAGTAAGCGCTTTTCGCAACGATCGGAGATTGCCTCGATGGATAGTCGCCGGGTGGCGGAATGAGGGACACCTCCACCCAGGCGTCCTCCCGTTCACGCACGGGATCCCGGCAGCGGTTCCCGGTGCGTTCTTTTTTCGCGAATTCGCCGGATGTGGCTCGTTATCCGTCCGCATTCATGAAAAACCGGATGCGTAACAAAAGATGCATTCGTCCGTCTTAACCGGCGGAAAAGGGAGGCGCGTGGAAGAGAGGATCCCGCCGCCGGTGGTCGAGGCGGCCCGAAACGGAGATCCGGGTGCGTTGGCGGTCATCTGCGAGAGGCTCTATCCGCGGATCCATCGCTACCTCTCCTACAAGGTGGACGACATCCGGGATGCCGAGGATCTTTCCGGCGAGGTTTTCGTGCGGATGCTGGGGGCGATACAGGGACAGAAGGGGAACCTGGAAGCCTGGATGTTCCGGATCGCCGGGAACGTGCTGACGGACCACTACCGGAAACGTGCCGTCCGGTCGGACGATGCGGAACTTCCGGAGGAGGTCGCGGGAGGAGAGGACACGGGTGCCGCTGTGGAACGGAAACTCGACGGCGACCGGCTCAAGAAAGGTCTTCAGGAGTTGACCGAAGAACAACGGGAAACGGTCATTCTCCGGTTCGTCATGGGTTACGGGCACGATGAGGTGGCTGCGATCATGGGCCGGTCGGCCGGCGCTGTCCGGGCACTCCAGTTCCGTGGCCTGGCTGCCTTGCGGGATGCCCTGGAGAAGAAGCTATGAAGAAAACCCCCGAGGAACTTCTCGACATCTGTCTGGAGATGGCGTCGCGAGGCGAGGACTGGGAAGCGTTTCTCGCGCAGGATCCCGCCTCCTTGCGGGAAGTGGAACCCCTGGTCCTTCTTGCTCGGGAAGTCGGGGAGGCGGCTGGCCCCGCTGAGGCTACCGCTCCCGGGGCTTCCGCGGCCCTCCTGCGTCTGGGAAGGGAGCTGCAGAAGAGGGAACTGCAGAAGGAGGAAACCGCGCATCGAAGATGGGGCTGGCTATGGGGATCGGCCTGGGCAAAGGCGGCATTCGCGGGAATCGTCATGCTCGTCCTCGGGGCAAGTTCCGTGGAATTGTCCGCCCGGGCCGTGCCGGGGAATTTCCTGTACCCGGTGAAGATCCTCACGGAGCGGGTGCATTTCGCCCTGACCTCAGATCTGGAGGAGCGCGTGGAACTGCGGCTCACGTTCTCGGAGAGGCGGCTCTCCGAAATCGTCAAGACGCTCAAGGAAGGCAAAGGTGCGGACCGGGAGCTCATAACCGCAATGCTGGACGAGGCCCGGGCCGCGCTCTCCGACGCATCGCAGCTGCCCGAAACCCGGTCGGCCGCGTACCGGTCCCGGATCGAATCCCTCGAGGAGTTCCAGAAGAAACGGCTCCGCTCCGTGGAGGATATGGTGCCTGCCGACCGGCGCCAGGACGTCGACGAGGCGATCGGGATGTGCGACCAGGGCTGGGCGCGGATGCGCGAGATGATGTCCGGCATGCCTATGGGAGGACCGGGGCGAGGCACCGGGCGCGGGATGGGGGGAATGATGATGATGGGCCCGCGCAATGACCGGCGCCGGTGATGACCTGCGTAACGGATCCGGGCTTCGTTCGTCTTCATATGCATAACGACTTTGCGATCCGCCGGGGACCGGGAGTCCGGCCCGGGGAATCGGAAAACTGGAGGAGAGGAAGATGAGAAAGGCGCTTGTGGTTCTCGTGGCGGTGTTGGGAGTGGCGGGGTTGGTCACGGTGGGCTCCGCGCACATGGGCAACGGGGGGCCCGGCGGCATGCAGGGGTATGGTCCGGGGTCCGGCTGGAACGGCGGCATGGGTCCGGGCTCGATGGGCTCGGGCATGGGACCCGGCTCGATGCACCCGGGGACGGGAGGAGGCTGGAACGGCAGCATGGGCCCGGGCTCGATGCACCAGGGGACGGGAGGAGGCTGGATGTCCTGGATGGGCAATATGTTTGGATCGGACTGGTCGTCGCACATGGGATTTAACCGGGGACGCCCGGCGGAGACCCCTCCCGCAGCGCCCGGTTCGACCACCCGCTGACGCGGAGGGGATGAGAGGTTTCCGTCCACCAACATCGCGTGACGCAAGGGATTCCGGCGTTCGGCCGGAATCCCTGTTTCTTGCATAGATGATCTGCGTAACGAATCCGGACTTCGCCCGTCTTTGGATGCATAACGACATTAGCGATTCGCCGGGAACCGGGGAATCGGAAACTGGGAGGAGAGGAAGATGAGAAAGGCGCTTGTGGTTCTTGTGGCGGTGTTGGGAGTGGCGGGATTGGTCACGGTGGGCTCCGCGCACATGTGGGGTGGGGGGCCTGGCGGCACGCAAGGGTATGGTCCGGGGTCCGGCTGGAACGGCGGCATGGGGCCGGGCTGGATGCACTCGGGGATGGGACCGGGCTGGATGCACTCGGGGATGGGACCGGGCTGGATGCACGGATCGGGCTACTACTGCAACGGCCCCGAGGGTACGGAATCCGCGGCCTTGCTGCCTCGGGACGAGGTACAGAAGAGCGTCGAAACGTTTGCCGGGAAGTCGTTCCCCGGGTACAAGGTGGGGACGGTGGAGCGGGACGACTACGGACGGCCTTTCTATACGGCCTCGCTGACCGGGAAAGACAGCCGGTTCAAAGTCCAGGTCAACGCGTTCGACGGGAAGGTCATCGGCGTCTACCCGGTCGAGGAGTAAGCGGGAACCGAGGGAAGACGTCCCCGCAATTCGCAATCGGGAAAGGGAACCCGGTTGGGCACCGGGTCCCCTTTTTCTTTTCGAATGAAACGACGCGAAGAAAAACACATTCGTAGTAACCAAGGCACTATCGCTTTCGGGCTCATTTCAAAGGGAATTCAACCCGGTCTCGTTAACGGATTCATGCTTTGAGACCAAAAACATGGCGGGAAGGGGAAGGTATGCGGATCAAGAGAGGGTGTTTCTGGTGGATATTCGGTGTATTCGGGATGTTGGCCTTCGTTGGCTGCGGCGGAGGCGGGGGGAGTTCAAGTTCCACTGTCCCGGCCGGGCCGGGTTCGGCTACGATCCAGGGCTCGGTGCCGGGGACCGTCTTCGTCGCGGTGGACGACGATACAAACGTCGAAGTGGGGAGGGTGACCGCAACAGGACCCCAGCATACCTTTTCGATGGATGTGTCGACGGGGGCAAATTACCGGTTTTACGTGATGGAGAACGAGGGCACGGGCGATTCGAGGGTCTACCCCATGTACATGGGAGCGAACAACGTATTCGCGGTAGACAGCGGCGCCGACGGCCAGGTGATCTCCCTGGGCATGGTCAGTCCCAACCTGGGGACGGGGAAATCGACCCCGGCGAACAGTTCCATGTTGCTGACGGGCCTCGGGGCAAGCACCATGGTTCCTCCTTCCCTGGCGGGAAGCGCGTTCTCCATGGATGACGTAAACGGGACATCGTGGGGCTACAACACCATGATGACTTCCGGGACGATGGGTTGGGAGCACGGGACGCTTTCGTTCGACAACAACGGGTTGGGCCACATGACCGGCATCGTCCGGAACGGCTCTTCCCTTTCGGACAGGAACGACATTCCCTACCACATGTCGCTGTCCGGGATGCTCCTGAACTCCGGCGACAGCACCTTTCAGTGTGTCGTCTCGGGGGACATGAGCGTGATCGTGGGAACGTTCACCGACAACAATGGCGGCCCCGCCATGATGATCGCCCAGAAACGGGGAGGGGTGTACCAGACGGACGGGTCGGACATGACCGGGACGTGGCGGTTCCAGCGTCTCACGGCCGGCAGCGACAATACGACGTCCGGCTGGGCTTACGGGACCATGACATTTGTCTCCGGCAACGCCAGCATCACCTCCATGACCACGAATGCCGGCCCGGGAGGCGGTGGGACCTTCATCTTCTCCATGGACGGGAACGGGATCATGACCGAGACGGGAGACGCCTCGTTCTACGGCGTCATGTCGATGGACAAGTCCATGATCGTGGCCACGGATACCTTCGGGGGCGATCCGGAAATGTGGATCCTGATGAAAGACACGGCGGGTACCTGGTCCCCGTCGGACATGACGGGGGACTGGGTAATGCATGCGGTGTCCTCCGGCAATCCGGGCTCCCGGGACTGGACGTACGGGCACTCGGCGATCGATGGCAGCGGAAACGATACGTTCTCCCAGATGATGGGGAGCTTTGGCCCGGTGTCCTCGACCCAGATGACGTTCCAGATGAACGATGGCGTAATGACGACGGGCGGCATGGGAGGAGGAATGGGCGGAGGCATGATGGGCGGAGGCATGATGACCCAGACCTTCCACGGAATCATGAACGAGGGAAAAAATATCATGGTGTCTGCCTACACCGACGAAAGCGGCGGGTATCCTTTCTCGATCCAGGTGAAGTAGCCGCCGCTACGAACGGACCAGCTTGTGAAAAAGGGGAGGACGGGGGCCGTTTAGGCCCCGTCCTCCCCGCTGTGTGCAGGGACTGCCTGGGCAAGACGTTTGCAAGCTAAACCGATAAGATGGGGTTATCGGGTCAGAGGAGGTCCTTCTTCTTTTCCTCGAACTCCTCCTTGTTGATCTCCCCCCGTGCGTACCGCTTCTTCAGGATCTCGAGTGGCGAGTCCGCGGCGCCCCCCGTCTCGTGCTTCTGCGAGGAGGCGGCCAGCCATCGTACCAGCAGTACGATCCCCACGATCACGAGCCCCCATACGACGATCATGAAAATCCCGCTGAACCATCCCATACCGTAACCGCCGTAACCGCTCATCATCGCGGATCCCCCGTCGCCGGAGATCCTGGCGCATCGTTGTGCTGCCTCGTGGTTTCCCAGTGAAGGGACGCTGCCGGCCTGCGTTCCCGTTTATGAGGCATATCGTGCCGGTTCCTTCCGGAACTTCTCCATGCAACCGGCGCTGCAGAACGCGTAGGTCTTCCCGCCGTGCTCCATCTTGTGGGGTGTATCCACGGACACCGTCATCCCGCAGACAGGGTCTTTCCCTTTTCCGGGCGCCCCGCCTCCGGGGCTTTTATTATCATGGTGGGTCATGCCAATCCTCCTGTCCATTCTTCCATCTCGTCTTGAATCCTCACTTTTTCGATTCGTCTCCCCGCTTTTCCGTTTCGCCGGTGTCTTTCCTGAAGAATATTCTTTGTCGGTCCCGGCGGCCTTGCAGGATAGTCCCCGGCCTGACGTCGTCGGAGATCCAGCCTTGAGATAACCTGCCGAACGACAAGAGATATTTTTCAGGCATTCTCTGGCACGGCTTATGCTTCACCCATCGGCGAGAGTCTTGGTTGGCAGGGGGAAGGTAGATGGGCTGGGTGATGCTTTTCTGGGTCTCCGTCATCGTGGGGGTACCGACGGTGATGTGGTTTCTCCTCCCGGAGGAAGAACCAGGGAACGGGGACCCCGACAGGGAGGACTACAAACAAAACGTCGAACATCCTCAGACGACGGGGAAAAGGAAGCCTTGATCGAAACCAGAGGAGGCTTGGCACGTTTACACTGGCGGGCTGACATGAAGCGGAATGGTTTTTTCGTACAACCACCGACTTGCAGCTTGGCGAAAACCACGACGGGAGGAGACAGATGAGCGGATTTACCATCGGCAAGGTCGCCAAACGGGCGGGGATCGGTATTGAAACGATCCGGTTTTACGAACGGCAGGGGCTCATCGAAGAGCCGCCGAGGACGGAATCGGGCTACCGGAAATATCCCGGCGAGAGTGTTGCCCGGCTGCATTTCATCAAGCGTGTCGAGGAACTCGGCTTTTCATTGAACGAGATCAAGGAACTGCTCTTCCTGCGCCAGGACGAGCATGCCACCAAGGCCGACATTAAAAAGCGGACCCTGGAAAAGATTGAGGATGTCAAGAGGAAACGAAAGGAGCTTACCAGAGTCCTCAGGGCGCTGGAGCATCTGGCTTCCACCTGTGACGGGCATGGCCCGGTCAGCGACTGTCCGATCCTGAGCGCCCTTGTCCTGGATGCGCTTGCCCTGGATGCCCTTGACCCGCAGACCGGTGATCTGCGCAACGGATCCGGCCTTCGCCCGTCTTCGGATGCATAACGACTTCGCGATCCGCCCGGGACCGGGTTCCCTTTATTTCTTCGACGGGATCGCGGATATCCTTTATCGATCAAGGTGATACAGGTCCGTTGATCACGACCGGCCACCCGTTCCGTTTGTCGGGAGAAGGAAATCCGGATTGACATACCGGATGCCAAAGGAGGCGCATCATGGTCGCACCGACCTTGGGAAACAGGGAAAAAATCTTGGCAGCGAGCATTCTGTTCCTGGCAGCGGTGCTCCTAAGTCTCAACGCGCGGGAGGGGTGGTCCGACACCAAAGACCTTTCGAGAAGCGACAGTCAGGGTCCGGTCATGGTTGCCGCAACCTATATTCCGCCGGACAAGACAACCGATGAAATCCGATTCACGGTCAGGCTGAACACCCATTCGGTAGCTCTTGACCAGTATCGATCGGCGGATCTTGTCTTTCTCCGCTTCGACGATGGCGCGGAACACAAGAGCCTCGGTGCGACGCGGCAGGGGGGCGGTCATCATGTCACCGATATGCTGCGGTTTGCCGGGCCGGTTCCCAAGGGGGCCGGCGAGATGACCCTCATCATCCGGAATCTTGGCGGTGTCGCGGAACGGACGCTGCAGTGGAAACTCCCGGTCGATTAACCGGGACCGGTGAATATTTGCTATGCAGATGAGTTTTCCGGACTAAGGGAATGGAAACATCACCCGGGGCAAAAGGAAAGGCGATCGCCTGTGGCATCGCGGGTGCCGGCGCGCTGGTCGTCCTCTTTTTCACCATCGTCACTCTGTCCAATGGTTCTTTTTCTTCCGCACGGGATGAATTCAGGAGAATCTGGTACTGGATCGTGCTGCTCGCCGGCGGCTTCGGCCTGCAACTGGGGCTTTTTGTCTATCTGAAGAATGTCGTGCGGGATCACATGGCCGGCGCCACGGCAGAGGTGGCTGCTTCCGGCACCATCTCCACCGGCTCCATGGTCGCATGCTGCTCCCACGCCCTGGTCAATATCCTGCCCATCCTTGGCGTATCGGCAGCTGCCGCTTTTCTGGCCCGATACCAGCTTCCCCTTCTGCTGCTGGGTGTGTTCTCCAACCTGGTGGGACTTACCATCATGCTCGGATTTTTCCAAAGACACCGATTGCTCGCGGCAGGCGGCATTGTAAACCGGATCAACATGAAAACAGCCCGCCTGCTTGTGATTGTCTCCGGGATTGCGGCAATCGGCTACTCGATCAACCTGGCAGGCTGACCGATTTTGAATCCACGTAATCGTCTTATGTGTTTCCGTGTTTGACGAGCACGCTGTTCCCCTGGACGCAAATGACGGTGACTTTTTCCCCGATGTGCAGGGTCTCTTTGCTGTCGGCAGACCAAAGCTCCCCAAGGATGCGAACCATGTACGGCGGCCCGTAGCCCAGGCTTGTCCTGGAAACCACTTCCGCCGTTTTGCCCATCAGGGACTCGGCTCCTGTCATCCTGGGATACTTCATGGTCCTGCGCATGACCCACATCATTCCCGCAAAAAGGGAAACGAAAAACAGGTAGATCGGGAGTGCCTGCCCGAAAGGAAAAACCCAGAATACCGGCAGGCCGATAATGGGCAGAAGCATCACCAAAGGCATGAGGATCATCGCAAACCCGTCTCTTCTTCCGATCACGGTCCACCCCTCAA
>Ga0210060_1000556_pt1 | contig 11226 bp, 7 predicted proteins | sample Joice_CattailNLB_FD_184871 | JGI IMG/M metagenome (GOLD analysis project Ga0210060, IMG submission 184871) | Wetland microbial communities from San Francisco Bay, California, USA, that impact long-term carbon sequestration - Joice_CattailNLB_D2... | ecosystem: Environmental > Aquatic > Marine >...
GCGCATGAAGCCTGATCCCAACTACGAACGCGAGCGCGAGCCATGGGAGAGGCGCCGCACAGCACCCCAGACCTACTACCGCGATTACCACAGGCCGCCCCAGACTGTATACCGTGGCGTGCCGCGGGGTGTGCCGCATAACCGGATGCGCCGGTATCGCGACGTCGTGGTCGTGCGTCCGTATGGCCAGTGGTATCCGGGTTATGGGCATTACTATCAAGACGATGATGCCTACAAGTGGCTGGCATTTACCGCGATCACACTCGGGATCCTGAATTACATGAACGAGGCGCAGCAGCGTGAGTATGAGGCGGCACAGATTGCCGCGGTTACGGCACCGATCGGCGAACCGATCATCTGGCGTGAAGGCAATGCCAGCGGCGCGGTGATTGCCACGCGTGAAGGTACCACCCCGTCGGGGCGCTATTGCCGCGAGTTCCAGCATCATGTGACGATCGGTGGCAGGACAGAGGAGGCCTACGGTACGGCCTGCCTCAACCCCGATGGCTCGTGGGAAGTGGTATCAGGTGATGATTAATAACAGGAAATACTGACAGACTGGCGGTCTGAATGACAGGGCAGAGTTTCTCCCTGCGGGGGAAATCTGCCCTGGTTCTGTCTATACTGCCGGTAAGGTCTGATAGCTTCGGCCATTCGCGACACCACCGCGCGATGACCGGAATGATGAATCAATCAGCGATTCATTAAATAATAACCAGGGGTTCGATCCCCTAGCGCTGGATTCCGGAGGGGGTTCCATGCGTGTCACGCTCACGGTCACTGTAGTGTTGTGCCGCCTGGCGCTTTCATCACAGGCGGATGATAAAACGTCATGCGCCGATGCATCCCGTACCCAGTATGAATTGAATGCATGCACCGGAGATGCGTTCAAAAAGGTTGATGCTGAACTGAATGCGCGCTACCAGCAGATACTCAGGGAGTACGCCGACGATCCCGCGTTCATCGGGAAGCTCAAGGCCTCACAACGTGCGTGGATAAAGTTTCAGGACGCGGAACTGGCCGCACTTTTCCCTCACGACGATGAACCCCGCTACTCCGGCAGTGTGTACCCCAGTGTCTTAACCAGTGGCAGACAATACTTGCAAAACAACGCATAGAGCAGCTTGGGAAGTGGCTTGACAAGACCGGGGAGGGTGATGTTTGCAGTGGTTCGATAAAGGTCGAGGCGGGATATAACTAGGGAAGCTCCGATTCTTCCTTCCCCCTTGACGGAGAGGGGAACTTGATCACTGAATTCCCGGCGTCTCTCTCAATTTTGTGGTCCAGGTGCCCGAACCGGGTGCGGTCACCGCGGCAGCAGGATTTACACCCATTCCGCCGTTGCGCGGAGAGAATTGCAAGGGGGGGCTTGACACGTATAACTCATTGTAATAATTATTATTATTCTGGCACTGCTTCACTGCCCTTTCGGGCATGCGACTTAAGTGCAATTGAAAACCCGGCCTGCTGGCATAGGCTTGTAGATAACCCCGGAAAACCTGGGACAGCGTATTGCCTGAGGTGGCTGCATGTCATTCAGTAACAGGAGGGCGGAATGATGCGCAAATATATAACAAGCATACTTGTTGGAATCGTGTGTTCCTCGGTGGTTCATGCGGATGACAAGGAAAAGACCCTGTATGCCGCGGCATCGACGGAAGGTTCCCGGTGGCAGCAGACAAGCGAGGCAATGCCGTTAAACGACTACGAGCGCTCCGTCAGCAACAACCAGGAACTCGTCAAGCAGCAGATAAAGACTTACTCGGATAGATTGCTTGCCAACGCCGGTGCCTACGGTCATGCGATCGGCCTGCTCGGTGCCACAATCGCCGTGGTGTCAACGGACAAGCGCTATAATCTGAACGACAGCAAGACAATGGGCATGGTGTTCCGGGATACTGCCAGCAACGAACGGTCGGTGCTGCTCGAGTACAGAAAAAGCTGGTAACGCGGGAAGCAAGCCGCTTGCGCGCTGGATACGGGTGCCGGGTTGGTTGCCCGTCCCGCGCGGGCAGCCTCGGGGTCAGGGTGTCGCTGGGCGCGGAGCCGGATCCTGCCATGTGGCTGATTCTTCCGGCATTGCAAGGAGTTCAAACGCCATCCAGCCGCGGACGGTTTTCGCCAGCGGCCGTGCCCGGTACCCGCAGCCTGCGCTTACAGCGGTGAAGTCTTCGGCCAGTCCGGCGGGTAGCAGCCATAACGGATGTTCCCCTTCGATGACCTCCTGACACACACCGGACCTGGCGTGAACCGCGGCGTGGGTCGGTACATCCCGCAGCGCGACGTCCTCGATCGGCAATCCCAGGTAGAATCTCAAACTGTATGCCGGCTTGATCTCGATAAATGCGATTTCGTCGGGGGGAGTGGTCATTTGTTCGATTACCCGACCGACTTCCCGACTCAGCACTTGCGCATCATGCACCGGGTACAGATGACCGGACACGGCTTTCAGTCCGATCAGGCACGCGGTCCAGATGGACAGAAATATCAGCAGATGACGACGGTGCCGATCCCGCAGCAGCGAGATTGCCGGGGAAACAAGCAGACTGATCGGCACGAACAGGGGCAATATATACAGGGGCAGGCGCGAGTGGGCGAAGCAAAAGACTGTTAGCGGGACCAGTAGCCACAGCCACAACAGCCGCCCGGCAGGCGCGCCGATCGCAACGCCCGGTGCTGGCGGGGCAGTCCGCTGCTGCCGCAGACGGCCTGCCAGCGCAAGCGGCAGCCACGGCAGCGTGCCGACGATCAGCGTCGAGCCATAGATGGTGAATATGGCGGTCCATTGGGGGTTGCGCGCGTGGACATTGGTAAATATCCGGTCCACGAACTCGTAACGCACGAAATAGTCGACCAGTGCCGCATTACCGATGGCAACGCTGGCATACCATCCCAGGCCGATGACGATAAAGAGCAGCAATCCCCACGGCTCGAACAGGCTTGCGGTCATCCGTGGTTGCTGCCAGGCCGTCCAGATCACGACGACCAGCAGCGGCAGCAGTCCGGGCGGCCCCTTGGTCATGAAAGCGAGTCCAAACGCGAGCCACATCAGGATCAGCCACCTGCGCTGATTGTCGTGCTTGGCAAGGCGGGCACGGATAAAGGCAGCGACTGCTGCCGTCTCGAAACATACCAGCAGCGTGTCGGTGGTGACCAGATTGGAAGCCACGAATGGCGCCAGTGAGGTGGCCCAGACTACGGGAGGGCCCCAGGGATTTGCCAGACGCAGCAAGCCGGCAATGCTGAAGACCAGCACACCCGTGAGCGCGAAGGCCAGTGCATAGGGGAGACGCGCTGCCCATGCATTGCGTCCAAAGACCCGCAGGCTCGCGGCAATGCACCAGTACGTCAGCGGCGGTTTGGTAAAGTGGGTTTGTTCGGGATGCAGTTTTGGCAGCCACCAATCGCCGCTGTCGAGCATCTGCAACGCTACATCGGTATAGCGTCCTTCATCCGGGTCATAGATTGGACGGCTGCCCTGAAATCCGAACGCCAGTATCAGCAGATAGACCAGCAACGCGGCCTTGACAGCAGTCGGGCCGAATAACCCCGGTTTCGTGGCATCCGGTTTGCCAGTGCCGTTCGATGGTGATGACAACATTAATCAGTGGTCGGCTGCAGGTTTCTGTTTATATTATAAAGAACACGGATCCGATCCCCCATTTATTGCCGGAGAAAGTACCCTGTCTGTAGATCGCACGCCGTTTGCCTTTGGTGGGGCCATGGTCATGCTCACGTCGTTGCTGGCGCTGTTCCATCATCCGTGCTGGTCCCGGTTAACCCTGTTCATCGGCTTCAACTGCCTGCAGAGTCCGTTTACCGGCTTTTGCCCACCGGGTCGGCCGATGCAAAAGTTCGGCATGAATACCGGGGGGAGGTGGACCCGGAAAACCTGCAGAAATAGACGTCGCCTGCACACCGCGGGGATCGCCGGCTGGCGAGGCTGTGGAAACAACAAGGCCGGCGCAAGCCGGCCTTGTTGCTCCTGCTGCGGGCGCTTGTCAGTCGCCCACCTTGAGTTGGCCGCCCTTGCCCAGTCCGCCCTTCACGGTCTGTGCCTTGTAATTGCGCAGTGCGCGCACCATCTGGTTGTAGGAATCGGCAAAGGCCGCCGTGAGTACCTTGCCCTCCGGGGTATTGGTGAAACCGCCGGCACCGCCGCCCGCGCCGCCACCGAATGCCCCGCCGAAGAGCTTGTAGTCAAAGTTCTTGGCGCTGCCGACGGATGCGGCAACCTGCACGCCGGAGCGGTTGTCGTTCAGCAGCAGGGTGGTCGCGGCTTCGTTCGAACTGAGACCCCCGGCCAGTATACCGACGGTACTCGAACCGAACAGGCTGCCCAGCGCGCCGCCCATGCCACCGGTACCCTTCTGCGAGAACTGGATACTCGGAATCATGGTGTAGTCGGCCGCGACCATCTGGCCCTTGCCAAATTTACTGCCCGAACGCATCTCACCGGTTTGCTGCAGGGCACGCTCGTTCATCATGTTGTTCATGCCGCGGCCACGCTCGACGACGACGAAGCAATTGGACTGCTGGATCATCATGCGCAGCACGGGCGTGGTACTGCCGAGCTGCGGATAGCGGCTGTAGTAGGTATACCACCATGGGGCAGTCTGATCCTCGTCGACGGCGAGCGTACCCAGGCTTTCCGTGCAGCGTTCGAGCTGGTCGCTGGCATTATCTGCGGTCGCTCCGCCCGCGCCGCCGGTGGTGGTCATGCCCGACGCACCGCCCAGCGTGGGCATGGTGGCATTGCACCCGCCCAGCGCCAGCATCAGTACGGATAGCAGCGCGGACACGGAGCCGATCCCGAATGATTTGATGCTCCGCTTCGCCAGTGTTTTGTTGCCCGCCGGAATGTTGTTTTCCATTGTCGTTACCCCCTCCGTTGAATTGACAGTTCGTACCATCGGTCCCCGTTAATATTTACCGTGATTCTGATGGTAGTACAGCGTCTGTTCCCGTACAACCGGACATGCCTGCCGTGCCGCCCCCGGTCGGTCGTGCCGGCGTGCAGTGCGCAGATCATGGGGCGTGTCGTGCACGCCGCCATACCGGACAGCAGGGTGGTCAGCGGTGGGCGTGACTACAGATGAACGGGTGTCGAGGGCAACTCACGTGGCTGCCGGTCCGGTATTCCGTCCAGGCATTCCGTGATGCACCAATATGGATCAGTGCACGGCCCATGATGCGCCCCGTGTGTCGAGGAGAGATACGGTAACATAACCGGTACCTGTTTCCTGGGTACGCTACCTTGCGTTCGCCGTGATCCGGTTCAGCCTGTCGATGGTGCCCTGGCTGTTGTCGAGGCGCAGTATCAGCGCCGTCAGCATGCGGCTTTCGCTGCTGTTGCCGGCCTGTTCAAGCTGCGCGATGAGGGTGGGCAGTACCGAGGTGCCGCCCATTTCCGCCAGTGCATACTCGGCCTTGACGCGGACATCCTGCGAGGGATGTTCGAGCAGGTGTTTCGCTGTTGCCACAGCGGAGTCCGGCAACTGGTAGCCGTAGCGTCGCTTGTAGATGCCGTAGGCCCTGAACGCCGCGGCGTGCGACTCGGGAAACCGGTCCATGTCGCCCTGCAGGATATTTTCCAGTGTGCTGACCATGCCGTCGTCGGGCGGGTACAGCAGCACCCAGGCGTCGATGGCACGGCTGCGTGGTGTGTCGTATTCGCCATGTGCAATGACGTTTTCCAGCGCGGACTCGATGGCCGTCGAATCCGAGACCGGCGGGATATCGGTGGTGCGCTGCATGAGCGCAAGCACATTCAGGATCGCGGCGGCCGGCTCCGCCACATTCTCGCTGTCATCCTGCACCAGCGTGGCCAGCGTGGCATACAGCTCGTCGAAATCCTTGAGATACTCACCGTTCTGGGCGCCCGGCTTGCCGTAGGTATTCAATGCCAGCAGCAGGTTGTCGAGGAACAGTCCCTTGTCCCGTTTACTGTCCTGCACAGTCTGCTGGAAGATGTTCCCCGGCGGCGTGCTGTCGACCTCGGTGGCGATCGACTGTCCTGTGTACTCGAGGTAGATATCGGGGCCGCGGCTGTGTTGCCGTTCGTACAGCATACCTGCCGTCGCGATCACGATAGCGGGAATTAACATTACAGCTGTTCTGGTTATTTGCATTGTTGTAGATCCGGGCTGTCCCTGCTGTAGCGGCATAGCGTAGCGCCTGTAGCCGGCAATGTCATTCCAAGTGTTGTTAAACCTCGCTGCACCGACCCCGGATATTTTCGTATTTATAGTTTCCCCAGCAGCTTTGATGCGCTGCGCAATTATGTTGATCTTGATTCGTTATTGATCTGATAACATCTTGAATCATGGTCCAGCTCCCCACCGTATCCGAAACCGACACCCGCGATGCCTTCACCGCGACGCCGCTCGATGACTACGAGCTCATCGACTTCGGCGGCGGGCGCAAGCTGGAACGCTGGGGCGAACTCCTGGTCGACAGCCCTGACCGGCAGGCAAGCGGTGTGCCTGCCGACCGGCACTGGAACGCGGACTGGGTCTATGTCGCCGATCTCGGCGTGCAGGGACACTGGCAACCGACGCGCAGCGGCCTGGTGCGCGAGTGGACGGCCAGGGTTGGTGACCAGGACGTGCTGTGCCGGCTGGGTGCGCGCGGGCATGTCGGTCTGCGCGGACGTGACATTCCCTGTGCGCAGTGGGTGCGCCATCGTATCGAGGGCTGCTATGACCTCGACGTCATCAATGTGCTCAACCTGTTCGGCGGCAACGGTTACGTCTCCGCGCAGGCGCTGAAGGCCGGTGCAAGCGTGCTGCATGTCGACGCCGGCGCGGACATGCTGGCGCTGGCGCGAGCCCATGCCGGCACGCACAACATCGAGTACGTGCAGGACGACGTGATGGACCACGTCGAACACCTGCTGCGTCGCCAGCAGCGCTTCGAGATGGTGATCCTGCCGATTCCGGCCATCGGCCACGGGCCGCGTGGACAGATGTGGGACCGCGAGGTCGATATGGCCAAGCTGGTGAAATATCTGCCGCGGCTGCTCACGAAGAACTCGCTGGGCGTGTGGCTGTCGACCGATGGCGGCGCGATCACCTGGAAGGCGGAGGGGCTCGGGCAGTTGCTGCGCGAGGCGCTGCCCGGCTGCACCATCGAGCCGCTGCATCTCGGCGTGCAGACCGCGGTCGGGCGCGTGCTTCCGGCCGGCGTCGCGGCGCGCTGGTACGACGCCACCGAATTCCTGCAGTCCAGCGGCCTGCCGCTGACCGCCGCGCAGCTGGAGGAACGGCTCGACATTCACATGATCTCGCTGGGCGCGGCCGAGGAGCCTGCGCGTGCGCTGGCCGGATTCCCGCGCGAACAGCAGGACTTCGTGCTGCACTGGGTGAGCGTGGTGGCGCGCACCAGTTCCGGCATGGCGCTGAACTTCGTATCGCACGTCTGCCCGGCGCTGCGCCTGATGGACCTGGCCGGGGTCGAGGCCTGGCTGCTGGCCTGCATGGACATCTACGACACCAGGGGCCTGCATCCGGCGGTGGCCGCATTCCGGGACGTGGAACACTTCGCGCGCGAGCAACGGGCGCGCGCGACCGGCGTCGCGTTCGACGACGTGGTGAACGTGCTGGAGATGTTCATGCACGGCCTGAACGGGCGGCGTCTGAAAATCGAGTGCGGCGAGCAGGGCTATACCGATACCGAGACGATCTTCCTGCCGGCGACGGTCGCGCGCTACGCGGCGCGCGAGGACAATTTCCAGCTCTACAAGGTCATGGTGGTGCACCAGTGGGCACAGACCTGGTTCGGCAGCTGGCGCATCGAGCCTGCCGAGGTGTTCGGCCGGTTTGCCGATGCAGAACGGGCCGTGCAGTGCTTCCATGCGCTGGAGACGCTGCGCCTGGATGCCCGCATCCGTGATCTGTTGCCGGGGCTGTACCGCCACCTCGAGCGATTCCGTGACGACAGCACGCTCGAGCTCGATTCGGCCTGGCGGGAGGCGGCGGCACAGCTGTCGCGCCCCGGGGCACGCGTCGAGGACTCGCTGGTCTGGCTGCAGCGCCTGGCCGACGCGCCGCTGCCCGGTCGTGCGATCTACCAGGGCATCATGCGGCCGGATGCGGTGGCGAAGGTGCGCGATGCGCGCATCGAGGCCGATCGTCAGGCCTTCCGCCTGCACCTGCTGCGCCTGGCGAAGGAATTGCGCGAGGCGGAGGAAGCCGTCGATGCGGACGCGCAGGAAGCGGAGCAAGACGGCGGGGCGCGTCGCCTGCCGTTCGAACTGCGCAAGGTCGAATCGAACGAAAACCCGGACGGCTTCGTCTACGAAATGGAGCTCGACGGCAAGCCGATCGCGCCGCCCGACAACGTCAAGGGGACCATGGCATCGATCTTCCAGGACCTGGGCGAGATCCCGGAGGACTACCTGTACGCGGCCGGGGACGGCGCCTACCTGGCCGAGGCGACCGGCGGGCAGAACGTGGAGGACGTGTGGAAGGGGACCTATCACGAGGAAGGCGCGTTTCTCTACAACGAGTGGGACTACGAACGCCAGAATTACCGCAAGAACTGGGCGGTGCTGCGCGAGCTGGAGATCAGTCCGACCGACGACAGCTTCGTGCGCGACACGCTGCAGAAGTACCGCGGTCTGACCGCCCACCTGCGCCACAGCTTCGAGGCGCTGCGCGGCGAGGACAAGCTGCTCAAGAAGCAGCCGTACGGCGACAACGTCGACATCGACGCGCTGGTCGAGGCCTGGGCCGACACCACCATGGGCATGGAGATGACCGAGCGCCTGTTCACCAAGATGCACAAGCTGGAGCGGGACATTGCGGTGATGTTCATGGTCGACATGAGCGGCTCCACCAAGGGCTGGATCAACGACGCCGAGCGCGAGTCGCTGGTGCTGCTGTGCGAGTCGCTGGAAACGCTGGGTGACCGCTATGCCATCTACGGCTTCTCCGGCATGACGCGCAAACGCTGCGAGGTCTACCGCGTGAAGCGATTCGACGAGGCCTATAGCGACGCGGTGCGCGGGCGCATCAGCGGCATCCGCCCCAGGGACTACACGCGCATGGGCGTGACCATTCGTCACCTGTGCCACCTGCTGAACGAGGTCGAGGCACGTACCAAGCTGCTGATCACTCTGTCCGACGGCAAGCCCGACGACTACGACACCTACCGCGGCGCCTACGGCATCGAGGACACGCGCCAGGCGCTGATCGAGGCGAAGCGAACGGGCATCCATTCGTTCTGCATCACCATCGACAGCGAGGCGCGCGACTACCTGCCGCACATGTACGGCGCGGTGAACTATGCCGTCATCGACGAGGTGCGCAAGCTGCCCCTCAAGGTATCGGATATCTACCGGCGGCTGACCACCTGACACAACCCTGGCCATGGATCGGGATGGCGGCGGGCTGCGGGCGGGTCGTGACGCCGATTTTTCGGTGAAAATCTGCGCCGGCGTGCCAGGCTTGTCGGCTGGCCTTACAGTTTGGTCCGACTCCGCATATATGCGGATAACATATTGTTTTCAATTGCTCAAAAAATACCAGTCCAGCCGTTTCGCGCCGTCGGTGTGTCGGACGCATTAACATGCCAAATTCATGACGGATAAGAATTTTTTGCAGCATACTGTTTTCACGACAGATAATTCTGCTGGCACATAACTTGCTGTCATTTATGGCATGTCGCCTGCCTGAATGTGCGCAGATACATCGGCAGTATGGCAGTAATTACAACAAACAAGAATTTACGGAGGCTACTGGCAATGAAGGACGCATTGTTGCGGTTCTACGGCTTGGTATTGCTGGCGTTTGCGGCATTACCGGCCCAGGCGGTCACACTCGATTTCAACTGCATCAGTAACAGCAGCGCAACAGACTGCAATGCGGGTATGGCCCAGCTGTCGGTCGCTGTTGTCGATATTGGCGGCGGACAAGTCCGGTTTTCCTTTTTCAACTCGGGGCCGGCTGCATCCTCGATTACCGACGTGTACTTCGATGATGGGTCGCTACTCGGTATCGCCGGCCTGATCGATGCCGACGACGGCACGGGCGGAGACCCCGGCGTCAATTTTTCCCAGGGCGCGAGCCCGGGCAACCTCCCGGCCGGCAACAATGCCTCACCGCCGTTCCAGGCGACTGCAGGTTTCCTGGCCGATTCAAACCCTGCGGTACAGCCCAATGGCGTGAACCCGGGCGAATGGCTGGGCATCATCTTTGATCTCCAGTCGGGGATGACCTTTGCTGATGTGCTGACCGAGCTTGGCAACGGCGATTTGCGTATCGGTATCCATGTACAGGGGTTCGCCAGCGGTGGCAGTGAAAGCTTCGTCAATAGTCCGGTACCCGTGCCAGCCGCGGTATGGCTGTTCGGCTCGGGGCTGCTTGGCCTGGCCGGAGTCGCACGCCGCAAGCGCACGGCGTAGAACGACAGATTTTCTGCTTGATATAACGGCCGCCCGAAAGGTGGCCGTTTTTTTGCCTACAGGGATGTAGGTACGTCGCGGGAGGCAGGGATGCCGGGAGCGACGCCCGTAAGGGATGTAGGTACGTCGCGGGAGGCAGGGATGCCGGGAGCGACGCCCGTAAGGGATGTAGGTACGTCGCGGGAGGCAGGGATGCCGGGAGCGACGCCCGTAAGGGATGTAGGTACGGTCGCACCGGGCGTCCTGCCCTCTCGCGACACTTGTACATCCCTGTACGTTGTCGCCGGGAGGCAGGGATGCCGGGAGCGACGCCCGTAAGGGATGTAGGTACGGTCGCACCGGGCGTCCTGCCCTCTCGCGACACTTGTACATCCCTGTACGTTGTCGCCGGCAGGCAGGGATGTCGGAGTGACCGCCGGGAGCGACGCCGGCGGGCCCGGTTTTGCGGCCTCCGGCGTTGCTAGACGGGGCTTGCGGCGGGTCCGGCGGCGGGCTGGGCCAGCGCGCCGGTTGTGCGTTCCTGCCCGGGCACTGTTGTGTCATTTGCCGTGTGGACGGTGATCTGGGCGAACGGTATCACCCATCCCTCGCGGTTGCAGATTTCCACGCAGGCCTGTTGTATCAGGCGCTGGGCCCTGAAATACGCCTTTGCCGCCCCGCCCTCGAGTACCACGTAGATCTGGTAGTCGAGCGAGCTGGCGCCGGCCATCTTGAATTCAACCAGGATGTCGCGGATGTCGTTTCCGAGCCCCCCCTGTTTGAAGCGGTCGATTATCGCCTCCCGGAAACGGCCGGGCACCGTGTCCAGGCAGATGGCCTGG
>Ga0210060_1000559_pt1 | contig 11200 bp, 6 predicted proteins | sample Joice_CattailNLB_FD_184871 | JGI IMG/M metagenome (GOLD analysis project Ga0210060, IMG submission 184871) | Wetland microbial communities from San Francisco Bay, California, USA, that impact long-term carbon sequestration - Joice_CattailNLB_D2... | ecosystem: Environmental > Aquatic > Marine >...
GGACATGGTCCTGCTGTGGGCAATCCAGTTGCTGACCGGCCAGGGAGGCTGACGATGTCATTACAGTGGTATGTCGTACAGGCCTATTCGGGATTCGAGAACCAGGTCAAGCGCGCGCTGGAAGAACGTATTGCACGTGCCAACATGCAGGATGCGTTCGGCGACATCCTGGTGCCGACCGAGGAAGTGGTCGAGATGCGCGAGGGCGCGAAGCGCAAGAGCGAGCGCAAGTTTTTCCCGGGCTACGTGCTGGTGCAGATGGACATGAACGAGGACACCTGGCACCTGGTCAAGGACGCGCCGAAGGTGCTTGGTTTTATCGGCGGGACCAGTGACCGTCCCGCACCGATCACCCAGCGCGAGGCCGATGCGATCCTGCAGCGCGTACAGGAAGGCGCCGAGAAACCGCGGCCGAAGGTGTTGTTCGAGGTCGGCGAGGTGGTGCGTGTCACCGACGGCCCGTTCAACGACTTCAATGGCGTGGTGGAAGAGGTCAATTACGAAAAGAGCCGGCTGCGGGTCTCGGTACTGATCTTCGGCCGTTCGACGCCGGTCGAACTCGAGTTCGGCCAGGTGGAAAAGGCCTAGCACCGGCCGGGGACCGTTAAAAATGGGGTCTGACCCCATTTAATTTACAGGGGAGCCGCAAGGCGTTTGTACCCGCACAGGAGTCAACATGGCCAAGAAAATCGAGGCTTACATCAAGTTGCAGGTACCTGCCGGTGCTGCCAACCCGAGTCCGCCGGTCGGTCCGGCGCTGGGTCAGCACGGTGTGAATATCATGGAGTTCTGCAAGGCGTTCAATGCGCAGACGCAGAGCCTGGAAAAGAATCTGCCGACCCCGGTGGTCATCACGGTCTACAGCGATCGCAGTTTCTCTTTCATCACCAAGACGCCGCCGGCCTCGGTGCTGCTGAAGAAGATCGCCGGCGTTCCGAAGGGATCGAGCACGCCGAACACCGCCAAGGTCGGTTCGGTGACCCGCGCCCAGCTGGAAGAGGTTGCCGCCGCCAAGATGCCGGATCTGAACGCCGCGGACATGGAAGCGGCCGTACGTATCATCGCCGGAAGCGCCCGCAGCATGGGCCTTGATGTGAAGGAGTAAGCGATCATGGCCAAACTGACAAAACGGGTAAAAGCCATTCGGGAAAAGATCGAGCGCGGCAGACAGTATCCGATCGACGATGCCCTGCGCCTGCTGCAGGAACTGTCCAGCGTGAAGTTCAAGGAATCGATAGACGTCAGCGTCAACCTCGGCATCGATCCGCGCAAGTCAGACCAGGCCGTGCGCGGCGCCACCGTGCTGCCGAACGGCACCGGCAAGTCCGTGCGCGTTGCCGTGTTCACGCAGGGCGCGAACGCGGAGGCCGCGAAGGCCGCCGGCGCCGATATCGTGGGCTTTGAAGACCTGGCGGAACAGGTCAGGAAGGGCATCATGGATTTCGATGTCGTGATCGCCTCGCCGGATGCCATGCGCGTGGTCGGCACGCTCGGCCAGATTCTGGGTCCGCGCGGCCTGATGCCGAACCCGAAGGTTGGTACGGTGACGCCGGACGTGGCCACCGCGGTGAAGAATGCCAAGGCCGGCCAGGTGCGCTACCGCGCCGACAAGGGCGGTATCATCCACTGCCCGATTGGCCGCGTCGATTTCGAGATCAATGCGCTGAAGGAAAACCTCGGTGCGCTGCTGGCGGACCTGAACAAGGTCAAGCCGGCCTCCGCCAAGGGCGTGTACGTGAAGAAGGTGTCGGTGTCGACGACCATGGGGCCGGGGCTTCAGGTCGACCAGACGACCATCAGTTTGTAGTTTTGTTTATCCCGCTCCCTCAGGGGAGCGGGGGAAAGGAATTTGGCGCTCTACGGCTGTTATTTGCCGGAAGCCGTCAAAGACCGCAGGTACGCGGCGCGAGTCGCGTTTAATTGCCCGCAATGCTGCAGTGACGTGTCGAAAATGACACGTTTCTGCAGCCGGCAGGCAGCCTGCGCAGAGGGTGAGCGCGAGACGGTATTTCGATGTACAGGGATGTACGAGTGTCGCGGTAGGCAGGAGCAGGTGAGGCCGGGAACCGGTCGAGAAACTGGCCTGGGCCATGCCGGGAGCGACCTGTCTTCAAGTCACCAAACGAGTGCGCCGGGCAGTTACCGGCGTGGTGTCAATGAACGGGAAGGAATGCGCGGGTGCGTCCCGGGCGTGATTTCCTGAAGAGGTAAACACAATGGCGTTAACTCTTGAAGAGAAAAAAGCTGTTGTTGCTGAAGTAGCCGAGGTTGCCAAAGGGGCTTTCTCGGCCGTTGCCGCGGAGTACAACGGACTGACGGTCGAGCAGCTGACCAGCCTGCGAGTCAAGGCGCGCGAAGACAATGTCTACCTGCGCGTCGTGAAGAACACGCTGGCACGTCGTGCCCTGGAGGGAACCGACTTCGCATGCATGAGCGAGAGGCTGACCGGTCCGCTGATCCTGGCATTTTCCCAGGTGGATCCCGGTGCGGCTGCGCGCGTGACCAAGGACTTTGCCAAGGCTAACGACAAGTTCAAGGTCACCATGCTGTCCGTCGGCGGTGAATTGCTTGAGCCAGCCGATATCGACAGGCTGGCCAGGCTCCCGACCCGCGACCAGGCGATCAGCATGCTGATGTCCGTGATGCAGGCCCCGATCACCAAGCTGGCCCAGACCCTCAACGAGGTGCCGGGCAAGCTGGTGCGTACCGTGGCCGCGATCCGCGACGCCAGGCAGGCAGCATAACCACATACATTTATTCAGAGATTCAAGACAGGAGTATTCGAAATGGCCGTTTCACAAGAAGAGATTCTGGAAACAATTGCAAACATGTCGGTGATGGACGTAGTCGGTCTGATTTCCGCCATGGAAGAGAAGTTCGGCGTGTCCGCCGCCGCCGCCGTCGCGATTGCCGCACCGGCTGCCGGTGGTGAAGCCGCCGCGGTGGAAGAGCAGACCGAGTTCGATGTCGTCATGACCAGCTTCGGCGAAAACAAGGTCGGCGTCATCAAGGCCGTCCGCGCGATCACCGGCCTGGGCCTGAAGGAAGCCAAGGACATGGTGGAAGGTGTGCCGTCAACCGTGAAGGAAGCCGCTTCCAAGGACGCCGCTGCCGATATCAAGAAACAGCTTGAGGATGCCGGCGCTACCGTAGAGCTCAAATAAGCGGGTTGCGTGTAATCGATTTGTGATTACAGCAAACCCGGGAATACAGGTCGGGCTGGACGCATTGCATGCGTCCGGCCTGTTCCTGCTTGTTGTACATGAAAGGGCGCTGCGCAACCCGTGCGGCACCTGTCCGTGCCTGCCGCCAGACGGGCAGCACTGACACAGCTTTCTTCATCTTTACTGGAGAGGAAAACCGATGGCTTACAGCTACACCGAGAAGAAACGTATTCGCAAGGACTTTGGCGAACGCCACAGCATTCTGGAAGTCCCCTATCTGCTGGCGACCCAGATCGAGTCCTATCGTGACTTCCTGCAAGCCGACAAGCATCCCGAGTCCCGCGATGACAGGGGCCTGCACGCGGCATTCAGCTCGGTTTTTCCGATTGTCAGCTACTCCGGCAACGCCGCGCTCGACTATGTGAATTACCGCCTCGGCGAGCCGGCCTTCGATGTGAAGGAATGCCAGCTGCGTGGCCTGACCTACGCGGCGCCGCTGCGCGCACTGGTGCGCCTGGTGATCTACGACAGGGATTCGCCGGCCGACGCCAGAAAGATCAAGGACATCAAGGAACAGGAAGTCTACATGGGCGAACTGCCGCTGATGACCGAGAACGGCACGTTCGTGATCAACGGTACCGAACGCGTGATCGTGTCCCAGCTGCACCGCTCGCCGGGCGTGTTCTTCGACCATGACAAGGGCAAGACCCATTCCTCCGGCAAGTTGCTGTTCTCGGCACGCGTGATTCCCTACCGCGGCTCCTGGCTGGACATGGAGTTCGATCCCAAGGATTGTGTATTCGTGCGCATCGACCGCCGCCGCAAGTTGCCGGCGACCATCCTGCTGCGCGCGCTGGGTTACGACAACGAGCAGATTCTCGATCTGTTCTTCGAAACCAACACGTTCCATTTCACCAAGAACGAAATCAAGCTCGACCTGGTGGCGGAACGCCTGCGTGGCGAAGTGGCCAGCTTCGAGATCAAGGTGAAGGGCAAGGTCATCGTCGAGGAAGGACGGCGTGTTACCGCGCGCCACATCCGCGAGCTGGACAAGGCCGGCGTGAAGTCGCTGGTGGTCCCGGAGGACTACCTGCTCGGCAAGATCGTCGCACGCAACATCATCGACAAGGAAACCGGTGAGGTTATCGCCAGCGCCAATGACGAAATCAGCAAGGAAATACTGGCTAAGCTGGTCGATGCCGGCGTCAAGGAACTCAGCACGCTGTACGTCAACGATCTTGACCGCGGTCCGTATATCTCCAGTACCCTGCGTATCGACCCGACCACCAGCGAGCTGGATGCCATGGTCGAGATCTACCGCATGATGCGTCCGGGCGAGCCGCCGACCAAGGATGCCGCGCAGAACCTGTTCAGAAACCTGTTCTTCACCAGCGAGCGCTATGACCTGTCCGCGGTCGGCCGCATGAAGTTCAACCGCCGCATCGGGCGTGACGAGGTGACCGGCCCCGGTATCCTGATCGATGACCTGTACCTCATCAACGACCTGGAAACCAAGCTCAAGCCGAAAAGCGACGCACACGAGGTCTCGTTCGTAAACCTCGATGCGAACATCGTGCAGATCGCGCGGGCTGCCGGCGCAAGCGGCGATACGATGACGTGGGGCAATCTGAAGAAGGCGATCCACGGCTACGGCTCTGACATCCTGCACGTGCTCAGGACGCTGGTGGATATCCGCAACGGCAACGGCTACGTCGATGATATCGATCACCTCGGCAACCGCCGCATCCGCTGCGTGGGCGAGATGGCCGAGAACGTGTTTCGCATCGGCCTGGTGCGCGTGGAACGCGCCGTCAAGGAGCGCCTGAGCCTGGCGGAATCCGAAAGCCTGATGCCCCAGGAACTGATCAATGCCAAGCCGGTGGCCGCCGCCGTGAAGGAATTTTTCGGCTCCAGCCAGCTGTCCCAGTTCATGGACCAGAACAACCCGCTGTCGGAAGTCACCCACAAGCGCCGCGTGTCCGCACTCGGTCCGGGCGGCCTGACGCGCGAACGCGCCGGTTTCGAGGTGCGCGACGTGCATCCGACCCATTACGGCCGCGTGTGCCCGATCGAAACGCCGGAAGGCCCGAATATCGGCCTGATCAACTCGCTCGCCGTGTATTCACGCACCAATGAATACGGCTTCCTGGAAACACCGTACCAGAAGGTGGAAAACGGTCGCGTCACCGACAAGATCGTGTACCTGTCCGCCATCGAGGAAGGCCAGTATGTCATCGCGCAGGCGAACGCCACCGTCGATGCAAAAAACAACCTGACCGAGGACCTGGTGACCTGCCGTCACAAGAACGAGTTCACGACCTCGACGCCGGACAAGGTCGACTACATCGACATCTCGCCGAAGCAGATCGTGTCGGTCGCGGCCGCGCTGATCCCGTTCCTCGAGCACGACGACGCCAACCGCGCGCTGATGGGCTCCAACATGCAGCGCCAGGCGGTGCCGACGCTGATCACCGAGAAGCCGCTGGTGGGCACCGGCATCGAGCGCACCGTGGCGATCGACTCCGGCGTGACCGTGGTCGCACGGCGCGGCGGCGTGGTGGACTCCGTCGACGCGGGCCGCATCGTAGTCAAGGTCAACGACCGGGAGACCGTGTCCGGCGAGCCGGGTGTCGACATCTACAACCTGACCAAGTACACGCGTTCCAACCAGAACACCTGCATCAACCAGCGTCCGCTGGTGCGTCCGGGTGACGTGATCGCACGCGGCGACGTGCTCGCCGACGGTCCGAGCACCGACCTCGGCGAGCTGGCGCTGGGCCAGAACCTGCTGGTCGCGTTCATGCCGTGGAACGGCTACAACTTCGAGGATTCCATCCTTATCTCAGAGCGTGTGGTGGAGGAAGACCGCTTTACCACCATCCATATCGAGGAGCTGACCTCGGTGGCCCGCGACACCAAGCTGGGTGCCGAGGAAATCACCGGCGATATTCCGAATGTCGGCGAAAGCGCACTCGCCAAGCTGGATGAATCCGGCATCGTGTACATCGGTGCCGAGGTGAGGCCTGGCGATATCCTGGTCGGCAAGGTGACGCCGAAGGGCGAGACCCAGCTGACGCCGGAAGAGAAACTGCTGCGCGCCATCTTCGGCGAGAAGGCGTCCGATGTGAAGGACACCTCGCTGCGCGTGCCGAGCGGCATGGACGGTACCGTCATCGACGTGCAGGTGTTCACCCGCGACGGCGTCGAGAAGGACGCCCGTGCGCTGCAGATCCAGGAAGAACAGCTGGCCGCGATCCGCAAGGACCTGAACGACCAGTTGCGCATCATGGAAGACGACATCTACGAGCGTGTCGGTGTGCTGTTGCAGGCCAAGGTGGCCGAGGGCGGACCGAACAAACTGGCGGCCGGCAGCAAGATCACCAAGGACTACCTGGCCGACCTCACCCGCGACAAGTGGTTCGAGATCCGCCTGCGCAACGAGGAGGCCAATGCCGACCTGGAGAAGGCCGCCGAACAGCTCAAGCAGCTGCGCAGGGACTTCGAGCAGCGGCTGGAAGACAAGCGCAAGAAGCTGACCACCGGTGACGACCTCGCCCCGGGCGTGCTGAAGATGGTCAAGGTTTACCTCGCGGTGAAGCGCCGCGTGCAGCCGGGCGACAAGATGGCCGGCCGGCACGGCAACAAGGGCGTGATCTCGATGATCCAGCCGGTGGAGGACATGCCGTTCACCGCCGACGGCACCGCGGTCGACATCGTGCTGAACCCGCTCGGCGTGCCATCGCGCATGAACATCGGCCAGGTGCTGGAGACGCATCTCGGCTGGGCCGCGAAGGGGCTTGGTATCAAGATCGGCAAGATGCTGGAGGCGCAGCAGAAGGTCGCGGACATCCGTACCTTCCTCGACAGGATCTACAATTCGAGTGGCCGCAAGGAAGACCTGAACTCGCTGAACGACGCGGAGATCATCGACCTGGCGAAGAACCTGGTGAAGGGGGTGCCGATGGCGACGCCGGTGTTTGACGGTGCGCCGGAAGCGGCGATCAAGTACATGCTGGAACTGGCGGACCTGCCGGCCAGCGGCCAGACCACGCTGCATGACGGCCGCACCGGCGACGCCTTCGATCGCGAGGTCACGGTCGGTTACATGTACATGCTGAAGCTCAACCACCTGGTTGATGACAAGATGCATGCCCGTTCCACCGGCCCCTACAGCCTGGTCACCCAGCAACCGCTCGGCGGCAAGGCGCAGTTCGGCGGCCAGCGTTTCGGCGAGATGGAGGTGTGGGCGCTGGAGGCCTATGGCGCCGCCTATACACTGCAGGAGATGCTGACCGTCAAGTCCGACGACGTGAACGGGCGTACCAAGATGTACAAGAACATCGTGGACGGCAACCATCACATGGATGCCGGCATGCCGGAATCCTTCAACGTACTGGTCAAGGAAATCCGCTCCCTCGGACTCAACATCGAGCTGGAACAGGATTAGGTACAGGAACAGGCAACAGGAATATCAGCAGCCGGTTCGCCGGTAACGCGACACTCCACGTGCAGGAGAGACGATGAAAGATTTACTTAATTTACTGAAACCGCAGGGCCACACGGATGAATTCGACGCCATTCGCATTGGCCTGACATCACCCGACATGATCCGTTCCTGGTCGTACGGCGAGGTCAAGAAGCCGGAGACGATCAACTACCGCACCTTCAAGCCGGAACGCGACGGGCTGTTCTGCGCCAAGATCTTCGGTCCGGTGAAGGACTACGAGTGCCTGTGCGGCAAGTACAAGCGCCTCAAGCACCGCGGCGTGGTGTGCGAGAAATGCGGTGTGGAAGTCACGCTGGCCAAGGTGCGCCGCGAGCGCATGGGACACATCGAGCTCGCCAGCCCTGCCGCGCACATCTGGTTCCTGAAGTCGCTGCCCTCGCGCATCGGCCTGCTGCTCGACATGACGCTGCGCGACATCGAGCGCGTGCTGTATTTCGAGGCCTACGCGGTGGTCGACCCCGGCATGACCACGCTGGAGCGCAGCCAGTTGCTGACCGACGAGGCCTACCTCGACGCGATCCAGGAAAACGGCGACGAATTCGACGCGCGCATGGGCGCCGAGGCGATCTACGAACTGCTCAAGGGCCTCGACCTGCACGTCGAGGCTGTCAAGCTGCGCGAGGAAGGCAATTCCACCAAGTCCGAGACCAAGCTCAAGCGCATCACCAAGCGCCTCAAGCTGATCGAGTCCTTCCTCGATTCAGGCAACCGCCCGGAATGGATGGTGATGACGGTGCTGCCGGTGCTGCCGCCGGAACTGCGGCCGCTGGTGCCGCTCGATGGCGGCCGCTTCGCGACCTCAGACCTGAACGACCTGTACCGCCGCGTCATCAACCGCAACAACCGTCTCAAGCGGCTGCTGGAACTGAGCGCGCCGGACATCATCGTGCGCAACGAGAAGCGCATGCTGCAGGAGTCCGTCGATGCGCTGCTCGACAACGGCCGCCGCGGCCGTGCCATCACCGGCACCAACAAGCGCCCGCTGAAATCGCTGGCCGACATGATCAAGGGCAAGCAGGGCCGTTTCCGCCAGAACCTGCTCGGCAAGCGCGTCGACTACTCCGGCCGGTCCGTGATCGTGGTCGGTCCGACGCTCAAGCTGCACCAGTGCGGCCTGCCGAAGCGCATGGCGCTGGAGCTGTTCAAGCCGTTCATTTTCAGCAAGTTGCAGCTGCGCGGTCTCGCCACCACCATCAAGGCGGCGAAGAAGCTGGTCGAACGCGAGGGGCCGGAAGTCTGGGATATCCTCGAGGAAGTGATCCGCGAACACCCGGTGATGCTGAACCGCGCACCGACCCTGCACCGTCTGGGTATCCAGGCCTTCGAGCCGGTGCTGATCGAGGGCAAGGCGATCCAGCTGCACCCGCTGGTCTGCGCCGCGTTCAACGCCGACTTCGACGGCGACCAGATGGCCGTGCACGTGCCGCTGTCCATCGAGGCGCAGCTGGAAGCGCGGGCGCTGATGATGTCGTCCAACAACATCCTGTCACCGGCCAACGGCGAGCCGATTATCGTGCCGTCGCAGGACGTGGTGCTGGGTCTCTATTACCTGACCCGTGAATCGATCAATGCCATGGGCGAGGGCATGGTGTTTGCCGATGTCTCCGAGGTGCACCGCGCCTACTCGACCGGCGCGGTATCGCTGCACGCGCGCGTCAGGGTACGCATTCCGCGTCTCGAGCTCGACGAAAACGGCGAGGCACAGGCGGTGAAGGGCCTGGTGGAAACCACCGTGGGCCGTTCGCTGCTGTCCGAGATTCTGCCCGCGGGCCTGACCTTCGACCTGGTCAACCGCGACATGACCAAGAAGGCGATCTCCAGCCTGATCAACGCCTGCTATCGCCGCGTCGGCCTGAAGGAGACCGTGATCTTCGCCGACCAGCTGATGTACATGGGTTTTTCCTACGCCACCCGCGCCGCGGTCTCGTTCGGCATCAACGACATGACCATTCCGGAAGTCAAGGCGAAGATCCTCAGCGAGGCTGAGGACGAGGTGCTGGAGATCGAGAACCAGTACACCTCCGGTCTGGTGACCATGGGCGAGCGCTACAACAAGGTGGTCGATATCTGGTCGCGCACCAACGAGCAGGTCGCCAAGGCCATGATGGACGTGCTCGGCTCCGAGGAAAAGATCGATGCCAGGGGCAACACCGTCAAACAGCCGTCATTCAATTCCGTGTACATGATGGCCGACTCCGGCGCGCGCGGTTCCGCCGCCCAGATCCGCCAGCTGGCCGGCATGCGCGGCCTGATGGCGAAGCCGGACGGCTCCATTATCGAAACGCCGATCACCGCGAACTTTCGCGAAGGCCTGGACGTGCTGCAGTACTTCATCTCCACGCACGGCGCCCGCAAGGGCCTCGCCGACACGGCGCTGAAGACCGCCAACTCCGGTTACCTGACCCGCCGACTGGTCGACGTGGCGCAGGACCTGGTCATCATCGGCGATGATTGCGGCACCGAGGAGGGGCTGTACATGACGCCGCTGGTCGAGGGCGGTGACGTGGTGGAACCCCTGCGCGAGCGCGTGCTGGGCCGCCTGACGGCCGAGGACGTACTGCGCCCCGGCAGCGACGAGGTGGTTGCACCGCGCAACTCCCTGCTCGACGAGGACTGGGTCGACGAACTCGAGGCGCTGGGCGTCGACGAGCTGAAGGTGCGTTCGCCGATTACCTGCGACAACCGCTACGGTGTGTGCGCAGCCTGCTACGGCCGCGACCTGGCGCGCGGTCACATGGTCAACGCCGGCGAGGCCATCGGCGTGATCGCCGCGCAGTCCATCGGCGAGCCGGGCACGCAGCTGACCATGCGCACCTTCCACATCGGCGGTGCCGCCAGCCGTGCCGCTACCGTGAACAGCGTGGAGCTGAAATCCAGCGGCACCGTGCGCCTGCACAATATCAAGACGGTCACCAACCGCAACGGCAACCTGGTCGCGGTGTCGCGCTCCGGTGAGATCGGCCTGGTGGACGAGTTCGGGCGCGAGCGCGAACGCTACAAGGTCCCGTACGGGTCCGTGATCAGCGCCGCCGACGGCGACACGGTGAGCGGTGGCAGCATCATCGCGACCTGGGACCCGCATACCCACCCGATCGTCACCGAGGTGGCCGGTGTCGCCCGCTTCTCCGATTTCATCGACGGCGTCACCGTGCAGGAGTCCACCGACGAGGTGACCGGCCTGACCAGCCTGGTAATCACCGATCCCAAGTCCCGCGGCAGCGCCGCCAAGGACCTGCGCCCGATGGTCAAGCTGGTGGACAATCGCGGCAAGTCGCTCAAGCTGGCCGGTACCGACCTGGATGCGCAGTACTTCCTGCCGTCCGGCGCGGTGGTCGGTCTGGAAGACGGTGCCGAGGTGAGCGTGGGTGACATCATCGCGCGTATCCCGCAGGAATCGTCCAAGACCCGCGATATCACCGGCGGTCTGCCGCGCGTGGCCGACCTGTTCGAGGCGCGCAAGCCGAAGGAGCCTGCCATTCTGGCAGAGATTTCCGGCACGGTGGGCTTTGGCAAGGATACCAAGGGCAAG
>Ga0210060_1000560_pt1 | contig 11198 bp, 13 predicted proteins | sample Joice_CattailNLB_FD_184871 | JGI IMG/M metagenome (GOLD analysis project Ga0210060, IMG submission 184871) | Wetland microbial communities from San Francisco Bay, California, USA, that impact long-term carbon sequestration - Joice_CattailNLB_D2... | ecosystem: Environmental > Aquatic > Marine >...
TATGACCGATCAGGCGGACCTTGCGTCTTCTCCCCCTGAGCTGCTGTGCCTCGTAGCTTTGCAGGATTTGATTACCATAGTTGTTTTTGCACTGCCTCGAACAGTATTTTTTTTGCCTGCCAGCAAGCATCTCCCCGCATTGCATACACCTTTGCATACATTAAAATATAGATTATGAAAAAGATCATAATCAATTATAAATTGTTATGCCCGGCGGAAAACTTGCTAGAATGCACGCCTTCGGGCCTGTAGCTCAGTTGGTTAGAGCAGGGGACTCATCAAATGGTGCGTTCATGCTGAAAGGCATGAAATGAACGGGATGAATTCAGGGAAACCTTAACAGCGAGGCTGCTGGCAACCCTGAGCCAAGCCGGAGGTACACCTCCGGAAGGTGCAGAGACTACCTGGGGACTTCAGCGTCCTTAATAACAGGCAAGAGCGTCCCGCACCCTAACAGTCTTGCTGAGGGTGATGAGATAGTCCGCTCCTGGTAGAAATATCAGGCTACAGTGAATCCCTTGGTCGTAGGTTCAAGTCCTACCGGGCCCACCAATACTCAATTGCGTTTCCTCGCATTGAAATACCTGCATGCTCCGGTACACGTTCGGTACACCTGTGTACCGAGAGACACTGTACGCTGGAACTCTCCCTGCTCTGCACCCAGTTCATCATTGCAATAAAAGAGTGGCGGCTGGAGCTGATCTACAAACCCGTACCACCGGTCTTCACCGCAATGTCATTGTTGCGCAGGACTAACCCATATTTATTAGCTCGGAAGTACCAGGCATACCCGACGGATTCCTCGTGTATGGTTGTGTCATGAAACTCCATATCCTCAACGACCTGCACATCGAGTTCGATGACTTCGTACCGCCGGCAACCGATGCCGATGTCGTGATCCTGGCGGGTGATATCGGTGTGGGTCTGGAAGGCCTGCGCTGGGCGGAGGCCCACTTCCCGGACAAGCCGGTGATCTACGTGCCGGGTAACCACGAGTTCTACCATCACGACCTTGCCCTGATCGAGGGGCTGAAGGCCGAGGCTCCGGGTCGCATCCACATCCTGAACGACGACCAGGTAATCATCGACGATGTGCGCTTCCTGGGCAGCATCCTGTGGACGGACTTCGCCCTGTTCGGTGAGGCCGACAGGTTCTTCGCCATGCAGACGGCACGTAAGCAGATGACAGATTTTTCCATTATCAAGAACCAGGGCCGACGATTCACGCCCGAGGATGCCGCCCGGCTGCACACGGCCAGCCGGGGCTGGCTGGCACCGATGCTGGCGGATTCCTTCGACGGCAGGACCGTGGTGGTCTCCCACCACGCCCCGTCCTCGCGCTCGGTGCATCCTCGCTATGCAACCGACCTGCTGACCCCGGCCTTCGCCAGCAATCTGGAGATGCTGATGGACAGTGACCGGGCGGCGCTCTGGGTTCATGGGCATATGCACGACCCGTTTGACTACGAAATCTACGGCACCCGGGTGGTCTGCAATCCCCGCGGCTATGCACCGCGGGACCTGGCCCCGGACTTCTGTCCGGACCTGGTCGTGGACATTTAAGAACATCGCGATGTACTGCCTCCCGCCAAATCTTGCTTGTTTCACAGGGTATTGCAATCTACCCAAAATGGGCATTAAAATGCCCGAAATGGGTAATACCACAACCACCAAGGGTTCCCGACCGGCCCGCCGCAAGGCGGCCGCCGCGCTCCCGGCCGCGTCCACGAGTCTGGCCGACGCACTGTTCACGACCACCCAGCAACGGGTGCTGGCGCTGCTGTTCGGCCAGACTGACCGCAGTTTTTACGCCTCCGAATTGATCGAACGGACCGGCTCCGGGTCCGGGGCCGTGCAGCGCGAACTCAAGCGGCTGGCATCCAGTGGCCTCGTGACGGTCAAGCGTATCGGTAACCAAAAGCATTATCAGGCGAATCCCGACGCGCCGGTGTTCGAGGAACTGTGCGGCCTGGTGAAAAAGACCGTGGCGCTGGCCGAGCCGATCCGCGCGGCGCTCGCGCCACTGGCGGACCGTATCCAGCTGGCGATCCTATACGGTTCAGTCGCCAAGGGTACGGATACGGCTACGAGTGACATCGATGTCCTGATCGTCGCCGATGGCGTCACCCTGGAGGACATCTACACGACCCTGGCGTCGGTGGAAGCGGACCTTGATCGCAAGATCAGTCCCACCCTGTATACCCCGGAGGAGTTCGCGGAGCGCAATTCAGCCAACAACCCGTTTCTCGCTCGCGTGCTCGCCGGCGAACATCTGGTCCTGATAGGCAAGGAACATGAGCCACCCGCAGCTGGATAACCTGGTGCGCATCGGCAAGCTCAAGGCCGAACCGCCGTCGGACGCGGAATGTCAGGGCCTGCTGCGTTCCGGCCAGCGCCGGCTGGATGACGCCGGTCTCGAGGGACTCAGCCTCGAAAGCCGCTTCGATCTAGCCTACAACGCCGCCCATGCCTTGGCCTTGGCGGCATTGCGTTTCAAGGGCTACCGATCCGAAACCCGTTACCTTGTATTCCAATGCCTGCAGCACACGATTGATCTGCCCAACGAGCAGTGGCGCGTCCTCGATCAGGCACACCGCAAGCGCAATCTGGCCGAGTACGAGGGCGATATGGATGTGGATGAACAGCTCGTCGACGCATTGCTACGTGTCGCACGGGAAGTTGCGAAACGGGTCAGTGAACTGGTGGTTTCGTGACAGAGGAATGGACTGCGGCGTCTGGCAAGCAGAATCCAGGATGCATATACAATTTCAGCAACACGGAACGTCAAGGCGCATAAAAGCGAAAGGACAGCAGAAAGAACATGCCGCAACTCGAACACATTGAAGCCATCGAGAAACGTCTCTGGAGTGCCGCTGACAATCTGCGTGCCAACTCCAACTATGCCAGCAACGAATACTTCCTGCCCGTCATGGGCCTGGTGTTCCTGCGCCACGCCTACAGCCGCTATCTGACTGTAAAGTACACAACATGGGGCTGTGTACCCCCTGTTTTGCGTTTATATCAAGTTTTCACACACCCTCGACCCAAGAAAGTCATTAGCGTCGTGGACTTGTCATGGATAATGCCGTTCACAACAGCGTCGGCCAAAATTACTTGACTAATTAGTCTAGACCATATAGTCTACTTCTGCGGGCCAATGTTAAAACCCGGCAGGAGTACGCCATCATGTCAACGAATCTATTTGTTACCAGTGTATTGCGATCTGTTTTTGAAATCTTCGGGATCGTGTTCGTACGATTCCAGCCAGTTCAGAGACTTTGGGGATTTTGGCTTGTCGGCGTGAACGCTGCGAGCCTGCTATTCATCAACCACATTGAAGCCCAGGTCGCGCTGGGCGCTGTCGGCGTGGCGGTATCCATTCAGGCATTGATCTATCAGCGCCAGCGTTTCGTGCGACTGCTCGGAGTGACGCACATTCTCTGGGTGCCCATGCTTGCCTGGATTGCCATGCGCCTGGACGTGCTCCCACCAGGGGAGAAGTGGTTCCACGTATGGCTCATTACGCTGATCGCCACTAACGCGGCTTGCCTGGTAATTGATGCCGTGGACGTGACACGCTTCGTCCGAGGCGAACGAAAACCTCATTACGTATGGTGAAGCCGATACAAGCCGTGACAGGATCGCATGGACTGCGATCCTCGGGCCCGCGATCCGTATGAACACTCGGGACAAGCTCGTCCTCGCAGCAGAGGAACTGATGCTTCGCGACGGTTACACTGCAACGCGTGTGGACGAGGTAATCAGTAAAGCGGGAGTCAGCAAAGGTAGCTTCTATCACTTCTTTGATAGCAAGGAGTCTATTGGACTCGCTGCGCTCGAGCACTACTATGGAGATCGGGTGGAACGGCTGGCTTCCGGCAGTTACGCCACCGAGTCTGACCCTTTGCGGCGAGCCCACGGCTTCGTAGAGCACGTCAGCCGGGTTGCGGCAGAGTTGTGGACGACCGGATGCCTGCTGGCGAACTTCGCTGCTGACGCCGCCGGATCGAGCCCAGCCATTTCAAATGCGCTTAGAGCGCGCGTGGACGACTTGAGAACACGCTTTATGGATTTGCTTGGTCCTTTTGCCACGGCGGAAGTCACCGCAGACGACTTGGCGGAGCAGTTCCTCGTTTGCATCGAGGGGTCCATCGTGCTTGCGCGGATCTATGGCGATCCGGCTTATCTACAGCACGGTCTCGCACAATTCCGACGCTGTCTTCAGAAAGACGCAAGTCGTGCAAAACGCGCCTAACCGGTAGTGGTATCACCGACCTGTAACAGCTGGTTACCGTCAACAAAGTATCCTGTGTCAGCGGGTTTTCTTCGCTCACGGGAATGTCGTCGTGGGCCATACCACTACGAGAAGTTACGTCTCGTCCGTTTGTCTTGCTGTTGATTTGCACGTTCGTTTGACCCACTTGAACGGTTTTTTGCAGTATATAGTTGACCCGCGATAGCACTGCAATCAAGCTGTGCTTTGAATAGATTGGCCTGACTGATGTGGGCCAAGCTTATGTGCAAGCGCTGGATCAATTATGGGCGCAAAGCAACACCGTGCGCGCTACCAAGAAGATGAAAGCAGCCATGAGCCGCCAATGCAAGATCGGTCATTTCTCTAACCGATCAATTTTCCTGGCAGCCAGAACACGGCGTGCGACCGCGCGATCGGCCGGCTAACGGGATTCACATTGGCGACCACCATTTCCGGAACATTGTCAGTTGTGGCGTTCGCTCAGCGGCAGCAAGCTAGTTAAGGTGCGGACACCACTTCATAGTACACGCCGCTCGAACCGAAGTAGGGTTTGTACCAGGTCGGCCCGCTCTGATAATAATGTGTGCCGTTCACCACCATGCTGCTGGCACCAGACGGAAGCGAGGCAACCTGAGTGCCGACCGGCAGATTGCCCTGGACCACCTGAGCCGGCTGCTGGACCACCACGGTCGCCGGCTGCTGGACCACCACGGTGGAGGGTCTCGAAGCATTGGCGATCGCCGCTCCAGTCATCATTCCAACTGCCAGTCCGGCCGCCCCACAGCCATAACATCCGCCGCCGTGGTAGTAGCCACCGTGAAAGCCACCGACGGCAACCGCGCCGTGGTAACCGTGGTAGCCGTGGAAGCCGCGGGCAGCGACCCATGCGTTCGCGTCCGTCAGGGGAATGAGCAGGCTGGCTACCACCGCGAGGCCCAGGAGGGTTGTCTTGGATTGGGTCATCATATTGCTCCTATGTGCTTACTTGGATTTCACAAGGTCATGCAGCTTGAAGTCGATCTTCACCGCATTCTTCGGGATGGCGGGGTTGAAGATCCCGGCCGAAACGGGGGTGCTGAGCATCCAGTCCGAGAATTCGGCGGTGAAGGTCGGCTGCCGCTCGCCGTCGCGGTATGACACGACCATCAGGCGCGGCAGCTTGTCTGCGGTGCCGATCCAGATCTCCCAGTCGGTTCCGTCGGCGATAAAGGCGATGTGATCGGTCAGGACGCCGCCGACCATGGATTGGCCGACCAGCAGCGCGCTCGACACGCCCTCGGTGAGGACCGTGTAGGGGTCGGAGGCGAGCAGCTCGACGAAGGACGCCAGGGCGTCCGAACCCGGGTTCTCGCTCTGGATGAAGTCATCGATCGTGGCGTTCGCTGCATCGCGCTGCGCATAGAAATTCTCGTCGAATACTACCGTGGTCACCGTCTTCCCGTCGTAGTAGATGTTGCTCGGGAACATATCCCCGCGCGACTCTACGAACAGTTTGTCGGGCCGCTGCATCACCACGTGCGACGAGGTGATGAGGTTGATGTATTGCCCGGTCGGCGCAGCCAGGGGCACAATGCCGCGCGTCCTGAAGTTGAGGGTTTGCGACTTGGCCAGCGTGTCGCTCATGGCCTTCAGCAGGGTGAGCGCGCGCTCGTCCTTGATCGCCTGCACAGGCGCCGCAGGCACCACCGGCTTGTCGTTTGCCAGCGCAACACTGCTGCCATGTAGGAGCACGCCTGCTGCGAGCACCGCGGATCCGAACTTCCGGCCGACGATTTTGAATTTAGGGTTCATTCGGTTCTCCAAATAGAGGGGTTGAAGTGGAAATCCATTCCGCCTGGGAAATTCCCTGCGGGTAAGTCTTGGGGCGCCATGGCCGACCATTCAAATCTCCATTCACTTCGGAAACATGAATTGCACCTTCAGCCGTGTCGACCATTCCGCGCCGTTGTCCGGCGTGACCACGTTGTAGTACGCGCCCAGCGAGAACGGCTGGGCGTAGCAGTGCCGTGCCAGAGCCGCACTGCCGTCGGGGTGGACAGCAGTCGCTGCCCACCGCCAAGCCAGCCCAGGTCGTCACGATGGGGAACCTCCGCGGGCAGCCCTCTCGAGCTGCCCGTACTATACGACGGTTCTGGTGAACTCTCCTGCTAGTTGCGGCTCGGAAGCGTGATGTTGACGCCATCCTTCTTGAGTTCCTGCCGCAGCCACTGGAACTTCTGGAATGACGAGATGCTGATCGGGCCGGTATAGACGTCGAATTGCAGCTTGCGCGGAGGATAATCAATAACGTCTTCATCACTTTCTTGAGTTGCTGCTGCATGACCGGGCCCATCCAGGTGCTCTCTGTGAAACTGTTCATGAAGATATCGTAGCGCTCCTGCGGATCCGCCCGAAGATCGTAGGTCTGCGGCACGATCGACACGCATTTCGACTCGCCCTTCCATCCGTAATTAGAGTCCACCGAGCCAGCCGCCGTGGCCACAATGGAGACCTATGCGGCCTATGCCCACAGTTTGATCCTCCTGATGGCTTCCCATCTTTGATTTCGCTTCATGATGTTTCCTCCTTACTTGAGTGTGAGAAACGGATAGCATGCAGGCGGTGCACCGAGTCGGTGAAAAGGGCAGCGCGCGTGCTCGGTGCCTCCAGGGCTGAGGCATCGATGAGGCCACTGTCCGCAGCACTGCGCAGAGCCAACGCCACCGAGAGGGAACCGGGGTACGTGCTTTCGAGCTGCACCTCCAGAGGAGGCTCAAAGCCGCAACCGATTGCTGCCGGTACTACCCCCAGACATAGCAGACCGGCGAGAGCAAGCGATGTACAATCAAGCAGCAACATCAGTGGCCTTATCCATTGTATGGGCAAGTGGGTACTTCGTTTGCCCACTCAAGCAATCATGCTTATTTTACTACCTGACCTGCCGTCGCGCTACCGGTTGACCGGCAAACTCAGAGGGTGCTTCCAGTACCGAATAGCTGTCAATTAGTACAACGGTATTAGCTAACAACCAGCATAGGCAGTAGCCTACAACGAGAGACATGAAGACACGAAGAGGGTCGATGCACACATACAGTGTGTTTACCAGCCTGTAACAGGCTGGTAGCCCAACTTCGGCCACTTCTAGTCATTTCTGGATTTCTGAGGGAGCAAATAGAGAGGGGTAAGTAAATCAGTCCTAAACACGGTAGGTGTGTATCGTTAAGTAATCAATGACCGGAATGGGTCGAGGCTGTGTGAAAACCCTGACTGCAAGATGCCTCGCAAAATACTGACTCCACCAGAGACTCGTAGCGCTGCGATCGACATGTGCGGAATGGTTTTGGCACCCCCGGTTTAACGCTAGTTTTGAGTTTTCACACAGTCTGGGTCGTTCTTCCCCGTTCAGCGAACTCGTATATAAGCCGCACCTGAAGGTCCGGTTTTGCACATTCAGGACATACCCCGCCCCGGCCACCGCCGCGTCGGGCTCAGTCGACAGGATTTCGGGGGTGACGGGGTCGAGTGAAAACCTGAAATCCTGAAAATCCGGAATCCTGACAAGGTGCTACGTGGAGGTGTGCAGTCAGTTTTTCAGATTTCCAGTTTTTCAGTTTCCCGACCCCGTCGGCACCCTGAAATCCTGTCCGTCCCACTGCCGTCACCACGGCGACGACGCGGAGGCCATCCAGGTCAGCACCAGGCACCCCACCTGTGCACCACATTGGCCCGCTCTCGGAGGTTCCCCGCACGGGCATGCCGCCGCTCTCGGCGGCTCCACACCGCGCACACGCGGCGACCCGGTGTCAGTTCAGTAAAGTCTCGGTCACCTCAAGGACACAACTAATTGAGCACATTCAGAAATGCACAAATAAATGCGCCAAATCTGTAGTTGTGCGATCGGGAAAGCTCAGGCGATATCGCAGTCGACGCAGCCAAGCACATCGGCCACGAGGAAAGCGCTCAGGTTTCTTAAGCTTTTTTGCACAAGAAGTAACTGTTTTTGCAGCTGTTAATCACCAGGTCGGCGGTTCGAGCCCGTCCCGGGGAGCCATTGAATCAACAAGTTATACAATATTTCCCGATTCGCACAAATCCCGAGTCACCCATAAGCTACCGACAGGCAGCGGCGTCCCTTCTAAAGCGCGGACATGAAAAAGCCCGTCACGTGGATGGGCAGCACCCTTCCCGGCGTTGCCAGATCGCTGACAGTCCCAGCCTCGCGGCCTCGGTCGCTCGGGTGCTTGAGCATCATCCGATAACCTGATCGGAGTGTCTGAAGGACAGGGTAATCATCCCCTTTTTAGCTGCCGCCAAAAGTAGAGGTCATGCGGCTGCCAGCATGTGTTTCGGCGGCAAACCGCCATTGGCCTTGTTGGGCCGTTCATTATTGTAGAACCAGAGCCACCAAGTGGCATAGTTCCGCACTTCCTGAATTGATTCGAACTGGTACTGGCTCAGCCAGCTGTAGCGCACCGTGCGGTTGAAACGTTCGACATAGGCGTTCTGCTGCGGGTTGCCTGGCTGGATGAATTCCAACAGGATACCGTGCCGGTCCGCCCATTGTTCCAGATCCTGGCTGATGAACTCCGGTCCGTAGTACATACGGAATCGACCGGGTTTACCACGCCATTCGATGATCTGATCCAGCACCCGGATCACGCGTATGGCGGGCAGCGAGAAGTCGGCTTCAATACCAGCCCTTCGAGCTTGAAGTCATCCAGTACGTTGAACAACCGGAAGGTACGACCGTTTCGGTCCCGGTTCGGTTTCGGTTCTGGTTCGGTTTTTAGCAATGAACGCTACTCGATGAGTTCATTCAAAATTCAGATATAAAGTTTGCCAAAAGCCGCATTGAGTGTTGGGAAAAGGTTCGGTATCGGTGCGGTTTCGGTTGTTGAACAGAAGCGCCGACCGAAAAGCAGTTACGCTTCTTTATCTATCTGAATCAATAAATTGGGGTGCGAGTGACTCATAATCCCTTGGTCGAAGGTTCGAGTCCTTCCGGGCCCACCAACTCTCCTGGAAGTCATGGCGTTATGGCATCGGGACCGGGGGACCGGATTCGCCTGGTACTTTCCATAGCGCAGCGCATCGGAAAGTTTGCCAGTTTCACACCCGCTCCGACACACCACGGTAATCTTCTAGCCGTCGACCATGCGAACGGCAAACCATAGTTGATCATCCCTCCGATTACAGTCTTTCCAGGTCATCGGGAGACCGCCCGCAAATGCCGGATTGTGTAACCTGTATAGCACCCTTTCCATAGCGAAAACTCGCTAACACAATCCGAACCAATGCCCCGGATATCGGACTGACCGTTGAAATCAGTAAATGATCATGCGGTGTGCCTTTCGCCGCTGTCGGTTGTGTGCAAATCGTGCGAGCAACTCGGGTATGGAACCAGAAGGTGGCGAGTTCACATCACCCCCACACGCCAGCATTGCAGTGGCGGGCTGAATGCGTTTTCCTTCCGGACTCAGAAACATGATCTGTACATAGCCGACCGTCATGGTCAGTCCGCGCGATTCCAAACGATGCTCCATGTAGAACCACTTTTTATCCCAGCCGATCACACGAGTACGTAACTCAAATATCTGGAAGCGTTTGAGAGGGCGATAGTAGCGAATCATCTGTGCACCCAGGATTCCTGCACAGCGCTGTTTCAGCATCCATCGACCCAGGCCGCTGCGGATAGCGACGTCCCAACGGCCAGGTTCCATGTACAACGGGTAGATCGCCTGATGCACATTAGACCAGTCAGCCTCGTCGGCCACACACGCAGATGCACGAGCGACTCGCCTGTTGGCACCATCCTGGCACGAAACAGTGCCCGTAAGATCGATATGATGATGCATAGAAAGCGTGTCATGCTCTTGGCATAGAAATGTTTGACTCCAACGCTGCGTATTGCCTGCGTTCGTCAGGGCCTCGCAAAGCCTCGGAATATGTCGTTCCTGATTGAGGACAATTGGGCGGCCTCAGCACCTTATTTTGTTGTCTGGAACGGCAATCCCAACATTTCCAGCTGATCTCAAAAGTAGAGATCAAGCCACGACGGCCAGCTTCTGTTTCGGGGTGATGCCTCCCGGTCCCATGTTCGGGCGTTCGTGATTGCAGCTCCACAGCCAGCGGATCGCAACGTCTTGTACCTCGGCGAGGCTGTCGACGAGAAGGCAATTATAATGCAGGCGCATAATGTGCACCCGAGACGGTATATTTCATGGAGCCCTCCACAAACTCCTGTATTCCAGCCTGAATCTTTCTTGTTGCCGGCTGGTTATTTTATTTACATTCGATCAATACCAGTCAGCTCCGGCAGAAATGAGATGAAAATCTGTCAGGTAAATCTACGAATAGTTTTTTTACTATCATCCATTGGCACCAGGAGATCGAAGCGGATATGAATAGAATCCTTATCTTCTATAGCAATCAACTGGAGCCGCGCTGTTACATTATCTTCCATTTCAGTAATCACAAGCTTGTTGGCGATATTTTCAGGAACATATCCGATGCATTTTTGTGATTCAAATAACCACCCTTTTGATTTACCAATGACCCGTATTACATTTGGATCAATCTTTTTATCTGACACGCGCTGCAGATAAATCCTCCGCTTTCTCCGTTTGGCAAACTTCTTTGCAATTCTGCGGCATTTATTTGGTACAAAAACCTCTACACCATGTGCATAAATTCTCATACCTTCCGGAACAGATGACGCGAACTTGATTAACATCGATATACAGCCTTGCAGGCCGATTGAATCATGTTGCTGGATGACTGTCCGGAGGGTAGCAGTCAGGTTCCGGACTCTGACTGATATAAGTCAAATAACCGACCCGACTAATACATATGTACTAGTTAAGGCGTGCCACCCCGAGGAGCCGCAGCGCATGTCCTGACTTCCAGGCAGTGCTGAATTGCACGTTCGATTGACCCACCCGAACGGATGTTTTCAGTACCAGTT
>Ga0210060_1000562_pt1 | contig 11146 bp, 6 predicted proteins | sample Joice_CattailNLB_FD_184871 | JGI IMG/M metagenome (GOLD analysis project Ga0210060, IMG submission 184871) | Wetland microbial communities from San Francisco Bay, California, USA, that impact long-term carbon sequestration - Joice_CattailNLB_D2... | ecosystem: Environmental > Aquatic > Marine >...
CCCCCAGAAGGCGAGTGCCACGAGCAGAAAGGCGAACATCCAGATGCGCGCGCCTCGCCGGGCGGACATGATTGGGGTTACTTGTTGCAGCAATTCATCGTGACGGGTAGCGAAAGTCGGTGCGGCCGTACCATCGTCCGCCGGCTCGGGCTCGCCCAGGAGGCTTTCGAGCCAGCCCCGATAAGCCTTCGCCCTTTGCCGCAACGCACCGAAGGAAGCGAGGCACTCCCTCGATTCCCGCGCCGTTGCGACCAGCTCGGCGTACGGGCGCCGTGTGTGCTCATTTTCGGCGCAGCGGGGCTCCAGGTCTTCGACGAGCTGCTGCAGGTCCTGCGTTTGTCGCAGGCGCTCGTGAAAGTCGGCATCCAGGGGCACGGAGAGCCAGCTTGCAGCCCCTTGCTTCAGCATGCCCATCGCTTGGTCGTATTTTTGCTCTCCGCCCTTCAGATCCGAAATCTGCTGCCGGTCCTGCGTAAGGTCCAGGTTCTGTTGCGTGTAATCCGCCTCCAGGGAAGCGAGATAGCTCTCGCCGAGCCCGAGCGCCGCGATCTGCTCTTCGGTTTGCCCTTTTTGCTTTTCGATCGCCCGGATCTGCTCCTCGGCCTGTGCCAATTCAGCCTTGCAGGAAACGAGGGCCTTTTCCAGTGCGTTGATTCCAGCCATTGCCTTCGCCACGAAGCTGTGGGGGCGAGGTGTCGTGATCTCCTTTTCGGTCAGGTAGAAAGACTCGATGAACTCGGGGTAGCCGAAGCCGATGATATCCTCGAGGCGGGCCTGAACCTCCTCCAGGCCGCGCACCATGGGCTCTTCCCCCGCCCGGCTGATGCGTGCTCCCTGGTTGCCCAGCCCATCGCGGAAGCGGGAAATTTGATAACGTTGGCCATTGGGTGTGGTGAATTCCAATTTGACGGAGCAACGGGACTCGCCCCGCCGGATGAGCTTATCGAGATCGGCGGGTCCGAGGGCGAAGGTACGGCCGAACAGCGCGAAGCAAATGGTCTCGCCAATACTGCTCTTCCCCGACTCATCGTCCCCGACGATCGCGATCAGGCCCCGCTCCGGGATGTCCTCGAGTTTGACCTTGGCATACTTGAGGACGTTCTCGGAGCACAGGCTATTGATGATCATCGTCGAAATTTTCCTCCGAGCGACGTCGGCGCTCGAGCTCGCTGAAGGCGGCAAAATCTCTGACAGGACCGGCACGCTCGTTGCTGTTGGAAGGAGTCAACGGCTTGTTTTTCGTCATTGTCATGTCCTTGAGCGGCGCGGGCTGTTGTTGGAACCGGTACGATTCTCGGCGCAAGCTGTTCCAGCGGCAATGTCGCAGGGGCACAGCCCTACGTTCTTCAGCGCCTGGCATCCGCACGTCGCGCTGCGGATGTGTGCAGGATGCGAAAAGCGGGTGGATCGCCGCCGATACAGAAACTCTCGGACGATAGAGATTATCTCACTTAGAGTTTCGCTCCGCCGGGGCGCGGACCCATGCAGAGCCAGGCTCATGCGGATATCTACGTGGCCATTCGCGATGCCTTCGATGCGATGGACCGAAAGTTGGAGGATTAGGCACGCCGGTGGCGTCACCAGGTCAAGACCCATGCGGGTTCGGCCCCCGGGCGTGTATGCGAGGTGGAAAACGACCACGGTCGCATCGAGACATCCGATGGCCGCTCCGTCTACTTCCATCGAAACAGCGTCCTCGACGATCTGTTCGACAGGCTGGAGCTCGGTCAGGAGGTGTGTTTTTGCGAGGAGCGAGGCGACCAAGGTCCGCAGGCCAGCACGGTCAAGGTAGTGGGGAAGCGCCACCTGGTAGGTTGACCCTGGAACCGGCAGTCGACCGCCGTGAAAGAGGTGGCAACTCTCTGTCTTGGGTAACGGGTGGATCGGCTCGAACGCCGGAGTTCCCGAGGGGGCGAATACTTCGACCTCAAAATATTGCTTTCGGGCGAAAGTGGAATGTTCCGTGTCGCGCGAAACCCGAAAAAAAAGTCGGCGTATACCTAACGCGTGGAAGATGAACAGGCGGACATTTCTCAAACTCGCGATATATGCCAATGCTGTCACTCTTGCAGGGAGCTATCCCATCTTGATCGAGAGGACTGTCGTGCGCGTGAATCGCTACAGGATCCCGATCATTGATCTGCCGCCCGTTTTTCAGGGGTTCACTCTCGCGCATCTAACGGATCTGCACCTGGGGTTTCTGGTCTCCGAGACCTTCGTCGAAGAGATCGTCCGTCGAACGAACGGCTTGGGCGCCGACGTGATCGTCTGTACCGGAGACTATGTGCACGCGAAAAATACAATCGAGGAAATCGAAAAAATCTGGCCGATCATGTCGAAGCTAGCGGCGAAAAAGGGTGTTTTCTCGGTGGTCACACGCACGGTGGGCAAGTCGTAGTTCCCTTTCTTGGCCCCCGGGTGCTACCCGTGAGAAACAAGGACTACTCCAGCGGCCTTATAACCACGCCTAAAACGCAATTATTTATCAGTCGGGGAATCGGGTGGACCATATTGCCGATAAGAATCACTTGCCATCCGGAAATCGCCGTACTGGAGCTGTTCAACCCAGGCCATAGAGCATCATAAGGGCACCTTGAAAAATTCAAGGTGCCCGCGCGGTGCAGGGATGGTCGCTCTGCTGGCGAGTACCAGGCTGTTGCCGGGACCGAGCCCCGTCCTCAACGAGAAAGCGCCAGCTTTTTGGCCCCGGCGAAGTCCGTCTTGCCGCTCCCGAGCTTGGGCACCTGCTCCACGGGGAGGATCTCGGCGGGTATCGTGAGAGGGTTGAGCTCCGCGTCGATCAGGCACGTGCGCACTTCGCCCGGATCGAGGTCGGCGGCGATCAGCAGGATGATGCGCTCTCCCTTCTTGGCGTCCGGGATATTGACGGCAACCAGCTCCAGCTCGGGCTTGTCGAGCACCCGCCTGACTTGCTCTTCCACCTGGGTCAGGCTGATCATCTCGCCGCCGACCTTGGCGAAACGGCTGTAACGATCGACGATTGTCAGGAAGCCGTCCGCGTCCTGGTGGCCCTTGTCGCCGGTCCTGTACCAGTGCTGTCCGTCCAGCTCGACGATGACATCGGAGGTCTTATCCGGCGCTCCGAGATAACCCTTCATGACCTGTACCCCGCCGATCAGGATCAAGCCGTCTTCGCCCCGGGGCAGGGTCTCGAGACTCACGGGGTCGACGATGCGGAAGCTGGTGCCCGGCAGGGGCATGCCGACGGTACCGGGCCTGTTGCCGATCTGCACCTGCCAATCGTCCGTGCTCAAGCTGTCGGGTAGGTTACAGCTCGCCACCGGCGTGGTCTCCGTAGCACCGTAGCCCTCGTAGATGGGCTTTTGGAACTTCAGGGCGAAGGACTCACGCACGTGCGGATTCAGGCGCTCGGCGCCCGCCACGACCAAGCGCAGAGAATCCAGCATCAAGGGATGGATTCGCTTGTTGCGGCTGTAGAGCCCCAGAAACGTAGACGTGCTGCACAGGAAAGTAGCGCGGTGCCGGGCGATGGCCTTGGCGCAGCCCAGGGCATCGGTGGGGTCCGGGTGACACACCATGGGTACGCCTTCGAGCAGGGGTAGAAAGGTGGTCGCCGTCAGTCCGAAGGCGTGGAACAGGGGGAGGTTGGATAGGACGATGTCGTCCGCCTCGGTGTTCAGTACATCCGAGGTTTGGCGCACGTTGGCCATGATGTTGCGATGGGTGAGCTCGATCCCCTTGGGTGTTCCCTCGCTGCCGCTGGAAAAGAGGATGGCGGCGGTATCTCCGGGCTCGGCCCGGTGGCCCGGCAGGCGAATGGCCCAGCCCCCGGGGAGCAGGCTCGCGGCCGCGAGCATCAGGAGTCCCTCGAACTTTCCGATGCCCTCCTGGATGTCCTCCATCTGATGTAGCTCGATGTCCTCGAGCACCCGGGCCGGGTCGAGCCCTTTTCCCTCGAGCTTTCTCAGAAAGCGCCGGGCGGTGATGATATTGCATATACCTGCATTTTTCAGTCCTGAGCGCAGCGCTTCTTGGCTGGCGGTGAAGTTGAGATTGACCACTGTCTTCCCGGCGAGGAGCACGGCCATATTGGCGATTGCACCGGCGCTGCTGGCGGGCAGGAGGATTCCGACGTTTTGTCCCGTTGTCAGTCTGTGTATCCTGCGCGCGAACAGGAAGACGGCGGCCACGAAGCGGCGATTCGTCAGGGAGCTTCCGGCGGAGTCAACGACGCATAGTTGGTCGAGCCGCCGCCGCGCGCTCGCAAGCCAAGCCGCCGGCAGGGTGGGCAGGGTCTGGACGTGGGTCTGCCAGGAGCTGACCGAAAGCTCGAATACCGACTGTTTGACCTGCTCGGTTGTCGCGGAAAGGGGCATGGCGGCCCCGAAAGCCACCACAACGTCCTGCATTCGGGAGGCACCTCGGTTCTCTTTGAGCTTGGTGCTGGCAAAAGAAAAGGCACTGCCCCAGAGTCCACGGAGGTAGAAGGGCAGGATGACGCCCGCTTCTACCTGGGCCATGGCGATCTCGTAGCCCTTCTTGAATTCCCCGAGCTGGCCCGTGCGGCTGATGTGGCCCTCCGGGAACAGGCACACGACCTCTCCGGCGCCCACCAGGTCTGCGATGGTCTCCAGGGCCCTCTTGCTCTGGCCACTGGAGATTGGCACCACGCCGAAGGAATCGAAGAACCAGCGCAGGTACCAGCGCTCGTAGATGGCCCGTTTCATGACGAAGCGCACCGGACGCGGACTAGCCATCTGGACCATGGCCCAGTCGATCCAGGATATGTGGTTGCCGAGCATCAGCACGCCGCCTTGAGGGGGCATGTTCTTCAGTCCAATAACCTCCAGCCGGTAGCGGGTCGCGACGATGCGCCCCACCAGGAAGCGCACCAGGGATTGGGGTAGCTTGAAGATGGTGTAGATGGCCCCGACCAGGGCGATGGCGCCCAGGGCATGAATGATGAAGATGCTGCCGCTCTCCAGGAGGGCGGATGCTACGGTCAGCCCCAAAAAGGCCAACATCGTCAGGTTCTGCACGAAGTTGTTGGCGGCCAGGACGCGGCCCAGACCCGTGTCTCCGGCGTGGAACTGGATCAAGGCGTTCAAGGGCACCAGGAAGAAGCCGCCGAGGACGCCGATCATCAAGAAGCAGAAAGCCATGGCCCATGTCGAGGGAAGTCCGGGGAGCAGGAACAGGCCGGCGGCGATGCCCAATGCCCCGATGGGGACGAGCCCCGTCTCGATGTGGCTGCGCGATACCCTTCCCGCGATAATCGAGCCGAGGATGATCCCGATTCCCGAGCAAGCCATGGCGCCCTGGATCACAATCGTGTTGGTTTCCCCCAGCGACTCCTTGGCGAAGGCGGGAAAGGTCGCCACCATCACCTGCGAGATGCCCCAGAAGACCGACAGACCGACGATCGAGAGCCAGATGACCTGATTCCCGTAGGCCGAGCCGAGGTTTTCCCTCAGGTAACGGCCGGTGCCGTACTCCCGCCAGTCGAAGTGCATGGCCTGGACTTGGTGGCGCTTTTCGGGAAGCCGGTAGGCGAGGGTCAGCTCGATGAGGGAGAAACCGACCAGAAACCAGCCGGATGGTGCGACCAATCCCATGATCTCACCGGTCGTGGTGTATGTCTCGTCGGTCAGGAATGCCTCGAACAGCACCGAGAAAAAGAAGATACCGGCGAGGATGGCGGTGGTTACCGTAGCCTGGACGGCGCCATTGGCGGTGGCCAGCGACTCCTTGCCTACCAACTCCTTGATGAAGCCGTACTTTGCGGGGGAGTAGATCGCGCTCTGTACCGCCAGCAGGAAGGTCATGGCAAAGGCGGGCCAGAACCAGCCCAAATGGTAGAAAACGGTGATTCCCAGGGTGAGCCCCACCGCGGCCCAGGCACTGATCCGCATCACCTTGTTTTTGGGGTACTTGTCCGAGACGAAGCCGGAGGGTGTGAACAGCAGCACGAAGGGCAGCAGGATCAGGGCGTTCACGATGGCCGTGAGGATGATCTGCTGTTCGCCCTCGTAGGCCTTGAACAGGGTGTTCTGGATAATGATCTTGTGCCCCAGGTCCACGAAGGCGTTGAGGAAGACCATCCCGACAAAGGGGAGGAAGCCGGTAATGCGAAACAGATGCAGCATTCGTTTGATTCCATGGAACGGGCCCGGGGGTGCAGAGTGTATTCTCTCGGCCCCAATGCTTTCACGCCTATCGTCCCGCGGGTCCTCGGGCACGCCCCTCAAGTCGCTTTAGAGAGGAAAGATCTCCAGGTCGCAGATATGGTAAGCCGGACCGGTTTCCTTTACGGCCCAGCAAATCGCCTTGGCGGTGGCGTGTCCGATGCCCCGCACAGATGCCAGCTCCTCGACGTCGGCATGCATGATCGCCTCCAAGCTGCCGAATCTCTCCAAGAGGCACCGGGCCCGCTCGGGGCCCACCCCGGGTAGCCCCTGGAGAACGAAGGATTGAACCCTTGCCTTGCCTCTTGGACGCCGACCTGGACGGTAAGGGGTGCCGGCGGTTAGCCGTCGACCCTGACGAGCGGCGGAAACCATGAGCTGTGCGGTCTCCACAGCATCACGGGAACGCAGCAGCGGAATCCCCAGGTACAGGGTTACGCTGATCAAGGCACCTTGAATGGCCTCTCGGCGCATCTTGGAGTCAGCCAGATGCGACCCGGTTCCTTCTAGAATGATCGCCGTCCATAGGGGTGAGCTCGCCAGCCGGAACGCCTGGCGGAATAGCCGGCCGTCTTTTATCGAAGCAGCGAGGTCGGGCAGCCTCTTGCGTTCGACGAGCAGGGTGCCGTCGATCAGGTAATCCCCCAAGGGCAGGCGCTCGACCTCCAGCGAAACATCATCCTGTTGTCGCAACGCAGCGACGACACGACCGGCCAGCTCGCGGTCGTCGGCGCGGATGTCGATCACCGGAGTTCTTCCGAGAAAAGTGGTCTACCGCCGCGACTCGTTGAAAGCTCTCGTCCAGCTATCGATCGCAGAAAAGGGGGAGCCGATGAGCCGTTGTTTCATCGCATAGAAGATGCTTCGGAAGCGCCTGACGAGCAACAGCCAGGTAACTCGACGACACTTCGGGAAGGGGGCGCGTCCCCATCGAGGCCGCCACCCCCCCTTACCGTAGCTGCGAGGCAGCGGTGAGATTGGGCCTCTGATGAAGTGCTGTGCTCGGATCGATGTCCGTCCGAGGCTCGGCGTCAGTTGTTTTTCGCACCCTGATCGATCCATGCCTTTACCACGTCGATCTCTTCCTGTCCGGGTGCGTCGCCTTGGTCGTGGGGCATGCGTAACGAGGGGTCGGCCCGCCCTTCCACGAGCATCACCAGCGCGCTGGTGAAGCTGTCTCCGGGTTTGACAACGGGTCCGTGCTTTGTCCCTTTCATGAGACTCTCATAGTCGTCCAGTCGGAGACCGCTCTTTTCGCTCCCCTCGCCACCCTCGCCATGGCAGCGCATACAATATTTTTCCGTGAAGGGTTTTACGTCCGCACTGTAGCTGACCGGTCGCTCACCGCAGCCCAGGACGACCAGAACAGGGGAGAACAGAACGAGGGTACGCGCAATCTTGTTCATCTCGATGACTCGCAAAACCGGTTCCCGATGAACCGAAGGGCTGTAGAAATGGTCGGCATCGTTACCCTTGCCGCGGTTCGACACCCGAAGACCCTGTGTATGGTGCCAACGCGGTGACCGATTACGAGCCTAAAGGGCTCGACCGGTAGCTATTACCTGCGTATTTCCGGTCGCAACGCAAGGTCTTCTCATCCCAGTTTCGATCACTATGCCCCTTCTGTCAACGAAGGTTGGGCCCTTCTTCCGACGCGTCACGGGGACGACGGGAGGCGCCTATCGGTCCAAAAGCGCCAATAGCAAGCGAAGAGCTGGTCGGCGTCACCAAGGCTACGGAGCTGCGCGGCGTGGCGGGAGCGACTGCCGCCGATCCCCCGCTTCGGGTCATGCTCAGCCTGCTCCTCGGCTCCGAGTTCAACCTGCTCGTGGTGCAAGCGCGCGCGGGGCGCGGCGTGATCGTCCTGCGCGGACTGGACACGACCGGGGACCAGATCTCGGTTACGCGCGTGGCCGATCAGGCAATCCGGGAGACGAAGGCCATCTCCGAGAACTTCATAGGGCGCCTCAACACCGACGATGCCCGCAATGCGCTCGAGCAGCAGATCGTGGCCACCTTCCTGCGCTTGCAGCGCGATGGCGCACTGGTGCCCTCGGTGGACGGTACCGATCCGGCCTTCCTGGTCGATGTCTACTCGATCCAGCAGGACTTCGCCCAGGGCATCGTGCGCATCGATATCGCGGTGCGCCCCGTGCGCGTCGGCGGCGACGCCGGTCCGGTGCTGCGTCCCCTGGGCTTCGGCGAGCGCCGCGCCGCAGTGCGGGTTGCTTGCGAGGCCAAGGACGCCCGGGGCGCCTTGGCGGCAGTGGTTACCGCGCGGGCGCGCTTGGTCGCGGGCACCCTCGATCCGGTGGCGGAGGAGATTTGCGCCCGCCATTTGGCCGGCGCGAGTGTTGATGGGCCGAGCTTCGATGCAGCCACCCTGCGCATAGCCTCCGCTACCGGCTGGTCACCTGCCGAGATCGACGCTACGGAGGCGCGTGCCGTCGATGGGCTGGCTAGGGCGCGCGAGTCTCAGTCGGGACGGCTGATGTTCTCCATCCCCGAGATGCAAGGCATCGGCTTTGCCGAGGGCGCCGATGTTCAGATTTACGTGAACAGCCAGCTCGAAAACGCCGAGCTGGAGGAATCCGTCGATGGAGCCTTTCCGCTCGACATCGACGGCGCCCGCGCCGCCGCGCTGGGTACGGGTGGCGTTCAGGTGCGCCTGCTGGAGGAGCTCTCGCCCTGGAATAGAGATGGTTATTTCCGGTGGGCTGTGCCTCACCTTGGTGCGTTTGGGGGGGCTCTGAGCATGTGGAGTAAGGTGGAATAGGGGACTAGGCGCTGTTGGCATTTGCCCGAGCGCGGGCGATCGCGAGCCATTTTTCGTGCCGACAAGGCGCGGTGAGGAGGAATAGTGGACCTGTTTCGACGAGCTGCAACGCTGTCAGCGCGGAAAAGGGCCGCAATCGGACCCTGAACGGCAATTGTCAGCAGCCCCTAGACATGGCGTACCACCCCTCCACGGCGGGGATCACCCGCCCCCGCGAGGTCGCCTTCAGGTCCGAAGGAGACGCTGTGGGCTCCGCCGAAGAAGATGCTGGTGCGGTTCCACAGCTTGATGTGGGACCAGTGGTGGCCGAGCACCGCCAGGGTCGGCTCGGCTACCGGGGGTTCCAGGTCGAGCAGATCTCCCTCGTAATGGATGCGTGGTGCCGCTACCGCCTCCGCGAGGGAGAGCCGGAAGTCGACGAGGTTGGAGAGTACCTGAACGATGGCGCTGCGGATGCGGTTTGAGCCGCTGGAGCCGGTGACGATCCAGTGGCCCGGCCCCAGCTCGAGGAGTGTCGGCGACATCATGGAGCCGATCCGCCGGTTCGCGGGCCAGTTGTAAAAGCCGTGGGGGTTGATGTCCTCCTCGCCGAGCATGTTGTTGAGCACGATACCGGTTCCCGGAAGCACGTAGCCCGCGCCCTCGCCATTGGAAAGGGTCAGACTCGCCAGATTGCCCTCGCCGTCGGCGATGCTGATTTGGGTGGTGCCGCGCCGAAAAACCGCCTCGCGGCGCATGACCTCCTGCAGCTTGGCCGCCAGGAGATCCTGCACCGGGTCCGCCCCCTCGCCGCCCTCCCTGCGCATGCGCTGCGTGAGGCGCATTGCGGTCGCCAGGGCGTGAACGTGCCGGGCATCCCCGCGCCGGCAGAGACTTAGTTCCGTCTCGGCAAGCAACCGCAGTGCAAAGAGAACGAGGGGACCACCGAGGGACGGGAACGGGTTGGTGAAGATGCGCCGGTCGTGGTAGACACCGGTCAAGGGCGGTCGCTTTATCACCCGGTAGGCGCCCAGGTCCGCCGCGCGCAGGTGTCCTCCGCCACGCTCGCAGTCCCGGACCAGGCGCTCGCCCCAGGGGCCGTCGTAGAAGAGTGCGGGCCCTTCCTCGGCGAGGATCTCCAGGCTTTCGGCCAGATCGGGCTGACGCAGGGTCTCGCCCACGGTCGCCAGCTGCCCCGGCCTCGCAGCCGATTCGTGGGGAGCGAAAGAGTCCCTGCCAACCCGAAGAATGGGCTCGACGACGGTGGCGATATGGTGCTGAAACGCGTTGAGCTCGATGCCCTCACGGGCGTAGGCGCAGGCAGGGGAGACAAGGTCCCTCAGGGGCAGGCGGCAGAGGTCGCGATGCACCGAGAACAGCCCGGCGATGACACCTGGTGTTGCCATCGAGCCCAAACCGATGTGGAATTCCTGGGTTGCGTCGCCGAAATCGACCAGAACCGGATACAGGTCCGTTTCTGCCTCTGGTCTCTTGCTCCCTGGGGTCTGGGTGAAGAAATCGTAGAGCAGCGGCGCCGTGCCAGCAGTCTTGGCGAGGAGGAATCCTCCGCCGCCGAGGGAGGCCAGCACCGGCTCGGCGACGCAGGCGGCGCACAGGGCAGCGACGGCGCCGTCGAAGGCGTTTCCTCCGTTGTCCATGACGAAAGCAGCCGCCTCGGCGGTCTTGACGTGGCCTGCAGCGATGACGCCTCGATTCGGGTTCATGTGCTCCATCGGGAAACTGGCAGCAGGAATATAATCGATTGCGTGCTATTTTTGGCTCCCGGTCGAGGCCCGACGGATTGCAGGTTTGTCGATCCGCGTGGGACGCTTCGACGAGGTGCGGCAGGTTATTCTCCGCGAAACTGGAAACGGGTTCGCAGATATTGGAAAAGCTCGTCTGCAAAATGCGTATTGTCAGACGATTGGCTATTTTCGTTTTGGAAGCACGCTGTTGAGCGGTTGAGATATTGAACGACCGGAACTCTGAAAACTTGAAGAACTCCGTCGCCCGGCGCGAACAGCGAGAGCGCCTGCGCGAGGATACACGCATGGCAGAGGCGGAGGGGCCCCTGGCACGAATCGCGGAACGCGCGCGGGCACGCGCGCAGGCTCGCCGGGCGGTGCCACAACAGGGTGTCGAGCTCGACGTTTCGCGTGAGGTTGATTCACGGGCCGAATCCCAGGACTCGTCGGCCGAAGATGTCGACACGGTTACCGAGCAG
>Ga0210060_1000563_pt1 | contig 11101 bp, 10 predicted proteins | sample Joice_CattailNLB_FD_184871 | JGI IMG/M metagenome (GOLD analysis project Ga0210060, IMG submission 184871) | Wetland microbial communities from San Francisco Bay, California, USA, that impact long-term carbon sequestration - Joice_CattailNLB_D2... | ecosystem: Environmental > Aquatic > Marine >...
TGCGGAACGCATCGGACACGGTGAGGCCCATCGCCGCCAGCACAGTCGATGCTTCTTCCTTGATGTGCTCGTCGATGCGGGCACGGACAACAGTGTTTTCAGACATGGTGTGATCCTCTCGTGGAGTTTGGGCTACATTGTAGCCCAAATATGTGCAATGCCCATCCAGTTCGGTGCTTTGACGGATGTCGGAAAACATATGTTTGGCGACAGACCGAGCGCAGCCCGCTGAATCGCCTGCGCAAGCCTGCTGGAAATATGCGGGAAACCCTGTCGGTATCCGCTAGTATACGGAAACTGTGATTTTAGAGTTTTCCGCTGATGCTGGTCGGCTACATGCGCGTCTCGTCGGACTCCGACCGCCAGAGCATAGACCTGCAGCGTGACGCGCTGCTCTCGGCTGGCGTCGATGCCAGGCACCTGTTCGAGGACCACGCCTCCGGCGCCAAAAATGATCGACCCGGGCTGGACCGGGCGTTGGATTTCGTCCGCTCCGGCGACGTGCTTATCGTTTGGAAGCTGGATCGCCTCGGCCGTTCGTTGTCTCATCTGCTCGCCATCGTGAATTCGCTGAAGGACAAACAGGTCGCGTTCCGCTCGCTCACGGAAGGGATGGATACGACCAAGGCCTCGGGTGAGCTGCTGTTTCATGTGTTTGGCGCGTTGGCCCAGTACGAGCTGGCCTTGACCCGGGAACGCGTAGTGGCTGGCTTGGCTGCCGCCAAGCGGCGCGGCCGGGTCGGCGGACGCCCCCGCGCCATTGTCGGCGAGAAACTGGACGCCATTATCGCCGCGCTGGACGGTGGCATGTCGAAGGCGGCCGTGTGCCGCAACTTCGGCGTTAAACGCACCACGCTGATCGAAACGCTCGCGCGGGTCGGCTGGCCGAGCGCCACCGGAACGCCGCAACGATGACCCGAAAAAGCAAGCGACTGGCCGTCCTATCGGACGCCGAGCAGTACGCCTTGTACGGCCTGCCTGATTTCGACGACGCACAGCAATTGGAGTATCTGTCGCTGTCCGAAACGGAGCTGGCGCTCGCCTGCAGTCGTTCCGGGCTTCACGCCCAAATCCACTGTGCCCTGCAAATCGGCTACTTCAAGGCCAAGCACGCCTTCTTCCGCTTCACCTGGAGCGAAGCGGAAGCCGATGTTGCTTTCGTTCTGAGCCGCTATTTCAATGATGAGGTGTTCGAGCCGAAAGCCATCACCAAGCACGAACACTATGTCCAGCGCTCCCTGATCGGCGAACTGTTCGGCTATCGACTTTGGTCGGCCGGCTTCCTACCGCAGCTCGCGCAGCAGGCCGCGCAGATCGTGCGGCGCGACGTCACGCCCGGTTTTGTCGTCGCCGAGCTGATTGTCTGGCTCAACGAGCAAAAGATCGTGCGGCCCGGCTATACGACCTTGCAGGATCTGATCAGCGAAGCGCTGTCCGCCGAACGCCGGCGCTTGGGCGATCTGCTCACCGCGGTACTGGACGATACGGCCAAGGCTGCGCTGGCCCAGCTCCTGGAACGCGACGATACGCTCTCCGAACTGGCCGCCCTCAAACAGGACGCCAAGGATTTCGGCTGGCGGCAGATGGCACGGGAGCGGGAAAAGCGCGCCAAGCTGGAACCGTTGTACCGCATCGCCAAGACGCTGCTGCCTGGGCTCGCGATCTCGCAGCAGAATCTCCTCTACTACGCCAGTTTGGCCAACTTCTATACTGCCCACGACCTGCGTCACCTCAAATCCGAGCAGACCTATCTGTACCTGCTCTGCTACGCGTGGCAGCGCTACCGGCAGCTCACCGATAATCTCGTCGACGCTCTTGGCTACCACATGAAGCAACTCGAAAAGGAGAGCAAGGCGCGAGCGAACAAGGAGTTCTTGGCGGAGCAAGCGCGGCACCAGCAGGAAACACCGCAAGTCGGACGCTTGCTATTGCTCTTTGTCGACGACACGGTGTCCGACGCCACGCCCTTCGGCGATGTGCGCCAGCGTGCGTACAAGATCATGCCTAAAGACGCACTGCAGAGCGCTGGTCGGCGCATGAGCGTGAAGCCAGCGAGCAAGTTGGCTTTTAGGTGGCAGGTGGTCGACGGGCTCGCCAACCGCATCCGCCGCCACCTGCGCCCGCTCTACGGGGCGCTCGACTTTGCCAGCGTCGCCCCGGACAACCCGTGGCTCGCGGCACTCGCTTGGGCGAAAGGTGCGTTCGCGAAACAGCAGCGCTTGTCGCAATGTCCGCTCGCCGAGTGTCCTCCGGACACGCTGCCCAAGCGGCTGCGTCCCTATCTGTTGCGGTTTGATGCGGAGGGCAAACCGACGGGGCTCCAGGCCGACCGCTACGAGTTCTGGTTATACCGCCAAGTCCGCAAGCGCCTGAAGTCTGGCGAACTCTACTTGGACGACAGCCTCCAGCACCGCTGCTTTACCGATGAACTGGTCTCTCTTGACGAGAAGGCGGATGTACTCCGCCAGATGGACATCCCTTGGCTGCGGAAACCGATTCATGCCCAGCTCGATGCGCTTGCGGCCGAGCTGCATACGCAGTGGCTGGCGTTCAATGGCGAGCTGCGCCAGGGAAAGCTGAAGCATCTCGACTATGACAGCGAGAGCAAGACGCTGACTTGGCGCCGACCCAAGGCCGACAATGATACGGAACGCCAGGACAGCTTCTACGAGCAGCTAGTGTTCTGCGACATCGCCGATGTCTTCCGTTTTGTGAACGACGAATGCCAGTTCCTATCGGCGTTGACGCCACTGCAGCCGCGTTACGCCAAGCAAATCGCCGACGCGGACAGTCTGATGGCCGTCATCATTGCCCAGGCGATGAACCACGGCAACCTCGTCATGGCGCGCACCAGCGACATTCCCTATCACGTGCTGGAGGAGGCTTCCCAGCAGTACCTGCGTCAGGCCTCGCTGCAGGCGGCCAACGACCAGATCAGCAATGGCATCGCCGCCTTGCCGATCTTCCCACACTATTCATTCGACCTCGGCGCGCTCTACGGCGCGGTCGACGGTCAAAAGTTCGCCGTGGAGCGCCCGACCGTCAAGGCACGTCACTCGCGGAAATATTTCGGGCGCGGCAAGGGTGTCGTGGCCTACACCCTGCTATGTAACCATGTGCCGCTGCAGGGTTGGCTCATCGGCGCGCATGAGCTCGAGGCTCACCACGTGTTCGACATCTGGTACCGCAATACGTCCGAGATTATGCCGAGCGTGATCACCGGCGACATGCACAGCATCAACAAGGCGAACTTCGCCATCCTGCACTGGTTCGGGCCACGCTTCGAGCCGCGTTTCACCGATCTGAAAAAGCAACTGAAAGAGCTCTACTGCGCCGATGACCCGTCGCTGTACGAGAAATTTCTGATCCGTCCTGTCGGCCAGATCGACCTGCAAGCCATCGTGGACGAGAAAGCCAACATCGACCAGATCGTCGCCACGCTGGGCCTCAAGGAAATGACCCAAGGCACGCTGATCCGTAAGCTGTGCACCTACACCGCACCGAATCCGACGCGGCGGGCCATTTTCGAGTTCGACAAGCTGATTCGCAGCATCTACACCTTGCGCTATCTGCGTGATCCGCAGTTGCAGCGTAACGTGCACCGCTCGCAGAACCGGATCGAGTCCTATCACCAGCTACGTTCCGCCATCGCCCAGGTTGGCGGAAAGAAGGAGCTGACCGGCAGGACCGACATCCAGATCGAGATCAGCAACCAGTGTGCACGGCTGATCGCCAACGCCATCATCTACTACAACTCCGCGATCCTCTCGCGGCTGCTCGCGAGGTACGAGGCGAGTGGGAACGCGAAGGCCTTTGTATTCGGTGCGCTTTGTCTTGCCCCTAATGAGGTCGTCTCTCGGATCTTGCTGAGGTTACTACTTTTTACACGTATCCTGATCAGACCCGTCCATGGCGCGCAGCGGGTGATTCATCGGCGCGGCCCCTGGAAATCCCGGGAATCTGTCGAGCTGGCGACCCTGGAATGGGTATCCTGGTTTAACCACCAGCGGCTAATGCAGCCTCTGGGGTATATCCCTCCCGCAGAAGCCGAGGCAAACTACTACCGGCAACTCGCCAGTCAGGTCGCGATGGCGGCTTGACTTAAACCAACCAGCCTCCGCGATTCCCGGGGCGGTTCACTGTGTCTTTCAGGGAGATGGTCATTCCGAGGTCTTCTCGCTCTCCTCCATCGCGGGGCTAGTTGTCTCGTCCGCCTTCCACGTCGCCTCGCGAGCCATCTCCGAGACCTTTTCGGCTCCCTCTTTGACCACCTCGGCCGCCTGCTCGACCATGGTCTTTTCTTCCTCGACTGCACCTGTTTCAGGTGCTTTTTGCTCCGATTCGGGCTCCTCGCTCTTCTCACAAGCACTCAACCCAAAGGTCGCGGCAATAACGATTGCCAGTAACAAACGGGAAACCATAGATACTCTCCTCTTCTTGCTCAGTAAGAGCCTGCAAGGTACGAACAAGCGCCTAAGACTTCAAGACATTCGGATGCGGCGCTCACGTAAATCGTCTGCGATCCTGGCAAACCTGCCGCGGGGAATCTGCGGTCAGATTGCCGATTTCTTTGCCGGCTCGACACCAAGGGCGGTCAAGACATCAATAATCCGCTCCATACCCTCGGTGACCACTTCCCTTTTTTTTGGATCCTTCCGACCTGCTTCGAGCCACTCCTTGATCTCGTCGACAGGGAGATACGCCTGGTGGCGCCTCGCGTAGGCCACCTGACACGCAAGAAACCGGATCGCGGTTTGGAGCTCCGCAGGCTGCGCTGCCCACAACAGATCCTCCGATTCCTGAACCGCCCGCGCAAAATCATCTTGTTGCATCACACCTCTCCTCCAACACCCAATCCCTCGGCGCATACGCCGCGTCGTCCTCGACGACGCATTCCCGCTCGGGGTGTCGCGTTAGTCCTCGTGATACCCGGCGGGTCCGTCCTATGCCGCCAGGTACTCGGACAATGGCGACAGGCTTTCTTTGCGCCCCGGCCGTCCTGCGTCCGCCACGCTCGGCACCGGGCGCCTCGCACGGCTCCCACAAACGACTGGACGGTGGCAGATAGCTCCTATTGCACGGACCTCTGGCGCTTACGCACGCCGGTCGTGCTATAGGAGCGCCACCTGCCGGGGACTACCGGCCTTCGTGTCCACTCTCCATGGCCGGCAGCGATAGTCCCGCAACTTTTTGAGGAATGCTCTCAGCATTCGCGAAACAGCACCGTCAAGCGTGTCTTTGATCTCGTGATGCGAAACAGGACTTCCCAGTCGCTCTTTCGCACTCGATCTTCGACAACCTGTTTGTGCCCCGGCCGTCCCGGTCACCGGCACTATGGCGACAACCTCGCAAGCTCGTTGCCGCTGCGTAGCCAGCTCCCGAGATGACTGGACGCCGTGCTCGGATGCCTACTTTGCTTCCCCTCTGGCGCGAGGCACGCCGGGTAAGCAGTGCGGCCTCACGGCTGCCGGGGATTCCCGGCCTTCGCGTTCACTCTCCATGGCCGGCAGCGAAGGTTGCGAGCCGGTTCTGCTTGGTGAAATGCGGCGCCTCCAGGGTGTCGCCGCTGGCGATGTGGAAGTCCGCGACGCCGTGCAGCACCAGGTTCATGCGGTAGAAACGGGATTGCATGCAGATCCGGGGGACGAGCATTGTTTGAAACTTAAGCAGAAACTACACGCAGTGTCCAACCGCGTTTACGCTCCATGGAAAGAAATAACCCATAACCGATATACAAATAAGCGATTATGTCGTATGCTATCCTTTTGGAAGGTGTGCCTTCCTCCCGCCTTGGCACATATCAGATACCCGGTTATGGCATAACGGCACTCCGTGGAGCCCTTACATGACGCAAATCATTACAGTCCTCCAGCAAAAAGGCGGCGCAGGCAAATCCACCCTAATCGCAAGCCTTGCCGGCTTCATGGCCAATGACGGTGCCCGGGTTCTTATCATCGATACGGATCCGCAGCGGTCATGCGTCGAGTGGGCTGCTGAACAAGATATCGCTAAACTCGACGTTCTGGAGCATCTTTCGGAAGACACACTGCTGGAAGTCATAGAGAAGATCGAAGACCAATACCACGCCATCTTTATCGATACAGCAGGCTATGATTCACGCATGGCAACTTACGCGGTACACGCTTCCGACGTCATTCTGATTCCGTGCAGAGGTTCAAAGAAGGACGTGATGGGTGCAGCCCGCACCTGGAAACATGCCGCTACGCTTACCAAGAGACAAAAGCATCTTCCGGAAATCCGCATTGTCTTGTGGAATGTAAACACCAAAACAAGCGTGTTCGAGCATGCGCGCAAAGCTCTTCAGGAAGCGGCCCTTCCTGTCTTGCACGGATCGACACCCACGCTTACGGGCTTTGATGTGATGTCCTGGAATGGAGGACTACCCACAGGCAAGGCCGCAACAGCTTTGAACAGATTCATAGCGAGTCTGCAAATCGAAGGGTTATTGGCGTTCTACGACAAAAAACAACGAAAGAATATGGAGGTGGCAGATGGGCAGGCAGCTTAAGACTGTGGATATTCTTGGCACGATTACAGATAAGGAAGAAACGCCAAAGCCGAAAGCAACAACGGCGCGTACAGCCGGCAAACTCCGGCAGCAACGCGTTGCAAAGGCACCCCTGGCGGAAAGGCAGGCGTCGGCGCGCGAAGCAGGGGAGGCGAAGCCAAGCCATTACGAAGCCGACTTACGAGCGAAACTCCGCAAGAAGACACAGCTTAACTTTGGCGGCATCCCGCGGTTCATACGCGACGAGTTCGAGCGCCTTGCCGATGCCAACGGCATGAATATGCGCGAATATCTGTACCACCTGCTGCGTAAAGAAGGCGCAGAAATCCCACCCTATAACCAAATGGACGGCCGCAAGCTGTAGTAATCAGCTAATAGGTATCTGGATAATCATATACCAAAAAATCAGTTATCGGATAATAGGTTACCAGATATCTGATCGCTTTTATTGTTGCGGATAGCCAACACTTAACCCAGACAAAGCCTTTATTTTCCTGCTCTCTCGACGATACATGCCAAACGTATAACCAGATATTATGTTGTCGGTTAACTGATAACTCATTATCCACTTTCGCGTTATGCGATATTGTGTCGCGTATGGGATTATTTCTTTGGGTTACGCACAGGAAAGGGTATGGGCCCTTTGTTGCGCCCGCACCGTCAAGGCAGCTATGTGACAGACAAAGCTAGTCCTTGTCTGGGGTCTAAACTTTTCCGTTTGCCAGGGGCTGCTCAAGCCCCGTGACGAGACCTACCCGGCCCTTGATAGGTGGCGGGCTGTTCCGCAAGGCTATGCCCTCATCGTCCAGTGCGAAGCGGGCACCTGGATATTGCGACCAGACAATATCGAGAGATTGTTTAAAAACCCGTCGAAAGTCCCGCATGCGGGCATAGTGCCAGCCAAATTGCTCTTTCAGCGCCGTCCAGGGCAGGAATTGCGGGTTATAACGATCGACCCTGTGTAGCCTTTGTGCGAGCCATGCATAAATATCCAGGGCCATTGCCGAATGCGACATCGCACCAATCGCCCGTTCATCCAGTGGCACGGCATGATTCATCAAGCTTTCAAAATATTCACTGCTCAAGCGAATCGTTGAAGGCCAGAGCGTTTGTTGCTGTGGGTATTTCGAAAACCAGAGGTCGAAGGCGTCAACGATTCTGGTGTTCACATTGACGGAGCGCCGCCCATCCATGAAGGCAAGGCGGATATTCGAGGCTGACAGCGCCGAAAGCTGTTCCTTGAACGTCTTGATTTCTCGGCCGTTCGGGGCTGTGCCTTTATCGCGGCTTGTGGTGAGGATTTTCCGTACGAAAGCGGTTAGAGAACCTTCAACCTCAACTTCCGGCTGTTGCAGCCTGATTGCTTCGGAATCCAGGTGCATCAGAATCAACCGTGCCTTTATGCCAAAGGGCAGGGGCAACTCGACAAACTTTTCCTGCGCGGGATCGAGCGCCTTGCCCGCCTCGATCATCAGGAAAGCATTACCGTTTCTCCGTTCCCAAACACGGGCTTGGCCTGGGTTACGGTAGGGGAGGCTGGTTTGGCAGAGAATGCTGTGGTGAAAGGTGATGCTATCCGTTGCGTTCCCATCAATGGCAACAGACTTCTCGATCAGCCGCTTTTTGACAGGGCTGAGTATCCGCGGCACATTTTCTAGTTGATTGTCCTTCTTCAGCATACTACATATTGTGTATCTGTTTTTTATCCGGACCAATGGTTTTAACCGGCTTATCCACAGGTTTTGGATAATACTGTGAAAACAAGGAGTTATCCACGGGCACTTTGTCGCGCAAAGCACGGGCACTTTGTCGCGCCGTTTTGGCCCTCGAATCCGCGGGCACTTTGTCGCGCCTCTCGAATTTTTGGCGCTATTTCGAATCGATGCCGATTAACGGGCACTTTGTCGCGCCCCGTTTTGCCAACAAACGCAGCTCTTTGTTATCCGGACACGCGCCTACGGGCACTTTGTCGCGCCTCTCGAATTTTTGGCGCTATTTCGAATCGATGCCGATTAACGGGCACTTTGTCGCGCCGCCCATTTTCTGTCGAACGTCTCACTACGGGCAGTCTGTCGCACTATCCTATATAGTACCTATACAAAACCGATACTGTCCCATACTTAATGTGGATATTCCTCATTCTTTCCCTGCTTTCACACGCTAACGCGCACCCGTACCCTCCGCCATCCCTGGCTTCGCCCCGCCTTCGGCGGCCTTGCGGGCACTTCCTGTGCCCTCAAAAGGTGTCCTAGCCTTCGGCTACGGACCATCTTCGATACGGCATCCTGCGTCGGCCACATCCTCTCAACATAATCCCTTTCTCATACCGCCATCACTTCTGCTAACCAATCGCATTGGACAGTAGGAAAAAGAATATAAGGGGTTCTTATGGGCGGTGTGCCAGCACGAGATGCGCTTTCTCGGCGCGCTCCGCTCTCGTCGATGCTCGGGTGATGCACAAGTCCTAAGTCCTGCACTGTCCTGCCAGGCCCCGGTTTCCCTCGCGTTGGCGCATTGTGCTATTTAGTCGCACAATTTAACCACGCGCGACTAAAACAGGAGACGCAATACCATGCGAGATCAGAACGACCCTGGCACGCTCGACCTGATGACCGGCGGGCTGCTGTTGGGATATGCCCGCGTCAGTACCGACGACCAGGACTTGACCAACCAGCGCGCCGAGCTGCGTGCAGCTGGATGCTCGCGCATTTTTGCCGAGAAGATCGCCGGCTCCCGGCGCGACCGTCCAGAGTTGGCCAGAATGCTCGATCACCTGCGCGCCAACGATGTTGTAACCGTGATCCGGTTAGACCGCCTGGCACGCAGCACACGCGACCTCTTAGACATTGCCGAGCGTATCCGGGTGGCCGGCGCTGGCCTGCGCAGCCTGGACGAGCCGTGGGCCGACACCATGACACCGGCGGGGCGAATGGTGCTGACCGTGTTCGCCGGCATCGCTGAATTCGAGCGGTCCCTCATCATCGACCGGACCCGAACCGGACGCGTGGCCGCCAAGGCCAGGGGCGTGAAGTTCGGGCCGCGTCCCTCCCTCAGCAAGGCGCAGATTGAGCATGCCTGCCGCCTGATTGACCAGGATGGCTACACCGCCAAGGAAGCCGCCGCCCTTTTCGGCGTGCATCGCTCGACCCTTTACCGAGCAATCAACAAGACAGCTGAGGGGCTCGCCCGCGGCAGCTGAAGTTGCGTGGTTTAACCGACACAAAAAGAATGGGCCATGCCACGAATCAAAGAGCTCGTGCGCATCGCCACGCTTGAAAGGCACTTCCGTGAAGGGTGGGTCGAGAGCGTCGAGATCATCGACGATGGCGAGCGTTGGAGCGTGTGCGTCCACTACACCGAAAGGGCAGAGGGACCGAAGACGCGATTTTTAACTTCGCAGCGCAAACCAGGACCGAAGCAATATGCGTCCTTTGTTACGGTTTGGAAGGTACTAACAGATCATGGGATAACAAAGGCAACGATAAGACAAAATATCGCCAGAAAAGGAGGCGGAATTTAACTTGACAGGAAGTGCGTTACTCTATGAAATGCACTGTCAATTGACCTCGCTTCCCTATTCCTTGCCTGCGCCCCGCTCGTGTCCCAGAACACGATGACAACCTACATCGAACAACGCAGCAAAGCCGATCCCCTGGCGATCCACATCACCGAGACCGACCGCTGGATGCGACCCAAAGACAAGGACGAAGCTCTTGCGGCGGCAAAAAAGCTGGTCCAAGGGGGCATGGAAATCGAGGCCGGACTCGGGCAGATCAACAGCGCCGCGTGGAAGCAACGCGGTCTTACCGTCGAGACCGTGTTCGATCCCTGCGCAAATCTCGACGCGACCCAGCGGATACTGGCGGCAAACGAGATCGAACCGAAACGGTTGCGCCAGCGTCCCGTGAAGGAACGGGAAGATGTAAGGGGCTTGGTCCGCAAGCTGGCGCCAAAGTATTCCCTCGACCCGCAACTTGTCCTCGCCGTTATCGAGGCCGAATCCAACTTCGATCCGAAGGCCAGCTCGCCAAAGAACGCCCAGGGTCTGATGCAACTCATCCCGGCGACGGCGCAGCGCTTCGGCGTCACGGACCCATGGAATCCTGAGCAGAACCTGCACGGCGGCATGGCCTACCTGCGTTGGCTGCTCGACCACTTCGAAGGCGACATCAAACTTGCCCTGGCCGGCTACAACGCCGGGGAGCAAGCCGTCGAGCTCTATGGTGGGATTCCCCCCTATACCGAGACACAGAGCTATGTGAAGCGGATCGTCAAGCGCCTCGGCGCAACAAGCGAGCAGGGTACAAGCAACAAGAGAGAAGGGCAGGGGAGGGCAGAGCGGGTAACGCAACAAGCAAGCCTGGTCTTTGAGATCGTTGCCGACGGTTTCTCCGATGAAGGGAGGCTCAGCTTTTGAGTTACCGGGACAGATAAGCTAAAAAAAGTGGCTCATGAGGCTATCTGTGTGACACCACATAAGACACGAAGAAACTCCAAGGTAACCTCTTTGAGATTGTGTGCCCATTCATGCACAGCAAGATATTGCTGAAGGTAGATCTTGTTCACGCCACG
>Ga0210060_1000566_pt1 | contig 11039 bp, 8 predicted proteins | sample Joice_CattailNLB_FD_184871 | JGI IMG/M metagenome (GOLD analysis project Ga0210060, IMG submission 184871) | Wetland microbial communities from San Francisco Bay, California, USA, that impact long-term carbon sequestration - Joice_CattailNLB_D2... | ecosystem: Environmental > Aquatic > Marine >...
ATGACTATGTCGATGCACGCTTCGGCGAACCGACGGTGCGCGACATCATCGCCGAGCTCGAAAAGCCCGGCCGTGACCCGCGACCCAAGTTCAGGACCGCGACCTTCAAGGAGGGCGTCGAGACGCTCAAGGACCTGACTGCCGGTCTGATCCTGGAAGGCGTGGTGACTAACGTGACCAACTTCGGTGCCTTCGTCGACATCGGCGTTCACCAGGACGGCCTGGTGCACATCTCCGTCTTGTCGGACCGCTTTGTGAAGGATCCGCGCGAGGTGGTCAAGACCGGTGACATCGTCAAGGTGAAAGTGCTGGAGGTTGATCTCGATCGCAAACGCGTTGCGCTCAGCATGCGGCTCGGCGATGAGGTGGCGCGCAAACCGGCGCAGGGTGAGAAGAAAACCTCGCCACCGCGTGGCAAGGCCCGGCAGGGCAAGGTGCAGCAGCGGCAACAGCCCACCAGACCGGCTCCGGTTACCGCCATGTCCCAGGCTTTCGCGAAGCTGACCGAAAAACCCTAGGCGGCGTCCAGCGGCTGTGCCGCGTGGTTGTCTCGGCGCGCCGCGCGGCCAGCGGCAGGGTCGATGACTGGCGCGGTAGTGCAATGCCCAGAAGTCGGTGGCCTACATCATCATTACTAACGGTTGGCGGCTTGATAGAGTGTGAAATGAGTTACGGGAAGGACAATGTGCGGCATGGTTCAGCCACGCGGCGTGCATCACCTCCCTGGTTCGTAGATGAAATCAGGTTTTACCAAAAGTTGCCGCCGCCTTTAATATAAACAATCGCTTCAGGGGGACTTTCGACCCACACTGGAAGTTCGGCGACTTGGTTTGAATGTCCGAAAGGCGAATGCAGACATAAACTAAATGCAATATGACAGATGATGAATAGAAAACTCCCACCCGGCAACTTCGATATGGAGGTGGTTGCTAGTGGCGATGTTGATGATGTGCATCCGGAAAATGTCGGTGTATATGCTTTAGCGGGGCATGGCGGTGTGGGTGGCTGTGCGGCTCTTTTCCGTTCCACGCGAAGTCGTGATCGTGTCGGTGATGTTCGTCATGCACATGGTCATGCGTATGGAGCATCTCGTAATGTGCGTGTTCGTGAGCATGCTGTTCTGTCAAGTGCAGCCATACGCCAAGTGCCATGAGCGCCCCGGCCACCATCAACGGAAGCGTCAGCGATTCACCCATGAGCAGCGCCAGCATGGCGCCGAAGAAGGGTGCCACCGAAAAATAGGCCCCGGTGCGTGACGTGCCGAGGTGACGCAAGGCGACCACAAATAGGGCCAGGCTGACGCCGTAGGCGAGAAAGCCCACCAGCATCGCTCCGAGCATCGGCGTCCAGGGTGGCCAATGCGCGCCCAGGGCAAACGCTATACCCAGATTGACGCTCCCTGCCACTAATCCTTTGGCCGCGGCGATCCAGGTCGCATCGGTCAGCGAGACCTTGCGCGTGAGGTTATTGTCCAGCGCCCACGCGAAACAGGCGCCGAGTACGCACAGTGCGGGCCACAACCCCGCGAACCGGGCTTCACCCGGCCAACTCAATACCACGGCGCCGGCGACAATCGCCAGCATCCCCAATGCGATGCGCCGGTCGAAGTTCTCACGGAACACAAACCAGGCAAGCAGGGCCGTGAATACTCCTTCGGCATTGAGCAGCAGGGAGGCGCCAGAGGCTGGCATACCGGTCAGGCCAAACATCAACAATACAGGACCGATTATACCACCGGCCGCAATCGCACCGAGGAACCAGCCTGCTTCGGCGCGCGGTAATCTGACGCTGGGCAAACGGCGCAGACGTCGGTAGAAGGTAAGACCCAGGCCGGAGCCTGCATACAGCAGACCCGCGAGCAGCCAGGGACTGACACTGTCGAGCAGCAGTTTCGCCAGCGGCGTGCCGGCACCGAACAGCAAGGCGGCGCCCAGCGCTGCCGGGATGCCGGGTGTACGGGTGGCGGATAGCCAACTCAATCTGTCGCTCCTGTGTCGGTCAGTACGCCCAGTTGTGCCGTTCGTTACGTGCGTGCTGGCGCCAGGCATAGAGGGCATCGTAGATCACCCGACCCTGTGCCAGGCAGGCGTGGTCGTCCTGAAAAGTATGCGAGAGGCCGAGCGAAATCGCCAGGAGTCCCGCACACTGCGGGGCGAGATCCAGCCGATCGGTGTCCGCGCCGCGCACGATGACGGCCAGATCGAGCAGCGCCGGATCTGTCAGCGCGTATTTTTTCAGGAAGATGTCGAAACTGCACAACTCGCCTTCGTGCGACAGTTCGACGCCGGGGATGTCATAGGGAATCGCACCGGTTTCGTTGGCAATACGCAGTATGTCGTCAGACGGTACATAGAGAAATTCCGCCTCCGGGTCGATGAAACGCGCGATCAGCCAGGGACAGGCGATGCGGTCGATTTTGGGCCGTTCACGGGTGATCCATTTCATGAGTCCATCCCTCGTTCGACATCACAGATTCTTAGCGTGGAATAAATGTATAGACGAGTCCCAGCACTGCGCAGGCCCCGATGACTTTCAAAATATCCAGTTTGTATTTCCACAGTGCGATGAAAGCAGCAAGGGACACCAGTGCCGCGAACCACTGGAATTCACCGGCGAAGGGCGTGGCTTCGGTACCCGCCGGCCACAGGACATGCCAGGCAAAGAACACCGCGAGGTTGATCACCACACCGACCACAGCGGCCGTGATACCGGTCAGGGGCGCGGTGAATTTGAGATCGCCGTGCGTGGCTTCCACCAGCGGTGCGCCGGCGAGGATGAACAAATAGCTCGGCAGGAAGGTGAAAAAGGTGGCTACCGCCGCGCCGGCGGCGCCGCCCCAGAACAGCGCGTCGGGGCCGAAGATCGCCTGCGTCCAGCCACCCACGTAACCAACGAAGGCGACCACCATGATCAATGGTCCCGGCGTCGTTTCACCCAGCGCCAGACCATCGATCATCTGCGGACCGGTGAGCCAATGGTAATGCTCCACGCCACCCTGGTAGACATAGGGCAGCACGGCATAGGCGCCACCGAAGGTCACCAGCGCGGCCTTGGTGAAAAACGCGCCCATGTCGTGCAGGGTGCCCGCGGGTAGTGCCAGCAAGGCCAGTGTCCATAGGCCGACGAACAGTGCGATCAATACCGCCAGTCTGCCTGGCCGGAACTTCACATGCGCGGGCGGGGGCGTGTCATCGTCGAGCAGCGCCGGGCCGTAGGTTTTGTTGGACGCACCATGACCACCACCGGCCTTGAATTTGTCCGGTGCTATGCGGCCACCGATAAAACCCAGGATGCCGGCGCCCAAAACGATGTAGGGGAAGGGCACATGGAAGACAAAGATAGCCAGGAACGAGGCAGCGGAGAATGCCCGGAGAAGGTTGTTCTTCAGTGCCCGTGAGCCGATGCGCCAGGCGGCGAACAACACGATGGCCACCACGGCCGGTTTGATGCCCGTGAACACGCCTTGTACGAAGCTCACATCACCGAAGACTGTATATATCCAGGTTAGCGCGATCAGGATAAACAGCGACGGCAACAGAAACAGCGTGCCGGCCACGATGCCGCCCCAGCTGCGATGCAGCATCCAACCGATATAGATAGCGAGCTGTTGCGCCTCGGGTCCTGGTAACAGCATGCAATAGTTGAGTGCATGCAGGAAACGATGCTCGGAGATCCAGCGCCGTCTTTCCACCAGTTCCTGGTGCATCATGGCAATCTGGCCGGCGGGTCCCCCGAAACTGATGAAACCGAGCTTGAGCCAATACCAAAACGCCTCCCCGAACGTGGGGTGGACGGGTCTTTCAAGCGGTGCTGTCATGTTGGCTTGGTCTCTTGCTGGAAGGCGAGATACAGGTCATCAAAGACCCTGCCTGCGTCATTCAACAGGCTGTCGTCATCGGTGGTGCGGGCGCGTATTCCGGTCAGCACGCGCTCCAGCCCCGCCGCTTCGGGTACAGGCAGACCGCCGACATCGAGGCAATGGACGATTTGTGCAAGGCGTTGCAGTGCGGGATCCCGGTTGAGGCCGAAACTCGCCATCAGTGTCTCGAAGGTCACCAGCAGGCCAGTCGGGGATTCCACATGGGTGAAAGTCGCACCATCGAAATCAAATCCCAGCGCATCAGACGGACAGTCCCCGGGCGCATCGAGCCAGAGAAAGCGCGCCTGCGGATCGATGAAGCGGCGGATCAGCCAGGCGGAGCCGATACGATCCACCCATAGCTGTTTGCGTGTTGCCCACCGGCGCCCCTTGAAATCTGCTGGATCGTATCGTTGTACGGCACCTGTCATTTCTGTGGGTTCGTCCGGTGAGAGTGCACGGGCCAGACGTGCCTCCAGCGCAGTCAATAACGTGCCGACCTGGCGTTGCGCTTCGCCTGGGAAGAAGTCGATGGCCACGAGGGCGTCATACGCAGTGCGCAATTTGCGGACTTGCCGAGCCAGGTCGGAGGTTGCCGTAGTCTGGAACCCGGTGCCGCAGACCGTGATGTCATCAGACAGCTTGTGATATTCCCCGGTACGGTCAAACAGTGCGGCAAAGGGATAGTCGGTGTCACCATCGACTTCCAATAAATAGGCGGTCCCACCCGAATCACCGATGTCTTGTTCCACTTTGGCCAGGGTCTCGGTGGCATGTTCAGATGCCGGGATCAGGTAGACCCCGTCGCGCAGGACGGCGGCGCCGCTGGCCTTGAGCGTGCGCCAGGCGCGCATCCGTGGAGTCGCGTTTTCGGTGGGGAGTGTGATGATCAATAACAGCCAGCTCATTGAGTAGACAGTACTACAATATAGTAGTAAACGCTTCATCTGCGTAATAGCTACTACTGTCTTACATTGTCTCCGCCATATCAAAGCGAGGGTGATATTAAGTTGGTAGTTGGGTAGACGGTAATATCGCCGTGGATAGTAGCGAGGACATGACTGAGTACTCATAGTAGGCGACATGCCAAACCGCTAATGTGAGCGATATTCGCTCGCGGTATTGCCGATACCAGCAAGACACGTATGGGCTATTCCGGACCGGTCGGCATCACGACCAGGGTACCTTCCATACCCCGATCCCGATGGCTCTTCATGAAGGGCAACTTCTTGTTGCAGTGGAACTCATAGGAACCGGGAGCCAGCGGCGTTATATCCACGACTTCGGTCTTGGCGGCACTGACATCGACATCCACATCCAGTCCGGCCGCCTCGGCCTTCAGGGTAAAGTTATGCGGCGTCAGGCTGTCGGTATTGGTAAGTTGCAGCTGAACGGTTTCCCCGGAGTGTATTGTGATCCTGTCTGGTATAAACCGGTAATCGCCCATTTTTACTGGGATGTTGCGCACGGGCGTCGCTGCCAGCAGTTCCAGGGGATTCAGAACAATCCCTGTGAACAACATAACTGCCAGTATGAGGAGAAGAGGGGATTCTCTTGCGATGACTTGGTTCATGACGGCGCTCCAATTTTCTGTCTGCTAAGCATGGCATAGGATCTAACTTCAAGAGGAGGTTATTTAATGGATACCCGGGATTAAGCCAAAGCTACATTGCCGCCGGCCAGCACCTTGGTAATGGTGGACTTGCTCCCAACAAGGAGGCGGCGAGTAGGGTATTACAGGCCCTGCGGTTCAATGGATCCGGAGACATGTCGAAGTCACACACCGAGCTTCGCACCAGCACCCAGCAATGTTGCAATGCCAAGCAAGGCAAAGATCGCTGCCGCCACCGCGTGCACCAGCCGCATAGGGATTTTCGCCGACAGCTTGTCGCCGATAAAAACGGCTGGCACATCGGCGAGCAACATGCCCAGGGTCGTGCCGATCACTACCAGCATCGGAGAGCCAAAGTGAGCGACCATTGCCACCGTGGCCAACTGGGTTTTGTCGCCCATCTCGGCGAGGAAGAAGAAGTTGATCAGCGTGGCTCCGAAGATGCCGAATCGCCTGGCCACCTGCGTTTCGTCTTCCTCGATCTCATCCGGGATCATCGTCCAGACTGCCATGGCGATGAACGAGAGGCCCAGTACCCAGCGCAGGACTCCGGGATTGATCGTGGCTGTGATCCACGCACCGAGTGCGCCGGCAAGACCGTGGTTTGCAAGTGTCGCCACCAGGATGCCTGCGATGATCGGGAGGGGCTTCTTGAACCGCGCGGCGAGGATGAATGCGAGCAACTGGGTCTTGTCGCCGATTTCAGCGAGGGCAACAACCCCGGTTGAGACGAGGAGGGTTTCCATAATCGTTCCACGGCCGGGCAGCTGACGAATGACCACACCGCCTCCCCGGCCAATTCGGAGGTGATGTGGTCAAAGGTCTTGCCAAGCATGGGAACCGCTTACGCCATGACCCGCGGGCCAAGTATGTTGACGTAAGCCTCTTCTTTAAATCGAAGAGCGGCTACTCCCCAATGACTCGGTGATTCTAGTGCATGAATTCACTTCGGTCGATGGTTATAACGCGCGCGAACAGCCGACTCCCCCTTTCTTCGCCCCGTCCATAGGCTACTAAAGAAAAGAACCATTGTTTCGGGCCATCCGATGCTGAAATCAACTGTGGGACAGCGTCCTGGCCAGCGTTGCCATCGATGTGGCGTCTGAAAGTCTGCCGGCGCCCGTTCGGCCTTGAGATTCCGCACAGGCCGATGGAGTACCATCGAGGTACACTATAATAATGCGTGCAGTCGCCCTCATTCCCGGATCATGACCCACCTCATTGTTGCTGTGTTTCTGCTGGTTTACCTGGGCATGATCTTCGGTGGACTGCCTTTTGTGCAGTTGGACCGTGCAGGCATCGCATTGCTGGGGGCGATTGCACTGGTGGCGACCGAGTCCGTCAGCATCGAGGATGCGTTGCGGTCCCTGCACCCGCCGACGTTGATGCTGCTGTTCTCCTTCATGGTAATTTCAGCACAGCTGCGCCTGGGCGGCTTCTATTCCTGGGTGACCCGCCGACTGGGCACGCTGAGGATCCGTCCACCGGCACTGCTGGGTGCGATCATCGCAGTTGCGGCTGCCCTCTCGGCGGTGTTCAGTAACGACATCGTCTGTCTTGCGATGGCGCCGGCGCTTGTGGATATCTGCCTGGCGCGTCGACTTGATCCCGTGCCCTATCTTTTGGCCCTGGCCTGTGCGGCCAACGTCGGATCCGCGGCAACGCTTATTGGCAACCCGCAGAACATGCTGATTGGCCAGACATTGAATCTCTCATTTGGCGCCTATCTCGCGGAGGCAGCGGTGCCTGTTGTTCTGAGCCTGGTAGTCACCTGGGTGCTGATCGTGGTGCTGACTGGCGGAAGCTGGCAACTAATTACCGAAACGCTCCAGGGGCCTGCCGCCGAAAAGCGGGATGATCCCAACCGCCCGTTGAACGTCTGGCAGACCGGCAAGGGCCTGACAATCACGGTCGCCCTGTTCGCGGCCTTTCTGTTCGTACCCTGGCCGCGAGAACTGATGGCTTTGGCTGGCGCCGGGCTCCTGCTTACCAGCCGAAAGCTCCACTCCAGGCATATGCTGGGGCTGGTAGATTGGCAGATATTGATCCTTTTCATAGGGCTGTTCGTCGTCAATCATGCCCTGCAACAGACAGGTCTGCCCGCCCACGTGGTGACATCCCTCGCTGCCAATGGCTTCGACCTGAATACCCAGGGGCCTCTGTTCGTGGCCGGATTTCTGTTAAGCAACCTGGTTTCCAATGTCCCGGCAGTGATGCTTCTGCTGCCGACGACCAGCGGAATGCAGGCGGGAACCGTTCTCGCGCTGGCCAGCACGCTGGCCGGGAATCTTTTCATCGTCGGGAGTATCGCCAACATCATCGTCGTACATGAGGCGGAGCGCCGCGGCATCGTTATCGACTGGCGTCGCCACGCTCGGGTGGGCGTGCCGGTGACCCTGGCGACCCTCGGCATTACGGGTGTTTACCTTTGGCTGCGCGCGGCAACGCCCTGAACCGTCTGTCAGGCGGCACGACCTTCCGCACAGGGCATCACCAGTCGTATCGAGCACGCTGGCCTGTGGCGTCGCTCGATCAGGACCGAAAGGCAGCCGCCGGTAGGTTGTTTCACCCGGGTAGGCAATGACGCCATCCAACCGCTTGAAAAGTCCGCGAGTAAGTCATTGATTGGTTATTACACTAATTTTGGTGCTTGCTGACTTCAAGTATTTGACGCTTGGCGAGGCGGGGAGAAGAAGGCCCTGGAGAGAGTGGAATGGGGCCTTGAACGGGCTACCGGCCCAGGAGGTGAAGTCCGCAGGCTTCCGCAGATCGGCGATAAAAGCGACATTCCAAAATATAAAGCCACGCACGAACCAAGCAACGACGATAAGTATTATTCCCCTGTGTGGCTTACCGTTTATCTGCAGGAATGCGAGCGTGACAAATTCTTTTTCTCTTGCCCTGCCTTTACTTATGCAATGAATCTTCCTTCCCGGTTGAACAGCGGCCTTTTTGCTGCCTGTTTGATTTGTCTGAACCTTGTCCCAGCCGTGTCACCTGCGCGGTGTAAAAAATAGCCTAGAATGGTAGGTAATCGAGAGCAAAAGAACTCTTGATTAACAATCATTCCGGAGTTCAAAAGCCACAAAAACAGGGGGGGGGATCTCCAATGCTATCTTCGCTTACTCAGATCGGCGACAGGACGTCGGCCGACGACACGACGTGGAAGTGTGTACTTTCATCATCTCTAGCGAGCGCGAGACACCGTTGCAGCAGGATTTTTGCGCCTGTAGTGATTGCCTTGGCAATGACCTTCGCGCCAGGAACGGAAACACTGCTGCAAGCCGATCAACCCAAGGGAACCCTGAACAACAGCATTCTTGCCAGGATTAACGAGCAAAGCCCTGCAACCAAGGGGCAAGAGGAGATGCTCGGCAACACCTGCCCGATGCACTACGATTTGCCTGCAGATATTGCACTGGATCTGCCATCTTCCCTCGGACAACTCGTCTACGACCGCTACTCCTGGAGTACCTTTCTTGCCCTCGCCGCCCCCGGCGTCGACAAGCACGTCAGTCACAGTGGTGACAATCAAACGCAATGGGACCAGTGGTCATCAACGGTTGACGTGATCCAGTGCAACCTGGATCCGACGCACTGCCTTTGCGTGAACGGCGATTGCAGGAGCTCTGGTGCCCGCTATTATCCGCCGGTATGCCGGATTATTCCGGATTACCAGAAGTATCGGGTGCTCGATCAATTGAGCAAGGTGGATGACGCTTTCCTCGAGTCCGCGCAGACCAACCAGAACGGCACACCTATCGGTGGTCTTGGCAATTCCCCGGTCATTGATAAAAACGGCAAGTTCCTGCGTTATGAGATCCTTATCAGCCCGGCCAGCTACGAGTTCGTCGTCCAGAACCAGTACTACGACAATGCGGTTCTCCAGAGCCTGACCCGTTCGGTGACTTTCCCATGCGGCGAGGTTGACTACCGGGGAGGCGATCCAGCCAACCGGCGTTTGGGCGCGCTCTGGGTGAAGAATGCCTGGATGGAGCTTCCGAGCAAGTACAGTCGTAAATACGGCCCGAAGGATGAAGAAGACTACGACGACGCCTACGATACCAACAGCTATGGAAACGATGGCGATCGGGGGCAATCAAAGAGTGACACGCCGAATAGCCGGTATCACACGGAAAAACTGCTCGTTTATACGCCTAGCTATCGCAATCTCGATGGGATACCGAGCTGCGAACTGCACACCATGGCCCTGGTGGGCCAACATATCTTCCACAAGACCGAAAAGCAAATACGGGGAGTCTGGTCCACACTCGAGCATAAGGATAATGCGCCCGACTGTACCGAACTGCCACCAGCGGGTGATACGGGTGGCGCCGGCCCGAGCAAGGCGTGTCCGGCGTCGGTCAACACGAGTTATAACTTCTATCCCGTGAAGTGTTCAGCCGACGGCTCAGATCCGGAGGCGTGCCAGGCTTGCAACACACCGCCGGTTTCGAACGCGCCTGCCGGGACTTGCATCAATCCAAACATTGCGGAGAACGATGTGGGATTCTGCGTGAATCTGCCTCCCGCACCGGTTGCAGGTACAACCAGGGCCTGTCGGCAGGTCCCGGTGGCGGAATACTATCCAACGGCTAACCGTCTCAACGAGGTCTGCGCGCGCCAACTCGGACCCAAATCCGTCTGGTCAAACTACCAGCTTATCTCGACCATGTTCTACGATGAGGATAATCAGCTTGGTTGCAGGACAATCGGCGAATTCGCCTCTGAACCGGGCCGAACCTTACGCGTTCTCCAGCGGCCACTGGTTCCTGTCGGGCCCGGTCAGGACACTTCGCTCGAAGCTCCCAGGAAGCCGTTCCTTGCCAATACTTCCATGGAAACAGATGTGCGTTCCGATTGTATGGGCTGCCACAGCGGTGCCACCGTGAAGGACGCCGCGGGTAATAATAGCGTCGGCACTGACTTTGCCTACTGGCTCCAACTGGAAGTTCCGGCCGGTGGCGCCATCGATGTTGTAAATCCACATTGATGGGTGCCACGTGGCTCTCGGCCGAGATCGCGACATAGGCCGAGTAAAACTTACGTGGTCGATTTGGGGCTGAGCGGTAGAGCCAACCCTGAATCGGTCGTAATGACCTGCACGTATGTGGGCTACGAGACACGCTATGCCCATAGTTCTTTGCGTAATGCCGGTCCCACGTTGGTGATTTCCTCCGGGTAGGCAATGACGCCATCCAACCGCTTGAAAAGTCCGCGAGTAAGCCATTGATTCGTAATGATCGTTTTTGCGGTGCTTCCGGACTTCAAAAAATTGACGCGAGACGGGCCGAGAGAAGGAGGGCCAGGAGAGAGCGGAATGGGGCATTGAGGGGACTTCAAGACTGGGTCACGAAGTCCGCAGGCTTCCGCAGGAACCCCCGCAGTTTCGCAGGACCCCGCAAACAAAATGGCCAACCGAGAGCGGTTGACCTTCAGGAATTGGTGGAGGAGTGTGGAATCGAACCGTAGTCCGCAAGTATTGGTTAGTCAGGGTTGACCAACTTCTAAGATATTTCGTGCCGAACTTTTGCCGGACTCAGTCCTGCACGGTGCGGAGCAGGGTAG
>Ga0210060_1000568_pt1 | contig 11027 bp, 10 predicted proteins | sample Joice_CattailNLB_FD_184871 | JGI IMG/M metagenome (GOLD analysis project Ga0210060, IMG submission 184871) | Wetland microbial communities from San Francisco Bay, California, USA, that impact long-term carbon sequestration - Joice_CattailNLB_D2... | ecosystem: Environmental > Aquatic > Marine >...
TGTTCGGATATTTATTTGCAATACTTGTATTAAGTATTAACAATTATTTACTTAACAGGAAAAAAGTTAAGGATGATAAATAATAACACGAATCTCACATTGCGTTTTGCAAAAGAAAAAGATGTCCCTGTAATTTTTTCTTTAATAAATGAACTTGCAGAATATGAAAAGCTTCTTGATGAAGTAAAAGTAACCGAAAAAATTCTGAAAGAAAATCTTTTTGGAAAAAGAAAATATGCTGAAGTTATTATTGCGGAACTTGAAAAAATTCCTGTTGGACAAGCTCTCTTCTTTCATAACTTTTCAAATTTTTTAGGTAAACCTGGAATTTATCTTGAAGATCTTTACGTAAAGCCCGAATTCCGTGGCAAAGGAATTGGGAAAGCTCTATTAAAGAAAGTTATTGAAACGGCAAAAGAAAGAAATTGCGGAAGAGTAGAATGGGTCGTGTTGGACTGGAATAAACCGTCAATTGATTTTTACAAAAGACTGGGGGCAAAAGAGATGAAAGATTGGTTGGTTTTCAGACTAAAAGAGGATAAATTCTGAAAATCTCTTTTTCATCTTTTCTCATAATTTTTCTATCTTAATCAACGTAAAAACCTGAATTCTATATCAATAAGGAAAAATAATGCAAGACAAACATAGAGTTGTAATTACAGGAATGGGCGCAGTAACTCCAATAGGTTTATCTGTAGATGAATTCTGGAATTCGATGATGAATAGTGTGAGCGGTTGCGATTATATAAAAGGTTTTGATGCATCACGTGTTGAAACAAAATTTGCATGCGAGCTAAAAGGATTTGATCCAGCCAACTTTATGGATAAAAAATCTGCAAGAAGACTCGATCCTTTTAGCCAGTACGCACTTGCTGCTGCCAAAATGGCTGTTGAAGATTCAGGCTTGAAACCGGAAAGTATGCCTGTAGAAGATAAAGAAAAAACAGGAGTAATCTTTGGAAGTGGAATCGGAGGTTTTAATACTTTTTACAAACAGGCAATTATTAATCATACGGAGGGACCAAACCGTGTCTCCCCTTTCTTTATTCCAATGATGATTCCGGATATTGCAGCTGGACTAATTGCCATTGAATATGGTTTCAGAGGGCCAAATCATTGCATAGTTACTGCTTGTGCAACATCAAATAATAATATTATTGATTCTTATTTATTAATTAAGAATGGATTAGTTGACAGAGTATTGTCTGGCGGAAGTGAAGCAGGAATCCTTGAAATCGGTGTTGCAGGATTCAATGCTTCCAAAGCTTTATCAACAAGAAATGATTCACCCAAAACTGCAAGCAGACCTTTCGATGCAACAAGAGATGGATTTGTAATCGGCGAAGGTGGCGCCGCATTAATCCTTGAAGATCTGGATATAGCAAAAAATCGTAATGCTAAAATTTATGCTGAACTAGTTGGTATCGGATTATCTGCCGATGCCCATCACATTACTGCTCCAGATCCTGAAGGAAGAGGAGCTATTCTCTCTATGCAAATGGCATTAAAAACTTCTGGATTGCAGCCAACTGACATTGATTATATTAATATGCACGGAACTGCAACACCACTAGGCGATATTGCAGAAACCAATGCAATAAAATCTACATTTGGTGATTATGCTTATAAATTAAATGTATCTTCAACTAAAAGTATGACGGGACATCTTTTGGGTGCTGCAGGTGGAGTTGAAGCAATCGCATCTATTCTTGCAATAAGAAATAATATTGTTCCGCCTACTATAAATTTTGAACATCCCGACCCTGAATGTGATTTGAACTATACGTTTAACAAACCCCAGGAAAGAACTGTCGATATTGCAATAAGTAATGCTTTCGGTTTTGGTGGACATAATACTTCAATAATATTTAAAAAATTTGAAGAATAAAAGAATAAAATTTCTTTTTTTTAAGTATGGCTACTTCTCAGAAATTTTTTGATGTTGCAGTTATTGGCGGGGGACCTGCAGGAACTATTGCTGCTTGCAAGTTATCATCTCAAGGTTATAAAGTAATTCTTTTTGAAAAAGCTAATCCACCGCGTTACAAAACCTGTGGGGGAGGAGTTGTAAAACGTGTTGCCGAATTACTTGACACGGAAATTCGTTCAGAATTTGAAAATGAGTTTTACTCTGTTGAAGTTTTCGATCACCAAGCTGACTTTCATCATCTCGTAACAAGAAGTTACCCTTTGGTTTATATGTGCACGAGAGAAAACTTTGATAATGCTCTTCTCAGAAAAGCAGAAACCGCAGGAACAGTGATTATGAAAAACTGTGAAGTCTTAAATTTTAGTGTAAATAATGAATCTGTTTTGATTGAAACTGCAAATGGAAATTACTCTGCCGAATTCATAATTGGAGCTGATGGAGCACAAGGAATTTCAGCAAAAAAATCAGGATTAAAAATTCATAAAAAGAATTTACCTGCCCTTGAATATGAAGTTTCGGTTTCAAAAACGGATTTAGAAAAGTTTCCCACTGCAAGATTTGATTTCGGAGTTGTACCGGGAGGATATACCTGGGTTTTTCCTAAAAGAAATCATCTCTCAATTGGATTAGGAATTTTTGCGACAAACAATAGAACCGAAAAGGTCAACAAATATATAAATGACTACATTTTAAAACTTAAGCTAAACAGAATAGAAAATATTGAAAAACATGGATTTTATATTCCCGTCAGTCTCGCAAAAAACAAGTTATCTTTAAACAGAATTTTTCTTGCAGGAGATGCAGCGGCTTTAGCTGATCCTTTAACTGCCGAAGGCATTAGCTCAGCAATATTTAGTGGACAGTTTGCAGCGGAAGCAATAATTGAGGGAAAGGGAGATACAGAAAGATCATCTTATCTTTATAATCAAAAAGTAGAAGAAAATTTGTGGAAAGAATTAAAAGGAAGTCTCTTTTTTAATAAAGTTTTTTATAGTTATGATAATATCCGTGCTTTTCTTATGAAGCACTACGGAATAAAATTAAGCGAGATAATTGCTGATATAATTTCAAACCAAAGAAAATACAGCAGCTTGTTGAAAAATCCCGTCAATTATTTTAAGCTTGTCAAACATTATTTCCCAAATACCCGCCAGGAAAATATATTTTATCCCGAACATGTATGACTAACCTTTAATAAGCCCCATCATTTCTTTTACAGCATCTTTTAAACCCACAAAAACAGCATGTGCAATAACAGCATGCCCTATACTTACTTCATCTATGTCAGGAACTTCTCTGAATACTTTAATATTTTGATAATTAAGACCATGCCCGGCATTAACTCCAAGCCCTAACTTTTTAGCATGTTTAACAGCAATTCTGATTCTTTCTAACTCGTCGAACTGTTCTTCCTCAGAAAGTGCATTTGCGAAAACACCTGTGTGAATTTCAATATAATCTGCACTAATTTCTGCTGCGGCATCAATCTGATCAATGTCAGGTTCTATAAAAAGTGAAACTTCGATCTCGGCATTATGAAGAGCTCTGACAGTGTCACGAAAGAGAGTTATGTTGTCAATAACATTAATACCACCTTCAGTTGTGAGTTCCTGTCTTTTTTCCGGAACTAATGTTGCCAGCTCGGGACCAACATCGCAGGCGATTTTTATTATTTCTTCAGTGGCAGCCATTTCAAGATCAAGCTTAGTAGTAATCAATTCTCTTAAAAGTCTTACGTCTCTTTCGTTTACATGTCTTCTGTCTTCTCTTAGATGAACAACTATACCATCGACACCAGATTGTTCTGCAATCATAGCTGCAGTAACTGGTTCAGGCTGAGTTTCTCCCCTCGCATTCCTTATTGTAGCAATGTGATCTATGTTAAGTGAAAACCGCATTTTTAATCCTCAGAATATTGTCTTTAAAATATTGATTAAAGAATTAATGCCAAGACCATAATCGTTTGCCCTGTAACGAAGAACCGATATTAAATCAATAATAAACATAACACTCATGTGAGTTATTATGCAATAAAAAATTGATCTTGTTCTTAAAGCTAAAATTCCTAAAGCGATCCCGGCAATAATTGCACCGAAAGTTTCTGGCGCCGGTTTCCCATTATGTAGTATCAGGAAAGGAATCATCTGAATTAATACTGCATAGTACCCGAACTGCTCTTTCAATCCGAACAAAACAAAACCACGCCAGATAAATTCCCATGCAAATATGTAGACAAGTAATCCTATTTCAAAAAGAAAAAATGTTCCCCAGGAATCCCGTGCTGAGGCTAAATGAGGATATGTTCTGCTAAACTCAGGTAAAGCTGAGACAATCCAGATTACGGGAATCATAATCATCAAAAAGATAAAAGTGATTTTTAAACCAGTCCTGTGATCACCAAGAGAAATTCCATAATCAGAAAGATTTTCTTTTAATAAATATTTTATAAGTAAAACCGGAAGGACAAAGAGTGTAAAGAAGTCCCCGATAAACCAGTAATAATATTCTAGTAAAAATACGTCCGGGTTTGACTGGAAATATTGAAACAAATAGTGCCGGAAGAATATTCTTGATGTGTAATAGTAAGAGATAGTTTGAAGAACAGCAATCGACAAAAAAATAATAATTACTTTTTTATCAAGACCTTTGATTATACTCCAAAGCCTTCTTAATTCTTCTTTAAATAAAAATTTTTCCATTTGATTTTTGGACTTAGTATAAAATAAAGAATAAAAATTATTTAAACCTCATTTTTAGGATAAAACAGAGTCTTGTATCCCCTTAGAGTCTTGACAAAATTTCTCTTTAATACTATATTAGCACTCGTCATTTAAGAGTGCTAATATTTAAATATAACTTATTATAAAAAAAGGAGTTAACAATGAGCAAAATGAATTTAACCCCTTTAGCTGACCGGGTTATCATAAAACCGAGTGAAGCTGAAGAGACGACCAAAGGTGGAATCATACTGCCTGATACAGCCAAAGAAAAACCAATTGAAGGAACAATTGTAGCTGCTGGTCCAGGTAAAGTTACGGACGACGGCAAAACAGTAAAATTAGGTGTTAAAGTTGGAGATAAAGTATTGTACGGAAAGTACAGTGGTACTGAAGTAACGGTGGAAGGCGAAGAATATTTAATAATGAGAGAAAGTGACATTTTCGCAATTGTCGGTTAATCGCTTTTTTCTATAATAAAACTTGAAATAAAAAAAAGGAGATAAAACAATGGCTTCAAAATTAATAGAATTCGATAGTGAAGCTCGTACTAAACTTAAAAAGGGAGTTGACAAACTTGCCAACGCGGTAAAAGTAACTCTGGGCCCAAAAGGAAGAAACGTTGTGCTGGATAAAAAATTCGGTGCACCAACCGTAACCAAAGACGGTGTTTCAGTTGCTAAAGAAATTGAATTAGAAGATCCGGTAGAAAATATGGGTGCTCAAATGGTTCGCGAAGTTGCTTCCAAAACAAGCGACGTAGCCGGAGACGGAACTACTACTGCAACAGTTTTAGCACAAGCAATATATAGAGAGGGATTAAAGAACGTAACCGCAGGTGCAAATCCAATGGATTTGAAACGTGGAATTGATCTTGCAGTTAACAAAGTAATAGAGTACTTAAAAACTATAAGCAAAGATGTTGAAGGCAGAAATGAAATTGCTCAGGTTGGTTCAATATCTGCAAACAATGATAAATCAATTGGTAATTTGATTGCAGATGCAATGGAAAAAGTTGGTAAAGATGGTGTTATTACAGTTGAAGAGGCAAAGGGTACCGAGACATCTTTAGATGTTGTAGAAGGTATGCAATTCGACCGTGGTTATCTTTCACCTTATTTTGTAACCGATGCTGAATCAATGGAAGCCGTTCTTGAAGATCCTTATATCCTGATTCACGATAAAAAAATCTCAGCTATGAAAGATCTTCTTCCTATACTTGAGAAAGTTGCTCAACAGGGAAAATCTATGCTTATTATTGCTGAAGATTTAGAGGGTGAAGCTTTAGCAACTCTGGTTGTTAATAAGATTCGCGGAACTTTGAGAATAGCTGCCGTAAAGGCTCCTGGATTTGGAGACAGAAGAAAAGCAATGCTCGAAGATATTGCTACATTAACAAGCGGTACTGTAATTTCTGAAGAACGCGGTTTCAAACTTGAGAATGCGACTGTTTCCTACTTGGGTACTGCTAAGAAAGTTGTGATTGATAAAGACAATACAACGATCGTTGAAGGTGCAGGAAAAGCCGAAGATATAAAGAAAAGAATAAATGAAATAAAAGCTCAGATTGACAAAACTACATCTGATTATGATAAAGAAAAATTACAGGAAAGACTGGCTAAGTTATCCGGCGGTGTTGCTGTACTTAAGATAGGTGCTTCTACAGAAATAGAAATGAAAGAAAAGAAAGCACGTGTTGAGGATGCTTTACACGCTACACGTGCCGCAGTTGAAGAAGGTATCGTATCTGGTGGTGGAGTAACTTTCGTTCGTGCAATCAGTATGCTTGATAAGCTCGAAGGCGAAAACTTGGACCAAACAACCGGAATAAAAATAATTCAGAAGGCACTTGAAGAACCTTTAAGACAAATTGTTAATAATGCCGGTATCGATGGTTCGGTAGTTCTTCAGAAAGTAAAAGAAGGAAAAGACGACTTTGGTTTTAATGCAGCTACAGAAACTTATGAAAACCTGATTAAGGCAGGAGTTATCGATCCTACTAAAGTTACAAGAACAGCACTTGAAAATGCTGCTTCTGTAGCTTCTCTCTTAATTACAACAGAAGCTGTTGTATATGAAAAGAAAGAAAGAGAATCTGCTATGCCAGCTATGCCTCCGGGAGGAATGGGTGGTATGGGCGGAATGGATTATTAATAGATCCAAACTCTATCGAATTAGGCGGGAAGTTTGCCCGCCTTTTTTATTTTTAAAAACTCTTTAAAAGTATTTTAAAATCTAATTTGGTAGCTAAAGGAAAAACTATTGTTGAGTTTAAAATCAAAACCCGGTATATAAGATATGACTTTTGCATCCCCAGTATCAGAAAGGAAAAGTAAATCAAACTGGCTGTAAAGCCAAAGAGCAGCATAGGTAATGAAAGCGAAATTTCTCATCCTGTAAGCAAAATTATAATCATTATATTTTCCTGCAACATTGTTTATATCTGTCTCCTGCAGATATTCTTTCTCCTTTTTATTCGTGTCAATAATGTAATAAATTCCTGCAGCTATTGAAGCAACCGACAGTGTTGTTAATGCCCAGGCTTTAAAATCACTATGTAAATAAAGATGTCCCGTACCCGGAATAAAAACAGAGCGTAATAAAGCCTGCCTTAAAATTTCCTTATTAACAGTATCTCTTATAGTAACAGGAATTTCTACATAAACAGTGTCGTGTTTTGCAATTTCCGGTTCTTCATTGTGATCCAAATTTAGTAAATATAAATTTTTCACCTTATCAAAGAACGAAATTATCTTGGGGGATGTATTTGATGGATTCATTTCAAAAGAAGAATCAACTTTAAGAATTTCAATGAAACTAACCCGTGCGCTCTGCTCATCAGAAAGTGTGAAGTAAGCTATTCCCTGCATCCTGTAGATTTCAATTAGTTCATTATTACTAAAGTGGTCCTTATCTTTTATTAATCGAGATGCTTCATTTATCACATCTGAATATTCGAAGTTACCGAATTTTTCAGACAGGTCTTTCAAATTTTGTTTTGCATCCTGTGAAAAGACAGGCAAAGAAATAAAAGATAGAATTACTACAATTAAATATTTATTCATACTTCCAAATAAAAGTACATTTTATACAGTAATATAAGTTTTTTGGACGGGAAAATTAAACTTGAGGATTATTGGTTGTTCTTCAACTCATTAAAATTATATTTTAATGTAAGTGTCTCCTTTGGTTTAATTATGATTTTTTCTTCTATATTTTGATAACCCGGGTTACGGATTGATAAATTATGATCTCCGGAAATAAGCATAACCGGTTTTAACAAAGGACTCGTGCCTTTATAGTTCCCGTCAATAAATATTTCTCCCCATGGATAAATTTTACAATCGAAATATCCGACCTTATCATAAAAATTAATCTTAACAGAACGTAGTTTATTTTTTTTGATTAAAATGTTTTCATAATAGGGAGGAAAATCCGGGTGTACTAATTTTAACACATACCTTCCTGTTTCAAGTTGAATACTTTGTCCCAAAGGAGTGGTCTCAATTTTCCTGTTATTAATGTAAATTTCTGCCCACGGATTTGCTTCTACAAAAAGATCACCGTAAGTAACTTTCTCAACACTGTTCTCTTTTTTTGTAACTGACTTATTTGGGGTTTCAATATCTGCAATTGGTTTTTCATTAATCTTATCATGAATAGCTAAGGTTTCATTTGTATCAGCAGTGGAAATTTTCTGTTGTGGATTTTCAATAATACTTTTATCATTCTTCGATGGAATAAAAAATCTTACTATGGCTATAATAATTATTATAGCCGCAGATATATATAAGATTCTGGCTTTAGTTTTATTTGATCTGGTTGGTGTTGTTTCAACTTTTTGGGAAGTCTCATTACCGACAATCTTAAAATAGGTTAAAGCCTCGAGTGCATTCCTTGTTCTTTTGTTAGGATTTTTCTTTAATAAATTCGATAACAGGTCCCGTACATCAGAGGGCAAAAAAGAAATCTGCTTAACATCTTTTTCAATATTGTAATTCAAAATATTATTGATCGTATCGTTAATATCCTTTCCAATAAAAGGATTTTGCCCTGTAAAGAGTTCATAAATAACAATACCTGATGAAAAAAGATCCGTTTGCTGAGTTAGTTCCTGGCCTCTAATTTGTTCCGGCGACATATAACCGGGAGTTCCAACAATTGTAGATTTATGAGTCAAGAAAAGATCATCTCTTGCAAGGGCTAAGCCAAAGTCTGCAATTTTTAATTCCAGCTCAGCATTCACCAGAATATTTTCAGGTTTTATATCTCTATGTACAACCCCGCTTTTATGTGCTGCATTTAATGCTTCTAAAAGTTGTATAGAAATATGGACTTTTTGGTCATCGGAAAGTTTATCTTCATTAATAATTTTTCTTAAATTTTTTGCTTCAAAATATTCGAATGATATGTAAAAGTTATCTCCCGCTGTTCCAAAATCGAGAACCTTTATCAGGTTGTGATGATCGAGCTTGGCAAGAATTTTTGCTTCTCTTCTAAACCGTTCAAGAAAAGTTTGATCTGGTAATTCTTTTGTAGAAAGAGTCTTTAGAATTATTTTCTTGCCGAGGTAAATATGATTGGCTAAATAAACAGAAGTGTGTTGATCCTTTTTTAGTGTATCGATAATTTCGAACTTATCAAACAGGATATCCGATTTGTTATTTGGCATTTCATTATTTGTTTGTATTCATCTCTTTTAGCTTAAGTTGTACCCACCTTACGGAAACCCCAAGAGATTTGGCAGTCAATGTCCGGTTATCATTATACATTTTAAGTCTTTTTAAAAGAAGAATTTTTTCAAAGTCCCTTAAAGTACCAATAAAGTTTGCATCATTTGAATCTTCTTCCATAATAATATGTTCCGGCAGTAATTTGTCAGAATCACAAAGAATAATAGCTCTCTGTATTACATTTTCTAGCTGCCTTACATTTCCGGGCCAGCTATACTCTTCAAGCATTTTCATTGTACCTGTTTCAATATGAATTTTTTTATCGGAAAACTTTTTAATAAAATGATTTGTTAATAAAGGTACATCACCAACTCTCTCACGAAGAGGCGGAACTTTGATTGGAAAAACATTAAGTCTGTAAAAAAGATCTTCCCTGAACTTTTCATCTTTAACAAGCTGATTCAAGTCCTTGTTTGTTGCGGCAATTACACGTGCATCTACATGTATAATTTTAGTATCCCCCAGACGCATTATTTCTTTACTTTGTAAAACTCTTAATAATTTTGCCTGGAGCGCCATAGAAATATCTGCAATCTCATCGAGAAAAAATGTTCCGCCACTTGCAACTTCAAAAAGTCCTTTTTTATCCGAAGAAGCTCCTGTAAAAGCACCTTTCTTAAATCCAAATAATTCGCTCTCGAGCAGTGTATCCGGAATTGAGCCACAGAATTGTGCAAGATACGGTTTATCATTTCTATTGCTTAAATCGTGAATTGCTCGTGCTATTAATTCTTTGCCTGTTCCACTCTCTCCAAGAAGTAAGACTGTTGCGTCTGTGCGGGAAACTTTATTTATGAGAAGAGCAAGCTTTTGCATTACTACACTTTCCCCCATCAGCTTGGGGATTTTTCTTTCCGAATCGATCCTGTTACGTAGAAGTATATTTTCTTTTTCCAGTGTTTCAAGCTTACTTATTTTAGCAAGAGCCAGGGAGACAATATTCGAGAAAAAATCAAGGAAAGTAAGATTTTCTTCATTAAACTCTTTCCTGTTCATCCTGCTATCGGCTAAAATCACACCCCATATTCTTTCATCTTTAATAATCGGAACCCCAAGAACAGATTTTATATTTTGAAGTTGAACGCTTTGGAATTGCGAAACATTCGGATCACTTTGTACATCATGATATAAACAGGGCTGCTTGGTATCTACAACTTTCTGCAAAATCCCGGACGAAAATTCTGAAAGATCTTCAATATTTTCTTTCTGAACATTTCTCGCTGCAATAATACTGAATTCTTTTTTGATGTCGTTGTATTGAACGAAAAGTCCCCGTTCGGCATTTACTACATCAATAACAAGATCGAGGGTATCACTTATAAGCTTTTCCGTATAATTAACGGAATTTAAAATCCTGCTAATCTGATAAAGCGTATCAAACTGCTCCTTTGATATCAGCCTGATTTTTTCTATAGTTTCCGGTTCGTAAAAATTCATTTGTGCCCTTTGTTTCTATTCTAAAGATAACAAAATTTTCTTATTGAATTCGGAAAGTTGCCTGCCTTGACCTCGAACGGTTTTGATATTTGTCAATAATCCATAATACCCAGTAATAATTCCCCTGCGGTAAATTCTGGGTCATAAAATAAGATGTGGAATCAGCTGGTATATTCTCCTTGTTTCGCATAAGTTGAGCTTCGTTTGTAT
>Ga0210060_1000573_pt1 | contig 10916 bp, 9 predicted proteins | sample Joice_CattailNLB_FD_184871 | JGI IMG/M metagenome (GOLD analysis project Ga0210060, IMG submission 184871) | Wetland microbial communities from San Francisco Bay, California, USA, that impact long-term carbon sequestration - Joice_CattailNLB_D2... | ecosystem: Environmental > Aquatic > Marine >...
ACAGGCTGACCTGCACACGTCCCGTTGCCGTGGTCGACTGCTGGGCATTCTCAACCAGATGCACCAGCACGTTTTCCAGGCGCTGTTTGTCGGCCGTCACCCGGCAACGGCCGGGGGTCAGCTCGAGGACCGGTACGGGATCGCTGGTGGAGCGTTTTGCGACTACGGCCTGCAGCAATTCCGGCATGTCGATCAGTACCTTTTTCCCGGACAGTACATGCTTGTTGCGCAACTGCTCAAGCAGGCGCTTGATATCCGCGGCAGCCGTCGACACCGAATCAAACGCATCTTCCAGGAATGCCGGATTATCCCTGTGCCGCACCGCATTCCTGGCAACCATTTCCAGTCCCGCGGCAATATTCTTCAGATCGTGCACCATATAGGAGGACAGCCGGTTGAACACCTCGAACTGTTTCGCCTGCGCCAGCGCGTCCGAGGTCATGATCACGGCCAGGTGCCCGGCCACCTGGCGCGCCGCCGTCTTCAGCAGGTCCCGGTCCTCCCAGTTCACTTCCCGGACGAGCAGGGGTCTGGCCAGTACGACGAAACCCGGTAGACTGTCGGACCCTGGCAGCGGCACGATCAGCCAGCCGTGATCGATGTTGGCCAGCCACGCCGGCAGCTTCAGGCCGTCGTATTCCTCAGACCGCGAGTCAACCTCCATCAGGTTGACCACATACCCCTTGCCACCGAGAAATCGCACCAGGCTGGAATCCGCGCGCTCGATATCGTCAAACCGCTCCGCCCCCCAACTCGCTACGTTTAAATAATCACCCTGCTCATCACGCAGCCACAACATCCCGGCGCGCGCATCCACGATCTGCGCCAGGACCCTGATGGCGGTCTCGTAACTGTCTGCATCCCGCCCGGTCTCGCCCAGCGCACTGGTCAACGAAAGCCACTCGCGACGGTAGTCATACTTGTTGCGGTAAAAGTGCTTGCCAAGAAACACCCGCAGCTTGCGCCGTATCTGTACGGAGAACAGCACCACGACCAGGAAAATCGCCGCCAGCGCGAAAAAGGCGATCCTGGCGATGCGCCCCCAGCTGCCGCCGTATTCCTGCAGGTAATAGCCGGCCGCCGCCATCAGCAGCAGGTACAGTCCGCTGCCGACGATGGCCGTGGTATGCAGCACGATATCGCGCGAGATGAAAATATTGGGAGACCACTCCTGGTTGCGGGCGGCGGACAGGGTAAGCAGTGGCACAGCAAACAGGTTGACGAAACCGCGCGCCTCCCACAGTTCGTTGTCGACGCCCTTGAACAGCATCGCATTGGCATACAGGTAAAAATCGAAAGCGAATATCACCCCGCTCCCGATGAAAAGGTACTTGAGTGTGCGCCGGTGACTGGCCTCGATATTACGGTACAGTTGCTCGATGACCGCCAGTCCGATAACCGCCAGAAAGACATGTCCCAAAAACCTGAATACCGTAATGTCATACGTGCCGGCGAAACCCGGCGTATGCAATGACACCAGTTCAAGCAGGATCACGAACACGCCGAATCCGGTAAACAACAACCGTGCCCGCTGGCGCAGATACGGATGGCCGACGATCTGCTGCGTTGCCGGCTCAAACAGCTTCAGCAGGAACAGATACCAGAAGATATAGCGCAGGACCTCGAATGCCTGATAGCCACCGAGCGGCTGCCGGTCATCCACTGCAACCGCCATCGCCAGCAGCGCCCACACCGTGGTGCACACCACTACGGCCGTCAGCAACCGGCCCTGGACACTGCTGCGCCAGCTGAACAGCAACAGCACCGCAAGGAAGCCGAAGCCGAGTGCGGCGCTGAGATACCCGTAAAAGCCGAACGTCATATCCACCGGCGCTATAACACCCTTGACCCGGTCATGACTGGCCGTGCCATGTCATCAGCTTCCCTGCCTGTCGTCATGGAACTGACCTGGCGTGTTTGTAAGGTACTGAATTAAATTTAATTATCATTTCGGACAACATGTGTCAACAAATTTTACAATTTGGGCGCACAGGACGGTTATTTTCCATGACATTGAAATATATGACATATTTATTGGACTCGCCCCACGCGCACTCGAAAGATCGGGGTCAAATCGGAATATCGTTGTACTGCCAATGTGTCGCAAATACTTACAAGATCACCCGGTGGCACCCGCTCAGCTTCCGTGCACGGATCCCGAACGAACCTGTCAGTCAGGTTATTCGTATATTTATTAATTAGTTAAAAACACGTTTCTGCATTCGCCAATATATTGGCATATTTCATGCTGTCTAATTGTCAGGACTAACGTGAAACGGAGCGATCCATGCATACAGGAAAACGCACCCTCATAGCACTCGTGGCCTGGCTGCTCGCCACGCAGGCCCAGGCCATCCAGATCAGCTCGGCAGGTCAGAGCTGGAGTGTCGACTGGTCGATCAGTATCGGCACTTCCGGACCGCTGAGTGCGACAAGTACGTGGATTGTGAGTTCATTCAGCACCAGCCAGATCGTGCTGGGTATTGATATTACCAATACCACCAGCCTGACGGGTCAGCTGACCAATGCGGATATCACGACCTTTGGTTTCGGCACCACACCGAATGCAAAGTCATCGATCCTGACGGCGGGTACGACGTTTGGCAAGACAGGCAGCGGCAGCGGACCGCAGCAAACCTTCCCCGGAGGCTTCAAGCAGATCAATGTCTGCATCTTTGCCTCAGGTTGTTCCGGCGGATCGGTCAATGATGCGCTGCATGCCGGTGACAGCGACTACCTGAAGATACTGCTGACCGGCGATTTCAGCAAGGGCTTCGCCAATCTGCTGTCTTTCCCGATCAAGTTCCAGACCAATCTGGGTTCATTTCATGCCGGCGGTTGTATCAACAAGGACCCCTCCTGCACCCCGGTACCGGAGCCGTCTATCAGCGCCCTGTTCGGCCTGGGCCTGCTGCTGATAGGCCTGAGCCAGCGCAGAGTGCGGCGTATCGCTGCCGCGGCCCGGCGCCACTGATTGAATAACGGACACACAAACGGTGCTCGCAAGAGCGCCGTTTGCATTGCGTCTGTCAGCCCTGCAGCGCAAGCAGCAGCTTGTCGTGAATACCACCAAAGCCGCCGTTGCTCATCACCAGGATATGATCCCCGGAACGTGCAGCCGCAACCACCGCCGCCACCATATCGTCTATTGATGACAGTACGCTGACCGGCACCTGCAGTGTCTGCGCAACCTCTGCCAGCGACCAGCCGAGCTGTGCCGACTGGTACAGCCAGACAGCGTCCGCTCCCTGCATGGCAGCGCCAAGGGTCTCCCTGTGCACGCCCATCTGCATGGTATTGGAGCGTGGCTCCAGCAACAGCAGGATGCGCTCGCTGCCGACGCGTCTGCGCAAACCCTGCAGGGTGGTCGCAATGGCGGTCGGGTGATGCGCGAAATCATCGTAGACGGTCACACCAGCCGCGGTTCCACGCACCTCCAGTCGCCGCCTGACACCCTGGAATTCCGACAAAGCCGCGGCCGACTGCGAAACCGGCACACCGGCATGCCGGGCGGCCGCTACCGCGGCGAGCGCATTGTGCACGTTGTGCTCGCCGAGCTGCGACCAGTTCACCGTGCCCGCCACTTGCCCGTCCTGCACCACATCAAACCGGCTGCCATCGGCAGACCGCAGTACAGCTTGCCAGCGCGCGTTGCCTGCCAGCGCCGAGACCTGTTCCACCGGCGTCCAGCAGCCGCGTGCGAGCACGCGCGCGAGATTGGCATCGCCGCCATTGCTGACGATCAGGCCGTTGCCCGGCACGGTCCGGACCAGATGATGAAACTGGGTTTCGATGGCCGCCAGGTCGGGAAAGATATCGGCATGGTCGTATTCGAGATTGTTCAGCACCAGCGTGCGCGGTCGGTAATGGACAAACTTGGAGCGCTTGTCGAAGAACGCCGTATCATATTCATCCGCTTCCACCACGAAAAAGGGCGCACGGCCAGCACGTGCCGAAGTGCCGAAATTGTGCGGCACACCGCCTATCAGGAAACCGGGTGACAGGCCGGCGTATTCGAGTATCCACGCCAGCATGCTGGCGGTCGTGGTCTTGCCGTGTGTGCCGGCGACGGCCAGCACCCAGCGCCCCTGCAGGATGTGTTCCGCCAGCCACTGCGGACCCGAGGTGTACGCCATGCCCTGGTTCAGCAGGTGCTCGACCGCGGTATTGCCGCGCGACATGGCATTGCCGATCACCACGCAATCCGGCGCCGGCTCGAGATGCGCCGGGTCGAATCCCTCGTCGAGGCCGATGCCATGCGCCGCCAGCTGCGTGCTCATCGGCGGATAGACGTTCGCGTCCGAGCCGGTGACCTCGATACCCTGTTCGCGCGCGAGCAGCGCGATGCCGCCCATGAAGGTCCCGCAAATGCCGAGGATGTGTATATGCATGCAAGCTGTCTGTTATGTCAGATCAGGCCACTGACGTGCCGACAAGGATAGGGATCAACAGGATGAATTACCAGACACGTTGCTGGCGCAGCCGTCGCAACCATCGACACCCGGAGGGTGGTCGCTCAGCCGGGTGAAGTCGCCAAAAAAAAGCCCCCGCGATGGCGGGGGCTTGATAGTGGATGGGTTTGGAGCTTTCAGGCCTGTGTCTTGCGGCGGGCTATACCGGCCAGGCCGAGCAGGCCTGAACCGAACAGCCAGACTGCCGCAGGAACCGGTACCACGGCCCCGCCCACCTTGGCAATTCCGCTGGACGCTGTTGTAAAGGTTTGTCCCAGCAGCGACTGGCCAGCCGTGAACATACCGGTGCCGTTCAGCGAGCCTTCGACATGCCCTGCCGCCAGGCCACCAAGCAGCGTGTCAACGGTAATGGTGAGGTCGGCACTAAAGTCAGCAATGCCAGCGAAGGTATAGGTAATGGTGAGATTGGAGAAAGTCGCCGACAGGGCAGTTCCCCCGTCAACCATCAGTGTGCCTGTACCGGAGGTATCCGATGTCAGTGTGAACGGCAGATCCGGGCTCAGGTCAAGCAGCACGGTCGTGTCATCCGAGAGGATAAACGGTGCCATTCCACTCATGGTCACTCCGGAACTGTTACCGGTTGCATTTACTGGATTCAGTTCCAGCGCCGGGAATATCGTTGTTGCAGAAGCCGCTGTTGCCCCCAACAACATGCATACCGCCAGTATCAGGCCAGCCATTTTATTAAAATATGATTTTTTCATTCTGAGCTCCAAGCTTGGTGTTTCTTACAGGATGTGGGTGAAAAAAAGCGATCAATGACATTTATAGACATTTATACCTGGCGATTGCTGTATGCGGAGACAGTCCGCCGGTGCCAGCCCGAAACACCCAGCAGGCCAAGCCCGACGATCAACAGGGAGACCAGCCCGGGCTCGGATACCGTTGTCGTCGGCGTCGACCTCGAGGTAATGTTGCCATTACCGGACCCGGTAAAGTTGGTATTGAACATATTCGCGCCAAAGGCCGAAGTCAGGTTGAGCGTCAACGCAAACAGATCGGATGGATTGGAGAAATAGGACATCAGGCTGCCACCTGTCGGCGAAAAGATCAGCGAGAGGGCTCCCGTATTGCCGCCATTAAGACCACCCATCTGTGCCAGGCTGAATGCCCCCGTCAGCAAGCCGCCGCTGTTGTCACTGATCGAGACCGTGCCGTTACCGAAGGTGCCGATCGTGATGCCACTGCCACTGAAGGTTGAGCTAAGCGTCGTGCTCAGCTGTATCATGCTGGTCGCAAAGTTGGGCAACGGGATGATTGATTGGCTACTGAGCAGCGAGCCATTCAGGCTCAACAGCCCGCTCGATGCCGTGTATCCGATGCTGCCGCCAAACGTCAGTGTTGGAATGGCGTTTGCGACTGATGCCAGCCCCAGCAGGGCTATACCGATGACCATCCGACCAAACTTTGAAAATTCCATGTCAGTCATCCTTTAATTTGTCGAGTCAATTGTGCTATTGACTGTGAGTTTGAAAGCCTTTGCCTGCACATAAAGGCGTACGTCTTGTGACATTTGTTGTGCAGATTCCATGCCACCCATAATTTTCCAAGTAAATACACTATCTTAAATACGTTGCTTGTCGATCGTGGGAACAATCTGGTACGCCTCTGTAAAGGATAACTACAACCGTGATGTTATCTGAAAGACCTCATGCCAGCTAAGGCTGCTACCAATCCAAATAGAAAACAATGGCTTATATAATGATGCCGTCGCATTAGCCCTGCTCCCCGTACTGTAAAGAAATATGACGCCTGACATGCCGTTCCGGCAAAGAGCGACAGGCCTGAACCGATCCTGCCCGATGGGCCCGCGAGTGTAGCAAGATACCTTACCCGCCTGACCCGACGCATGATTCTTCTTGTTGATTATAAAGGAAATATCCATCCAATCACCTGCAGTGAAAGCAGGGCATACAGCAGCGAGAACCCGGCACCGATTGCCAGTGAACCCGACAGCGCATGACGCAGGATATGGGCATTGACCAGCAGGTTCCATAACAGCAGCAGTAACCATCCCGTTGCCGGCAGCGGCGTGACAGGCCCTGACCCCGACACCATGACCAGTAACAGTGCCGGCAGCCCCAGCAGGCTGCCGCTGCCGGTCAGGGCCGACAGGGTCTGGTTGATCCGCGCTGGCTGTCCGAACAGATACAGCAGTCCGCCAACAAAAATTGCCAGCAGCAACAGGTCCAGCAGGGCTACCTGCACGCCGTCATGAAAACCGCTGGACAGGGTCGTCACCAGCACGGAGACCAGCGTATAACAGCAGACCGACATCCCCAGGACCGTGCGGGAGGCAGGCATATCCTGGGGGGCAGCCCTGAGCAGGCAGAGTTCGAACCAGAAACGAACCAGTTGCGCCATCCGGCAAATCGCAATCCGCAAAGGCAGGCCAGGAGCAGCCCGCTATTGAGTCTAGCGCTTCCTGCCTACCGGCTTGTTCTTCCTGGCCACCGGCTTGCGCGATGGCTTTTTTACCACCGGTTGCTTCCCGGCCCCGGCCTTCGACCTGGCCACCGGCTTCGTGGTCCCTGTCGCCTTCCGCGCGGCCTCAGTCTTCCTGGCGGTCTTTTTGGCCACAACCTGCTTTTTGGCGGTGCCCTTGCCTGCTGCCGCGGATTTCCTGGCCGCAATCGTCTTGCCGGCAGCAGTCTTTTTCGTACCGCCGGCGGCCGTTTTCTTCGCAGCGGCTTGCTTTGCTACCGTCTTTTTCTTTACCGCGGCCGGTTTGACTGCCTTGCCTTTGGCGGGCGCAGCGGCAGCCGCCTTTTTCTTTACCGTTGTTGTCGCCGCAGACCGGGGTTCCTTGCCGGGCTTCTTGCGGGTGGCCTTGTGCTTGGCGATGGCGGCGCGGATGGCATCGTTGCGGCGCGTCTCACTCTTCGTGCTGGCCTTGACCTTGTCCACGATGCGCGCGATCGCCTTGAACACATCGGCGACCGCGCCGACGCCCTGCACCGTGCGGAGTTTCTCCTGTGCCTTGTAATAGTCGAGCACCGGCAGCGTCTGGGTCTCGTAGACGCGCAGGCGGTTACCGATGGTCTCCTCGTTGTCATCGCTGCGATGGCGCAACCTGCCGCCACACGCATCACAACGGCCGTCCATATGCGGCGGCGCATAGAACACGTTGTACATCTGGCCGCAGGACAGGCAGGTACGCCGGCCAACCAGCCGCTGGATCAGGGCATCGACATCGACGGAAACCAGCAATGCCAGGTGCAGCGGGCGACCCAGACCGTTCAGTAACTGGTCCAGAGCCTCGGCCTGCTGCAGGTTGCGCGGGAACCCGTCCAGGATGAAGCCGTTGCGGGCATCCGCGCGGGTAATGCGTTCCTGAATGATGCCGAGTACGATCTCGTCGCTGACCAGCTGGCCGGCATCCATCGCGGACTTGGCCTGGCGTCCGAGGGCGCTCCCGGCCGCCACCGCCTCGCGCAGCATGTCGCCGGTCGAAATCTGCGGCAGCTGGTATTTATCCTCGAGAAGCTTCGCCTGGGTACCCTTTCCCGAGCCGGGCGCACCCAGCAGTACAATCCTCATGATGCTTTGACATCCCCTAGCATGTTGATTTTATTAACTTCCTGTTCTGGCGAAGAATTTTGAATAGAGATATATATATTTTTGCGTGGCTGCCCCGCCGGACAGCGTTTAAGCTACCCCCTGCACGTGGTAGAAGTCAACGAAGCTCATGAAATAAATCAGGTTTTGAGCTAGAATTCCTGCCCTTTGACAGACTGCCCGACAACGGCCCACTACCCGGCACGATCACTATGAGCGCAATCGAAGATTTCACGGACAGTGAGTTGTGGATTCTCCGCACGACGCTCGAGGAACGCTACGGTGAAAAAATCGAGCCCCAGCTGGCCGACACCGAGTTGCGCCTCAATCCCTACGCGACCGAACTGACCGTCTGCCCGGCGGCCTACTGGGAGCACGACGGTTGCCACTTCATTGTCTGCAAGACGGGTGCGCCGCGCTACCGCAGTCAGTTCTATTACCGTGTCCATGAAATGTACGGCACCGGTATCGAGGAATTCGACGACCTGTCGGAATGCGTGGTGACGCTGCTGCAGGTGCAGGCGGATTACGTGGCCAGCGGGCGTGATACGGATTGAACATGGGGTCAGAACACAATTATTCCTGTTATTCCATTTCCATATGCTCTAATACCGAATCCGCGGCAAACGGAATAACAGGAATAATTGTGCTCTGACCCCGAATTATTACAACGGAGAGTTAGCTAATGGCAAAAGCAAAAAAGAATGCGTTCTACGCCCAGTCCGGCGGCGTTACGGCAGTCATCAATGCCTCGGCCTGCGGAGTGATCGAGACCGCGCGCAAACACAAGGACATGATCGGCAAGGTCTATGCCGGCCGCAACGGCATCATCGGTGCACTCACCGAGGACCTGATCGACACCAGCAAGGAATCCGCCAGGGACATCGCGGCATTGCGCTACACACCGAGTGGCGCGTTCGGTTCCTGCCGCTACAAGATGAAGAGCCTCGAGGCCAACAAGCGTGAATACGATCGGCTGATCGAGGTATTCGCGGCGCACAACATCGGCTACTTCTTCTATAACGGTGGCGGCGATTCGGCGGATACCTGCCTGAAGGTCTCGCAGCTGTCCCAGGCCACCGGCTACCCGATCCAGGCCATCCACGTGCCGAAGACGGTGGACAACGACCTGCCGATCACCGACAACTGTCCGGGCTTCGGCTCGGTGGCCAAGTACATCGCCGTCAGCACCCGCGAGGCCAGCTTCGACGTCGCCTCCATGGCGAAGACCTCCACCAAGGTATTCGTGCTCGAAGTGATGGGCCGGCATGCCGGCTGGATCGCCGCGGCCGGCGGCATGGCCACCACCGCCGACTGCGACCTGCCGATCGTCATCCTGTTCCCGGAGGTTGCATTCGACCAGGCGGCCTTCCTGGCCGTGGTAAAAGAGAAGGTGGAGAAGTACGGTTACGTGTCCATCGTGGTCTCGGAAGGCGTACACGACGCCAGCGGCAAGTTCCTGGCCGACCAGGGCCTGAAAGACGCCTTCGGACATTCCCAGCTCGGCGGCGTCGCCCCGGTGATCGCCAACATGGTACGCGACGGCCTGGGCTACAAGTACCACTGGGCCGTGGCGGACTACCTGCAGCGCGCCGCGCGCCACATCGCCTCGAAGACCGACGTCGAGCAGGCCTATGCCATGGGCAAGGCGGCCGTGAAGCTGGCGCTGGCCGGCAGGAACTCGGTCATGCCGACCGTGGTGCGCGCCTCGAGCAACCCGTATCGCTGGAAGGTGGGCGAGGCCGACCTGTCCAGGGTAGCCAACGTCGAGAAGATGATGCCGAAGAACTTCATCACCAAGGACGGTTTCGGCATCACCGGTAAATGCCGCGACTACCTCGAGCCGCTGATGAAGGGCGAGGACTATCCGCCCTACGGCAAGGACGGCATGCCGAAATACGTGCAGCTGAAGAACGTCGCCGTCAAGCGCAAGCTGGGCGATTTCGAAATCAAATAACCCGTTCCCCGCGTGGGACACGCCATTCACCGGAACAGTCCGTGTATGCCGTTTCCCCGCGGGTGTCGTTGTGCAGGGAGAAACCCGTGACGCTCACCAAGGCACGTGAACTGCTCGCAGTCCAGGTGAACATGGGGGGTGGCTACAACCGGAACGCGGCCCGGCTGATCCTGGCCGAGGTGCAGGCCGACCACGGCCAGGCAGCCGTGGACGCCCTGATCCGGGAGTTCGGCATGGAAATGCTGTTCGGACTCAAACCCGGCACTGAATTCAAGAAACCCTGAAACCGGGGTCAGATCCCAGTTTTTGCTTATATTCCAAGATGTCGCCATCAAACTTGGGTTTTGGAACTGGAATATAAGCAAAAACTGGGATCTGACCCCAACACAAAGGAGAACCCTGATGTCGACTGAACTCATCTTTGCACTGGCCTGCGGCCTGGGTGCGCTGGTCTATGGCGGGCTGTCCATACAATGGATCCTGTCCAAGCCAACCGGCAATGACCGCATGCGTGAAATCTCCGGGGCGATACAGGAAGGCGCCAAGGCCTACCTGAACCGGCAATACATGACCATCGGAATGGCGGGCATCGTCCTGCTGCTCATCATCGGCTTCTCCGAGATCGGCTGGACCACCGCCATCGGCTTCGCCATCGGCGCGGTGTTCTCCGGACTGGCCGGCTACATTGGCATGAACATCTCGGTACGCGCCAACGTGCGCACCGCGCAGGCCGCCAATGACGGACTGGATGCCGCACTGCAGATCGCCTTCCGCGGCGGCGCCATTACCGGCCTGCTGGTGGTCGGCCTGGGTCTGATCGGGGTGGCCGGATTCTACACCATCCTGCTCATGAGCGGCGTCGAGGACCCGCTGCATCCGCTGATCGGCCTGGCCTTCGGCGGCTCGCTGATTTCCATCTTCGCGCGACT
>Ga0210060_1000574_pt1 | contig 10890 bp, 4 predicted proteins | sample Joice_CattailNLB_FD_184871 | JGI IMG/M metagenome (GOLD analysis project Ga0210060, IMG submission 184871) | Wetland microbial communities from San Francisco Bay, California, USA, that impact long-term carbon sequestration - Joice_CattailNLB_D2... | ecosystem: Environmental > Aquatic > Marine >...
TCGTCTACGCCAAAGGAATATGGAGATGAAGGTGCAGTAAGAAGAAACTCGTTTGTTGCCGGGTTTGCACCATCATAGTTAAGCGCCCATATTTTGTTTGAACAATAATCTCCATAAATATATTTCCCGTCCAAACTCGGCTGGTTATTTCCGTGGTAAACATAGCCGCCGGTTATTGAACATTCCGAACCGTGTCCATATTCCCGGATAGGGAAGGTGTATTCGGAGATATCTCCGCATCCATTTGTGTTATAGTTATGATTCCCTTCATAACAGCGCCAGCCATAATTCTTTCCGTTCTCAACTATATCAATTTCCTCGTAAGCATTTTGTCCGACATCGGCACACCAAAGCCATCCGGTAGTCCGATCAAAACTAAAACGCCAGGGATTTCTAAATCCATAAGCATAAATTTCTTCTTTATAATCTTGTGTGTTGTCTTTAAAAGGATTGTCGGCAGGAATTCCGTAATTCACTTCTCCTTCAGGATTATCAATATCTATTCTTAAAATCTTTCCTAAAAAAGTTGATTTGTTTTGCCCATTGCCGTTTGGATCCCCGCCTGAACCTCCATCACCCAAACCAATATAGAGATAACCATCGGAACCAAATGCCAGCTGGCCACCGTTATGATTTTGATACGGTTGATCTTGTGTTAGTAAAACTAATTCGGAATTTTTATCTGTCGAATCTGAGTTTGCTGAACTTACCCGGTATCTTGCTACTACACTTCTTAATGGATTAGGGGCAGTATAGTAGACAAAAAAATAACCGTTATGTATGTAATCCGGATGAAAAGCCAAACCGAGCAATCCGGTTTCACCTCCGCTTGTAACTCTATCAGTAATAGTTAAAAACGTTTTAACAGATGAAATGTCATTACTATTATTAAATACTCTAATTCTTCCAACCTGCTCGACTACAAAAATACGGTTTGTATTATCGCCGGCATGCTGTAAATCTACAGGACTTGCAAAATTAGGGAGATTAGGAAAAGCATCTTCTAATTGATATTGAGCGAAGGAAAATGAAGTAATGAGAACAACGAAGCCGCTTACTATTCTTAATCCAACCATATTATCCTTTTTTCTTTTTAATACTTTTTTTTACTTCTCCTTTTCTGGTCATTACTTTCGGTTTTACTTTCTCTTTTTGAAATGCACTCAGCAAATTATTGAATTTGTATTCTGAATCTGCTGATGCTTTTCTAATTTTTTTGAAGAACTTATAATTTTTCTGTAATTCTTTTATTTGGTCGTCAACGCTGATTTTTGCTTTTTTAGCTGAAGCGGTAAGGGAAGTCAGAGTAAATATCCAGTTAATAAGATTCTCAAATTTTTCTTTATTATAATATTTAATCCCTTCATATTCATTAACACCTATATACCAGCGAGTTTCGTCATCGCTAAGAAGTTGATTAATAAACTCACCTTCACTTAACGTGACTTTCTTTTTCCTTGTCTTTGCTTCAGATTTGTTGGTTGTATCCCATAACTGAGTTTTACTTTTCGATGTAAGGATTTTTATAAGCAAAATATTATTCCCTGCTTCTTCCTGATCTTGAGGAATTTTTAATAAAGCAGAATGAAGAGGCTTACCTAAAATCAATTCGTCAAATAAACCATCACTATTGGTGTTAGATTTTAATATTGTGTTAGTTAAAAAGAGAGAGAAGAAAGTCATCCAGTTACTATTTAGCTCATCATCTTTAGAAATAACAAAATATTTAATAATTTCACGGTAAGTTACAGGGTGTTTCCTTTGAAGAGCATTTAGAATTTTATTTAATTTTTTTGCAGACTCAAAATCGTTTTTTATTTCTTTAATTATCTTCTCACTATCGAAGTGAAAACTCTGAACATTATTTAAATGACCAATAATGTAATTTATTCTCTCTTCGACTTTTTTAATAACAGAATCTTGTTTCTTCTTTCCTCTTATTACAGGATGAATTATTTCGAATTTTATTCTGTCTATAAATTCTGGTTCTAAATAATAAACTATTGATTCGTGCAAAGGTTTCAACTTTAACTCCTTCAATTCTTGCTCAAGAGAAAAAACGCCTCTTCCACCAAGATGATGATAAAGTTTTTCCCAACTTCCATCAAAATCATAAATCTCGTTAAAATCGAGGCAAGCTCTGTAATCATAACCACTAAGAGCAATGTAAAAACCGTGATCGTGCATTTGTCTTGAGGAAATCAAAAATTGAAATTTTGTTTTATGATCTCTGTATGAATAATATATCCTGTCTTCATGCTTTAGCCCGAGAGCCTCTGTTAATTTTTTGTTTGAAGCATTGCCGCCGGACGAATAAACTTTTTGTGCCGACCAATTTATTGTCCCTTTGCATTCGATGTAAGAATTATTGTAAATGATCAGCGTTCTTTCATAATCTGTTCTGTTACTGTAAGCAAAAACATTTTCATTAACATTACCGAAATCGCCAATGAAATCATAAAGCTCAAAATTATCTACCTGGCTGAAGAGATAACGTTTTTTCATTAAAGGAAATACTTCATGTTCGTGACGGCTTACAAGAGTTTCATCAATAAATTCATCATAGTAAGCTTTTTTATATTCCATTCCATACTTTTCGGAGAATCCCTCAACCTGTCCATGCCCGAACATCGGCAGGCCGGGAAGTGTTACCATCAAAACTGCGACGCCAAAATATTTATCTCCTTTACCGAATTGATTAACTGCTGTTTCTTCGTCCGGGTTGCTCATAAAGTTTACGTAGCGCTTCAATATTTCAGGATTAAAATCGAGAGTTTTCTTTATGAGTTCTCTGTATTTTTCATTTTCTTCTTTCATCAGCATATGCATGAAAGCGCTGTTATAAACTCTGTGCATTCCGAGAGTCCTTACAAAATAACCTTCCATTAACCAGAAAGCTTCAGCGAGAAGTAAAGTGTGAGGAAGTTCTTTATTAATTCTGTCAACAACTTCACGCCAGAACTCATTAGGCATAGCATTGTCAAATTCTTCACGGGTCAAACCAAAATCGGAACGGGAAGGAATTGCTCCACCAGTACCTGGCTGTGGAAACCATAATCTCTGGGAATGCTTCTTAGTCAGAGTCATTGCAGCATCAAAACGAATGATAGAAGTTTTTTCTGCAACATGTTTTATTGTTTGATAAAGTGATTCACGAACCTCTGGATCTAACAAATTAAGTTGAGCAGTATCATTCCACGGCATATGTGTTCCATCGTTTCCGTGATAAATATATTTAACATCGCCCGTATAACTGTCTCTCCTTTGAAAAACCACAGCAGCATCTGTTCTGTTGTAATATTTATCTTCAATTCTTACTTCGACCCTGGGATCATCTGATAGATTCGGTCCGGTGAAACTGTAGCCGGGAAATGGAGGATAGTTTGTTTGAATAAAATAGTTTGGTTTTTCTATTACCCATTTTGAATAAATTCCTGTATGATTTGGAACCATATCGCTCGCAAGTCTTATTCCTCTTTGCCATGCACGATCTCTTATATTGTAGAAAGCATCTTCACCGCCAAGCTCATTAGCAATAACATAATCAAAAAGAGAATAAGCTGAAGCAGCAGCTTCGGGGTTTCCCATCATTTGTTTTATTTTACGGGATGCAACGCTTCTTTCCCAGATTCCGATAAGCCAGAGAGCATTATAATTCCATCTGGCAAGACGATCTAATTCTTCATCGGGAATTTCATTTAATCTTTTTATTTCTCTTTGATATTTTTTTGAAAGCTGATCGAGCCAGACAAAAGCATTTTTAGCAATCATTACAACATTCGGCATCCACTCAATATCACGAGTGAATCTTTCATATTCTTCGTAATGACTATTTGTCCTAAGTTTTTCTAATTCATAATCGGGCACAGGGGGACTTCCTTTTCCTCCCGCAAACTGAAGAAAAAGTTTGGAATCTTCAAACACGATATCTTTTCCAGTAAGCAGTCTTTTCCCGAATTTATCATAAATATAAATCCCCCAGTTTTTAAGTATGTAATCGAGTTGTCCATCTAAGTTATAAGGAGATTCAAGTATAGGTTTTCTAAGAAAATGAATAAGAGGAAGATTCTCCGGTCCGAAAGGTTTTTCATACGAGAAAAACGTTTCCAAATTCTTTAGAAGATCAAGATATTTTGTTTTTCCCTTAAGCGGTTTTTCAGAATAAAGTTCCTCAAGTTGACGTGTTGCAGGATTAATATTTTCAAGATTTAGAAGAATTATTTCTTCAAGAATAATTTCCTTATTCGGCTTTCCTTCAGTGATGTCATTTAAATAATCATTCGCACTTACTTTTCCTTTGTAAACATCTAGAATAGGAAATTGATTAATGTATTCCGATAAAACAAAATTTAATTCCTTCTCATTAAGATTACTTTTAAGATGATTTATTCCTCTTGCAAAAACTCCGGGATTTTCATTTTCTTCATAATATCTTATAAGGAAATGAAATATTTCATGAAGCAGACCGAGCGTGTTTACCTGTCCTGCGCTTACAAATTCATCGGTTTTTCCTTCCGACTCTCTTATGTCGTTTATTTTATTTGCAAGTATACGTGCATTTGCACCGTTTGCAATTACTAAGTTTCCTCTAATTGAGTAAAACTCATCTTCAAACTGATATTTGTTTTTTGCGTTTTTAGAGATGTGAAAAAAAAGTTCAGGGATATTGTTCATATTTTTCTGTAAACTAAATTTTTATACGAAACCAAAACACTTATTATCGGATTAAAACGATATAATATAACAAAAGCATTATAAAGATATTTTAGGTTAATAGTGAAAGCGTATTGTCTTTTTTTAATAATATTTGCCGATATTATTAAAAAAAATTAAGTTGATTCTACAAAAATGATTTTTAGAAATCATTTATAGGATTTTTTTTGAAATAATTTTAAATGGTAATAACCTAATGAGAAAATTATTTTTAGTTATAAGTTCTCTTTTAATTGCTGCTGAATGTTTTGCACAAAGTTTTACTTTGCCGCTCTGGACTGATGAAATCCCTAACAATAGAAAAACTAATGAAGTCGAAATAAGGGATTCCAGTGACATAATAAGGATCAGCAATGTACAAATACCGGATATTACGGTTTATCTTCCAGCCAAAAGATATGCTACCGGGCAAGCAATAGTTATTTGTCCGGGAGGCGGATATGTAAGATTGGCTTATGATTTTGAAGGTTTGGATGTTGCAAAATGGCTAAACTCAAAAGGAATTGCTGCAATTGTCTTGAAATATAGACTGCCGATTTCTAATAATAATATTGTTGGATATAAATCGCCGCTGCTTGATGTGAAAAGAGCTATAAGAATAGTTCGCTATTATGCTTCTGATTGGAACGTTGATAAAAATAAAATTGGAGTGATGGGCTTTTCGGCAGGCGGACATTTAGCATCTACATTAGGAACTCATTTTGATTACGGTGATCCTAATGCGATGGATGAAATTGATAAAATGAGTTCAAGGCCCGATTTTATGATCCTGGGTTATCCCGTTATTACTTTTACAAAATCATTTATGCATCGGGGTTCACGTGATGCATTGCTTGGTAAGAATCCGGATTCTTCACTAATAAAATTGTATTCAAATGAACTCCAGGTAAAAGAGGATACGCCGCCGACTTTTATAGTTCATGCAGATGATGACAGGGCAGTACCTGTCGAAAATAGTTTGGTTTTTTATGAAGCTTTGCGGCAAAAAAAGATTCCTGTGGAAATGCACATTTATCCGGAAGGCGGACATGGTTTTGGCTTAGCTTTGGGTCGAGGTCACCTGGAATCCTGGAGCGACCGTTGTATAGATTGGTTAAAATGGTTAGAAAATAAAAAGTGAAGACATTTTTTGTTAGATAAAATTGTTTTTGAAGTTTATAAAAACTATGCGACATATGTAAGAATCTTGCCTTTCACTTTTAATATTTTCCATTCAAATAAATATTGTATAAATCCTAATTTTTCATGTGATAATTATTCTTTATTTGTCTAATTTTGAAATACTGAAAATTTAGTATTAGCAGGGGAGTTTATTGTTTATTTTGGGAGCCGCTTTATTTATGCGGCAATTATTGTACTTAAATTCAGTATCCGCAAATTTTAGGGAAATTCGAACTAATGCATCTATCCCGATATTTTACAATTGTCAACTATTTCCTATCGGGCAGGACAAAAGTTATTTAATCAATGAAGACAATGGGAGTTAAATGAAAAAAAATAATCCGGTCAAATCGTTTTTTATGTTATTTCTATTTCTTCCAATCATTGTTAATGCTCAGGTTCAGACTTTTACTGTTCAAGAGGCTATTCAGGTGGCACTTGATAATAACAGGGACATTAAGATTGCAAAAATGAATGTTGAAAAATCAGATGCTGCTGTAAGTGAAGCATTTGGTTACGCTCTGCCAAGTCTTGATCTTTCCGCAAACTTTTCTCACTTTCTTAAAAAACCAAAAACATCTTTTCCGAATTTTGAGGCTTTACTTACTAACGCAACCTATAGTATTCTTTTTGATGAGGGAGTTTTACCGAGAGATGACGACAAGTTCCTTCCTGTACAGAACGTATTACAATCATTCGTTCAGAAAAATAATTTTGAAACAAGTGTCCAGTTAACCCAAACACTTTTTAGTTCGGCCGTATTCAGAGGTATTGGTGCATCACAAATATATTTGAATCTGGCTAAAGAGAACTTAAATGATAAAGTTTCGGAAACAGTTTTGAATGTTCAAAAAGCTTTTTATGGAGTACTATTAACCAAAGAATTCTTACAGATTACCGAGGAAAGCTTCAGTAACGCTAAAGAAAATCTTGCGACCGTAAAAGCTTTATCCGGCCAGGGTCTTGTATCTGAGTTTGATATGCTTCAGGCAGAAGTGCAGGTCGAAAATATTCGTCCGAATGTTTTGCAGATACAAAATAATCTTGCAGATGCAAAGAATGCTCTTAAAATGGTAATGGGATTGGATCAACAAACTGAGATTGATGTTTCCGGTGAATTTGGTTTTGAGAAAATTCAAAATTTAGATGAAACAGATTTTATCGGGCAGGCAACACAATCAAATTACAGTATCAAAACACTTCAACTTAAACAAGAAGTTGATGAGGCTTTTGTTGATCTTGACCGTGCAGAATTCTGGCCTACTCTTGCTGCTTTTGGCAATTATACTTATGCAGGAACTTCCGATGAATGGAATTTTCAAAATTATTCATCACTCACAGTTGGATTAAGCCTTTCAATTAATTTGTTCAAAGGTGGACAGACAAAAAGCCGGATTGAACAATCGACAATAAATTATATGCAGACGGAAGAGCAGTTAAATCAATTGAAGGATTTGGTTAGGTCACAGGTGAAATCCAAAATGCTTGAGCTAAAAAGGGTAATGGATCTGCTCGATGCACAGAAACGAAATGTTGAGCTTGCAAAACGAGCTTATGAAATTTCCACAGTAAAATATAAAGAAGGCACTGCAACTCAATTAGAAGTTCAAAATGCGGACTTAGCATTGAAACAGGCTAAAATAAATCAGCTTCAATCGCTTCACAGTTATATGATAACGAAGTTTGAACTTGAACAATTAACCGGGCAAACCGACGATCTTTACATGAATACTTTCAAGGAAGATAAGGACTAACTCAAAGTTTTATTTATTACTGGAGAATAACAGTTATGAAATATTTTGAAAAAATTAAAATTGTTTTCGTGTTAATGTTAATAATCACTACGTCTATTCTTATAAACAGCTGCAGTAAAGAAGATGAGGCTTCTAAAAGTATAGACCAGATCCAGGAAGAGGAAGGTGTCCCCGTTAAAGTGACGGAAGTAAAATTACAGCCCTTCAAGAAATATCTCAGTTATTTTTCAAAGTTAAGCGGTATTAAAGAGGCTACTCGCAGTGCAATAGTCAGCGGAAAAATTGAAAAGATAAATTTTAAAGTGGGAGATTTTGTAAAAGAAGACCAGGTAATACTTCAGTTTCCTAAAGATCATCTTGCTGCACAATATGAACAAGCTAAATCAGCGTTTGAAAATGCGGAAAAAACTTATGAAAGAATGAAAGCCTTATTGAAAGTCGGCGAAACTGCACAAGCAAATTATGATGCGGCGGAAACACAATATCTCGTTACTAAATCTAATTTACAGGCTTCCAAAGATATGATTTTCATCGACTCGCCGTTTGATGGTTATCTTGTTGATTTAAAAGTGAACGAAGGGGATAATGTTAAAAACGATACACATTTATTCACTGTTGCACAACTCAATATAATGAAAGCTAAAGTCTGGGTTACTGATAAAGAAATTCGTTTAATTAAGAAAGGTATGAGTGCCGAAATAACTTATAACAATAAAACTTATTCGGGGAAAGTGACTGAGGTTTCACTTGGAATCGATCCGATGCAACAGGCTTTTTATGCCGAGATTGAATTTCCCAATTCAAACATGGAATTGAAAAACGGGCTTACCGTTGAAGTAAACATTCTTGTTTATGAAAATGATAAGACTATTGTAATTCCCAGGAACCTGGTTCAAAAAGATGAAAAAGGAGTTTTCGTTTTTGTTAATGAAAAAGGGAAATCTGCTAAAAAATACATTAGGAGTGGAATGGATTCGGGTATCGAATATGAAGTAACTGGCGGTTTAAACAAAGGAGATCAATTGATTATACAAGGCGCATCTCAATTGGAGGATGGTACAAAAGTGAAAGTGATTCAATAGAAGGGAACAGAAAAATGTTTTTAGCAAAAGTATCTATTAACCGCCCCGTACTAACAATAGTCGGAATATCGATCTTTCTCATCTTTGGAGCGCTGGCTTATTTTACTCTTAACCTTAATCTCCAGCCAGATGTGGAAATTCCTTACGTTACAATTTCAACTGTTTATCCCGGGGCTAACCCGAAGGAAATTGAAACACTCATTACAAAAAAAATTGAAGAAGTCATTTCTACAATAAGCCAGGTTGAAAGAATAGAATCTTATTCTCTCGACGGGGTCTCAATAATTATAATGGAATTCAATCTTGGTAAAAATGTTAACGTGGCAAACCAGGAAGTGAAAGATAAAATAGATGAAATTATGAATGATCTTCCCGATGATGCGGAAGCGCCGATAGTTCAGAAAGTTGATCTAAGACAATTCCCGGTAGTCGATGTTATTCTCAGCGGAGATCTTAATGCACGACAACTTTATGAAATAGCAGATAAACAATTAAAGGACCGTTTCTCACAAATCCAGGGTGTTGCAAAAGTACAGATCACTGGTGGACAGGAAAGAGAAATCAGAATTGTTCTTGATAATAGAACAGTTTATGAAAATGTAATTTCTCTGCCCCAGTTAACACAGATTCTTGCCGCACATAATATGGATATTCCCGGGGGATATTTCCAGATTGGTGATCAGGAATATACTGTCAGGCTCAATGGTCAGTTCGATAACACTGAAACAATAAGAGAAATTGAAGTGCCGACAGCCTTTGGATCGAAAAAGATAAGACAATTCGCACAGGTTGTAGATGGCGGAAAAGATGTCAGGCAGAGATCAATTTACTTTAATGTAAAAGAAAATTTCAGAAATGAAAATGTTGTGAGACTTGGCATTGTTAAAAGTACAGAGGGCAACATTGTAGAGGTAGCTCAAGCTATCAGGAAAGCACTTCCCGAAATTCAGGCAACCTTACCTCAGGGAACTGATCTTGAAACAGTAAATGATGAATCGGAATTTGTCAAAAGCAGTGTCAACGATACAATGAGCAATATCATACTTGGAGTTATCTTCACAGGTATAATATTATTATTGTTCTTGCATGATATTCGTTCTACAATTATTGTTGCTCTTTCCATGCCCACTTCGATAATCTCTACTTTCTTTTTACTTAAAGCATTTGGTTTGTCATTAAATATGATGACACTGATGGGACTTTCAGTGTCCGTCGGTGTGTTGGTAGCGAATTCTATTGTTGTGCTGGAGAACATTTTCAGATACAGGAAAATGGGTGAAAGTATTAAAATGGCTTCTTATAAAGGCACAAGCGAAATGACTGTTGCAGTTTTGGCTGCGACTCTTACAAACTTAGTTGTGTTTTTGCCTATTGCTAATATGTCATCAATGGTTGGCTTATGGCTAAGAGAGCTTGCGCTCGCCGCAGTATTTGCCACTATTTTTTCTTTGCTGATGTCTTTTACACTTACACCGATGCTCGCTTCACTTATTTTGAAAAAAGAACATAAGCCGGGAAAAATTGCAGCAATACTTAATAGGTTTGAAGATACACAAACTTCATTATATAAAAGATCACTGGTATGGGTCCTTAAATCAAAAATAAGAAGTTTTCTAGTAGTAGCAGGTTCATTTTTATTATTCATTCTTGTTATGGTTATTTTTGCGCCGAAACTCGGATTTGAATTTATGTCCAACATGGATGATGGAAAGATTAAGATAGAAGTCGAACTTCCTGTTGGATACAATCTTGAATCTACTGCAGCAAAAGTCAGACAGATCGAGAATAAGATTAAACATCATCCTGAAGTAAAACACACCCTTACTAATCTTGGAAAGCTAAGTGATCTTGACATCGGTACAAATATGGCAAGAATCGATGTACAACTTGTGGATGTGAAGGAAAGGGAAATTGGACTTGAAAAGATGATTTCTATATTCGCTGCTGAATTAGCCGATATTCCAAATACAAAATTAAAAGTAGATGTAGCTTCGGGAATGGGCGAAGGTGGTGCGCCAATCCAATTTTTCCTGATGGGTCAGGACCAGGAAGAGCTTATGAAATATAAAGACAGCGTTTTACAAAAAGTATATGATATTCCCGGCTTAAATAACTTAGATGAAAGTTCACGCGCAGGTAAACCGGAGATAACAGTTTTTCCATACAGGGAAAAATTAAAC
>Ga0210060_1000575_pt1 | contig 10890 bp, 7 predicted proteins | sample Joice_CattailNLB_FD_184871 | JGI IMG/M metagenome (GOLD analysis project Ga0210060, IMG submission 184871) | Wetland microbial communities from San Francisco Bay, California, USA, that impact long-term carbon sequestration - Joice_CattailNLB_D2... | ecosystem: Environmental > Aquatic > Marine >...
AAACCGTAGGTGTCGTACAGCTTGAACACCGTCGCGCCGGGAATGACCGTGCCCTGCAGTCCGGCCAGGTCTTCCTCGAGGATGCGCATACCCTGCTCCAGCGTCTCGGCGAAACGCTCCTCTTCAAGCCGCAGGATGCGCTCGACGTGCGCGCGGCCGGCCAGCAGCTCCGGGTAAGCCTCGCCCATGACCTCGCACAGCGGGCCGACCAGCCGGAAGAAGAACGGCTCGTTGATGCCCAGCTGGTAACCGTGCCGCACCGCACGCCGGATGATGCGCCGCAGCACGTAGCCGCGACCCTCGTTCGACGGCAGCACGCCGTCGACGATCAGGAACGCGCAGGAACGGATATGGTCGGCGATCACGCGCAGCGAGGTATGGGCGTAATCCTGTGTCCCGGCGATGCGCGCGGCCGCCTCCACCAGGTGCCGGAACAGGTCGATCTCGTAGTTGGAATGCACGCCCTGCATCACCGCGGCGAGCCGTTCCAGGCCCATGCCGGTGTCCACCGACGGCTTCGGCAGCGGCTTCAGAGCGCCGGCCGCGTCGCGGTCGTACTGCATGAACACCAGGTTCCAGATCTCCACGTAGCGGTCGCCGTCCGCCTCCGGCGTGCCGGGCGGGCCGCCGGGCACCTCCGGACCGTGGTCGTAGAAGATCTCGGAGCACGGTCCGCACGGGCCGGTGTCGCCCATCGACCAGAAATTGTCCGTGGCACCGATGCGGCTGAAACGCTGCGTATCGACACCGACCTCCCCGAGCCAGATATCCGCCGCCTCGTCATCCTCCTCGAACACCGTCACCCAGAGCCGTTCCGGCGGCAGCTGCATCACGCCGGTCAGGAAGTCCCAGGCGTAGTGGATGGCCTCGCGCTTGAAGTAATCGCCGAAGCTGAAATTGCCCAGCATTTCAAAAAAGGTGTGGTGACGCGCGGTATAGCCGACGTTCTCGAGGTCATTGTGCTTGCCGCCGGCGCGCACGCAGCGCTGGCTGCTGGCCGCACGTGTGTAGGCGCGCTGTTCGTTGCCGAGGAAGACCTCCTTGAACTGCACCATGCCGGCATTGACGAACAGCAGGGTCGGGTCGTCCTGCGGGACAAGCGGTGCCGAGGACACGACCTCGTGGTCGCGCGCCCTGAAAAAGTCCAGAAAGGCCCGGCGGAGTTGTGCGCTGCTGTTCTTCAAGCTGGTTGTCGCCCGGTTAGTTGCGGACGTTATTATTCAGGGATTTGGGGACGATTGGAACACCTGTTTGCATGCATTTGTGGGGATACTCGGGGACAGGCCACGTTTTCAAAAAAACGGGGAAAACGTGGTCTGTCCCCTATTCACCCTGTTCACTGTCGCGAAACACCCGGCCGATCTGTTCGGCGGTAAACCCGCGCTGCTGGAGAAAACGCATCTGCCGGTTGCGCTCGCGGAAGTCGGCCGGGATGCCGCGGCCGAACTTTTTCTCGCGCACCTCACGCAGCAGACCCTGCCAGTCATCCGCCAGGGCGTCGATGCTGCGCGCGATCAGGCCCTCGTCCACGCCACGCTCGCGCAGCTCGGCGTGGACCTTGAGCGGGCCGGCGCCGCGCTGGACCTGTGACCAGACGAACTGCTCGGCAAAGCGCGCGTCGCTCAGCAGGCCCTCCGCCTCCAGCGCGGCCAGCACGTCATCCACCGCTGTCCGGACCTGGAAGCCGTGCGCCGCCAGCTTGCGGGCCAGCTCGCGCCGGCTGTGTTCCCGGCGCGCCAGCAGGTCCAGCGCCTTCCGGCGGATGGCGTCGCCATCCGCGGCCTGCTCAGGCTTCGGCTTCAAGCGCCTCCTCTTCCACGGCCGCCTTCACCGGCTTTGCCAGCAGCAGCGTACGCAGCTTGCCCTCGATCTCGGTGGCGATGTCCGGGTTCTGTTTCAGGAACTCGCGCACGTTGTCCTTGCCCTGACCGATGCGGTCGGCGCCGTAGCTGTACCAGGCGCCGGATTTTTCCACGATGCCGTGCTGCACGCCCATGTCGATCAGCTCGGCCTGGCGCGAGATGCCTTCGCCATACAGGATCTGGAACTCGGCCTGCTTGAACGGCGGCGCCATCTTGTTCTTGACCACCTTGACGCGGGTCTCGTTGCCGATGATCTCGTCGCCCTTCTTGATGGCGCCGGTGCGACGGATGTCCAGTCGCACGGAGGCATAGAACTTGAGGGCATTACCGCCGGTGGTCGTTTCCGGGTTGCCGAACATGACGCCGATCTTCATGCGGATCTGGTTGATGAAGATCACCATGGTATTGGAACGCTTGATGTTGGCGGTCAGCTTGCGCAGCGCCTGCGACATGAGCCGCGCCTGCAGACCCATGTGCGAATCGCCCATGTCACCCTCGATCTCTGCCTTCGGCGTCAGCGCCGCCACCGAGTCGACCACGACCACGTCGATGGAGCCGGAACGCACCAGCATGTCGGTGATCTCCAGCGCCTGCTCGCCGGTATCCGGCTGCGACACCAGCAGCTCGTCGACGTTGACGCCGAGCTTCTCCGCGTAGCCGGGATCGAGTGCATGCTCGGCATCGATAAACGCGGCCGTGCCGCCGGCCTTCTGCGCCTCGGCGATCACCTGCAGTGTCAGCGTGGTCTTGCCGGAAGATTCCGGGCCGTAGATCTCGACCACGCGCCCGCGCGGCAGACCGCCGATGCCCAGTGCGACATCCAGCCCGAGCGAACCCGTCGAAATGACATCCACGTCGCGCACCGCGCTGACATCGCCCATGCGCATCACCGCGCCCTTGCCGAACTGCTTTTCGATCTGCCCCAGCGCTGCACTCAGGGCCTTGCGTTTGTTGTCGTCCATCAATCTCCTCCGGAATCTGTTCGTGGCAGGCCGCTCCCTGGCGCGCCGGACGCGCGGATTATCACATAGAAATCATTCACCCTCTAGCGGCCAGCAGTGCAATGGACGATAGACGGCACCGTTTTCATCGCTGACCGACTGCACCAGGCAGAAACGGCTGACAGGCCAGCCTACCGCGGGAATTTCAGCACCGGGTTCAGCCTGCGCGACCTTGCGCGCGATGGTGACATGCGCCTGGAAGCCGCGCGCCTCCGGGGCGATGCCGCAGCCGGCCAGCGTATTGCGCAGCGCCCCGGCCAGCGCCCACAGGCCGGGCGGCACGTGGCGCGGGCCGAGCCAGAGAATGCGCGGGCGCGGCCAGAAGCCGGCATGATCGATGGTCAGCTCGAACGGCGCCAGCCGGATGGCGGCGGCGGAGCGCTCCAGGCACTCGCTCACCGCCGCCGTCACCGGACCGGCGAAGGCCAGCGTCACGTGCAGGTTGTCCGCCGGCACCCGCCTGACGCGTTTGCCGGTGAGCGCCTTGCCGGCCGCATCCAGCGCCGCGCGCACCGGGTCGTCCGGCCACAGCGCGAAAAACAGCCGCCGGGTCGGCTCAGGCATTGGCGCACAGCTCGATCAGCCCGCTGATGCCGTGCACCACCGCGGCGCGGCGCACCTGTTCGCGGTTACCGGCAAACAGCCGTGTCTCGATGCGGCTGGCGCCCTGCCGGGTCGCCCAGGCAAAACATACCGTGCCGACCGGCTTGCCCGGCACGGCACCGCCCGGTCCGGCGATGCCGCTGATCGCCAGCGCAACCACGGCGCGGCTGTGCGCCAGCACACCGGCCGCCATGGCCTGCACGGTGGCCTCGCTGACTGCGCCGTGCTGCGTGAGCGTCGCTGGCGCGACGCCGAGCATGTCCCGCTTGGCCTCGTTGCTGTAGGTCACGAAGCCGCGATCGAACCATTGCGAGCTGCCCGGCACGTCGGTCAGGCACTTGGCCACCCAGCCGCCGGTGCAGGATTCCGCCACGGCCAGCCACTGGCCGCGTACCAGCAACAGGGCGCCGAGGCGTTCGGCGAGTTTAAACAGGTCGGACATGGCTAATCGGGGTCAGATCCCGGTTTTTGCTTATATTCCATTTAACACTTCGGCATTCATTGCACAACAACCGGAATATAAGCAAAAACCGGGATCTGACCCCGTCCGGGGGCCACCTGCGCAAACCCTTCCAATCGGGTAGACTTGCCCGCCATGATCAGTGCCGCGTCCGCCCACACCCCGATGATGCAGCAGTACCTCGGCATCAAGTCGGAGCACCCGGATATCCTGCTGTTCTACCGCATGGGCGACTTCTACGAGCTGTTTTTCGACGATGCCCGGCGCGCCGCCCGGCTGCTGGACATCACCCTCACCGCTCGCGGCAAGTCCGCGGGCCAGGCCATCCCCATGGCCGGCGTGCCGGTGCACGCCGTCGACCAGTACCTGGGCCGGCTGGTGCGCCAGGGTGAATCGGTCGCCATCTGCGAACAGATCGGCGATCCCGCCGCAAGCAAGGGGCCGGTCGAACGCAAGGTGGTGCGCATTATCACGCCCGGCACGCTGACCGAGGAGGCGCTGCTGAACGAGCGCCAGGACAACCTGCTGGTCGCCATCCACCCGCTGGGCCTGGACTGGGGCATCGCCGCGCTCGATCTCGCCGGTGGCCACTTCGTCGTGCAGCAATGCCAGGGCTTTGAAGCCCTGCTCGGTGAGATCACGCGCCTCGACCCGGCGGAACTGATCACCGGCGAAGGCGTCGAGTTGCCGCCCGAGCTGGCCGCGCATCCGTGCCTGCGCCGCCAGGCGCCCTGGCTGTTCGAGACCGACAGCGCACGCCGCCAGCTGAACGGGCAGTTCGGCACCCGCGACCTCTCCGGCTTCGGTTGCGAGCAGCTGCCGGCGGCGATCGGCGCGGCCGGCGGCCTGCTCGAGTACGTGCAAAACACCCAGCGCACCACCCTGCCGCACCTGCGCGGCCTGCGCGTCGAGTCGCGCCAGGACAGCCTGGTGCTGGATGCCGCCACGCGACGCAACCTGGAACTGGAAACCGCCGGCTCCGGCAAGCGGGAACATACCGTCGCAGGCGTGCTCGACCACACTGCCACGGCCATGGGCGGACGCCAGCTGCGGCGCTGGCTGCACCGCCCGCTGCGCGATCACGCGCTGCTGGAACAGCGCCACCAGTGCGTGTCCGCACTGGCGGAGGACGGCCTGCACGAAACCCTGCACGAGCTGCTGCGCGGCTGCGCCGACATCGAGCGCATCCTCGCGCGCATCGCGCTGAAGTCGGCGCGCCCGCGCGACCTGTCGGGCCTGCGCGACAGCCTGGCGCTGCTGCCCGAACTGCAGGACGCGCTGGCGCGCAGCGATGATCCGCTCGCACGCGAACTGGCCGCGCGCATCGGCGTGCACGCGGACATCCACGCGCTGCTGGTGCGCGCCGTCAGGGAAGTTCCGCCGCAGCTGATCCGCGACGGCGGCGTGCTGGCCGCAGGCTATCACGCGGAACTCGACGCACTGCGCAACCTGAGCGAACACGGCGACGCCTGCCTGCTCGACATGGAGGCCGGCGAACGCGAACGCACCGGCATCGCGAACCTGAAGATCCGCTACAACAGGGTGCACGGCTACTACATCGAGGTCAGCCGCCTGCAGGCCGAGCGGGTGCCGGACAACTACCAGCGCCGCCAGACGCTGAAGGGCGTGGAACGCTACATCACACCCGAGCTGAAGGCACACGAGGACAGGGTGCTGAGCGCGCACGAACGTGCGCTGGCGCTGGAGAAGGCGCTCTACGACGCGCTGCTCGAACAGCTGATCGGTGTGCTGGAACCGCTCACACGCGCAGCCGGGGGCATCGCCGAACTCGATGTGCTCGCCAACTTCGCCGAGCGCAGCCGCACCCTGAACCTGTGCCGCCCGCAGCTCGATGCACGCAGCGGCATCAGCATCGCAGGCGGACGCCACCTGGTGGTCGAACAGCTGATGGACGATCCGTTCATCCCCAACGACACCCGCCTCAACGACAGCCAGCGCATGCTGGTGATCACCGGCCCGAACATGGGCGGCAAGTCCACCTATATGCGCCAGACCGCGCTCATCGTGCTGCTGGCGCACATCGGCTGCTACGTGCCGGCGGACAGTGCCGTGATCGGCCCGGTCGACCGCATCTTCTCGCGCATCGGCGCGGCCGACGACCTCGCCGGCGGGCGCTCCACCTTCATGGTGGAAATGACGGAGACGGCCAACATCCTGCACAACGCCACCCGGCACAGCCTGGTGCTGATGGACGAGATCGGCCGCGGCACCAGCACCTACGACGGGCTGGCGCTGGCGTGGGCCTGCGCCGTCGATCTTGCCGTGCGCATCAAGGCCTACACCCTGTTCGCGACCCATTACTTCGAGCTTACCCGGCTGCCCGAACACTACGACGGCATCGTCAATGTCCACCTCGACGCCACCGAGCACGCGGACCGCATCGTGTTCCTTCACAGCGTCCGCGACGGTGCGGCGGACCGCAGCTACGGCCTGCATGTCGCCGCGCTGGCCGGCGTGCCGAAGGCGGTCATCCGCCAGGCCCAGGCACGGCTGGCGGACCTGGAGCGCCAGCCGCAGACCGCAGATACGCCGGCCTCGCCGCAGATGCCGCTGTTCCAGGCCGCGCCGGATCACCCGCTGCTGAGCGCGCTGGAGGAGCTGGAACCGGACAACCTGACGCCGCGCGAGGCGCTCGCGCAGCTCTATGCCCTGAAGGAGCTGGCACGGCAGGAACTGCATTCATAATCGCGCCGATTTACGGTTATACTGGCACCCCGGCGCCGGTTTTTGCCATAGCCATTCACATGGATTACAGCAGGTTACACGCAGGATGTGATAACCTGCCTGACACTGGAACCAACGCGGGGCGCACGCGCCGCCGCTGACTGACTGGAGAGTTGCATGACATTCGTTGTGACTGAGAACTGCATCAAGTGCAAATACACAGACTGTGTCGAGGTGTGTCCGGTCGACTGCTTTCACGAGGGCCCCAACTTCCTCGTCATCGACCCGGACGAGTGCATCGACTGCACGCTGTGCGAACCGGAATGCCCGATCGGCGCCATCTTCGACGAGGGCGACCTGCCGCCCGGCCAGGAGCAGTTTCTGGAACTGAATGCCGAGCTGTCCAGGACCTGGCCGGTCATCACGCAGATGAAGGCCCCGCCGGACGACGCCGACGAGTGGAAGGACAAGCCCGACAAGCTGCAATACCTGGAGCGTTGAGCCGCACCCGATCCTGCACGGCCACGTCACTGGCGGACGCCGGCGGTGCGCACCCCGCCGGCATGGCACCGCCGGCCAGTAAGCGGCTCGCATGAGCGTGCAGCCCCGGGTCGTCCAGGTCCCCTGCCATGACGACCTGCTGGCCGTGCTGGCGCGGCATGTCATCACGCGCGCCGCATCCCTGCCCGACCTGACCGACACGGTCATCCTGCTGCCCGACCTGCAGTTCGTGCCCGACCTGCGCCACGCCCTGCTCGCCGCCGCCGCGATGAGGGGACATGCCGCCCTGCTTGGCCCGTGCATCGACACGCCGGAGCACTGGCTGGCCGCGCACAGCGCGCTCGACGCGGTGATCCCGGGGCGCGCGCGCCGCGAACTGCTGCTGGTCGAGGCCATCCGCCAGCACCCGGCGGTGTTCGGCGCGCAGGACCCGTGGCAGCTTGCCGCCGTGCTGATCACGCTGTTCGACGAACTGACGCTGAACCGCATCCCGGTCCCGGCGCGTCTGGAAGACTTTACCGCCCTGCTCGCCGCCGCCTACGGCATCGCCCGGCAGCTGCCGGAACCGTTCGGGCTGGAGGCGCGCGTGGTGCACCGGCTGTGGCAGGCCTGGCATGCGCAGCTGCAGGCCGAAGGACTGCTCGACCCGGGCATGGCCACGCTGCAACGCCTGGCCGGCCACACGGCCGACGATCCCCTGCGCTATGTGTTCGCCGGCTTCGACGAACTGAGCGGCGCGGAACTGGAATGGATCGAGCGCCTGCTCGACGCCGGGCGCGCGCACTGTTTCCTGTACCGGCGCCTGCCCGTCACCGATGCGCAACGCCCGACCCCGGCGCAGCGGCTGCTGGACCGCGCCGCGTCGGCGCACGACAGCACACCGCTGGGTGACTGCCTCGACAGCGTGTTCCCCACCGGCGCGCAGGCGCTGCCGGAACGCGCCGCGGCGCTGCGTGCACGCCATACCGACTCGCCGCTGGCCGCCAGCATCCACACGCTGGCCGCGGTCTCCGCCGAGCAGGAGGCGCGCGCCATCGAGCTGCAGGTACGGCGCTGGCTGATCGCGGGACAGCAGCCGATCGGCATCGTCACCGAGGACCGCCGTCTCGGCCGGCGCGTGCGCGCGCTGCTGGAGCGCGCCGGCATCACCCTGCAGGACCCGGGCGGCTGGGCGCTGTCCACCACCAGCGCGGCCGCCGCGCTGGAACGCTGGCTGGAAAGCGTGGAGGAGGATTTCGCCCACGAGCCGCTGCTGGACGTGCTGAAATCGCCGTTCACCTTCACGCACGAAGACCCCGCAGCCTTCAGCAACGCGGTGTTCCGGCTGGAACGCGACATCGTGCGGCACGAGGGCATCGCACGCGGCCTGGCGCGTTACCGCGCGCACATCGACAGCCGCCTCGAGCACTACCGGACCCTCTGGACGGCCGCCACCGCGGAGCGCCTGCACCAGCTGCTGAACGTGCTCGACCAGGCCGCGGACCCGCTGCGCGACTGCCTGGCGGGTGAGCACACGCCGGCCCGGCTGCTGGCGGCGCTGCGCGCCAGCCTCGAACAGCTCGGCATGTGGGCGGCATTCGAACACGACCCGGCCGGCCAGCGCATCCTGCAGGAATGGCAGCTGCTCGATGCCGCGGCCCGGCACAGCGACATGCGCATGACGTGGCTGGAATTTCGCGGCTGGCTGGGCAGCACGCTGGAGCGGCACGACTTCCGCCCCCCGGCCGGCGACAGCGTGGTCGCGCTGCTCACCCTGCAGCAGGCGCGGCTGGGCCGGTTCGCCGGCCTGGTGATCGGGGCCTGCGACAGCCAGCACCTGCCGGCCGCCACGGCCGGTTCGCCGTTTTTCAACGACCGGGTGCGCGGCGAACTCGGCCTGCCGGTGTGGCCCGACCACTACCACCTGCAACGCGACCGCCTGCGTCGCCTGCTGGAGGCTGCGCCGCGCGTGCTGATGACCTGGCACCGCGAGGACAACGGCGAGCGGCGCACGCCGAGCGCCTGGCTCGCCGCCCTGCAGGACATCCAGCAGCTGGCCTGGCAGGAGTCGCTGCACGACGCACAGTTGCAGGCACTGCTCGATGCGCCCGGTGCACGCGTGGCCGGCCGCCATCCGCTGCCGATGCCCGCTCCCACGCCCTGCCCCGCGCCGTCGCTGCCCGCCGCGCGGCTGCCGGCACGACTCAGCGTGACCGCGCACGGCAACCTGATCGACTGTCCCTACCGCTTCTTCGCCGCCAGCGGTCTCGGGCTCAAGGCCCGCGAGGAAGTCAAACTGGCGCTGGAGAAGGCCGACTACGGCATGCTGGTACACGCGGTCCTGCACCGCTTCCACGAGGGCGGCCCCGGCTTTCCGGCACCCCTCGCGACCTTCGATACGCGCAACCGGACCGGGGCCATAACACAGCTCGAAGCGGTATCGCGGCAGGTTTTCGGGCGGGAACTGGAAGACAACTACGAACACCGCGCCTGGCTGCGGCGCTGGCTGGTGCTGGTCCCGCAGTACATCGACTGGCAGATCGCGCACCAGCGCGACTGGCACTTCACGGCCGGCGAACTGGGCGGCGAACTGACACTCGCCACCGGCCACGTGCTCGAAGGCCGCCTCGACCGGCTCGACAGCGGCGCCGCCGGCGACGCCATCCTCGACTACAAGACCGGCGGCATGCCGCATCAGGACGAGATCGACAGCGGCGAGGCCGTGCAATTGCCGTCCTATGCCCTGCTTGCGGAACGGCCCCCGGCGCGGGTCGAATACGTGCAGCTCGACCAGAAGGTCAGGACCGGTCCGGCACTGGAGGGCGCGGCACTGGCGCAGCTGACGCAGGATGTGCAGGCACGCCTGCTTGCCCTGCTGGATGCCATCGCACGCGGCACCCCCCTGCCGGCCCGGGGTGACAGCAAGACCTGCCAGCACTGCGATATGGACGGCCTGTGCCGCCGGCAGGCCTGGCCGGAGCCGGCGCGATGAGCAGCGCACATCCCGTCGATCCGCTCGCCGCGACCGACCCCGCGCGCAACGCCAGCGTGCACGCCTCGGCCGGCACCGGCAAGACCTGGCTGCTGGTTACGCGCATCCTGCGCCTGCTGCTCAGGGACGTGCGCCCCGACAGCATCCTCGCGGTCACCTTCACGCGCAAGGCCGCGGGCGAGATGGAACAGCGCATCATGGAACGTCTGCGCGAACTGATGTCCGCCGCGCCGGAGCGGCTCGATGAGCTGCTGAAGCAATGCGGCATCGAAGCGGATGCCGACACGCGCGCGCGCGCGCGCCGGCTGTACGAGCAGGTCCTGTTCAATCCCTGGCGGCTGCGCACCACCACCTTCCACGCCTTCTGCCAGGAACTGCTGCAGCGCTTTCCGCTCGAGGCCGACGTCACGCCCGGCTTCGAGATCCTGGAGGCCACCGGCCTGCCGGAACAGGCCGCGCGCGAGGCGCTGCTGGCGGAGACCGCCGCGCAGCCCGACGGCGCACTGGCGCACGCGCTCGCCGCGCTGGTGGAAGGCTGCAACGGCCTGCACAACGCGGCCGGTGCCCTGCGGTCGTTTCTGGCACGGCGCAGCGACTGGTGGGCCTGGGTGCAGGACGAACGCGATGCCTGCGGGTTTGCCTGTCGCCGGCTGGCGGACTTCCTGGATATCGAGCCGGACAGCGATCCGCTGGCCGGATTTCCTTCCACCGGGGTGCGTGCACAGCTGGCGGAATTCGCCGCCCTGCTGGGTCGCAACACCAACACAGACAGGGAACTCGCGGGCAGGCTGTCCGACGCGCTGGCCG
>Ga0210060_1000576_pt1 | contig 10878 bp, 13 predicted proteins | sample Joice_CattailNLB_FD_184871 | JGI IMG/M metagenome (GOLD analysis project Ga0210060, IMG submission 184871) | Wetland microbial communities from San Francisco Bay, California, USA, that impact long-term carbon sequestration - Joice_CattailNLB_D2... | ecosystem: Environmental > Aquatic > Marine >...
AACTCGGCGATCTGGTGCGTGAGTACCGGGCCAGCGGCCCCGCTTACCGGCGACAGATTCATACCGTCGTGCGCGGCTCCTATCGCCATCACTACCGACGCATGGTCCCGCTGCTGCTCGAGGCGCTCAGTTTCGCTCCAACAATGCCAAGCATCACCCGGCCATCGAGGCTATCGACTGGTTGCGGCAACACGAAGATGACCGCCAACGATTCGTCTCCACCGACGCCGGCGCTCCGATCGAGGGCTTGGTGCGCGGGGTTTGGAGCGAGCTGATCCTGGAGAAGGACACGCAGGGTAACGAGCGGGTCAACCGCATCAACTACGAGATCTACGTCCTGCAGCTGCTGCGCGAGAAACTGCGTTGCAAGGAGATCTGGGTCGTCGGCGCCGATCGTTATCGTAACCCCGACGACGACCTGCCGCTGGACTTCGAAGAGAAACGCGCGAGCTACTACCAGGCGCTCGATCAGCCCGAGGACGCGCAGCGGTTCATCGCGTCAGTCCAAAAGCACATGCAGGAGGAGCTTGAGCTGCTAGACAAGACGTTGCCGAAGAATCCGCATGTGCGGCTGCGCGACAAGGGCAAGAAGCGCATTGTGCTCTCCCCGCTGTCAGCGCAACCCGAGCCGCGCCACCTAGTGGAGCTGAAGGCGGAGCTGATGCGCCGCTGGCCCATGACCAGCCTGCTCGATGTCCTCAAGGAGACCGATCCGCGTGTCGGCTTCACCGAGCTGTTCAAGAGCCTGGCGAGCCGCGAGCACCTCGACCGGCCGACGCTGCAGCGGCGCCTGCTGCTGTGCCTGTTCGGACTCGGCACCAACACCGGCCTGAAGCGGGTCGCGGCCGGCGATCAGGACGCCGACTACAAGGACCTGCTGTACGTCCGTCGGCGTTTCCTCACCAGGGCCGCCCTGCGCGAGGCCATCGCCCGCGTGGTCAACGCCATCTTCGCCGTGCGCCGTCCCGACATCTGGGGCGAGGGCACCTCGACCTGCGCATCGGACTCGAAGAAGTTCGGCGCCTGGGACCAGAACCTGATGACCGAGTGGCACATCCGCTATGGCGGGCGCGGCGTCATGGTGTACTGGCACGTTGAGCGCAAGTCCGTGTGTATCTACTCCCAGCTCAAGCGCTGCTCCTCCTCCGAGGTGGCCGCGATGATCGAGGGCGTCCTGCGCCACTGCACCGACATGGAGGTCCAGCGCAACTACGTCGACAGCCACGGCCAGAGCGAAGTCGCCTTCGCCTTCTGCCACCTGCTCGGCTTCGACCTACTGCCGCGGTTGAAGGCCATCGCCTCGCAGAAGCTGTATCGGCCGCGGACCGGCCATGCCGAGGATTACCCCAAGCTGCAGCCGATCCTGACGCGGCCGATCAACTGGGAGCTGATCGCCAAGCAGTACGACGAGATGGTCAAGTACGCCACCGCACTGCGTCTGGGCACCGCCGAGCCGGAGGCCATCCTGCGCCGATTCAACCGCAACAATCTGCAGCACCCGACCTATCAGGCGCTGGCCGAGCTCGGCAAGGCCATCCGCACGATCTTCCTCTGCCGCTACCTGCGCCAGGAACCGCTACGCCGGGAGATCCAGGAAGGGCTCAATGTCATCGAGAACTGGAACAGCGCCAACGGCTTCATCTTCTACGGCAAGGGCGGCGAGGTGGCCACGAACCGGCTGGAGGAGCAGGAGCTCTCGATCCTGTGCCTGCACCTGTTGCAGATCTCCCTGGTCTACATCAACACGCTCATGCTCCAGCAGGTCCTGGCCGATTCCGCCTGGCTCGAGCGCCTGGACGCGGAAGACCGCCGCGCGCTCTCGCCCCTCATCTATGGCCACTGCAACCCCTATGGCACCTTCGAGCTGGACATGAGCAAGCGGCTGCCGATCGAGGCACCGCCTATCTTTACAGGCTAACTGTCCCATTTGTATCTCTAAATCGGACAGAGGCAACGGCGGGCAGTCGCATCAACAACAGCTTACACATGCATTGAACCACTATGCCAACAACTAAAAATGGGACAGTACCGCCGCAGCGGCAACCCTACGAAGCGCTTCGACCCAGGGAGTACCTGACCGAGCAGGAGGTCGAGCACCTGATGCTGACCGCCAAGCGCCGCGGCCGCCATGGCCATCGCGATGCGACCATGATCCTGCTCTCCTGCCGCCACGGTCTGCGCGTGGGTGAACTCTGCGCACTGCGCTGGGATCAGGTGGAGCTCGACCAGGGGTTTCTCCACGTGCGCCGGCTGAAGCAGGGCATCCCCAGCGTCCATCCGTTGCGCGGACCCGAGCTCCGCGCCCTGCGCCAGCTCAGACGGGAGACAGTGCCCTCCGCCTACCTGTTCACGACCGAGCGCGGCGGCCCCATGACCACGGCAGGTTTCCGCAAGATGCTGTCGCGATGCGGTGAGCTATCGGATCTGGCGTTCCCGATCCATCCACACATGCTGCGCCATGCCTGCGGCTACAAGCTCGCCAACGACGGCCAGGATACCCGAGCGATCCAGCACTACCTCGGCCACAAGAACATTCAGCACACCGTCCGCTACACGGAGCTGTCGAGCGAGCGGTTCAAGGATTTCTGGGACGACTGAGTCGCTGGAATATTAGAAAACCCGCATATGGCGGCTCGTGTCAGCTTCGCTAGTTCTGGGCCTTCTTGGCGCAAGGGAGCCACGCGGCTCCGGCCTGTCAATACCCTGCCCGCACCAGCCCGTGTTGGGTATGACAGCCCGGAAAAATCCGCGCGGCTTTTTCTCTTGCGCCCGCCGGGCAAACGGATTAACCAAATTAAGGAAAGGAAGAGAGATGAAACAGGATGTCTACACCAGCATCACCGAGAGAATTACCCGCGCCCTTGAGGAAGGCGTAAGACCATGGCACCAGCCCTGGAACGCCGAGCACGCCGCCGGGAAGATCACCAGGCCCTTAAGATTCAACGGTGCGCCCTACTCTGGAATCAACGTGGTTATGCTCTGGTCGGAGGCGGTGGAGCGCGGCTATTCAGCTCCGATCTGGATGACGTTCCGCCAAAGCAAGGAGCTGGGCGGGCATGTGCGCAAAGGCGAGCACGGCACCTCCGTGGTCTACGCCTCGACCTTCAAGAAGGCCGAACACGACGAGGAGACCGGCGAGGATGTTGAGCGCGATATCCCGTTCATGAAGGGATACCGGGTTTTCAACGTCGAACAGATCGACGGCCTCCCAGAGCACTATTACGCCACCGCTGCCGAACCCACCTTAACCCAGGGGGAGCGCCTCGCCGAGCTGGAAGCCTTCTTCACCCACACCGGGGCCGAAATCCGCCATGGCGGGAATCGGGCCTACTATGCGCCCGGACCCGATTACATCCAGATGCCGCACTTCGAGTTCTTCGAGAACCGCGAGAGTTATTACAGCACCCTCGGGCACGAGACGACCCACTGGACGCGCCACGCCTCCCGCCTGGACCGGGATTTGGGGCGCAAACGCTATGGGGATGAGGGGTACGCCATGGAGGAGCTGGTGGCGGAGCTCGGCAGCGCGTATCTATGCGCCGATCTCGGCCTCACCCCGGAGGTACGCGAGGACCACGCCGCCTATATCGGAAGCTGGATCAAGGTCCTGAAAAACGACAAGCGTGCCATCTTCACCGCCGCCGCCCATGCGCAGCGTGCCGTGAACTTCCTGCACGACCTCCAGCCGCAGCCGGATGTGATGCCCGCATTCAACCCGGAGGACGACAACCAGCCGCAACCCGAGCCGGTCCCCGCGTAAGGGGACCGTGCTTCGCTATAGAAGAAAGGACCACACCCATGAGCGTATGGAAGATCGAACAGGACGGGGAGAACGGCGGGCGCATCGAACGCACCGCCCTGCCCCGCTTTCGTGCCCGCTGGATCACCGGCGACGACCTGGAGGAGATCGCCACCCTGCCCGGCCCCTGCTGGAGCGATTCCGGCAGCGGCAGTGGCGAAGACGCCATCCATTTGTATGGCTTCGCGTGGTCCAGGGGCGCGCCGGACCAGGCCGCCTTCGAGGCCCTGATGCGCGAGGCGGCGCGGGAGATCGACGCCTGGATTGCGGAGCGGCTGTAGGTGGATGCCGACCAGCATATCCCCTCCCCTGTCACCCTTTACCCCTCTTTTCTCCACCTTTGGTGGGTACTGGTGGACTTCGGTGGCTTCGGAAACAGGCGCGTCCGCGAGAGGCCAGTGCGTAATAAAGAAAAGACGAAATAACGAAAGAGCGAAATAACGAAAAGATGAGGGCTCGATGAGGCTATAAGCCCAACGACGATCCGGTCCCGCATGGCCGGGAAAGAAAGAACGAAAACAGGAAATAACGAAAAAACGCATTAACGTAAGAACGAAAGCCAGAAAGCGTGAAATAACGAAATAATGTAAAAACGAAATAAAGAAAGCGTGCATTCGTCAAAAAAGGATTTAGTTAAAACGTTCTTTCGTGCTATCGTGAATTCACGAAATAACGCCAAGGGGGTCTGCATGGCACATATCATCGGTTTCGTTTCCCAAAAAGGAGGAGTAGGGAAGAGCACCCTGGCCCGCCTGATCGCCAGGGAGTACGCGGCAAACGGCTGGAACGTCAAGATCGCCGATCTCGATCCGGGGCAGGGCACGTCCTTCAAATGGCACAACCGCCGCATGACCTCGAAGATCGACCCGGACATCGCCGTCGAGCGGTTCCGCACCGTCGAGAAAGCGCTGCCCTTCGCCGAGCACTATGACCTGTTCATCTTCGATGGCCCCGCGCACTCCAACGCCGGAACCCTGGCGATTGCCAAGGCCAGCCACCTTGTCGTGCTGCCGACTGGCTTGTCCGTTGACGACATGGAACCGGCGGTCCTGCTGGCCCACGAGCTGGTAGGGCAGGGGATACCCCAGGATAAGATCGTCTTCGCCTTCTGCCGCGTCGGGGAGAGCGATACCGAACTCTCGGAAAGCCAGTCCTACGTGACCAAGGCCGGTTACACTCCGTTGCCCGCCTCCCTGCCAGAGCGCACGGCCTACCGCCGCGCGACTGACGAGGGCAAGGCGCTTTCCGAATGCCCGTTCCCGACCCTCAAGAAAAAAGCGGACGACGTGGCCCAGGCCATTATTGACCGCCTGAGCGCCGTCACATCCACCCCCAGCGAGAGGAGTGCCGCCTATGGCTAAACCACCGCCACCCCCTGCAAGAACGCAGCAGATCGCTGAGGCACCGGCCCACACCGGCACCACCAACGGCAAAGGGGCAGCGCCGCCGCCCGTGGCTGTCGTCCATAACCTCAAGAAACCAGAAAGCGGGGACCTCAAGCCGCTCAACTTCAAGGTCGATCCGGAGTTTCACCGGCAGTTCAAGTCTTACGCCGCCTCGCACGGCATCAGCATGGTCGAGCTGCTGCGCGAGGGCTTCGCTCTGGTCAGGGAACACAGGGGCGGGATATAACGAAATAACGAAATCGTTATTTCCTTAAAACGTTATGTGCGCAGAAAGGGGAGGGGATGTCAAAGAAGACCGTTAGCGCGCCACCAGCACAGGCTCCGCAAAGCCTCCAGTACGATCTCTTTACGACGTTCTTTGGCGATGCGGCGGAGCTGTCGAACACCATTGAGCTTTGGGACGCAATCCCGAAATATTCGGTCTCTCCGCGCAGCCAGAATAGCCTGCGTAGCGCCGAGAGCCGCCTGCCGGTCCACGAGTACCGCTTCGTCTATGCCACACGCAGGAACGGCCAGCGCCTTGAAAGCGCCTGCCGCGTCGCGATTCAGCCCGCTTCCATCAAGACCGCCGAGGGCTATGTCGATTTTTATCCCAGCACCGACGAGGAACTCGTGGAGGAGGTGATCCGCAAAATCTTCGCCGACCAGCAATGCGGTCTCCACGATCCGAATAACATCGAAAGCTGGGTCCGCTTCTCGGTCCAAATGATCCGCAAGGAACTCAAAGCGCGCGGCAAAACCCGCAGCCTTGATGAAATCAAACGCTCCATCGACATCCTGTCCAGAACCCATGTCTCCCTATTCCTGGACGATACTGACGACCCCGTTTACTCCGCGCCGATCCTCTCCGACGTGACGCGCGTGACGCGCCAGAAATACCTCAACGACACCTCGATGACCTGGGTGGCCCGCCTGCCCGCTTTGATCTCCAAGAGTGTCAACGAACTGACCTACCGCCAGTTCAACTACGGCGTCCTGATGTCGCTGTCCTCCCAGCTCTCCCGCTGGCTGCACAAAAGGCTCTCGCACAACTATACCAACGCCAGCTTCATGGACGCCTACGAGGTGCTGTTCAGCTCGATCCAGCGCGACAGCGGCCTTCTGACCTACAGCCGCACCAACGACAACCTCAAGGCCCTGGAGACCGCCTTCGAGGAGCTGCGCACCTCCAAGGTCCTCTACTCCTGGGAACGGCTGGAGGAGCGCCGGGAGAGGCGCAAGATCATCGACATCAAGTACAGCCTCCAGGCCCATGCCGATTTCATCAAGGACGTGAAAGCCGCCAACGCCCGCGCGAAAGACTCGCGCTCCAGCCTCTCGGATGCGCCTGTGCATAAGTCTCTGCCAGGTGGTAGGTAGACGCCGCAGTAAGTGGTAGGCAGAAGCCGCAGATGTGGTAGGTAGACGGCGCAGTAAGTGGTAGGCACGAGCCGCAATAGGCATTTTTGGCCCTCTTACGTCAAATCTCGCGGGCCAAAACCGCCCGTAAGGTGGTAGGTGCAAGCCGCAATAGACGAAAAAAGTGGTAGGCAGAAGCCGCAGATGTGGTAGGTAGACGGCGCAGTAGCCAAAAAAAGTGGTAGGCAGAAGCCGCAGTAAGTACCCATGTGGTAGGTAGACGCCGCAGTAGCGTTTTTCTATCTTATTGTTGTATAATGTATTTTTAACGATCCGCGCGCCCTTATCCTTTCCTTATCTTTATCCTTAGATTCCTTTCTTAACCGCGGTGCACGATCCCGCGTCTACCTCCACAACTCAAAAATTCCCGACGCACTAACGCGCGCACCTACCCTCCGCCATCCTGGCTCCGCCCCTCCGCTTCGCTCCGGCCTTGCGGGCGCATCCCTGCGCCCTTAAAAGGTGTCCTTGCCTTCGGCTGCGGACAACCAATGATTTTCGGCCTCCTATCGTCGGCCAAACGCTTTATTGCACCCCTCTTTCTTATTTCCTATCCAATTTGTTCTTGCTAGTTTCGTTGTATGGACGGTAGGAAAAAGAAATTGATAAGAAATTCTTATGGGCGGGTGCTATTGAGAAGGACAAAACATGGACGAGCTGGAGGATTTCAAGACCCATATCAACCTGAGTGAGTATGCCGCAGGACAAGGCTATGTCCTGGACAAACGCGCCAGCTCGAAGAACTCCGCTCTTATGCGCCATGCAGGCGGCGACAAGATCGTGATCGCACGCGGGGCCGATCAGCACTGGATTTACTTCTCGGTCCATGACAGCGCCGATAACGGCTCCATTATCGACTTCGTACAAAACCGCAAAGGCGTAAAGCTCGGCGGTGCCCGCCAGGAACTCCGGCCCTGGCTGGGCAGCGGACGCGCCATCACACGCCCACAGCCTGACCTGTTCGCGGCAGCCCTGGAGCCCATCACCAAAGACCGGGCGCGGGTCCTCCTGGAGCTGGCCCGCATGAAGCCCCTGTTATCGCACCCTTACCTCGAAGAGGGCAGGGGGATACCGGCCCCGCTGCTCGGCTCTCCCCGCTTTGCCGGGAAGATCAAAACCGACTACCGCAACAACGTCATCTTCCCCCATGCGGACCAGGACGGCCCCTGCGGCTATGAGATCAAGAACAAGGGCTTCACCGGCTTTGCGCCCGGCGGCGAGAAGGGCCTGTGGTTTTCTGCCGCGAGCAAGGACGATCTGCGCCTCGTGATTGCCGAGAGCGGGATTGATGCTCTGTCCTATGCGTGTGTGTTTCCCGACGAGAACGCCCGCTATGCCAGCATCGGCGGGGCGATGAACCCCGGCCAGCCCGCGCTCATTACTTCCGCCATTCAGAAGATGCCCCACGGGGCCAAGGTCATTCTCGCCATGGACAACGACGAAGCGGGCCGGGACCTCGCAGGCCAGATCGAGGCCCTGGCCGAGCAAACAGGCCGCGTGGACCTGGCCATCCTTCGCCATCTGCCCGAAGGGGAGGGGGAGGACTGGAACGATGTGCTGCGGGCCGTGCGGGCGGCAGAAGCGCCGGTGCCCGCCGCCTTGCCTTGAATGCTGGTGCAGATTTTTGACGGTTCGGGCAAAAAATCCCTGCATGGCGGCTGGTGACACGACTGCTTGTCCTGCCGCTTGAAGAGGGCAGGGGAGGGCCGTCGCCGACCTACCCTCGACCCGCGACTTAAAACTACCGCTTTTTACCCCGCTGCCCTTCCATGCAAGCGTAACGTCGCGTATCATAATTACGTAATTACAGAAATTACGTTATCACTTTTTCCGCTTCGGAGGGCTTTCTCATGGCACGATCCGGCGTCACCCGCGAGCAGGTCTTCGAGACCGCCGAGGCCCTGGTCCGCGAAGGGCAGAACCCCACGGTCGTTTCTGTGCGCACGCGCCTTGGGGGAGGGAGCCCCAATACCATCACGCCCTTCCTGGGCGAGTGGAAGGCGCTCCATGAACATGCGCAGGCCGCGTCCGTACCGGCACCCCCTGAGCCGGTCGAGGCCGTCCTGCGCCAGGTATGGGGCACGGCCTGGCAGGAGGCGCAGGGCCAGCTCGAGGGGGAGCGCGAGGCCCTGGCGGCTGCCCGAAAGGAGATCGAAAAGGAACGCGCCGCAATGCTGGGGGAGATCGAGCGGCTGGATACGGAACTGACCGCCGCGCTCGAAGAGGTGGGGCAGGGCAGGGCGGCCCTGGAAGAACAGCGCCAAGCCCATGAGCGGGCCGAAAGCGCCGCGCGCGAGGCCGGAGCCCTGGCCGAGGAGCGCGAGAAACGCATCTCCGCCCAGGATCGGGAGCTCCAGGAGCTGCGCGCTACAAACGAGGGCTTGCGCATCGAGGCCGCGACCCTCACCGAGCGGGCCGCTCATGTGGACGAGCTGCGGGCCGTGCTCAAAACCTTGCAGGAGCAGAAGGGGAGGGCAGCGCCCAAGCGCCGCACCAAGCCGGAAGGGTAGGATCGGTTTTCCGGGAGCGCCCTATAATGCCTGGTTTTCTATGGGATGATCGGAGGTGGCCAGGATGACAACGACGCAAGAGGACTTACGCGCCTGGATCGACCGGAAGGCCGGGCAGCTTGAAGCCAGAGGTCCTGATTACCTGGAGGGAGATGAGTGGTTTCAGGTCACGGCGGCGGAGCAGGAGGTCTTTGCGCTTGATCCGGCCACCATGGCACGGGTGATCGTGGTCTTCGATGCTTATCTGGCGATTGCCGATATCGCCCTTAACGAGCTGCATGGAACCGCGCTTTGCCAGGAGGCCCGCAAGGCGTTCCCGTGGATCGAGCAGTGTGTAAGCGATTCTGGGGTATTTAGGCGTCTCGCTGGCTTGTTCGGTGTCTCCAACCGGCAGGCCGACGCCTTTTATTGGAAGCATTCCTTTTGGGAGGTTCGCCAGGGGATTGTCTCCTACAGGGACGAGTCCGGCGAAGATAGCAAGCCGGAAGAGCAGGGGATGTTGTAATCCTCCTTGGGATTATCTCTTGCCGGGGAATGGTAGTCCTGCTATCACGAAGCATGACCACACCAACCGCCTACGTTCAAATCGAGAGGATCACGCGCGACCGGCAAGACACGGGTTTTGTTGACGGTTACGCCTGGGATACGGACAAGCTGACCGGTCAGGCTTACCGGGATGCAAAAGAACGCTTCTCCGTGCCGTTCGAGTGTGCGGACTACCTGGTTGATCTCTTCTCAGAGCCAGGCGAGCTGGTGGACACGTTCGCCATGGCCGAGCTTGGATACCGGACACTGACGCGCCACAAGGACGCTGCATAGGGCAGGGGAGGGGGCACCGGCAGGCCCAAGCGCCGCACCAAGCAGGAAGAGTAATTACCTGTTCTTTGTAGTTTTTTCTGGCATGTTCGCTGGATTCCATGCCATACTAAAATTGTAAGTTTGTAAAATACGAAATTCGGAAATTGCTATGGATGGCCTCGATACACATGATCCAAGGGAGCAACCTATGGCGCTTGTCAAAGTCCGGCGAGCGGCACAGATCACCTTGCCGCGCGAGATCAGAGATGCCGCGCACCTGGCCGAAGGCGACTATCTGGAGGCCGAGCTGACGCGCGAGGGCATTTTGCTGCGCCCGGTGAGTATCGGCAGCCGCGAGCCTTCCCCGGAACAGGAAGCGGAAATCCTGGCAGTCGTCGATCAGGAACGAAAAGCCTATGCCGAGGAGCGCCATCGTTGATACCTCGGTGCTGGTCAGCGCCTTTCTGTTCCCGGACAGCGTGCCGGGCCGGGTTGTGGCGCTGGCCGACCAGGGCATTTATGCTCTGCATTTCTCGCCGATCATTCTTGAAGAGCTCCGGCGCTCCTTAAGCAATCCGCGCCTGAGAAACGCCTATTCCTACAGCGACGAGCAGATCGACGCCTGGTGCGCCGAGCTGCACGAGATCGGCAGCCTTGTTCTCCGCCCGTTGCCGGACACCGGCGGCGTGTGCCGCGATCCGGACGACGATCACGTCATTGCCGCAGCGCTCGCCGTCAAGGCCGATGCAATCGTGACCGGCGACAAGGACCTGCTGGACCTGGGCGCGTATCAGGACATCCGCATGCTGAGCGCCAGGGCCTTTCTCGATGAGTGTACGTGGGGTAAGCTCGGGATACGTGTAAAATTTTGTCACTACGGGTCGTCAACGGAGATCGGGAGCGGCCTCGGATGGAGCGCCGGCGGAAGATCGTCCATATCTAAGGTGTAATGCCCGAAGCGCCGGAG
>Ga0210060_1000577_pt1 | contig 10875 bp, 7 predicted proteins | sample Joice_CattailNLB_FD_184871 | JGI IMG/M metagenome (GOLD analysis project Ga0210060, IMG submission 184871) | Wetland microbial communities from San Francisco Bay, California, USA, that impact long-term carbon sequestration - Joice_CattailNLB_D2... | ecosystem: Environmental > Aquatic > Marine >...
CGCTTGCAAACATGGACTTAAAATTTTCTGAAACGGTATTTGGCGGTGTTTGTGCACATCCAAAAAGGCTGAATGCCAGTACTGTAAGAACAATTGCTGCTTTTTTCATTATAGTGTATTTTAAATGTTCAGGGAAAGATAGATACAAAATCTAAAGAGAATTTAAAGAGTAGAATAACTTACCACTTTATACCCCAGGCAAATGGGAAATCAATTTTAAAGGAATTCTGAAGCGTGGATAACCGATTACTTTTGACGGGTTATTACAAAGCAGTGCAGATTATTGTAAAATTCATAGTGGATATCAAGGCTGTGCAAATCACAGATTTTTTTTACAATGGCCAGTCCCAAACCTGCTGTCTGACTAACTGGATCGCCTTTGTAGAAACGGTTGAAAAGCTTTGCGGGATCGGGAATTTGTTCTTTTCCTGTGTTGCAGATCGACAATTTCCGTCCGCTTAGATCAATTTTAATTTTTCCGCCTTGTTCTGTGTGATTAATACTGTTTGAGATCAGGTTGTTGATCAGAATCTCAATCAGCGACTTTGATATGGCAACCATCATATTATCAGTCAACTGTGTTTCAAGCTGAAGCTCCTTCAGCCTGATGAGTTCTGAAAATTCTTCCAGTTTTTCTTTTAGTACTTCTTTCAAGTTCGTTCGTTCTTCCGATGCAAACTGGTTGTTTTCAATTTTACGTAACATAATCATCGCATTGTTCAATTTCGAAAGACGACGTACCGAAGTATAAATGCTGTTCAGACTATCAGCATGCTCTTCTAAACCCGGATTCTCCAGCAGGCTCTCCAGACGTGAACTAATAATCGCCAGGGGTGTTTGCAACTCGTGCGAAACATCTTCGGAAAATTGTTTTTGGTTCTGAAAATCGCTTGTTATCTTTCTGGTCAATTTCCGTACCGATTCATTAAGCTGATCGAATTCAAAGATTCCGGTTTCTTCGAGCTGCACTTCATTTTGCGTAATTACAGAGAATTGTTCAATCTGCTTAAGATTGGTAAAAAAAGGTTGCCACAGTGATTTTGCGATCCGCCTGGTTACCAGAAAAAGAATTAGCCAAAGCAACAACATTCCCGCAATGGTAACGAGTGCCAGTGTGGCCAGTAGATCCTCCGATTCGATCTTGGATATGCGAAGTACGATGTGATAATAGTCTCCAGCTATATGTTGTGTAGAGCTGATTTGTCGGTAGTCTTCGAATTCATGCTCTCTTTCGTTGAAAATTAGTGTGTCCGAAAATATGGTCTCTTCAATGTTTTCTTTTGTTTTTTCGACGTGAGCAACAGGGTCAAAAAAAGTGGTTTCTGGCACCAGTGTCAGCTGTTTATTTACCGATTGGAGGTTTTCATTAAGTCGCTCATCTAGTTGGCGGTTGATGATTACCGACAAAGAGAAATAAATGATCGTGCCCGAAAACACCATCACCACCAGAGATAAGCTTAGATACCGATTAGTCAGTCTGCTGAGTAATTTCATTCGTCAGTGAATTTGTAACCGATTCCATAAACGTTTTTGATGTAATCATTCCCGCGGTTTTTCACTATTTTTTTTCGCAGGTTATTAATATGGGTGTAAATAAAATAGAAATTATCGGCCAAGTCAATGTTGTCGCCCCATAAATGTTCTGCAATTGATTCACGGGTAAGCAGCCGGTTTTTATTTGAAATAAAAAACAGGAGCAGTTCAAATTCTTTTTTCGTAAGTTCTAGATTTTTGTCCCTTACTTTTACAGTTCCCTGATCGGGGAACATTTCTATTTCCTGAAAAATAACCGAAGTGGCACCATCAAATTTCCGGCGACGCAGAACAGCTTTCACGCGGGCATTCAGTTCCGAAAGATGAAAGGGTTTGGTAATATAATCGTCCGCGCCCAGATCGAGACCAGTCAGTTTGTCGTCGAGTGAATTACGGGCCGAAATGATGATAATCCCGGTATCGGTAGTATGCCGTTTCAGGTGTTCAATCAGCTTCAAACCACTGCCTCCGGGAAGTGTTATATCGATCAATGCCACATCGTAATGATAAACAGCCAGTTTCTGATCAGCATCGTTAAAGTTTGAAGCAGTTTCGCAAACGTAACGTTCCTTTTCAAGAAAGTCTTTTATCCCAATAAGCAGATCAGGCTCATCTTCAATTATAAGAATTTTCATGCAGCACAAGTTACCCAGACTTTTTAAAGAGATTTTAAAGCTGGGAAAATAAATGAATGATCTTGTGAACTGTTAGATTAAAGTCCCATAGATTGGTTTTCAATATTATACAGAAGGAAATCGAAGTTTGCAACATTCAGTTAACGGCCACAACAACAAAACCACCGCTGTATTTGCAACGGTGGTTTTTGCTTTTCGGTACAGCTTCAAATTACCGGATTATATCAGGATCTGCCTTGCAAAATGAACGCAGTTGGTGACCTCCTTCACCGCATCCGACCATGGCTTTACATCATATTCAAGCTCGATGTCGCAGTAGATGGGCCACTTTTCCTTCTGGATCAGAAGCAGCGTTTCTTCCAGCGGCATTTGTCCCTGTCCCCAGACCTGGTTGGTGTTAGGCGGATCGGCTTCCGGACCGGTCTTATCTTTAATATGCATGCTGAAGATGTGGTCATGGTATTTATTCAGGATCTCCTTGGGATGGATCCCGGTTGATCCAAAGAAATGACCGGAATCAAAATTAAACATGACAGCCGGTGAGACTTTCATAAATGGATCATAGCTGAAACCCTCAATGTCTGCAAATTGCATATGTTGATGGAATACCGCATACATGTCGTGTTTTTCTGCAAACGGGGCCAGTTTATTTACAGATTCCTCACTGAGCTCTTCACTTACCCCCCTTGCACCCATTGCTTTTGCCACCTTGAATGCATAATCGATCTCTTCATCTGACCAGCGCGCAGGAGAAAATTTAACGATATGTGCCCTGATACCGGCATCGTCAAGCAACTTCCTGGCTGCAGCCACTTTGTTCATATCAATATTCAAACGGAATGCCACGACATCTTTATTGTATTGATCTATCTGAGCCTGTTGCTCGGGTGTGAGCTGCGGACGTCTTATACGGGGGGGCGGTGCAGGAGCTTCGCCTGGTTGTGCCGGTGCAGGCGGTGCCGGCGGCGGCATACTCCTGAATATGGCCATCATCGGATTTTCGGGGGCACCCAGGAATGTTTCCAGATCTCCGCTCATCAATTCTATTGAACTGATGTTGCATTCCTGGCAGTACTTCACGATGTTCTCCAGTCCACCCGGCATGGAACGCCAGCTGTAGGTTATCGCACCAATATTAACGCCTCCAAAATTTGAATTTACCTTCTTGTTTTGCTGCACGGGACTGCTACCCAGGGCAATCCCTGTAGGGACCATGGATACTGCTGCCAGTGCAGCGGAATTTGTAAGGAACCTTCTTCTCGAAAGACCGTTCGATTTGTTATTGTCCATAATAGTTGGTTTTATGTGAAACGTTTCAGAAATATCAGTCGTGATTCGAATCTAACCTGAAATATAAAAATAATCTGGTTAACCTGTATATTTTACCTGACAACGATCCTGGTTTCTGCGGAGACAGGCTCGCCCTGATCATCCAGTCCGCGGAAAAGAACCACATATTCACCCGGATAGTCAGGAGCAGTGAAGGAGACCGGTGTGGGATTGCCCTGTTCGACCCGCAGTTCAGGAATCCATAACAGTGTGTTCCTGGTATCGGGCATCTGATCATTTTTCGAAACTGTTTCACTCCTTTCCCCAGAATGGGGACAGAAGGCGGTAAAGTCAATGAAGAAAGCGTTATCAGGAAGGTCTATACCGGCCATGTCTTTTTCAATGGTCCGGATATTTACGATGCCTCCGTACCTCATATCACCCTTTAAATAAATGTCATTGACAACATCTATTTTGCTGATCCTGTCTGTGGGGACCGAGAAAAACTCCTTCATGTTGAAAAAAGGGACCTGGTCAATCATGATCAGCGGATCAAACATGGAAAGAATAGGATTCTCGCTGGTAATAGAAAGAAAAGCTCTTTTCTTACGGATTACAGGAGAGACATCCGGCACCAGGTTGATTAATACCTCCTCAAGTGTGGGTAGCAGGACGAAATCATCCATGTTCAGCGAAAATGTCGGTAATCCATAGAATGGTACCTGGTCGACTGGTATCCCGGCTTCCTGTAAGGAATCAATATTCCCATAGATTCTGGCAAGCTGCAGCTTCCGGGCCATGGTAGTGACCAGTTGCTTTTCTGTCTGGGAAAGTCTGAACGGTTCTGCAGGTAAATACACTTCCCTTTGATCAAAATCCTGGTCAATCCTTACAATCAGTGAAGTGTCTCCGGGGTTTTCAGGCTGTACGAGAAGTTCCACCTTTCCTTCCCGGTTAGGCAGGGTCACCGAGAATTTTCCATATGCATCGGACCGGGTCACAAAATAAGCCGATTGATCACCCATCATGGTAAAATGGATCCTCACATCCTTTACAGGCTGTTCTTCCAGATCAGGATTTAAAACAGTCCCGGAGAGTGTGGCGCCAAATCGATCAGGCAAAAACTGTAACCCGAAATCGTCCGATCCCTCAGTCCGGGAAGCTGCCAGCTGGATTTGTCCTTTGGGTTTAAATTCTGCAGGTACCACGGTAAGGCATCCTTCTGCTTTCCCGGGACCATCCATCCCGGAAAAAATCAGGTTCAGAAATACCGAATCTTCGCTCATATATACAGCGGACGGTTCAGAAAACTTCAAAACGTGCTCCCGAACGGATCGGGTAACGAGGTGATCCGCTCCGTTGCCCGGTTGAACACCCATGGACAGTTCTGGCCTGTATGGATTGATGACCCTCAGCGGTATATAACAGTAAGCCTCCGGATCCCGGTTTCGCATCCATCGGGTATAACATTTAAGAAAATAGTTACCCGTTAAGATATCGGGTGGAATGGCGATCTCACCGGTGGAAACCTGATCATGAATCCAAAATTTGCCCTGTGCCTCAGATTTTCCGGAGGCAGAGAGCAATTCCACATAAAACACATTACTCCATTTCTCCCGGGCGGACAATCCTGTACAGCGAACACTGGCTCTGAATCTGATAACTTCGCCGGTAATATAGAGAGAACGGTCCGTAAAGGCATCCACATGTTCCCGGATCAAGGCAGCCTGTCCGGAAACTCCCGAATCAAAGGGAGAAGTCTGACCATTCAGATCTCTGCCTGAAGTGGCCAGCATCAGAAGGATGATACCTGCTCGTCCTATGGTTCCCGATACTACCATGACTCCCAGTTTACAGGCCTGATGGTGTCCCCGCCCTGCAGCAGGCAATTAAAGCACTCGGGAAGCGCCGTCCAGGAGGGTTTAAAAGGGCCTTCCGAATAGATGTATATGGGGTAATCTATATGCGGCCACTGATAGATAACGTAGAGTGGTTGGTAGACACAGGATTTATGGGGGATCTCGAATTCAAAATAGTTGTTATTCTGAACAAAGATTTGTTGCTCCTTCACCTGGGCAGCGTGAAAAAACCCCAGCACAACCTCCTCCGGATCATTCACATTGTATATGTTACCCTGAACGGTTGCGGGTTGTGTACCATACAGTCCACCCGATTCAACAGCCTGTTCATTCATACGATTGAAGTAATCATAGGCCATTCTTGAAAGAGACTGCTGTTTTACCAGCAGCCTGTAGGTCACTCTGAGCCGGTCCGTTTCATTGGACACGAAATTCAGGGACACTCTTCTTAATTCATTGGATGCCAGATTCCGTGTTGTTGCAATATAGAACTGATCCAAAGTATAGTTTTTCCAGCATTTGAATAGGACATTGCTCCGGAAATCTTCCACACGCCTGTCAGCATGCATAATTTTATTTCCAATCAGGGCGGCCCAGTATTCCCAGGTCTCATCCACCTGCCATAAAATATTCCGGGAATCGCTTGCATTCCCAGACATATCCAGGTAAAACTGGACACCCGGCAGGTTTTTTTCAGGGTCAGAAGTTTCTCTCTCAGTAACCTCATAATAGACCCTGTCTATTTCCGGGCATGGAAAAATGGTATCATACGATGAGCGATACTCTTTCATATCCGGGGCCAACACATAAAGGCTGACCGCATCTCCAACTTTCAGGTAAGAGTCGGGAATATCGGCAGAATAGACACCCTCTCCCTCATCCGTATAAAATATCATGTTTCCATCCTGGTCTGTCACAGTGACCACACAAAACTCCACAGGTTGGAAAACGGGGTCTTTGTATGAAGATGACCTGGATACTGAAATGGTATGCCGGCCCGGCTGATCACTGATCATCCCGCTAATAACCATCACCTCCTGTGTCTCCTCCAGAACCGGTTCATAAGGCTCAACACATGAGTTGCATATGAAGCCTAAGAGCAACAGGATATGCATTCTACTCACTGGCATAATTTCCAAGTTTAACATTCCATGATATAGTATAGATAGGTTGGGCAAAAATTGAAAGCTTGTACCCTCTAACAAATCCGTTTACATTTTTAAAATAGACAGAATAGGCATTTTTCCTTCCGGTAAGATTATAGACGCTCAACATCCAGAAGCTATGGAACATCTTTCTCTTTCTGAGATTCCCTTCAATATTCATGGAGACATCCCACCGGAAATAGTCAGGTATCCGATACCTGTTCCGGTCCGAATAATGAAGATATGGAATCCCGTATTCATAATATATGGCCACAGGGTAGGTAATCGGACGGCCGGTCATATAGACCAGGTTGGTGGAGAGGCTTACTTTCCTGCCCCTTTTGTAATTGGCTACCAGGTTAAAACTATGCGGCCGGTCATAATTGGAAGGATAGGGTGCACCATTGTTGATCTGTTCCCCCGTGATGGGATCATCCACCTGGATAAAAGAACGTGAATAAGTGTACGACATCCAGCCATTTACAGAACCTGAATTCTTTCGTATCATGGTCTCAACACCATAAGCTTTCTGTTCACCCTGAAGGGTTTCGCTCTCCACATAAGGGTTTTCGAAGAAGCTGGCCCCGTCCCGGTACTCAACAATATGATGTCCCCATTTGCGATAGAGTTCCACAGATGTACTCAGTCCATTTCCGGGCAGATCCTGGTAATATCCTACCGACAGCTGGTCCAGATACTGAGGAGTGATATGGTAGTCACTTAGTTTCCACTGATCAGTGGGTGCCAGGGCTATCGTATTGGAAAGCATAAACAGGTACTGGTAACCACGGTTAAATGAGAATTTGACTGAATTATTGTTCCCCAGCAGGTACCGAAGATTGAATCGGGGTTCAATGCCGTAGTATGTCCTGACGATCTCTCCCCGTCCGAATGAAAGTGTATCTGTAATATTCTCCTCCATCAGGGGCATACCGGGAGTGTAGTTCCGGACCCGGGAGGGTCCAAGAGACATATAAAGACTCATTCTCAGACCTCCGTATAGTGTCAGCCTGTCCGTCAGTTTAATCTCATCACCAGCATAGAGCGCTGTTTCCACACCATGTTCCATTCCCAGGTCCACTGGCTTCCTTATGGAACTACTGCCATAAGGTTCTATAAGGCCCCTGTTTAATTTGTAATAGATCGAACTGGCACCAAAAGTCACCTGATGTTGTCCCAAAGACAACCATTTAAAATCAGTTTTCAGTTCATAGTGCTCTACCTGGTAGGAATGTTTGTAACCGGCCGATGAAATCTCTATATCAGTGGTACTAAAGTGGTAACGACTGAATATAAGAGCAATATCGCCTGTAATCTGATGATTGAACCGATGGTTCAGATCAATGGATGCCCCGGAATTGCCATAAGCATATTTATTGGTCTCACCCAGCCTGAACCTGTCCCCGCTCTGGTAAGCAAATGCCCTGATCATGCTCTTTTCTCCAACTTTCTGAGTGAAAGCACCACTGATATCTTCGAAACCGGCTTTACTGTTCCTCAGCTGGGGATCCTCCATCAGTCTCAGCAACCAGTCCGAATAGGTGGATCTGGCACTTAATATAAAAGAACTCCTGTCCTTTTTAATTGGGCCTTCGATTGCTGCATATGCTGAGACCGAACTGATACCACCCCGTGCGGCGAATTTTTTCATATTTCCCTGACGGGTGCGGATATCGAAGAAAGAGGCCAGCCTGCCCCCGAAGGAGGCCGGCATATTGCTCCTATAAAGTGTAAAGTCTGCAACTATTTCCGGACTGAAGGAGGTAAAGAATCCAAATAGATGAGAACTGTTATATACAGGAACTTTATTGATCAGGATCATATTCTGATCAACACTGCTTCCACGAACATTGAACCCTGAGGCCCCCTCCCCGACACTCTGGACACCGGGCAGCATCTTCACCACATTAATGATGTCCCTTTCACCCATCACCAGGGGGACCTCTTTTAAAATACTATAGTTAAGCCGCTCAAAGCCCATCTGGGTCCCATTGACATTATGGTATCTGTTCGCCGTTACCACCACCTCCTCCAGTGGGATCAGGGTCCTCTTCATCGAGAGGAGCAGATCACCCTCGGAGTGAACGATCATCCTGAATCGCAATGGTTCCATCCCCATACTCTGACACTCTACTTCATAAGTGCCTGTCCCAATGATCAGGTTGAAAATCCCTTCCGAATTGGTTGATGCTCCTTTTTTAAGCGCCTCTATGTACAATGTGGCTCCTATAATGGGTTCACCACTCTCAATATCATCGATCTTACCATTTATCAACACCCTTTTCCCCGAAGGGACCCTGTTTTCTGACCCCACATGTATGATCTCGGGCTCGAGGGCCTTCCTTCCATTGATATACTTCTGTTCAGCTGTGGTAATCTCTTCTTCAGCCTGCCCGGTTGCCACAGAATCTTCCGGAACGGACTGTATATTGTATTCAGGGAGTCCTGGTAACAGCATTGTCGAATCCGTCAGGAACAGATGATCCCATTCATCCAGGAAATAGTAAAGCCCGTAAGGATGAAGGATCGAGTCAAGGGTAGGGAAAAGTGAGAGACCGGATCCTGACAGGGTCACCCTGATATCCCGCACCCAGGTGTCCCTGTAGTAAAATATAATCCCGGTCTGGTTCTCCATTGATCCTGTGAATTCAGAAAAGGAAACCCCGTTGAAATCACCGTTGAAAATGATTGGACCCTCCTGTCCGGCCAGCTTCAGAAAAATACCGGACAAACATACCAGGGATATGATTACAAAAAGCTTCATTGCTCTCTTTCCCTATCGTAAAGCAGAAGGGCTGCCTGGATCATCTCCAGAGCTTTCTGAACTGACGGGTGCCTGAAGGAGTATTTTTGCTGTTTCAGAAACTTCGATACCCTCCTGCGCATCTGTTCCGGAAAAATCTCCAGAAAAGTCTTTCTGTTATGAAATGCCACAGGTTGCCGCTCCAGCATCAGCCAGTAACTGATCATTGCATCGGTAAACTCATAATCCCTGGAGCTGTTGTGGGAAATCCGCAACTCTTTCCTCCAACCTATATATCCCTTATATTCTCCGTTCGATACCTCCAGGTAATATCCGGGGGTCTCCCCTTGAAATTCCATATGCATGAAGGTATACCCTTCCATCGAGAACGAAGGCATCAATTCGGGGACCGACATATACTGGTTCAGGTTACCTTCTATTGTTCTGTACTCTATTTCAACCTTCTGTGAGTAGAGATTGTACCGGAGCAAAACAGGTTCATACAACTGATTATTGACATGCACAGAGCCGGCCCTGAACCTGCTGTCCAGGAAATAGGGATCCCCGTCTATTCTTCCGTAGTGGTTGCTGAACTGGATCCCGTTAACCAGCTCCTGGTCGGTGCCAAATGTCCGGGCTACCAGTTCAGTAAATGTGGCCTGCCCATCCAGGGCCGTCACCGTAACGGCAAAGAGGATGCAGATGATCAGTGATGCTTTCGGCATGGTGTGCAATTCACCCACAATATATATAAGTTTAGTTCAATCCTGAAATAAATAATCCTTCCGCCATCATGTTATTTTTTTTTACTTAATTAGATAACCGGAACCGGGAAAGGGAATTACCGGTCATAAATCCACTAACCCGTATGCAGAAGATTATCTGTTTTGTAATGCTGGCCTCACTGGGAACGATGGCGCTTTCACAACCACACTGGGAGACCATGGTGAAAGCTGATGACAGCTGGAACTATCTGATAGGTGATTCGGAACCTCCTGTCACCTGGTACACCAGTGACTTTGACGACGGATCATGGACAACGGCAAAAGGCAGCTTCGGTTATGGGGATGGGGATGACTCCACCGTCCTGTCCATCCTGTATTCACTATATATCAGGCATGCCTGTTCAATAAGCGACAGATCCCTGATAGACAGCCTGATACTGGATATTGATTACGATGATGCCTATGTGGTATACCTGAACGGCACCATGGTATCCAGATCGTATAATGTCGCAGTGGATTTCCCGCCTTATAACTACACTCCTGACATTGACCAGGAGGCGGTTATGTATAATGGCGGTCAACCGTCTCGTGTGGCCATACCAAAGAGTCTTCTTCTGGATGGAGAGAATATGATTGCTGTTCAGGGGATCAATGTGAATCCCACATCCAGTGACTTCTCGCTGGCTCCCTTTTTTCAGGTGAAGATTGATGCCGGCGGGATCGTCTATAATGACGTGCCCGGTTGGTTTGAGGATCCCGATGCGGCGTTTGAAAGCAATCTTCCCATCATCGTGATTGAAACATTGAATGGACAGCCGATTCCGGATGAACCAAAAATAACTGCCCATATGGGTATCTCTGACAGTGAAACCGGGTTGAATTATTATCCAGGAACCTATAATGATTACGATGGTAACATTGGAATTGAGCTAAGAGGAGCAAGTTCGCAGATGTATGCCAAAAAAG
>Ga0210060_1000578_pt1 | contig 10859 bp, 7 predicted proteins | sample Joice_CattailNLB_FD_184871 | JGI IMG/M metagenome (GOLD analysis project Ga0210060, IMG submission 184871) | Wetland microbial communities from San Francisco Bay, California, USA, that impact long-term carbon sequestration - Joice_CattailNLB_D2... | ecosystem: Environmental > Aquatic > Marine >...
AGCGTGATCTCGAAGATAGACCGAATCTTCTTAGAATCATTTTAGCGGCTGAGCCGGAATCAGCCGCTGATTTGGACGGAAAGCTGCAGGAAGATCAAATTACCATCGTTGAAACCTGCATCGATGATATGAATCCGGAGTTATTCGGCTACCTGATGGAGCGGCTATTTGAAGACGGGGCCCTGGATGTATACTGGATCCCGGTTTACATGAAAAAAAATCGACCCGGCACCATGCTTCAGGTGCTATGCAAAGATGACAGCCGGGATCGTCTCATCGGCCGCGTGCTGGCGGAAACAACCACCACCGGGGTTCGGTATTATCGATCCCAGCGACGATTGCTCTGGCGGGATCAGCTTAAAATAAAGACGACTTACGGGGTCATACCGGTAAAACGCATCGAGGACCCCCTGGGCAATATCCGTCTGGTACCTGAATATGAAGTGTGCCGGCAAATTGCCCTTGAGCAAAATATTGCGCTAAGATTGGTTTATGAAACAGTTGCCAGGGAAGCGGCTCTAAGCCATGACGAAGGCCAATAGAGTATAGCGAATGATCCGCCTGCGGCGGACCATTCGACATTCGAGTAAGTAGCTTGACAAAAGCTGACCCAGATTATAGACACGGGCCATGAATTTTAGCGAAAAAGCGGCCGTATTCCTGGCTACGGGATTTTACGTCGGCAATATCCCGTTTGCGCCCGGAACCTTCGGGTCATTAATCGGGCTTGCGCTTTGTTTTTTATTGGCCGGAGTTCAATTATCGGCGGCAATTATTGCCGCCTTGCTTATTATCGGTCTGGCCATCTGGATCGCAAACGTTGCCGCGCGAACATTAAAGCGTAAAGATCCCGGTTGCATTGTAATCGATGAGATTGCCGGGATGGTGGTAACTTTAATCGGGTTGCCCTTTAATCTTACAACTGCGGTGACCGGTTTTATCCTTTTCAGAATTCTGGACATCCTGAAACCCTTTCCGATCAGGATCCTTGACAAACAGGTGTCAGGCGGCCTGGGAATTGTTGCCGACGATGTGGTTGCCGGTATTTTTGCTAATTTATTATTGAGAATATTATTATTTGTTTTAGTAAGATACTAAAGAAAGGTCATGTAAAATTTGAAAAAAAATAATTCAACCGTAAAAGAAGAGGCGGCCCCCCAAAGAGGTCATATTCGAGAGAATATTGAGGCCATCCTGGTGGCAATTCTGATTGCGCTGTTCATACGCACATTTGTGGTTCAGGCCTTTAAAATACCGTCCGGTTCCATGAAGCCGACTCTGCAAATCGGTGACCATATTCTGGTTAACAAATTTATTTTCGGCGTTAAAATACCCTACTGGAACAAAGCCATCATTCCTCTGAAATCACCCCAGCGAGACGATATCATTGTATTCAAATATCCGGTGGACCCAAATAAAGATTTTATCAAGCGGGTTATTGGTGTCGGCGGTGACCTCGTTGAAAGTCGGGATAAACAGCTGTACGTGAACAGCAAACTCGTGAATCATGATTTTGGTGTTCACAGCGACCCGCGCATTCTTTCAGGAGAAAACAGACCAAGGGATAATTTCGGTCCCATTACCGTCCCCGAAAACTCGCTTTTTGTCATGGGAGACAACCGGGATGAAAGCTTTGACAGCCGATTCTGGGGATTCGTAAATCTTAAAGCGGTCAGCGGGAAAGCCTTTATTATCTACTGGTCGTGGGACAAACAAAATTTTGGCGTCAGGTGGAATCGCCTGGGGCGATTATTGAAATAATGGCATGCTTATTGAATTAACTGTTGGGGTTCGCCCTAATTCTCTCAAGCAGTCACCTGGACCCCATGGTTAAACTCTTGCGGGCGATATACCATGCAAATCCGAATTAATTGCGGTAGATTAATTGATCCCGGACATTTTGACGGCATTGCCGACCTCCTGATCGAAAACGGAAAGATTGTCCGGATAATTGAAAAAGAGGCTGAGTCCCAGCGGGATCCAGCGTCAAACACTCAACATCCTGAATTCCGAATAATTGACGCATCCGGCAAAATCGTCATCCCCGGTTTAATTGATATGCATGTTCATCTGCGGGAACCGGGGCATGAATATAAAGAGACCATCGAGTCGGGCTGCCGGTCGGCGGCTTGGGGCGGTTTCAGCGCTGTTTGCTGCATGCCGAATACCAACCCCGTCAATGACAGCCGACAGGTGACCGACTATATCAGAGCCCGGGCGGAGCAACTCAATCTGGTGCGAGTCTTCCCGGTAGCAGCCATCAGCAAAGGAATTGAGGGCAAGATCCTGTGTGACTATGAAGAGCTGAAGCAGGCGGGTGCGGTGGCTGTTTCAGATGACGGCAACCCGGTAATGAACAGCCGAATGATGCGCACTGCAATGGAAGCTGCCCGGGATATGGGTCTGAAGGTGATTTCGCACTGCGAAGACATCAGCCTGGCGGCCGGCGGTGCCATGCATGAGGGCGCCGTCGCAAAAAAACTGGGCTATGCGGGAATTCCCAGTGCCAGTGAGACTATTATGGTGTTGCGGGATATCGCCCTTAGTGCATTGACCCGGGCACCGGTTCATATCGCCCATGTCAGTGCCGCGGAATCCGTGCGCGCCATCCGTGATGCCAAAGCCAGAGGCATCAGCGTCACTGCTGAAACTGCTCCGCACTATTTTACGATCACGGAAGAGGCGGTTAACGAGAGCGGCACCAATGCCAAAATGAACCCCCCGCTGAGCTGCGAAGCCGACCGGCAGGCCATTTGCGAAGGTCTCGCAGATGGAACCATCGATGCAATTGCCACCGATCACGCCCCGCACTCGAGCAAAGAAAAGGATGTTGTGTTCGGAGAAGCCGCCAACGGCATTGTCGGATTGGAAACATCCGTTTCCCTGGGCCTGAAACTGGTTCAAAATGGGGTGTTGTCGCTCAGCCGACTGGTTGAAAAGATGTCCACCAATCCGGCCCGGATTTTAGGGCTTAACAGCGGGTTGAGGGTCGGTCAAGCAGCGGATATCACCATCATCGATCCTGAATTGGAGTACACGGTAAATTCAGTTAACTTTCAATCCCTTAGCCGCAATACACCGTTTGAAGGCTGGCAATTAAAGGGCCGGCCGGTTTTCACCATAGTTGACGGCCGGGTAGTCTATGAATTCGATAAAATTTGAAGTAAGGCGTGATTTTAGCCGTTAAAGCATTTGTTTGCAACTAATTGACACGAATGATCACGAAATATTTCAATCGTTAAAAAGCAGTTCTACTTAAAATGAAATAATATTCGTGAAAATTCGTGTTCATTCGTGGTTTCTTTTAATATTAGCAAGAATATTCCGGATTAAATCCTATGACTGAAAACACCCCCCAGATTCTGGTGGTAGACGATGAGCTGAGCATGCGTGAAGTGCTCGAATTAATGCTGATTAGAGAGGGCTACAGGGTCACCTGTGCCGAAAACGGCCGCACCGCGATCGGGTTGCTTGAAAAAGACCAGTTTGATCTCATGCTCTGTGACATAAAACTCGGAGATATTTCCGGCCTCGACGTGCTGCAGGCCTCTAAAAAATGTAATGCGGACACGGTCGTCATCCTGATTTCGGCCTACGCCTCCACCGAAACGGCCGTGGAGGCCATGAACGCAGGGGCCTATGATTATGTCCCCAAGCCTTTCGACAAAGATGAATTGATGCAGACCGTGGCCAAGGCGTTGGATTTAAAGACCATTGAGCATGAAAAGGAGCTGCTCGATGATCAACTGAAAGAAAATCTGCATTTCGGGGTGCTGGTCGGCAACAGCCCCGCCATGACCCACATCTACAAGCTGATCATGCAGGTGGCCAAAACCAAAACAAATGTCCTGATTACCGGCGAGAGCGGCACCGGTAAGGAACTGATCGCCCAGTCCATTCACCAGCAGAGTGACCGCAGTGATGATCCTTTTGTGGTGATCAACTGCGGCGGCATCCCGGAATCGCTGATGGAAAGCGAACTTTTCGGCCACAAAAAGGGATCTTTCACCGGTGCCACCCAGGATAAAATGGGGTTGTTTGAAGTTGCCCATAAAGGCACCATATTTCTGGATGAAATCGGGGAACTCAGCCTCCCGATTCAGGTCAAACTGCTGCGGGCGGTCCAGGAGAGAGTATTCAAACCCGTGGGGGGCAATGAAGACATCTCTGTCGATATTCGCATTATCTCGGCCACTAATAAGGAACTGGAAAAAGAGGTGATTGCCGGCAACTTTCGTGAAGACCTGTTTTACCGCTTGAATGTGATCGAAATCAAGGTGCCGCCTCTGCGGGAACGAAAAACGGACCTAAGGATCCTGGCCCAGCATTTCCTGGAAAAATACTCCAGGGAAATGGGCAAAGAGATCAGTAAATTTTCATCCTATGCCATCGATTTGTTAAACAAATATGATTTTCCCGGCAATATTCGCGAACTGGAAAACCTGCTGGAGCGCAGCGTGGCCCTTTCCACCACCAATATCATTCTGCCCGACAGTCTGGCCCTGTCGCTGCACAAGCGTCGCTGGATAGAGGGTTTTAAAGACCGGCGCTTTGACCTGGATGAAGTCTCCCGGGGTGTATCACTGGACAATATTCTGGAGGAGATCGAAAGCGGATATTTAAGAAAAGCCCTGGACTGCAGCAATGGCAACAAAAACAAAGCGGCCGAATTACTGGGCGTCAGTTTTCGGTCTTTGCGTTACCGGTTGGACAAGCTGGGCATCGAGAAATAGCTGGTAGCTCAAAGCTGAAAGCTGATAGGTTAAATGATGTAATCTTTCAACACCCTACCATCTACAGCTCACACCTCACATATTGCAGATAAAGCGTTCCGTCGGCTTCATTCCTCAGATTTAAAATGATCTCCCTGAAGGCTTCTGCGATTCGTAAAACGAAAAATACCTATCGATTTCATTAAGTTTTTTGATCACTGACCGATACAATGAACAGATCGGCAAATGAACGAGGCTTGGATTAGGTATATTATGGCGATGATCAAAAAACATAGGGTGACAATTTTTGTCAGATAAAGAACAATATTTGTAATCCGACAGGACCTACCGCCTCCCCAAAAGCGGTAGGAAATTGTGAGTAAATTTTTTTTATAATAATTACAGTATTTTACAATTTTATTTTATAAAAAAATATTTTTGGCACGCCAATTGCTGTTATTGTCTGCAAACAATGCTTCAAGAGTTCAAACATGCATAAACAATTAACCAAAAATGAAAAGGGGGTGAAAACGGAAAATTTAAGGCGTCAATGATTCAGGTTGTTTGATTTAAGGGACAAACGATTAAACAATTTAACCAAATAAAACTAAATTCAACGGGAGGGTTTAAAATGTTACAGAAACTAAGAGGCAATTCACAGGGTTTTACACTGATCGAGCTGATGATCGTTATCGCGATTATCGGTATCCTGGCGGCCATCGCCATTCCGAACTTTATCGCCTATCGTGACAAATCTTTTTGCAGCCGGGCAGAAACAGACGCCGGCAACGTGGCCGCGTCTATATCGGATTATTTTGCGGTTCCGAGCAAGGTCACTGTTCCGCCGGCAGACCATCTTACTAGATATCCGACGTGGATAAATGCTGCAGACGCCCATCCTGGTATTGCGATGTCCGGCAATGGCGATACTCAAAATGATGTCACTATCGATGCATCAACTCCTGGCACGATCGTAATTACGGTCGTAGATGGGTCTGCTAGGTGTCCCTCTGAATATCGGAAAGACAACGATATGTGGACCAATGGCGATACACCGGACTTTATATTCACTCGTGTAATGGATTAATAGTTGCCAGAGGACGTTTTTATCAGTTGGACAAAGGGGAAAACCATGTGGTTTTCCCCTTTTTGCTTACCCGCGCGCGCGCTTCGTGCTATAATTGCAGTTGAGTCAAATCAAATAAAGCCCCTATTGAAATCCCGAAAGATTGATGAGCATGCGCCAAAGTTCTACGGTCAACGGCTGGAGAGTATTTTGCCTGCTGTTTATTCTAATTTTCGTTACCTATGCCAACTCTTTTAAGGCCGGCTGGCATTTGGATGATCTTGACAACATCCTTCGAAATGATGCCCTTCACATCCGTCAACTCACACCCCGTGAATTTGTGGCGACATTATTTGCAGAGCCGACTGCCGATGGTTCCCCGAAATCGATACTTTACCGCCCCCTGGCCTGTTTGACATTTGGGTTGAACTGGTATGCCGGTCAAAGCAATGTTTTCGGGTATCACCTCGTCAACGTCGCTATTCATCTGTTAACGGCCTTTTTTCTTTTTATTTCCATTCTGTCGCTTTACCGGACCCCCGGCCTGCAGAAACGCCCGGACGGCGAGGCTTATTTTGTTGCCTTACTGGCAACCGTTTTCTGGGCGGTCAATCCTATCCAGACCCAGGCAGTTACCTATATCGTTCAGCGCATGGCGACCATGGCCGCCATGTTTTATATTATAGGGTTATTTTGCTACCTGACGGCCAGACAGTCCGATAGGAAAATCAGGCAGGCAGTCTACTTTAGCTGCGCTGCCGCGGCGTTTCTGTGTGCCCTGGCATCCAAAGAAAACGCCATCACCTTCCCATTGGCCCTTTTATTATTGGAAGTCATCTTTTTTCAGGATTGGACTGAGAAAAAAAACAAGCGGATTTGGCTGGGTGTGTTTGCTGGGGCGACACTGGTCCTGATGGCAGCGGGGACCTTGTTCCTGCTGCGGGGCGAGCCGTTAAAAATACTCGACGGTTATAAATCGCGTCCGTTCACGCTTTGGCAGCGACTGATAACCGAGCCCCGCGTGCTTTGCTTCTATCTTTCGCAGCTGTTCTACCCTGTGCCGACCCGGCTTTCAATTGAGCATGACATTATCCATTCTACAGCACTCATCAAGCCCTGGACAACCTTGCCGGCTATTCTTGCCGTCTTTTTTCTTATGGGACTGGCTTGCCGTCAAATGCGACGAAGACCGATGCTGAGTTTTGCGATCCTTTTTTTCTTTCTCAATCATGTCATCGAATCGTCGCTCCTTCCGCTGGAGTTGATTTTTGAGCATCGCAATTACCTGCCGTCGATGTTTTTGTTTGTCCCGGTTGCCATCGGGCTTCTATGGATTCTGAATTTTTATCGTGCTAAACAATCCATTCTATACCCGGTACTTATCGCTTTCATTGTTTTGCTGGTAGCCGGACTGGGTTGGGGCACCCATGTCAGAAATATGGCCTGGGCAACCGAAAAAAGCCTCTGGGAGGATGCCCTGCAAAAAGCACCCGGCGCGATGCGCCCATACACCACCTTGGCTACAAGCTACTTTGAAAAGATAGGCGATCATCGAGCAGCTTTAAAACTTTATCAGCAGGCCCTGGGAAAAACCAGTTCACGAAAAAAGGATTCTACGATCATTGTCATGCAAAACATGGGTCGTATTTACTATGAACAAAAACGCTATGATAAAGCCATTGAGATTTGGTCCGAGGCCGTCAAACGGGAGGATCATCGATTGTTGAGAAGCAGTCTGGCGCAGGGGTATGCGGCTACCAAAGACTGGGAAAAGGCCCTTGCGGAACTGGATCATCTGTTGGCCAAATGGCCGGATTATCCCCAATACAACTTTTTGAAGGGCATTTTTCTGATAAAGGTACAACGCTACGATGACGCTATTTTCCATCTGCGCAAAGCCCTGAAAGGCAAGTATGCCCCTTCCAAAACCTTGGCCAATATCGGCATCGCGTATTACTGCAAGCTGGACTTTCGCAAAGCCGAGCGATTTTTTAAGTGGTCAGCGGCAGATGCTAACAAAACGCCCGAATATCTGCTGTGGCTTTTAGCGGTCAGCTTGAAGAAGAAGGATAACAAAGATGTGGACACCTATTCAGAAGCGCTGCTCAAAGCCGTTTCTGTTTTCGAGCTTTATTCCTGGTTTGATCTAATTTCCCAACCGGACTACTACCTGTATCCGGATAAGAATCGAATCATATCGGCTGTGATGGAAAAATTTCCCCCAATGCCTGACATGCCGGCCTCATTTTGATGAGTTTGGCAGGCACTGACTTTTAAGGTATGGTTTTTTCGATGGACCTGAGGGCATGGATAACGGGTAAAGGGAAAAAAAATATACCGCTTCCCTTTACAGTTTACTGGTTGACGGTTCTGATGCTGACAGGCACCGGCCTGGTCGCTGCAATCTATCTTAGCGTTTCGCACTACCGGGTTTATACGGATGTCGGTTACAAAAGCTTTTGCGCCATTTCCAGGGCCATTAACTGCGATACAGTATCCCAGAGTCCCTATTCCATATTTGTGGGTCTCCCGGTTCCCATCTGGGGCGTTATTGGATATACGTTTCTTATGTTGTTTCTGCCGCTGGCCGCCGGCAAGGCCGCTGGGAAAAAACGCATCTGGGCGCTCATCTTCTGGATAGCCCTGGTTTTTAGCGCTTACAGCGTCGTGCTGGCATTTATTTCCAGTTATTATATCGGAAGCTACTGCATCATGTGCATGGTTTCCTACGGTGTCAATTTATCTATCCTGTTTTATTCTTGGATGACCCGGCGACGATTTTCAAACTCCGGCTTAATCGCCGACACCCGGGCGGATTTGTTGTTTTTGTGGAAAAAAAAGGTGACCACTGCGGTGCTTTTCCCGGCCTGTTTAACAGGCGTTTTGTTGATATGGATCTTTTTTCCATCATACTGGCATTTTCAACCACCGCCTTTAACCGAACATATCCTCACCGGAATCACTGCCGAGGGATACCCCTGGATAGGTGCCCAACAGCCGGTTCTTGAAATAACCGAGTTCACGGATTATCAGTGTTTCCAATGCAAGAAAATGCATTATTTCTTGCGCCAGATCATCAGTGAAAATGCAGACAGGATTCGAATGGTGCACCGCAACTACCCCATGGATAATAAATTCAATCCAATTGTAAAGCAGCCCTTTCACATCGGGTCTGGTAAAATGGCGCTTCTGGCCTTTTTTGCAGAGTCAAAAGATAAATTTTGGGAAATGAATGATTACTTGTACAGCATTGCCGGCCAAAACAATAGTATTGAAATAGAGGCGTTGGCGCAAAAGTTAGATTTGAACACCAACGAATTGGCCCGCTCGCTAAGCAACCCCGGCTACCGCTTCAAATTGCAACGCGATATTCAAGAGGGGATTAAACTGGGTATTACCGGCACGCCGGCCTTTGTCATCAATGGCAAGGTTTACCTTGGTCAAATACCGGCCCAGGTATTGAAATCAGGCATGAAAGATTGAATTTGGCTTACATATCGAGTTGGCAATTTCGACAAAAGCAATCATTTAGAACCTGGATTTCTTCAAGCGCTTTTAAGTTAAACCGGCGATCCAGACGCTGGTTATCAAATTTCGGCCTGTTGGTAGTAAAATCGATCTCCTGGAAAAAGCAAATATGCACAAACCTATTGTCGATTCAGGAATACAAAAATTTAACGTAGAACGCATTAAGCATTGGGACGGGGTATCCCGGAAAAAAGAAAGTCCCAAACGCTTCAGTGCATTTTATCATCAACTTTTAAGACATTACTATTCGTTTTTTATTTCTCCAGGATTGAGAGTACTGGAGCTTGGCTGTTCCCATGGGGATTTATTAGCCGCCATGAAACCGTCGCTGGGCGTGGGGGTTGATTTCTCCGGTAATATGGTTCAAAAGGCCCGCCAGAAGCAACCTGACCTGATATTTATAAGGGGTGATGCCCATGATATAGCTTTTAAAGCAAAGTTTGATGTCATTATACTTTCCGATCTGGTGAACGATATTTGGGATGCCCAGGGGATATTTGAAAATTTGCGAGCATTTACCCATTCCGGTACCCGGCTGGTGATGAATTTTTATAACAATCTGTGGCGGATTCCTTTATCATTGGCAAAGTTTTTAGATCTGGGTGCAGATGTTCTGGAGCAAAATTGGTTTTCGCCCCAGGATATTTACAACTTGCTGGAATTGTCCGGTTTCGAAGTCATTCATCGCCGACCGCTTATTCTGATACCTGCTTCGATTCCCGTATTCGCCGACTTTGCCAACCGATATCTTGCAAGCTTGCCGCCGTTCAGCTGGTTTACTCTGTCAAACATTATAATTGCCCGCCCCATTTCGACCAAGAGCCAGAACAGCCCGGGAAAAGATCCCTCTGTTTCCGTCATTGTAGCAGCTCGCAATGAAGCAGATCACATAGAAAGCATTCTCAATCGGGTTCCAGCCCTTGGCAGCGGAACTGAACTCGTGTTTGTGGAAGGAGGATCGCAAGACCATACATACGAGACCATTGAGAAAATGATGGAACGGTTTCCGGATAAGAAATGTAAGCTATTCAGACAGTCTGGAACGGGAAAAGGGGATGCGGTCCGTCTGGGATTTGAAAAAGCCGAGGGCGATATTCTAATGATCCTCGACGCAGACTTGACCGTCCCGCCGGAAGATTTGCCCCGCTTTTTTAAGGCGATTGCGTCGAGCAAAGGGGAGTTTATAAATGGCGTCCGGCTTGTTTATCCCCTGGAAGATCAAGCCATGCGGTTTTTTAATATTCTTGGAAATAAATTTTTTAGCCTGGCCTTCTCATGGCTGCTCGGTCAGCCCATTAAAGATACGCTTTGTGGAACAAAAGTCCTCTGGAAGCGCGAGTATGAGCTTATAGCAAGAAACCGTGCTTACTTCGGCGATTTTGATCCCTTTGGCGATTTCGATCTTTTATTCGGAGCGATCAAGCTAAATTTAAAAATTTCCGAGATACCGATCCGTTATCGGTCTCGAAAATATGGTACCACCAATATTGATCGCTGGCGACATGGATGGCTGCTTTTAAAAATGGTTGTGTTTGCCGCCAGAAGGCTAAAAT
>Ga0210060_1000583_pt1 | contig 10732 bp, 7 predicted proteins | sample Joice_CattailNLB_FD_184871 | JGI IMG/M metagenome (GOLD analysis project Ga0210060, IMG submission 184871) | Wetland microbial communities from San Francisco Bay, California, USA, that impact long-term carbon sequestration - Joice_CattailNLB_D2... | ecosystem: Environmental > Aquatic > Marine >...
TCCATGGGCCATCTTCTTCCGAATACCATGTGAAATCATTGCTGTGGTTCTTGTTAACATATGATTCATCAAGGTAAATTTCCTTTCTTAATGGTGTGCCGTCATGTCCTCGATTAGCTCTCATTCGCCTCAAATAGAGCTGACGAGCGACAACAATTTCATTTTTTTCCTTGAGATGTTGTGATCGTTTTCCTTTGCCAAATTCAAATCCCCATCGATCAAGTGTTCTCGACAATGTACTAATATGGAAATCATTCCCAGGATTTTTTTCTTTTATCAAATCTGAGATCATTGAGAGTGTCATATGTTGACCTCTTTGATTTGCATCACGGATAAAATGTCGAACCATCTCCTTATATGCACCGTCGATGGTATACTCGGGACGACCTTTAGGTTCAGGAGCTTTATCTAACAGAGCTGGATTCCGGCGAAAATCTGCAATAACTCTCTTGACGGTCGAAACCCCAACCTCTAAAGCATCAGAGGTTAATTGAACACTGGATTCAATCTCGACTTTGGCCATTTTGGCAGTCTCCCAGGGAGCTAACTGCCTGAAAAATTATGGGGGTAGAAAATTAGAGGGGGTCAGGAAGCCAGAACGCCGGAATTTGACCCCTCGCTAATTTTTTTGTACCTTGTAATATTCTGATATTAAAAGGATTTCAGACCAGGAAAAATGGCCAAAGTCGAGTCAATAATCCCCAGTTCCTTTTTATTTCGATCAAAATAGTTTTTAACGGAGATAATCGCTCGTTTTTCCCCAGGCTCTAAAGGTCTCCCTCGCGTATATTTCATTCCGGCTCATCCGGTTTTTAAGCAAAATTTATTATTATAGCACGGAATTTTCTGAATTGTACCTTTTCATGTGCAAAGATCTATAGTGGTCTAGTGGTATATAAATCCTCGGAAATCACCTAAGTCTACATAAATCGACCCTGACCCCTTTTCCCCGAGGCGGAGGCCTACTGGGCCTGGCAGAACAAGAAGCTCCACTCCGTCCAGCTGGGCGCAGGCGTGGTCGTGCCGGTGCCGTTCAACACCAGCCATGCCCGCAATCTTGCGGCCTGGGACGGCTCCCTGGACTTCCCCGAGCTCGGTCGCCTGATCGCTGATCTCGATCGGTTTCTCGGTCCACGAGCATCTGCTCCACCGGCCCCGCCCGTTCCCGAACGCGCTGTCACGCCGGCTCCTACTACGCGGACACCGAAGGTTTCCCAGTCCGAGCTGGTGCGGAGCGAGCCCGAGGTTGAAAGCCCACGGCCGCTGGCCAAGAGCCGCCGCGCCCGCGCCCGGAAAGCGCAGATCTCAGAGGTTCCGGAACCCGAGATGGTGCGGATCGAGCCAGGTACCTTCCTGATGGGCAGTGCCAAGGGTTCCTTCTTCGTGGGATTGTTCGGAGGCGGAGGATATGGCGATGAATGTCCCCAACACGAGGTACGCATCGCCCGACCCTTCGCGATGGGCCGCTATCCGGTAACCTTCGAGGAATACGACGCCTTCGTTAAGGCCGCGAAACGGGAGCTGCCCGGCGATGAAGGTTGGGGGCGGGGGAAAAGGCCAGTCATCGATGTCTCCTGGGAGGATGCGGTTGCTTACGCCCAGTGGATGAGCGGGCAGACAGGCAAGCGCTACCGTCTGCCCACTGAGGCGGAGTGGGAGTACGTGGCCCGCGCCGGGACCAAGACCCGCTGGTCCTTCGGCGACGAGGGGGGCGCGTTGGGCCGGTATGCCTGGTTCTCGGGTAACTCCGAAAGCAAGACCCATCCCGTCGGCGAGAAAGAGGCCAATCCATGGGGTCTGCACGATGCGTATGGTAACATCTGGGAATGGGTGGCGGACTGCTGGCACGAAAACTACGATGGGGCGCCGACGGACGGTTCGGCCTGGCAAAAGGAAGGAGGAGGCGATTGCGGCCGGCGGGTTGTGCGCGGCGGCTCCTGGGGCACCATTCCGGTGGACGTCCGCTCGGCCGCCCGCAGCAGGGGCGACGCCGTCGGCCGGAACAGCAACCTCGGTTTCCGTCTCGCCCAGGACCTCTGACCCTTTGTCCTTTGTTCTTGTGCCCTTTGCGGGGGGGTCCAGGGGGTGAGCGAGGACCGTCTGTCCAGTGAACAGACGCAGCCGAGCGAACGACCGGACATGGAGTCCGGGCTGGGCCGCGCGCGGAGCAGGAAGCGCAGCGCAGCGGGCCCCCTGGTCCCGCTTCGCGCTCGATGTTCCGCAAGGCGTTGGCGGTGAATATTGAGCGCACGCGCCTCTCTGAGATGCGACGCGAAGGAATGGAATGAACGCCGGGACCGAGTTTGACGTCTTCGTCAGCTACAACACGCTCGACCACGTGGGCGTGGAGCGCATCGCCCGTGCACTCAGAGATCGGGGCCTGACCGTCTTCCTCGACCGTTGGGAGCTGATTCCGGGGAGGCCTTGGCCGGAGGCTTTAGAGGGACACCTCAGCCGCTGCCGATGTGCCGCGGTGGTGCTCGGCCCCTCTGGTATGGGTCCCTGGCAGGAGCGGGAACACTACCTGGCCCTCGACCGGCAGGCGCGTGACAAGGCGTTCGGCTACATCCCGGTGATCCTGCCCGAGGCAGATCCCGCCCTGGGGTTCCTTTCCTCCAACACCTGGGTGGATCTGCGCGGTGGCGTGGACGACACCGAGTCCATCGATTTGCTCGCCGCCGCCATCCGCGGAGAGCCGCCTTCGGCGCTGCTGGAGCGCGCCCGCCGAGCGGCGGCCCAGGTCTGCCCCTACCGCGGGCTCGAGGTCTTCCGCGAGGAGGATGCCCCCTTCTTCTTCGGCCGCGAGGCCTTCGCGGAGGATCTGAGCGCCGCGGTCGCCACTCAGTCCCTGGTGGCGGTGGTAGGACGCTCCGGTAGCGGCAAGTCCTCGGTGGTGCGCGCCGGGCTGGTGCCCAAACTGCGCCGGCCCGACGGCGATCAGGTCTGGGAAATCGTCACCCTGTTCCCGGGCACCCGGCCCCTGCAGGCCCTTTCCCGGGCCCTGCTTCCGCTCCTGGAGCCGGAGATGAGCGAGATCGACCGCTTGGTTGAGATCAACAAGCAGGCCGGCCACCTTGCCGCAGGGGAGCTGGGGCTGGATCAAGTGATCAACCGGGTGCTCGAAAAGCAGCCGGGCACCGACCGCCTGCTGCTAGTCGTCGATCAGTGGGAGGAGCTCTACACCCAGGCCACGGACGAGGAGGACAGACGCAATGTCGTGCGCTTCATCGACGCGCTGCTGGATGCAGCCGAGGCGGCGCCCGTCACCGTGGTCCTGACCCTACGTGCGGACTTCTACGGCGATGCACTGCTGCATCGGGGCCTCGCCGACCGTCTGCGCCAAGCGGTGGTCAACCTCGGGCCGATGAATCGCGAGGAGCTGAAACGGGCCGTGACCAAGCCGGCAGAGAAGGTGCAGTTGCACTTCGACGCCGGGCTGGTGGACCGCCTGCTGGACGACGTCGGCGATGAGCCCGGCAACCTGCCCCTGATGGAGTTCGCCCTCAAGGCCCTGTGGGATGCGCGCCGCGGCGACCAGCTACTCTACGACGTCTATACGGCCATGGGCGGGGTGAGAGGTGCCATCGCCAAGCGCGCCGAGACGCTCTACGCGAGGCTCGATCCCGCGCAGCAGCAAGCGGCGGAGCGGGTCTTCACCAAGCTGGTGCGCCCGGGCGAGGAGACCGGCGACACCCGCCGCCGCGCCGATCTCAACGAGCTTGGCCAGGAGGAAAGGGCTCTGGTGCGCACCCTCGCGGGTAAGGAGGCGAGACTGCTGGTTACGGGTCGCGATGCGCTGGCTGATCGGGAGACGGTGGAGGTTGCCCATGAGGCGCTGATCCGCGAGTGGGGTCGCCTTAAGGGTTGGGTGGGGCAGGTGCGCGAGACGCTGAAGGACCAGTTGCTGATGGACGACCTTGCCGAGCAATGGAACGAGCAGGACAGGCCGCGTCTCAGCGGCCTCGCCTCGGGGCGGACGCTCAAGCGCTTCGAGCGCGCCGGTGCCGCATCCGAGCTGGCGGGCGAGTACCTGCGGGCGAGCCGGGCGCGGCGTACCCTGGGACGGGCATCAGCCGGGCTCGGCGTCCTGGTCCTCGCCGCGGGTCTTGCGGGCCTGATCTGGCTCGATTCCCGGGGTCTGACGGTGCGCCACCCCATGGCCGCGGCCCTGAGCGCCGTGGGGATGTGGGCACCCATCGAGCCCGAGACCATACGCATCTCCGCCGAGGCAGGTCACCTGCTGCGCTTTCAGATGGGCCTTGCGAGCACGGAGGAGCCCTGGATGGGGCCGGTGCACGAGGTGCGCCTCGCGCGCCCGTTCATAATCGGTACGCGGGAGGTGACGTTCGCCGAGTACGACCGCTTCGCCCTGGCGACCTGGCGCAAGCTACCCGCCGATCAAGGCTGGGGCCGGGAAGAGCGGCCGGTGATCAGCGTCTCCTGGGAGGATGCGGTGGCCTACGCTCAGTGGTTGCGCAACGAGACGGGCAAGCGCTATCGCCTGCCGAGCGAGGCCGAGTGGGAGTACGCCGCTCGCGCAGGGACCGATACGCTCTACTGGTGGGGCGAGGACATCAAGGAGGACGGCAAGGTGTGGGCAAACTGCGCTGGCTGCGGTAGCGAATGGGATTATAAGCAGACCGCGCCGGCGGGCTCATTCCCAGCGAACGCTTTCGGCCTCCAAGACACGGCGGGCAACGTCTGGGAGTGGGTCCAGGACTGCTGGCACGACAGCTACGAAGGGGCTCCGACCGACGGTTCCGCTTGGGAAGAAAAAGGGGGCGGCGATTGCGGCCGGCGGGTTGTGCGCGGCGGCTCCTGGGGCGGCGCTCCGGAGGACGTCCGCTCGGCCTACCGCTACAGGCTCGTCGCCGACAACCGGAGCCTCAACCTCGGTTTCCGTCTCGCCCAGGACCTCTGACCCTTTGTACTTTGTTCTTTTACCCTTTGCGGGGGTCCAGGGGGTGAGCGAGGTCCGTTTGTCCAGTGAACAAACGCAGCCGAGCGAACGACCGGATAGGATGTCCGGGCTGGTACGCAAGCGCAGCAGGATGCGAAGCGCAGTGGGCCCCCTGGTCGCGCTTCGCGTCCAATGTACGTTTCGCGAGGTCGTTGCCGACAGGCATTCGCCTTGCCCTGCAGGCGATTGAGGTGCTCCAAAGGTGAACGACAGGACACCCCAGGCAGTCCAAGCCTGCCACGAGCTGATCCGCTGGCTGATCCCACAGCTCGACAAGCTCCCCCGTCTGCGCCGCTTCACCCTCGGGGAACGCCTGGAGCGGACCCTGCTCGACGTCCTAGAGCTGCTCCTGGAGGCGGCCTACACGCGCGACAAGCAACCGGCCCTGCAACGGGCGAACCTCCGCCTGGATGTCGCCCGCCACCTGTGGCGGCTCGCCCACGAGCTTCAGGGCATCTCGACCCGCACTTACGCCTATGGCGCGGACCTGATGGACGACGTGGGCCGGCAGATCGGCGCCTGGCTGCGGAACAGACGACAGCGCGAGCAGACGCCATGAAGCGCCTCGGCGGCATCTGGACCCAGGTGGTGAGCTTCGAGAACCTGCTGCTCGCCTATCGCAAGGCACGCCGCGGAAAGGGCCGGACACCGGGCGTGGCGCGCTTCGCGCTGGATCTGGAGAAGGAGCTGCTCGGCCTGCAGCGCGAGCTGCGCGACGATTCCTACCAGCCGGGCGCCTACCGCCTCTTCCGGATCTACGAGCGTAAGCCGCGCACCATCGCCGCCGCCCCGTTCCGCGACCGGGTGGTGCACCACGCGGTGATGAACCTCATCGAGCCGCCGCTGGACCGAACCTTCATCCACGACTCCTATGCCTGCCGCCGCGGCAAGGGGGTGCACGCCGCCGTAGACCGCTACCAGGACTGGGCGCGGCGCAATGCCTACGCGCTCAAGATGGATGTGGCCCAGTACTTCCCCTCCGTCGACCACCAGATCCTCAAGGACAAGCTCCGCCGCCGCATCAAGGACGCCCGGGTGCTGGCCCTGCTGGAGCGCATCATCGACACCTCGCCGCCGGTCGAGCAGCCGCCGAGCTACTTTCCCGGCGACGACCTGCTCACGCCCCTGGAGCGTCGACGTGGGATCCCCATCGGCAACCTCACCAGCCAGTTCCTCGCCAACCTGTACCTCGACGACCTCGATCATTACGTGAAGCAGCGGCTCGGCGTGAGCGCCTACCTGCGCTACGTCGACGACATGGTCGCCCTGGACGATGACAAGGGGCTCCTGGCGGACGTGCGGGAGGCGGTCCGGGAGCGGTTGGCGGCCGAGCGTCTGCTCCTGCACCCGCGCAAGGCCCATATCAGCCCCACCGCCGACGGCCTGAACCTGCTCGGCTATCTGGTGTTCCCCAACCACCGGCGCCTGCGCAACGACAATGGACATCGCTTCAGTCGGCGCATGCGCAGATTCGCCCGGGCCTACGCCGCGGGGCTGATCGACCTGGGCGATATCAAGCCGTCGGTGCAGAGCTGGATCGGGCACGCCATGCACGCGGACACTTGGGGTTTGCGCGCCCGAATTATCTCCCGTATCGTCTTTCGCCGGGGAACGGGCCACGAGGCGGCCGGCGGGTTGTGCGCGGCGGCTCCTGGAACAACAAACCGGAGAACGTCCGCTCGGCCAACCGCAACAGGAACGACGCCGACAACCGGAACAACAACCTCGGTTTCCGTCTCGCCCAGTCCGCCCGCGCGGCCTTAAGGCCGTGCCCTGAGTCGGTCTGTCCACGGACAGACCGGGCGTGGTGCGCGGGTGTCCATGAGCCCCTTTCCCGGTCTCGCACGGAAGGGAGCGCCGAATAGCACGCCCGGGAAGGCAGACGGCGGGGCTGGTAGGCCACGGCCGAAGGCCCCGCTCGTCATTTAGAAACCCTGAATCCGTGACATGAATGAGAGGCCTATTCGTCTGCCAAGAATCAGAGGCGCGACTGTTCATTGCCTTGGGAATAGAGTGTCTGTTGACGCGGCGAATTGCCCTGCGGGCGCGTTCTTTCGAGAAAATGCGAATGACAAGCGATCCGAGGTGTCCGCTAGGGAATAGGAGGCGACACACGGTGTCGGGCGCAGAGAAGATTCTAATTGGATGGAATTCTGGGACGAAGGAACTCAGGTGGCCAGCAACTGCGCGTAAAGCCGTCGAAAGACCTGCACCACAGGGCAAGCGTATCCGAAGGCAAGCTTCAGTTGCCGACGGGTGTGAAGCAGCCGCGCCGCCAGGTACATCAGTTCTTGCATGACGGTGCGGATGCGCCGGCGCTTGCTGCGATGGCGGATCGGGGCATCCTTACCGAGCGAGCCGTTTTGCCCGATCCAGCGCAGGATGTTGTAGGCGAGCTGGCCACAGGAGAGGATGAGGGCGTTGGTGTCAAACTTCCCCGAAGGCAGCCGTTCCAGGTCCAGATCGGTCTTGAATTCGCTGTGAAATTGCTCGGAGGTTCCGTGATCGGCGTAGAGGGCGATGATGGTTTCCTCGTCCTCCCAGAGACGGGTCCACCAGCCTTTGATCGCGATTGCCGGGACCAGCAGGCGTTGGCCGTGCTTGTCGATGGTGCGCTCGGTCACCCGCATGACGCGCCGCAAGGAGTATTCGTAGCCGTCGTGCGTGCGGGTTGCGATGATGTCAAACAGGGCCACCCGCTTGCCCGGGCGCGGCTCACGCCAATCCCCCTGTTCCTCGGCATAGGCCAGCCAGTCCTCGGCGCGTTCCTGGCGTGGGTTCCACTTGATCAAAGAGTGGACGGGGGCCGCCTGCTCCTCTTGCTCGTTGGAGGCCGCGACTACGGCAAGGTTGTCGATGGCATCGTACCCGCTGTCCAGGCGCAACAGGAGAGGGCCGGCGGTCAACTGCCGCGCACGCCCAATCACCCGTTGGAGGAACTCTGGCGTCCCCTTTTGGCTATGCTGTGAGTATTCCGGGCCAATCCGGCCACCCGTTCCGATCGAAAGCGGCCACTGATTCCGATCGAATCCGGCCACCCATTCCGGCGGAAAGCGGCCACTGATTCCGATTGAATCCGGCCACTGATTCCGATTACCCCTGACTGCGCACCCGGCGCTTGGGCCAAGCCATCGAGCCGGCCCGTCCGGCGACCTTCCGGCTGGGCTGATGAAAATCAGCCAAAAAGGACACGTCTCACGACCATGATCGCCTCTTGTTTTTGTTCCACAAGAGCAGACAAAAAGCGAAGGTGCAGACCCTGGTAATTCGCGCTTTTCCACAAACCGCTAGACAACCCCGGCCTGCTGTGTTATTGGCATGATCCCGAAATCCAACCTTGGCAGCGGGATCGGTGATGAACGAGCATGCAGAGAAAACCTACAAGAGTCCGAGAAGAAAGCTGGTGCGGTTTTTTGAAAAGAGTCGCGCTCAATGGAAAGCCAAGTGCCTGGAGGCCAAAGCGGCTACCAAAGGGCTCAAGCATCGGATTCGCTATCTGGAACAGAGTAAAGCGCAATGGAAAACCAAGGCCAAGGAACTGGAACAAGAGCTGGCACGGATGAGAGCGCAACAGGACCGGGTACGATGCTTGGAAGCGGATAAAAAAAAACGGATGATCTGCGCCCATCCCCGCTTTGTCTGGAAAGTTTCGAGCAAACCCCGCCTTATCACACCTATTCGGTGGGCCATATTTGGTTGTTTATCACGCTCGTTTTATCCGCCGCTGCGAGCTTGCGCGGTGCCAGCCGTACACTCGAGACGGTGCTGTCACTGTTTGGCCCAGCCCTGCCTTGCCCCTCCTGGTATACGGGTCGCTTGTGGTTGTTGCGCATCGGCTACTACAAGCTGACGCGACCGAAACCCAAAGCCAGCGACTGGGTATGGATCCTGGACCATACCGTTCAGATCGGCGTGGAGAAGTGCTTGCTCATTTTGGGTGTGCGTCTGAGCGCGTTATCGCGCACCGATCTGGTGCTCGGCCATGAGGATATCGAACCCATTGCCTTGTTTCCAGTGAGAAACTCCAATGGCGAGGTCGTCTTTCAACAACTGGAGCAAACGATTGCTAAGACCGGCCTGCCCAGAGAGGTCCTCGCCGATCAAGGCTCCGACCTGAAAGCCGGCATCGAGCGGTTTTGTCACCAGCACCCGCAAACCTGCTCCATCTATGACATCAAACATAAGAGCGCGGCATTGCTCAAGCGCATCCTACAGCACGATGCGCACTGGCAGGCGTTCACGCAACAGGCCGCGCAGAGCAAATCGCAGATTCAGCAAACCGCGCTCGCCTTTCTCGCACCACCGAATCAGCGAACCAAAGCCCGCTACATGAATCTGGAGATTTTAGTGCGCTGGGGACAACGGGCGCTGGGTGTACTCGATCGCTTGGAGAAGCGAACCGAGCACCGAGACAGTCACGAAAAACTCAAGGCGAAACTAGGGTGGCTGAAGCAATTCCGTGACCACCTCACAGAATGGGAGGCACTCCTTGATGTGGCCATCACCACCGAATGTTTCGTGCGCAAGCACGGACTTTGGCGGGGCGCTGAGGCGGAGCTGTCAAGACGCCTGGATCACTGCATCGCTTCACCGAAAGTCCGGCAACTTCGCGACCAACTCCTGACCTTCGTAAGAAACGAGTCGTTGAAAGCCAAACCCGAGGAACACCTCCTTGGCAGCAGCGAAATCATCGAATCTGTCCTGGGTAAACTCAAAAGGCTCGAACAGCATCAAGCCAAGAGTGGTTTTACCGGTCTGGTATTGAGCGTTGCCGCGGTTGTTTCCCAAACCACCCAGGAGGTGGTGCACAAGGCCATGGAAACGGTTCCCACGAAGAAAGTGCTCGAGTGGACCAGGCAACACTTCGGGCAATCGGTTCAGGCTAAACGGAAACTTGCGTTCTCAAGCACTGAGAATTCGGAACAAATATGGGATCAATTACTTGATGAACTCTGAGCGAATTTTCATCAGCCCAGTGGTGAGGGTGTCTGGGTGGTCCTTGCCCAGCACCCGCTCGCGGGCCTGAAGGGCGCGCACGTACAGCGGTTCTGCTTCTCTGTAGCGGCCTTGTTCCGAAATCAACAATGCCAAGTTATTTAGTGCAGAGAGCGTTTGCTGGTGCTTCCGCCCGAGCACTTTCTCGCCGAGGTCAAATGCCTCGCGGGCAACCGTCTCGGCCTGGGCATAATCGCCGTCATTGTAGATACGAGCCGTAAGGCCATTGAGCGCATCAACGAGATCCTCGGCGGTCGGCTCTGTGCCCTCTTGCGCACGGAGCTGTTGCAAAACGGCCTCGGAGACCGGTCCGACAGTCTCCACCGGCCAAGCGGTGATGGGTGCGGTCAGAAGTAGCAACGAGAGGCAAGTGAGCTTGAATCCGTTCTTCATTTTTGCTTTTCGAAACATACTGAGAAGTCTTGAGCGGCGATGCCGATCATCGCCATCCTGGATTCGTCGGTATTCGCCGCAGGGCACGAACCCGACCGTTCGGCACCTGAAGTGTTGGTACCTCCCCGCCAACTTTAGGCTTGATCAGGTACAGGGATTGGTCCGTCTGCAATAGCAGCCGATACTTGCCTTCGGCCAAGTCTTGTCGAACGACATCGAGCATTGGGATCGCCGTATCCGGTTGGGTCCAAACCCGTACCCAAGGGTAGTGTTGGAAGCCCGAGTCCTTGTGATCTTGGTAGTCGTTCCCGGCAGCGCTTGCGCCCAGCAGATAGAAGAGCACGAATGCCGCTGGGATCCAGAGCGGCGCTGCCCAGACCAGTA
>Ga0210060_1000589_pt1 | contig 10689 bp, 8 predicted proteins | sample Joice_CattailNLB_FD_184871 | JGI IMG/M metagenome (GOLD analysis project Ga0210060, IMG submission 184871) | Wetland microbial communities from San Francisco Bay, California, USA, that impact long-term carbon sequestration - Joice_CattailNLB_D2... | ecosystem: Environmental > Aquatic > Marine >...
TGCAGTTGGCCCCGAGGTCGGCGTGCGTGGCCGGATCGCCATCGTTGACGTAATCGAGCCGCTGGATCAGGCCCTCGAGATCGCCGATCCCGTCTCCGTCGCTGTCCTGGAACGAGCGCACGAAGATCTCGTAGCAGACGCCGGCCTGGCGCCAGTCCGGGGCGCCGGCAGCGCCGTTCTGGGCCCGACTCGAACCGCCATGGCCGAATGCGAGCCCGATCGTCAACGGTATGATAAATGCAAATTTCATTGTACTTATATGTATTCGTATAAAGTAATTTCCAGTGTCGCTCGCGTCAGTCGGCGCTGCCCGGGCCGAACAGGAACGTCATGGGATCGTCGAGTCGGGCGCGCCACGATGCCTCGTTGTGAGTCGCCCCCTCGTACTCGCGGATCACGAAGTCCTCGCCTTCGACGAGCCCCTGTCCGAGCAGCCACTCGCGCACCGCGTCGTGCGTCGGACCGTACTGGGAGTCGAGTCCCTCCGTGCCGTAGTCGAACCAGTAGCGCGCGCCCTCCGGAACGGTCAGGCCCCCCTCGATGTCGCGGACGATGTACGGAGTGTCGTCCGGAGCTTCGTCGGCCTCTCCGCCCTCTTCGTTCGTGACCTGCGTCCACACGGCTTCGGAGAGCGGGAAGTGGGTCGACACGCAGCCGCACGCCCCGAACGCCTCCGGGTGATAGGTCACGAGGTAGTAGGAGAGGAGTCCTCCCATGGAGGATCCCATGGCCGCCGTGTTCTCCGGTCCGGTCAGGGTACGGAACTCCGCGTTCACGCGTGGCATGAGCTCTTCGATCAGGAAGCGCGCGTATTCCGGAGCGCCGTGCCACGGGGAGTACTCGGGCGCCCGCTGGTCCGTGCTCCAGGCGCCGACCACGATGATGGGCGGGATGACCCCCGCCTCGACGAGGCGCACGACCGACTCGTCCACTCCCCAGTCGACGCCCGTGTTCGCGATCCGGGGATCGAACAGGTTCTGCCCGTCGCTCATGTACAGGACCGGATAGCGCGCATCCGGGTCGTCGTCGTATCCCGGCGGCAGCCAGATCTCCACGTGACGCGTCGGCCCGAGGAACCGGGACTCGACATCCGTCCAGTAGATGAGCCGACCCTCGACTCCGGAGCCCTCGACGTCCTCGATCCACCGCATCGGGTCCTTGAACGCGACGATGTCGTGCTCGACCTCGAGGTCTCCGTCCACGATGATCCGGTGATTCGCGGGAACCTGACCGTCGGCGCCCAGCTCCTCGTAGTCCCACTTGCCGAGCGTGAACTTGTACTCGACTTCCGCGCCCATCGGCGCGTGGACGGTGGCGGAGCGTTCGACCCCGTCGCCGGTCATGGCCAGGCCGGCCGGGTCCCACGGGCCGAGCTCCGGGAGGCTGCCCGACAGGTAGAGGGTCCCAGTGCCTTCCGGGACCTCCGCCACGATGGTCACGGCACAGCACTCTGCGGTCGAATCGCCGCCCGACGATTCGTCGTCCGCTGCATCCCGGTTGGCGCAGGCCGCGGCGATGAGGACTGCGGAGAGGATCAGTACATGGCGCATGAGAGGTCGCTCCGTCCGATAGGTGACGCTACAACCGCTGGAAGCTACCTTCCCGTCTCACGAAGGCCAACCACTGACACTTCCGATCGGAAGGCGACTTGACTTCAGCAGCCGAGCTGGCGGTCGGTGTGGACCTGGGCGGGACCAAGATCCAGGCGGCGCTCGTCGACGCGGCGGGCCGCGTGCTCGCCTCCCATCGCCTCGAGACGGATGTCGAAGCCGGACCATCGAAGGTGACCGAGGACGTGGCGCGGTGCGTTCGTGCCTGCGCACCAGACTTTTCGAAGATCGTGACGGTCGGCGTCGGCGTGGCGGGCCAGGTCGCGCGGGAGTCCGGCCGCGTCTACTCGGCGCCTAATCTCAGATGGACCGACTTCCCGCTGCGGGAGCGGCTCGAGCGCGACCTCGGGGTGCCGGTCGCGGTGGAGAACGATGTGCGCGCGATCGCCTGGGGCGAGTGGAAGCACGGCGCCGGCCGGGCGATCGACGACCTGATCGTGATGTTCGTCGGAACCGGCGTCGGCGGGGGCGTGGTGAGCGGCGGGCGGATGCTCACCGGCGACCTCGGGATCGCCGGCGAGCTGGGTCACATGACGCTCGTCGCCGGCGGCAGGCCGTGCACGTGCGGCAACCACGGCTGCCTCGAGGCGTACGCCGGCGGATGGGCGATCGCCGAGCGCGCCCGGGAAGCGGCACAGGCCGATCCCGAAGCCGGGCGCGAGTTGCTGACGCGGTCGGAGAAGGAGCCGCTGACCGCCCGCGTGGTCAGCGAAGCCGCCGAGTGGGGGGATCCGCTCGCCAAGAGCCTGCTCGAGGAAACCGGAAGTTACCTGGGACGCGCGATGGTGGGGCTGGTCCACATCTTCAACCCGCGCCGCATCGTGCTCGGCGGGGGGGTGATCGACGGGAACCCCGATCTCGTCGCGCAGGTCGAGGCCGTCATCCGCGACCAGGCGATCGCCGTGGCGACGGAGCGCCTCGAAGTTCGGCGGTCGAAGCTCGGGCAGCAGGCCGGCGTCATCGGCAGTGCCACACTCGCGCTGCATCGCAAGGACGCCTACGGGACCGGCACGACTCCTTCCTGATCGGTTCCATCGTCGGCACCTTCCTCCGGAGCCCCCTTGTCCGGCGCCTTGTCCGAGCCTTCTCGTCCCTCTCGCCCTCGCGCGTCCGGCCAATCGTCGTCACCCGGCAGCGCGTCGCCATAGAAGATGGAGTAGCTGGGCCGCGAGCCGATGACGAGCGTGGCGATATTGCAGAAGACCGGCTCGGTAGCCACGGGAGGAGGAACGCCGATCTGCATCCCTCCGCTCTGAATGCGCAGCTGGACGGCCTCGTGGAGGTAGGCGCGGGGGACCTGATAGCTCGTCCGCGAGAAGCCCATGGCGGGGCGCGCCATCTGGAAGGGGCCGAACTTGAGCTGGATGTTCATCGAGCTCTGGTTGTCGACTCGCACCGTGACGGTGGCGTCCAGCTTGCAGAACCGATCGTTCGTTGTTGGCTGCGCTGCGCCGGCCTCCGAGTCAGACTGCTCTGCGTCGGTTCCTTCCGCGTCGTTCTCGCCTGCCGGGGTCCCCTGCGCCTCCGACGCCTCCGTCTGCGGACCGGGGTCGGGAGTCGAGGCGCAGCCGGAGAGCGCAAGTGCCGGCAATGCGGCACAACCGGCGCAGAACACGATGGAGGAAACGAAGCGCAGCAGAGCCGAAGCGCCTGGTGCGGCGCCCTGCGCGATTCCCGGCCGCGGGTGTTTCTGCAGGTCCAGCGTTGCGGGCCAACCTTGTTCGAGTTTCGGATTCTACACGCGCCTGGTCGAATGTGTTTCCCGAGCCAGGCCGGTACCGGCGTGGTTCGTCTCTCCGCTTCAGGTTCCTCGCCCTGCGGAAGCCGTTGTCGGTCAGAGAATGGTAGCGGCGCCGCGGACGTCCGTCGGCGAGGGCCAGCTCAGCGTCCTCCCAGCGGTCCTCGATTGCACCGCACCGGCGCAGCCTGAAGAGGACCTTGTAGATGGTTCCGTTGGACCGCAGTCGGGCCGCATCCGTTCGTTCGATGCGGTGCGGCGTGCCTGTGCGGCAGAGCAGGTCAGCCAACTCGTAGCCGTGGAGTCCATGCGGCCTCGCGTCGGCGTGTTCGTGGAGCAGCCGGATTACGGCCTTTTCAATCTGTAGCAGCAGTCCGGCATCCCGCTGCATGGCAGGGTACCCTCCTGAACGGGTGATGTGATATTGGGAAGATATCTTCCCAAACCCAACACCCCCTCAACGGGGTCGTCCTCCGAGCTTACCCGAGCCATCTTGACACGCTCCCACCCGGCGGGTTCTTCTGACGGCATGAAGACGATTCAGAAGGAAATCACGCTTCCCGCCTTTCCGCGCGGGTTTCATCTCGTCACGCAGCAGATCGTGAGCGAGCTGCCAGAGATCGGCGACTTCGAAGCCGGGCTGCTGAACGTGTTCATTAAGCACACGTCGGCGAGTCTCACCGTCAACGAGAACGCGGATCCAACCGTGCGCGAAGACTTCGAGGCGTATTTCGACCGGGCCGTGCCGGAAGATGAGCCTTATTACAGGCACACAATGGAAGGGCCAGACGACATGCCGGCCCACATAAAGGCTTCGATGATGGGGAGTTCGGTGACGATCCCGATCACCCGCGGTCGTCTGAATCTCGGGACCTGGCAGGGCATCTACCTGTGCGAGCACCGCGCTCGGGGCGGTAGGCGAAAGTTCCTGGTCACAGCCACCGGGACCTGAGACCGGGGACCGCGCGTTCTTCCGCTTTCTTCTAGTCCGCGCGCACGATCGGGGTCGTGATCGGCAGGCTCGTCCGTTCCCTCGCCGGCTCGGTGATTCGGATCCCGAGCGTATAGGGGCCGCCCGGGGACTCGGAAAGGTCGAGCCTCAGGTGGTGGGACCCGATTCCCCCGGTCGACGGCATTTGTGAGGCGAACGACAGCCGGAATGCCGTTTCGCCCGGTGCCACTTCCCACAGGCGATCCGCGAGGGCCTCCGGGACCACCCGTACCTCGACCGAGTACGGCATGGTTGCCTCCACTCCGTACGCCTCGAAATACAGGTGGATCTCGCCGTTCGATCCCGTGATGTGGCTCGGAGTCACCGCGAGGAACGTCTCACCATCTCGAGTCCAGGAGCCGCCCGAATCCGCAGCGACCGCGATGTCACTGACTTCCGGGAGATCCGACAGAGTCAGACCGGTGGCCACTCCCCGGTCCCAGTTGCCGACCGGCTCGACATCGTCGCCGGGATCCTCCCGGCCGTCCGTCCCGCCCGCTCGGGTGTTTCCGTCCACAACGATGACGGTGAAAGGATGCTCCCCCGGTCCGACCGACAAGGGAATGCGAGAGATCAACGCGTCCTCGTCTCCGGGCTCACCCGGAAACGAGTAAACGGTCCGGACTGAGTCGCGCTTCACGTCCTTTCCGATCCGCACGGCGGCGGAGAGATCGAGCCGGTACACGCTCAGTCCTTCCGGCGTCTGTTCCGCGGCCAGGTCCCCGGCGCGGGCGGCGGCGACCAGCCAGACGACCGTGCGGCCGGAGGAGGGATCGAGGAATCTCAGGTGCTCCCACGCGAAGCGCAGCGACGGGTCGACTTCGGGGGCATCCGGGACGGAATCGACGGCGAACCTGATATCGCCCATCGTCTTCAGTCTGTCCTCGTTGAGATCCTGGAGCAGCTCGGTCCCCCCGCGCACGGAGCGGTATGCCAGGGTAGCGTAGTAGGGATCGAGTCCCTGGAAGGAGAGCAGCAGGTCCATGAGCGGTGCCCGGCCCGCGGCGCCGATCACCGCCATGTTGACCAGATCCATCTGGGTCGCTCCATGCCAGGCGCCCACGGCGCGCCACGGAGCGTCGAGCAGCCGATAATCGGCCACGCCGATTCCCATCGTCGTGACGGGAGAGAAGAAGTAGATCCGCCTTCCACCGGGCCGGTCGTATGCCCAGCCCTCGATGCGGTTTCCCATCGCCTGGGTACCGCCGGCGATCGCGTAGGCGACCTCGTCGGGCTCCCCCATGCGGAGGTAGATGAGGCCGCGGTCGTCGAACATGAGGTCGGGATGCCGTCCCAGGGAATCGGCGGCGCCTGCCTGCACCCGCTTCTTTCGGAGCCACCAGTCGTCCCGCACCTTGGCGAGCCGCTCGTAGTGGAGCGCCAGCCGCTCGTCGACCGACATGCCGGCCCGCACGGCGCGCTCGGCGAGCATGTCCTCCAGGAAGGCGCAGCGCGAAGCGACCGGACTGGCCTCCCATTCCTCTATCTCGCCTCGCGTGGCGAGCCCACGAAGGTCCTTCCAGAGGGCCTCGAGCGCCAGCGAGTCTCCGCTGGCGCAGGCGGACTGAAAAGCCGCCATCCGGTCCTGGGCGACCGCCGCCGGCGGAGCTAAGGCGAAGAGCAGCGATGCGAGAACGCCCGCCGCCCGCGGGGCGACCTCCCCGATTCGACGCGAAGCGACGCGGCTCACCCGTTCGCCAACTCCTGAACGGTTCCCGCGAGCTGGCTCATCTTCCGGCCGTCGGTGGAGCGGGGCGTCTCCTCGCGAAGCCACTCGCCCAGCTCCCTCAGCGCCTCCCGCCTCGCCGCGGCGGAATCGTGCTCGGCGTCCTTGAGCACCCGGCGTACGGACGCTACGCCGTCGGCATTCAGTCCTCCGGACCGCTCGAGCTGGTCCACGTAGGCCCGTGCGAGCGCGAACGTCGGCGGCCATACGAATTTCTGCTGTCCCTGTACGTTGAAGCGGTCGAATTTCACCGAGCGGGCGGCCTCGATCTCGTTCGCCGTCAGGTACTCGCTCGGCGTCAGCTCGAGGATGTCGAGGCCCCGCGCGATCTCCGAGCTCACGATGACGCCGTTGTACCAGTATACCGACCACGGCCCGCCGCTCGGATCCAGCTGGTCCGGGTCCACCGGGCCGCGGTCGAAGAAGGCGATCTCCACCGGGTGGGCCGGATCGGTCCAGTCGAACACCGACACGCCGCCCTCGTACCACGCTTGGACCATCACGTCGCGGCCCGGAATCGGGATCAGCGATCCGTTGTGCGCGACGCAGATCTCGTTCGGAGTCTGCACGGCCGGCATCTTGTAATAGCTCTGGAACGCCATCTGGCCATTCGAGATCGTGAACAGCGCGTCCGCTCCCCACTCCATCGGGTCACCGGCGCGGCACTTCGCCGCCCCGCCGCCGCCCCACTCGTCGCTGAACAGGATCGCCGTGCCGTCGTTGTTGAACGTCGCCGAGTGCCAGTAGCTGAAGTTCGAGTCCGACACGGCCGCAATCCGCTTCGGGTTCACGGGGTCCGAGATGTCGATCAGCAGGCCGTAGCCCTCGCACGCGCCTCCGGCGAGCCCGATCTCGGGGTAGAGGGTGATGTCGTGGCACTGGGTGGGCCCGGGGCGCGGGCCTTCGCCTCCGTCTTCCTCCCCGCCCCCACCTATGTACCGCGCCATGATCTCGGGGAGAGATTCGCGCAGAGCGGCGCTGTCCGCGGCCGTCGGCGCGCCGGATCCGCCGCGCTCCTCAATGATTTCCGCTAGGAGACGATTGGCCCAACGGTCTGGCAGCACGATCTGCTCGCCCTGAACATCCGCGACGAAGGCGCCGCGCGCCCGCGCCTTCTCCAGCTCCACCCGATCCGCTTCGCTCTCACCGTGCGTGGGCGGCGCGACCAGCCCGCTGAAGATGCGCGGCGAACTGACGATCGCCGCCTGCTCGGGGTGCGCCAGCGGCACGCGGATCACCTCGATCCGGAACAGGGCCGAGTTCGGGTCCTCGCCCGGCGGAGCGCCGGAGCAGCCCGGAAGCTCCTCCTCGGGTCGCACCGATGCCGAGCCGGAGACGTAGATGTAGACATTGCTCTTGTCGGCCGGGTCCACGAGCACCGAGTGCGTGTGCGAGCCGCGGCAGGTCTGCACGTTGGCGATGTACTTCGGGTTCCTGATGTCGCTGATGTCGAAGATCCGGATCCCCCGCAGGCGCTCGGCGCTGACCGTCTCTTCGACGCCCTCCGTGCCGCAGTCGAGTCGTCCCCCGAGGCCCTCTCCCGACACGAAGAGCAGGTTCTTGTACACCGAGACGTCGCTCTGCGAGGCGGGGCACACGTAGCCCTTCACGAGGACCGGTGCGGCCGGATTCGAGATGTCCCACACCTGGAAGCCGTTGTAGTTGCCCTGGATGGCGTAGTGGCCGGTGAACGCGAGATCCGAATTCGTCACCCCGACGAAAGCCTCCGGCGGCGGCGTCGCCGACACGAGCCGCAGGTTCGAGATCGCCTGCTCCGCGTCCAGGAGCCCGCCCCCGAGGCCGACACGCGGGTCCGTGTTCGCCTCCGCACCCGGCATCGTCACCGTGTTCTCGGCGCTCGGCGCCTTCTTCAGTGGCTCCGCCGTCGGACCGCCGCCGACCACGTCGGGCCCGGTCGTGCTCGCCGTCGAGGAGGAGGACGCGCAGGCGCTCACGGAGAACAGCGCGGCGATGCCGAACGCGAGCCACGCGGAACGAATGGACGTCCTCGGCGCGCCCGTCACGGTCACCAGGGAGAAGGGAACTCCAGGTCTCATCAGGCTTCCTCGGTTCGTGTCATGTGATTGTCAGGTCTCGGACTCGTGCGGCTCACCGGCCGGCGCCCGGGTCCGGCATCGCCGCCAGCATCTTCTTCATGCGCTCGATCTCGGTTACCTGATCCGCCTGGATGTTCGAGGCGAGCTTGAACAGGGCCGCGCCCTGTCCCGCGCCGTCGACGGCGAAAAGATCGTGGACCATGGTGACCGCACCCGAGTGGTGCTGGATCATGAAAGTCAGGAACAGTCGGTCGAACTCCGGCCCCCTCGCCGCGTCGAGCTGATCGAGCTGCTCGGGCGTCAGCATGCCGGGCATCATGTGTCCGTGCCCGCCGTGCGCCATCGGGTCCGGCACCGGCTGGCCGCGATCGGACAGCCACGTCTGCATGATCGCGATCTCGTCCCGCTGCGAGTTAATGATCCGGGCAGCGAGGGTCTGGATCGACGGGCTCGCGCCGTGCGTCGGGGCCATCCTCGACATCACGAGGGCCTGCGCGTGATGCGAGATCATGCCGGTGACGAACTCGACGTCCGCCTCTGTGAAGTACATCCGGGCGCTGTCCGTGCGGGCGAGGAAGAGTGCCTCGAGCTCGGTGGGCGAGAGCTCGGCCGAGCCCCCGGCGTCCTGCTGCTGGGCGAAGGCCGTGGCGCTGCTTGCCGCGGTCGCCACGATCATCATGGCCGCTGCAACGCGGCGGATGTGCTTTGCCGTCATTCGCTCCTGGGTCCCATGCTGTGACCTTCCCTTCGTGTCCCGTCCCCGGATCAGGACCGAGTACCTCCAGCATAGCACAATTGTTTCAACGTTGAAGGCCGCGCGTCTACTGCACCGGTCCGACGTACCGGTCGTACCAGTCCAGCGTCTCCCGGATCGCCTGGTTCGCCGCGTACGAGAGCACGAAGTGGTTGGACTCCGTGATGATGATCTTCTTGTCCTCAGCCGGCGTTCCGAGGTTCTCGAAGAACGGCATGATCGAGGTCTCGAGCGGGAAGAACGAGTCGTAGCGCCCGTTCAGCATCAGCGTCGGCACGGTGACCCGGGGCAGGAAGTTGAACGGATCCGCCATCGGCTGAACCGCCTGCATCTCCAACCCGCCCACCACCAGCACGCTGGCCTTGAAGCGCGGCTCGACGGCCGTCATGATCCCGCCCAGCACGCCGCCCCAGCTGATCCCGAAGTAGCCCAGCCGCTCCGCATCGATGTCGGGCCTCGTCTCGAGGTAGTCGATCGAACGTCCCAGGTCCTGGGCCCACGCGATCACGTGATCGCGGTACAGGTTCGTCTCGTCCTGGATGTCCGACTGGAGGTCGCTTCCGCGCTCGTACGTGCCCTTGTAGATCGGGTAGACGATGGCCCGCCCGCTTCGGAGGATGAAATCGAGGAATCCGATGTTCAGGTCATCGTACGATCGCCTGTAGATGTCGTTCGAGCCGGAGAAGAGCGTGACCACCTGGTACGGGGGCGACGCATTCCCACCCCGGGGCAGGAACAGAAATGCCGTCAGGCGTTCCCCGCCGTACGCCGCGTCCATCTCGATGCGTTCGCGGATGTACGTCGCGCTCGTGTCCGAGCTGATCACCACGGCGTTCAGGGGTGTGCGGTCGTACGCGAACATCTGGCGGTACACCGCGAACACCTCGTCCGACACCGGGGTCTCGGCGTGGTAGTCGCGGAAGACCTTCTCGATCGGGGCGCTGGCCGCGGCGAGATTCGTGCTGTCCGGGTACACGACGAGGCGGATCCCGTTCGCGGTGGAGCGATCGAAGGCGGGTGAAGCGACCGCGTCGTTGAACGAGTACTGCGGATCGGCCCAGCCGCCTCCCTGGATGTATCGGGACTCGCCGTCCGCGTTGCGCGTCCATTCCCGCACGTTGCCGGCCATGTCGTAGATGCCGTCCCGCGTGACGCCGGCATACTGGCCGACCGGCGCCGGTCCGACGCCGTCGTAATTGCTGAGCGGGACGACGTGATTGCTGCTGAACGGGTCGGCGGCCATGTACCAGTGGTACACCGTGGGCAGGGCCTTGCCGACGAAGCACGCGTAGGCCTCGGCCTCGTACCAGCTGACGCCGCCCACAGGGAAGTCGTCCTGGCCCGCCGGGTAGGATCCGACCTCCCAGCCGCTCGGGCCGGGCCGACCGGTCTGGTCGACGAAGTCGGCTACGGCTTCCTCGAACGAGAGGGTGCGGCCGTCACGCACGAACAAGTCGGTCCAGCAGGCCGGGTCCCGGTAGCCGCCTGCGTCCACGAACTCCTTGTACTCGCGGTTCGTGACCTCGTGGATGTCCATGAAGAAGTCGCCGAGCGCCAGCGAGTCCAGCTGCTCGAGACCCGGCGCCCAGATCTTCGCCGAGCCGCCGCTCACCCGGGTCATGCCTGCCGGCAGCGTCTCCTCGGTGTCGAGGCGGAACGGAGGCGCGGTGGCGAGAACGCCGGAAAAGTTGGAGGTCTCGCGCGGCAGGTAACCGTCGAGCTCGAACCTCACGCGGGAGAGGCCGAAGGGAAACCGCTGCACCTCGACCGGTGTCCGGCCCAGTTCCTCCCACTCCGCGTCCGCCGGAGTGTA
>Ga0210060_1000590_pt1 | contig 10687 bp, 7 predicted proteins | sample Joice_CattailNLB_FD_184871 | JGI IMG/M metagenome (GOLD analysis project Ga0210060, IMG submission 184871) | Wetland microbial communities from San Francisco Bay, California, USA, that impact long-term carbon sequestration - Joice_CattailNLB_D2... | ecosystem: Environmental > Aquatic > Marine >...
GCTGTTGGAGAAGCGGATCGACGACAAACCCTTCCTGCGCCTCATCCGCAAATGGCTCAAAGCGGGCATATTAGAAACCGACGGTAAAGTGATCCACCCGGAAACGGGATCGCCACAAGGCGGAATCGTGTCACCGATACTGGCGAGTATCTATCTTCACTATGCCCTCGATACGTGGTTCGAGGAAGCCGTCAAGGCACACTGCCGAGGGGCAGCGTACCTGTGTCGGTATGCGGACGACTTCATCTGCGCCTTCGAGTACGAGACCGATGCCGAGCGCTTCTAGGGGGTGTAAGCCGGAACCCCCGATTTTTCCGCCGGAAAACTTAGAAGGCGAGGTTTCCGGACGGAACACCGATCCGACATGGTTTCTCGTACAAGTTTTGTCCGGTTAGCGATGCCGTTTCCGGCCCGTTGTTGCACGTGTCGGGAAACAGATGTTTTCCGGCATGGCAACGTCAGCAGTCGGCCCAAAACGTGCACCGAATGCCCCGTTGCCAGCGCATGGTTTCAGATCGTTTCCGGTTGCTGACAACCAGTGGATCAGGCGGTCGCCGGCCCCCGGATGGCCACCTAACGAGCACCGACACACGCGGCGGCTGGTCACCGGCTTCGATTTCTTGGGGCAGGTCGCTCGAACACCTTGGCAACCGCGGCAGCACATCTGCCGCCAAAGGGTAAACAACGCACCAAGGTGCATCGTCGGTCATTCAGACGAAGCTTAGGCGCCCCGGCAAACAGCCAGGCATCACTGGAGACGCCGCTTGGGGCCGCAGCCGTGGAGACCTCGTCCACGGTGGGTGGGGCAATTCCCTCATTGCGACTGCCATAGATGCTTTAGGGAAGCCAAGATAGACTGTGTGGGCGCATCCCCCTGTCCATGGGGACATTCAGCCCGCGAGAGTACGCGAGCCCCCAACGCCCAGAGGAGAACTATCCGTGAAAACGCTAGCGCGTTGGAGCTTCCCGCCTCTTTTGCCCCGCTATCTCTCAAGCGTACTTGCGGTGTTTGGCTGCCTTTGCTTTAGCAACATTCAGGCAGCCGACACGGGTCCGCGTGAACACGCGAAGGGCCAGTACGATACCGCAACCGCCACCTATGTTGTCGTCGAGGGCGACGATCTGATTGAGATTGCCGAACGTTTTGGCATCCCGGTACACGAGTTGAAGACGCAAAATAACCTCGCTTCGGACAAAATCGAGGTCGATCAGAAGCGGGTGATCGCCACCGGCACTGCCGGGAGCGACGCGGCAACCGCTTCTACAACCGCAAATGCGGCATCGCCCAATCCGGAGCGTAACGCCTACTTCGGCGAGACGCACCTCCACACCAGCTGGTCGTTGGACGCGTGGGTATTCGGCAATCGCGTCACGGGTCCCGCCGACGCCTACAAGTACGCGAAGGGCGAGACCATCAAGCATCCGCTGGGGTACAACATCACGATCACGACGCCACTGGACTTCATGGGCGTGACCGACCACTCCGAGTATGTCGGGGTCACCAAGCAGGCGAACATGCCGGGGTCGTACACCAGCAAGCTGCCCGAGGCCCAGGGTCTGATCATCACCGACCCGAACAGCAAGGAGCAGCAGCAGCGGGCCTTCCTGGCTGTCGTCAAGCTGCTGGCGAGCCCGCCCGTCAAAGCGTTGATGTCCCCGAAGGTCGCCGGCACCGTCTGGAAGGAGAACAACGACATCGCCGACGCGGCCAACGAGCCCGGCAAGTTCACCGCTTTCTGCTCCTACGAGTGGACCTCGATGCCCGACAACCGCAACCTGCACCGCAATGTGTTCTTCCGCGACTGCGCCAAGGTCCCGGTGATGCCGTTCTCCGCACTCGACTCTGTACATCCCGTGGAGCTATGGAAGTGGATGGACGCGCAGCGCAAGGCCGGCAACGAACTGCTGGCCATTTCGCACAATGCCAACCTCTCGGATGGCTGGATGTACCCCACCGAAGTCGACAGCCTGGGCCGGCCCATCGACGCCGCCTGGGCCGAGTCGCGGATGCGCAACGAGCCGCTCGTCGAGATGAAGCAGGTCAAGGGCCAGTCCGAGACCCACCCGCTGCTCTCGCCCAACGACGAGTTCGCCAGTTTCGCGATCTGGAGCGTGCTACTCGGGCTGCCCGCAGATTCCGGACGGGTCGACAAGATCGTCGGCAGCTACGCGCGCCAGGCCCTGAAGGACGGCCTCGCGATGCAGGACACGCGGGGCTATAACCCTTACAAGTTCGGGATGGCGGGGGGCTCCGATTCTCACAATAGTGCAAGCCCCTATCGCCAGGAGAACTTCTTCGGCGGGCACGCCCACGAGGACGGGACCATCGAAACCCGGATGGGCGGCCACAACTTTGCGGGCATCGACGTGCGCTATCTGGAGCCGGGCGGCCTCACGGGCGTTTGGGCCGAGGAGAACACCCGCGCGTCGATCTGGGATGCGATGCACCGCAAAGAGACGTTCGGGGTCAGCGGCCCGCGCATCAAGGTGCGCTTCTTCGGCGGCTGGGACTACAAGCCCGAACTGCTCGATGACCAAGGCTGGGTCAAGGCGGCCTACGCCGCCGGCGTGCCTATGGGCGCCGACCTGCCGCCGATGAAGGCCAGGTCGCCGACCTTCGTCGTGTGGGCGCTGAAGGACCCGACCGCGGCCAATCTCGACCGCATCCAGATCGTGAAGGGCTGGACCAAGGACGGCCAGAGCTTTGAGCATGCCTTCGACGTGGCCTGGTCGGGCGAGCGCAAGCCCGACCGGTGGACCCGAAAAATCCCGCCGATCAAGAGCACGGTGGACATCGACGAGGCGACCTACACCAACAGTGTCGGCTCGGTCGAGCTGAAGGCGGTCTGGACCGACCCGGAGTTCGATCCGAGCCAGCACGCGTTCTACTACGCGCGCGTGCTGGAGATTCCGACGCCGCGCTGGACGACCATCCAAGCCAAACAGCTCGACATCCCGCCGCCGGACGTGGTGCCGCCCACCGTGCAGGAGCGCGCCTGGAGCTCGCCTATCTGGTACACACCGACGGCCGAGGCCCGCAAGACGGCGAAGCCGGGACTCACGGTCGCGGAGCTCAAGGGCAAGGGCGCCACGCAATTGAACCAGCAGCAGGTCGAAGCGCTGATCGTCGGCAAAGCCAAGTGGTATCGCAACAACGTGACGGGCGAGCACTTCAAGGTCAGCTACAGAAAGGAAGGGCAGCACACCGTCTACCACGTGGGCAAGAGTGTTCACCAGCCCAGTGAAGTCGGCGACGTCGCCCGCAACGGCTACGAGGGAGCGAGCTCGGCCTATTGGATCAAGGATGGCAAGGTGGTGACTTTTCTCCAGGATCATCCCTTCGAAGTTACCTTCTACAAGCTCGGCGACGCGATCTACGGGGCGCGCAGCAACGAGTTCGGCTACGCCAGCTACGAGGTTCTGCCCAAGCCGCCTGAGTTGCTTGACCCGCTGCCCAAGGCTGTGACCGATAAGGTCGGCAAGGAGAACCAGGCCGACTTCCTCCACTACGACAGCGAGGTAAGGTAGTCCGGTTACCCTCACTCCAGGGATGAGGCACATGAGATGTAACCGATTTCTGCGCTGTCGAGGGGCACGAAGGTTCTACATCGGGTAGACCTCGCGATTGAGCAAAGTAACCCGGAGGGTCCACGAGGACCCTCCGTTTCTTTGAACGAACCGAGGGAGGCAATATGTCCGAGTACTGTTTGTTCAGTTTTGCAACGCGATTAGGGTTGAGTGCACTAGCCGTAGTCTTTGGCCTCAGCACCGCCCAGGCCGGCGACATGGGTCCGCGCCACCATGCGGAGGGTCAATTCGACGCCGCCACGTCCACCTATCGAGTGGTTGCGGGCGACGACCTCGACACCATCGCCGAGCGCTTCGGCTTGACGCTGGAGGATCTGACCAAGGCGAACAAGCTCAGCTCGACGGAGATCGAGGTCGGCCAGCAGCTGGTGGTGAGCACCAGCTCACCGCCGGCCCCGGCCGCGCAGCCGCAGCCCAACCCGGAGCGCAACACCTATTTTGGCGAGCAGCACGTGCACACCAGCTGGTCCGTCGATGCGTGGCTCTTCGGCAATCACCTGACAGGGCCGGACGCCGCGCTCAAATACGCTCAGGGAGCCACGATCAAGCACCCGCTCGGCTATGACATCACGATCGAGGAGCCGCTCGACTGGATGGGCGTGACCGACCATTCGGAGTACGTGGGCATCACCAAAATGGCCAACACGCCGGGGTCGGCGGTAAGCAAAATGCCCGAGGCGCAACCCCTGATACTGAAGGACCCCAACAACCCGGCGGATGTGGAGAAGGTCTTCATGTACCTGGTTTCTCTTGTGAGCAAGCCGCCAATCAAGGCCTTCATGAGCCCCGAGGTTGCCGGCACGATCTGGAAGGAGAACGTCAAAATCGCCGACGAGAACAACAAGCCGGGCAAGTTCACCGCCTTCTGCTCCTACGAGTACACCTCCCAGTTCAACTTCCGCAACCTGCACCGCAATGTGTACTTTCGCGATTGCGCTAAGGTGCCGGAGATGCCCTTCTCGGCCCTGGACTCCTGGCACCCAGAGGATCTCTGGAAGTGGATGGACGTGCAGCGAAAGGCGGGCAACGAGGTGCTCGCGATCTCCCACAACGCCAACCTCTCGGATGGCTGGATGTACCCTATCGATGTGGACAGCCTGGGCCGCCCGATCGATGCGGCTTGGGCGGCCGCGCGCGACCGCAACGAGCGCCTCGTCGAGATCAAACAGATCAAGGGCCAGTCGGAGACCCATCCGCTCCTTTCGCCCAACGACGAGTTCGCCAACTACGAGATCATGAGCTTCTTGATCGGCTTGCCCGAGGGTAACGGCAGGATCCCGCACATCGTCGGCAGCTACGCGCGCCAAGCGTTGAAGGACGGCCTGACGATGCAGGACACGCGGGGCTACAACCCATACAAGTTCGGCTTCCTCGCGGGGTCGGACTCACACAACACCGGCGCGCCGTACCGGCAGACGAACTTCTACGGGGGCCATGGCATCAACGACGGCACCATCGAGACCCGCATGTCGGGACACCTGTTCACCGGCATGGACGTGCGCAAAGAGAACCCGGCCGGGCTGTCGGGCATCTGGGCGGAGGAGAACACCCGCGCGTCGTTATGGGACGCGATGTACCGCAAGGAGACCTTCGGCACCAGCGGGCCGCGAATCAAGGTGCGCTTCTTCGGCGGCTGGGACTACGGCAAGGATCTCGTGAATGCGGTCGACTGGGTCAAGCAGTCCTACGCGGGCGGCGTGCCGATGGGCGGCGACCTGCCGCCGGTGAAGGCCAAGGCGCCAACCTTCGTCGTGTGGGCGGTCAAGGACCCGTCCGCTGGAAATCTCGATCGCATCGAGATCGTCAAGGGTTGGACCAAGGACGGCCAAAGCTTCGAGAAGATCTACGACGCGGTGTGGGCGGGCAACCGCAAGGTCGATCGCGGCACGGGCAGGATCCCGCCGATCCAAAGCACCGTGGACCCCGACAAGGCGACCTACAGCAACACCGTGGGCTCGGTCGAGCTGAAAACGGTGTGGACCGACCCGGACTTTGACCCCAGCCTGCACGCGTTCTACTACGCACGCGTGCTGGAGATCCCGACGCCGCGCTGGAGCCTGATCCAGGCGCGGGAGCTCGGCATTGCACCGCCCGATACCGTGCCGCAGACGGTGCAGGAGCGCGCGTGGAGCTCGCCGATCTGGTACACGCCGAGCGTCGAGGCGCGCCAAGGCGCCAAACCCGGCACGATGGTCGCGGACCTGACCGGCAAGGGTGCAACTTTGCTCACCGATCAGGAGCTCGAGGCACTACTCGTCGGGAAGGCGCATTGGGTGACCAACAATGTCACGGGTGCGGTTTACAAGACGCAATACGACGCCACCGGCAACGCGATCGACCAATATCTCGGCGCGCATGGTGTACAGCCCAGCCTGGATGGCAACTCGGTGAGAGCGAGCTATCAGATCGAGCCGACGCCGTACTCGATCAGAAACGGCAAGCTCATGACCATGCTCGGCAATACGCCGGTCGAAATGGCCGTCTACAAGCTGGGCGAGAAATATTACGGCGCACGCAGCAACGAGTTCGGCTACGCCAACTACGAGATCCGCTCGGAGGGCCCGAAGAACTTGGTCAAGCTCGGCAAGGGCGAGTACGACAAGGAGAGCCAGGACGCTTACCTGCGCACGCAGGACGTGACGGAGTGAGGGGCCGACCGGCCTCGGCACGGGCCGTGCGCCCGTGCCGGGATACGCGGGGCACCCATTCGCATGCTGGTCGCCGTGCTGACCAGCATGGCGCTTTCGGGCCCCGTTTCGGACTGCGGTCTCGAAGGCGATGACATCGTCCTGCTGCAGTCCGCGCTGGGCGTGGCCTACCCTGATGCGCTGAATGTGCTGGCCGCCGTGTCGTCGGCGCGCCACAGCGGCAGGATCGACCGCTGGCTCGGCCTCGACCCGCCGGCCACCGCGGAAGAGAGCCGCGCGGCGCTGATGCGGGTCAGCGCGTCCCTCGGAACGCTGCGCGAGCACCTGCAGGCCACCGCACCGGCGGGCGCGCCGTCATTGTCGGTCGTGCTGCTCAAGCCCATGCTGTGGAACCGCCTCACGTCTGAGTACGGGGGGCTCAAGCTCGCCGTGCACGTCGATGGACTTGCTCCGGGCGACGTCGTCGCCGTGACCGACGAGCCCGTCATCGCCGGCCTCAACAGCGGTCGACTCGCCGCCCGGGATGCGCTCTCGCTCGGGCTTGTCCGGCTCTACGGCAGCGCATCGCAAGTCGCGTCGGTACGCGCTTGGCTTGAGAGGACAGAAGCCCCAACACTAGGCACCGCTGCGGCACGCACGCTCTGCGCTCGTGGGGTCCGGCCCCCGTCGGTCCAGCAAGAGGGGCGGCGGCACCGGAGGATGAGCGGGCCGCGTGCTTGTTTCTCGGCTGAACGCGGTACATGAACGACCTGTCGGTACCAGATGAGATGGACAGCGCGGCGCAGCGGTCGTGGTTGCGGCGGTCCCCACTGGCCGTTGCACGGCGCCTACTACGTGAGCCACTGGTTCATTTCCTGCTGATCGGCGCCATGCTGTTCGGCGCCTACAGCATCATGCAGGGCGCGGACACGGCGGGCGCTTCGTCGAAGGACATCCAACTGACGCTCGATGAGCTGCGACAGATGGACCTTTACTTCGAGTCGCAGTGGCGCCGCCAGCCCACGCCCGAAGAGTTTTCCCACCTGGTGGAGAACAAGGTCCAGGAAGAGGTCCTGTATCGTGAGGCCCTTGCGATGGGGCTCGACAAGGACGACGAGATCGTCAAGCGGCGTATGGCGCAGAAGCTGCAATTTCTGGCCGAAGACGTGGCGGCCGCGCGCGAGCCGACCACGGCCGAGCTCAAGGCCTGGTTCGAGAAGCACAGCGACCTGTTCGCGCTGCCCCCCAGGCTGAGCTTCCGGCATCTCTACTTCTCGCCCGACCGGCGAAGCGCCCAAGCACGCGAGGACGCGGCAAAGGCCCTCGCAACGCTCGCCGGCCAGCCGGAGGACTCCCCGCTCGCCGCCTCACTCGCCGATCCGTTCATGTTCCAGGATTACTACCGCGACCGCGCTCCGGAATACCTCGGAAAGGAATTCGGACCGCAGTTCGCACTCGCGGTTGAAAAGCTCACACCCGGGTCTTGGCAGGGGCCGATCGAGTCGGGCCTCGGCTGGCACCTGGTCTTCGTTGACACGGTGATTCTCGGCCGGGTGCCTGCCTTCGAGGAGATCGAGCCGGACGTGAAGACCGCCTGGCTTGGCGAGCAGAAGTCCCTGGCCTGGGAGAAGGCGTACAAGGAGATGCGCGCGAAGTACAGGGTGTTGTTGCCAGCGCCCCCGGATAAGAACGTGCCCACACCGCCAATACCCCCGGCCCCTACGCAGGTGCCCGCCCCGTCGGGTGAGGGGGCGCTGTGACCTTCAGGGAAGAATGGGGCGTGAGGGGGCTGGTGGCACGCCAGCTGATCCCCTACCGCACTTTCATTGCGAGCCTCCTGCTATTGACAGGGATCTTTGCGCCCGCTGTGAGTGCGCACGAATCGCGGCCGGCCTACCTGGAAATCAAGGAGACGGGGCCCGGGCAGTACGCCGTGCTCTGGCGTACGCCGGTGCTCGCGGGTAGGCGCCTGCCCGTCGTGCTGAAGATGCCCGATGGCGTCAGAAACCTGAAGGCCCCGGTGGTTCAGGAGCTCGCCGATTCCGCCCTCGAACGCCGCTGGATCGATGCAGGTCCAGAGGGACTGGCCGGCAAGCGAATCGAATTCCCGGGACTCCAGTTTACGATCACCGATGCGTTCGTCCGCGTCGAGCTGCTCGACGGCAGGACGATGCAGAAGATCGCACGTCCGTCACAACCCTGGGTCGAGATCGCCGCCTCGCAGTCGTGGTGGCAGGTGATGAGTACCTACATTCTCGAGGGGATCCGCCACATCCTGTTCGGCGCCGATCACCTCCTCTTCGTGCTAGGCCTTCTGCTGCTCGTGAAGGACGGCTGGATGCTGGTAAAGACGATCACGGCGTTCACGGTTGCCCACAGCATCACGCTTGCCATCGCTACGTTCGGCTATGCAAGTGCGCCGGCGCTGCCGCTCAACGCCGCCATCGCGCTGAGTATCCTCTTTCTCGGGCCGGAGATCGTGCGTTCCTGGCGGGGCGAGACGAGCTTCACCATCCGCCACCCTTGGGTGGTCGCCTTTGCCTTCGGCCTGCTGCACGGCTTCGGTTTCGCCACCGCGCTGACCGATGCCGGTCTGCCGCGTGCCGACCTACCCTTGGCGCTCCTGTCATTCAACGTGGGCGTTGAGATTGGGCAGCTGGGCTTCGTGGCGCTGATTTTGGCCTTGACCCGTTCCTTCCAGGTGCTCGAGATCTATTGGCCGCGCTGGGTGCAGGTGCTTCCGGGTTACACGGTCGGGGCGCTCGGGGCATTCTGGACGCTGCAGCGCGTGGCGCTGCTTGTCGGAGCCTTGCGATGAAGACCAGACTCCCGCGTCCATCGGCATTGGCAGTAGCCTTGATGGCGACGCTCTGGGCGCAGACCGCCGGCGCGCATCTGTTAAAGGGCGAGGCCAGCGGTTTTCTCACTGGATTTCTGCATCCCATCTTCGGCATGGACCACGTGCTTGCAATGGTCGCCGTTGGTCTGTGGGGCGCGCAACTCGGCGCCCCCGCCATCTGGGTGTTGCCGGTGGCCTTTCCTCTGGTCATGGCGACGGGCGGCGTGCTCGGCTTTCTGGGCGTGCCGATCCCCGGTGTCGAGTACGGCATCGCTGCCTCGGCCATCATGCTCGGCGCGGCGGTTGCGTTCGAGCTGCGCCCGCCCATCGTCGTGGCGGGGTTGTTGGTCGGCTTTTTCGCCGTTTTCCACGGTCATGCCCATGGCACCGAGCTCCCGCCTGGCCAGAGCGCGCTGCTCTATAGCATGGGTTTCGTGATCGCGACCGGGTGCCTGCACGCACTGGGCATCGGTATCGGCACCGTCCACCGCTGGTCCTGGGGCCAGAAGCTGCTGCTGGCCAGCGGCACGCTAGTCGCAGCCGGCGGTGTCTTCTTCCTCTGGAAGGCGGTCGCATGAGCACGGTGGTGTCAGCGCGAGCCCGCGCCGTCGTCGCACTCGGTGTCTCCCTGGCCTGCAGGCCCGCAGACGCGCACCTCAATGCGACTGGCATGGGCCCGATCTACGACGGCCTCATGCACTTTCTGACGAGTCCCGAGGATCTGGTGCCTGCACTCGCAGTGGCGCTGTTGGCCGGGTTGCGCGGTGCGGCCTACGGACGGCGCGCGATTTTCACCCTTCCGGGCGCGTGGCTGCTCGGCATTCTCTGCGGACTGAGCGTTGCCGCTGCAAACACCGCAATGCTCGGGGCAGGGATCTGGTTTCTGGTGTTGGGCGGACTGGTGCTGACCGATGCGAAGCTCTCACTGGGGGCGATGACGGCGCTTGCCGCCCTGGTCGGTCTGGTTCACGGTTACTTCAACGGGACAGGAATGGGTCTTTCTGCACAGTCTGTCGTCGCCGCCCTCGGACTCTCTGCCGCAGTGTTCGTTCTGGTCGTCCTGGCCGCCGCGCTCGTCGTAACGCTGCGGGCATACTGGGCACGCATCGCGGTGCGGGTCGCCGGCAGCTGGATCGCCGCGAGCGGCCTGCTCATGCTGGGATGGTCGGTTCGCGCAAGCTGACCCCGTGCCCTGGCCTACCAAACGGCGACTCAGGTCGTCCCATCTCAGGGAGGTCTGCTTACCGTGGTATATCGTCATCTTATTTGAGATACGGACATTGCGACCTCGTAGATATGATTCTCTGGGATTTCCCGTGGCACTCTATTCTCGTAAAATCAGTTAGATAAGCTGAAAATTAAAAAAACTTATGCATGCCTAAAAGATAGCGCGAAATCCTGCAAGTCTTTGATTATTAACGCGTACAACTTGTACCCGAAGAGGTCAAGGTAAATACGTTGAAAGAGATGCTTCGTGTTGAGAATGCCGTAACAACGTCGTTTGATAACCTTGATCTTATTATTTAAGCCTTCCACAAAGCCACTGCTATGGCGTTCCAAGAAATAATTGGTGATCTCGTCCTTGCGCGACAACAGCGTCTCGATGAAAGTATCAAAACAGCGGACTTCGCTA